>ERZ500994.541-NODE-541-length-11329-cov-6.529360_pt1 | contig 11329 bp, 10 predicted proteins | sample MGYA00248878_ERZ500994 | MGnify/ENA primary metagenome ERZ500994 (study PRJEB25958, sample SAMN03398533) | human skin metagenome | study: EMG produced TPA metagenomics assembly of the Human Skin Microbiome Metagenome (human skin metagenome) data set. | reverse complement strand
ATGACCGAGCCCTGCGCCTCCAGCACCGCCTGCGAGACGATGTTCTCGGACGCGATCAGCTCGATCTCGTCGCGCTGGCGGCCAAGCTCCTTGCGGATGGCGGCGAAGATCTCGGGGTCGCGGGATTCGAGCGGTTCGGTGAAGAAGGCGTTGTCGGTCATGGCGTCTCTCCCAGGTGTGGCGACGGTCTAGCGGCTTTGCGATGCGGTTTCCAGAATGGAGCGGCGGCGCGCGTCACGGAATGAAGCTTGCCAAGACCGGGGCGCGGTGCATGGTTGCCGCCATGACACGGATGCATTTCACGGCGAACGACACCGAGCTTGCGCAGGCGGCGCTGGCGCAGCTGACCGACCGGCACGGCCAGGCGGAGATCGCGCAGGCGGACGTGATCGTGGCCCTGGGGGGCGACGGGTTTTTGTTGTCCACGTTGCGCCAGAACTCCGGCCTGCCCATCTACGGGATGAACCGGGGCACGGTCGGGTTCCTGATGAACGACTATGCCGAGGACGACCTGCCCGAACGCATCCGCGCGGCCGAGCAGACGGTCATCAACCCGCTGTCGATGGTGGCGCTGTCGTCGGACGGGCACGAGCATCGCGCCCTTGCGATCAACGAGGTGAGCCTGCTGCGGGCGGGTCCGCAGGCGGCACGGCTGCGGGTCAGCGTGAACGGCCGGGTGCGCATGGACGAGCTGACCTGCGACGGCGCGATCCTGGCGACGCCGGTCGGGTCCACCGCCTATAACTATTCGGCGGGCGGGCCGATCCTGCCACTGGGGTCCGACGTGCTGGCGATGACCGCGATCGCGCCGTTCCGCCCGCGCCGCTGGCGGGGGGCGATCCTGCCGAAATCCGCCGTTGTGCGGTTCGACGTGCTGGAGCCGCTGAAGCGCCCGGTCATGGCCGACGCCGACGCGCGCGGGGTCGAGCGCGTTCACCGGGTGGAAATCCGCTCCGAACCCGCGATCACCCACCGGCTTTTGTTCGACACCGGCCACGGCATGGACGAGCGGCTGATGCGCGAGCAGTTCGTGTGAGCCGCGCCGCAGGGGGCGCTGCCCCCGTCCCTCGCGGGACTCCCCCGGGATACTTGGGCAAAGGAGAAAGGCGGTCGATTGCGCGGACTGCGCGGGGACGTTAAACGCGGCCCATGCTAGACAATCGCCCCCAGCTGCCGCCCGAGATCGCCCGTCGCCGGACCTTCGCGATCATCTCGCACCCCGACGCCGGCAAGACCACCTTGACCGAAAAGTTCCTGCTGTTCGGCGGCGCGATCCAGATGGCGGGCCAGGTCCGCGCCAAGGGCGAGGCGCGGCGGACTCGGTCCGACTTCATGAAGATGGAGCAGGAGCGGGGGATTTCCGTCTCCGCCTCGGCGATGTCGTTCGATTTCGGCGACTACCGCTTCAACCTCGTGGACACGCCCGGCCACTCGGATTTCTCCGAGGATACCTATCGCACGCTCACCGCCGTGGACGCCGCGATCATGGTGATCGACGGGGCCAAGGGGGTGGAAAGCCAGACGCGCAAGCTGTTCGAGGTCTGCCGCCTGCGCGACCTGCCGATCCTGACCTTCTGCAACAAGATGGACCGCGAAAGCCGCGACACGTTCGAGATCATCGACGAGATCCAGGAAAACCTCGCCATCGACGTGGCGCCGGCCAGCTGGCCGATCGGCATGGGGCGCGACTTTCTGGGCTGCTACGACCTGCTGCACGACCGGCTCGAGCTGATGGACCGCGCCGACCGCAACCGGGTGGCCGGGTCGGTCAAGATTTCCGGCCTCGACGATCCGAAGCTGGCCGAGCACATCCCCGCCGAGCAGTTGGCGAAGCTGCGCGAGGAGGTCGAGATGGCGCGCGAGCTGCTGCCCGCTTTTGATCGCAAGTCGTTCCTGGAAGGGCACATGACGCCGATCTGGTTCGGCTCGGCCATCAACAGCTTCGGCGTCAAGGAACTGATGACCGGCATCGGCGAATACGGCCCCCAGCCGCAGCCGCAGACTGCGGCCGAGCGGCAGATCTCGCCCGACGAAAGGGACGTGACCGGCTTCGTCTTCAAGGTGCAGGCCAACATGGACCCCAAGCACCGCGACCGGGTGGCGTTCGTGCGCCTCGCCTCGGGGCATTTCGAGCGCGGGATGAAGATGACGCATGTCCGGTCGAAAAAGCCGATGGCGGTGTCGAACCCAGTGCTGTTTCTCGCGTCCGACCGCGAACTGGCCGAAGAGGCGTGGGCCGGCGACATCATCGGCATCCCCAACCACGGCCAGCTTCGCATCGGCGACGCGCTGACCGAGGGCGAGATGCTGCGCTTTACCGGCATCCCGTCCTTCGCGCCCGAGCTTCTGCAGACGGTCCGCGCGGGCGATCCGATGAAGGCCAAGCACCTGGAAAAGGCGCTGATGCAGTTCGCCGAGGAAGGCGCGGCCAAGGTGTTCAAGCCGCAGATCGGGTCGGGCTTCATCGTCGGCGTCGTCGGCGCGCTGCAGTTCGAGGTGCTGGCGAGCCGGATCGAACAGGAATACGGCCTGCCGGTACGGTTCGAGCCTTCGCAGTTCACCTCGGCCCGCTGGATCTCGGGCCCGAAGGAGGCGGTGGAGAAGTTCGCCGCCACGAACAAGCAGCACATGGCGACGGACAACGACGGCGATCTGGTGTATCTGACGCGGCTGCAATGGGACATCGACCGGGTCGTGCGCGACCAGCCGGAGCTCAAGCTGACGGCGACGAAGGAGATGATGGTTTGATGAAAGCCAACCTTCCTGAACGCGTCGGCGAAAGGGAGCAGGCTGTTGTGGCCCGCGTCGTCTCAGGGTTAGACCACAACGGCCTTCTTGTGCTTGGTGCCTGGACAACTGCAATGATGCAGATACGGAACATGCCCATCGCTCGCTGGCGAAAGGCGCAACTGGCTCTCAGAGCGACGTTTGCCTCGAAAGCCACATGGCCCATTGTCAAGTTGATGGCCAAAGCGCTTAAGAGTTCGATCAGATCGGCTTCAGGAACACGCCTTGGCCGCACCGGACTCGTGGGGGCGGCCGCGCTGGCGTTGTTTGGTGGACAAGGTGCCGGCGTGGCAGCCTTGGGCGGCGCTATCGCCGTGCCACTCTGGATTGTTGTAGGCGGGGGCTATGCGTTTGCGGAGGCATTGCAGGCGGGAATCTTGCTTGCTGCCGAACGGGAATCGTCCGTCAGCAAGCAGCCCTGACACAGCTCTAAACCAACCTCAAATCCATCGTCACCTCGGCATTCAGCACCTTGCTGACCGGGCAGCCGACCTTCGCCGCTTCTGCCGCCTGGCGGATCGCCGCCTCGTCGCCTTGGCCCGACACCTTCGTCGTCAGGTGGACCTTCTTGATCGTGAAGCCCTCGCCGTCCTTCTCGATCGACACGGCCGAGCTGGTCTCGATCCGGGCGTCCGTCACGCCCGCCTTCTCAAGCTGCCCCGACAGCGCCATGCTGAAGCACGCGGCGTGGGCGGCGCCGATCAGTTCCTCGGGGTTGGTGCCCTTCTCGTCGCCGAAGCGGGTGCCAAATCCATAGGGGGAGTTCAGGACGCCGCTTTCGGTCGAGACCGTGCCCTTGCCGTCCTTGATGCCGCCTTGCCACTGGGCCGAACCGGTTCTGGTGCTCATCGCATGTTTCCTCGTCTGGGTGTGGCCGGTGAACGCGCGAGCGTGGCGCATGGTTCAGGGCGCGCGTGCCCGGGCCAAAAGCTGGCCGACACTACGGACCGAAAACCGGTTTGGCGTTGCGGGACGCAGGGACTATAGTCCCGCAGCTTTTCAAAAGGGTCCCGCATGCTGGGCAGAATCTATCATTACATCCTGTTCACCATCGGGCGCGCGATCGTCTCGGCGCAGTCCTTCGTCGCGTGGTGGCGCACCCGCGACATGCCGACCGTCGTCCATGTCGAGGCGCCGTATGACGGGCGCCCGATCATGCTGCTGGCGCTGTTCCAGAAGGGGCTGCTGCGCCCCGACGTCGTGCGGATGCTGGAACACGCGCGCCGCGCGGGCTTTTACGTCGTGGGCGTGAACACGCTCAAGCTGCGCGACCCGGTCGGCATCGCCGGGCTGATCGACTGCTACATGGAGCGTCCGAACTACGGCCGCGACTTCGGCAGCTACAAGGCGGGCTTCCTGCACATCTACGCCCGCGGCATGGACCAGACCTGCCAGCGGCTCCTGATGGTGAACGACAGCGTCTATTTCTCGAGCGGGCAGATGGCCAGGTTCCTCACCGACATCATGGTCGGGTCGCAGGTCCTGGGCGCGACCGAAAACCACGAAATCGACCACCACCTGGGCTCGTTCTGCATCTCGATGGCGGGCGGGGTGCTGCGCGCGCCTGCGGTGCGTGCCTACTGGGAAGCCTACAAGCTGACCGACGTGCGGCCGCGCGTCATCAAGACGGGCGAGATGCGTCTGTCGCGAACGCTGAAGGGGGCGGTGATGTCGCCGCGCGAGTTCGTCGCGCTTTACAGTGCGACGCGGTTCGCCGCGCAGGTCGAACATGACGACGCGCTCTTGCATTTCGCGATGCGGAACGGGCGGTCGGCCAACATCAACCACTGGAAGCGCATCACGCCCAAGGCCGCGCTCGACTATCTGTCGACGCGCTTCCTCGTGCCGTTCAACCCGGCCGCCAGCTTCGAGCAGCCGAAGCCGAAGCAGTTCCGCAAGCCCGAGGGGATGCCGCAGGCGAGCCTCGCCGAAAGCGCCTTCGTGGCCGACTACGACGATTTCGTGAAGTTCGTCCACAACCGCGTGGGTGAGGCGGGCAACATCAACGAGACCGCGCTGCGGTCGATGACCGCAGCCTATGCCGCCGAGGTGTTCATGGAGGGCAGCCAGATCCACCAGAACGCCGCGATCCTGCTGGCGATGGGATTGCCGATCATCAAGCTGGACGGGCTTTACCGGGGCATGTTCAACCTGGCCGACGTGCGGACGCTGACCGATCAGCTGCCCACCGACGAAGCCGAGGAACTGCGCGCCCTGCTGATGGAACGCCCCTTCGGCGGCGACACGCTGGTCGGCTGGAAACGCGCGACCTTCATGCGAGGCTACATCTGATGGCCGTGCACCACGCCGACCGCGGCGCCGCCCGCCCTGCGGCCCTGCGCGCCGTCCGGTCCGCGTGACGGACGCCGGCTGATGGCCCGCCTCGTCATCCATATCGGCACGCACAAGACGGGAACCACGTTCCTGCAGCACAAGCTGGCCCTTGCCCGGCCGTGGCTGGAAGAGCGGGGCTTCGTCTATCCCGACCTCGGCCGGCCGGCGCATCATCCGCTGATCGCGCACTGGGTCGGGCTCAAGCGCGAGCTGGAGTTCTGCCCCGACCCAGTGCCCGTGTGGCAGGCCATCGCCGCCGCCCATGTCGACAGCGACCGCACCGTCGTCCTGAGCAGCGAGGAATTCTCGCGCGTCACCGTCAACCGCCCCGACTTCAGGGCGATCCGGGAATGGTTCCAGAGATACGAGTCAGTCCGGCTGATCTGCTACATCCGCGACCAGCTGTCCTACCTGCAGTCGATCTATACCGAGGTGTCAAAGGTCATCAATCCGACCGCGCCGCACGCCATGGTGGAAGAGGCGATCCGCACCGGCACCTACACGGGCGTTGCGATCGGCTACAACCTTCTGGCCGACATCCTTGCCCAGCAGATGCCGCTGGAGGACGTGACCTTCTGCAGCTACGGCGACGCCTGCCACAGCGAGGGCGGGATCCTTGGCCATTTCCTGCGCCAGCTGGGGATCGAGGACCTGCCGCCGCCGACGCCGGTGCAGCGCCACAACGAAAGCCGGGCGGCGCTGGCGGTGTGGATCGCCAACATGATCTCGGCCCCCGCCATCTCGCCCGCGCCGCTGGTCGAGAAGGTCACGCAGGTCCTGGCCGAACATGTCCCCGATTACCGCCGCGCGATGATCTTCACCCCCGACGAGGTGGCGCAGCTTCAGGCGCGGTTCGAGGGCGCGAACCGCTATTTCGAGGTGCGGGCGCAGCCGTCCAGCCCCGGTTTCACGATCCCGCCGCTTACGGGTTTCGACGGGCGTCCGTCGCGCGAGGATATCGGCACGGCGGTCTGGGACGCGGTGGTCAAGGGACTGTAGGCACGCAGATCGTCCGCGCCGTCTTGCGGTGGTTCAGCGCGCCAGCCGTTCGCATTCGCTGATCGCGAAGCGGTCGGTCATCCCGGCCACGTAGTCCAGCACCAGCCGCGCCCGCGCCGTCTCGTCGCGCGCCGCCAGCGCCTCGGCCTGCCAGTCGGCGGGCAGGAGCGTCGGGTCGTTCATCAGAAGCGGGAACAGGTGCTGCAGGATGTCGGTCACGCGCGCCCGCTCCTCCATCACCGAGGGGGCGCGGTACATGCGGGTGAACAGGAATGCCTTGATCGCGCGCAGGTTCTGAAACAGCGGCTTGGAAAAGCGGATGATCGGGCCGTCCATGTTGCGGATGTCGTCGGCATGGGCGGGCTGCAGCGCCGCCAGCCGGTTTTCGGCGACCGCGATCACGTCCTCGACCATGTCGCCGAACACCCGGCGCAGCGCCTCGTGCCGGCGGCGCATGGGGGCGAGGCCGGGGTGCAGGCGGTCCACCGTGGCGAAGGCCGGGCCGATCAGCGGCAGTTCGGCCAGATCGGCCTCGGTGAACAGGCCCGCGCGCAGGCCGTCGTGCAGGTCGTGGTGGTTGTAGGCCACGTCGTCGGCCACGGCGGCCACCTGCGCCTCGGCGCTGGCGTGTGTGTGCAGCGCCAGGTCCCATTCGGCGTTCACCTCGGCCAGCGCGTAGGGCAGGGGGTCTGCTGCCGGACCTGCCGTCGGGCCTGCCCCGACGACCGGGCTTCCCGTCGGGTTTGCCCCGACGACGGGGCCGTTATGCTTGGCGATCCCTTCCAGCGTCTCCCACGTCAGGTTCAGCCCGTCGAACCCGGCGTAGTGGCGTTCCAGCCGCGTCACGATCCGCAGCGCCTGCGCGTTGTGGTCGAACCCGCCCCAGGGCGCCATCAGCGCGGCCAGCGCGTCCTCTCCGGTATGGCCGAAGGGCGGGTGGCCCAGGTCGTGGGCCAGGGCCACGGCTTCCGCCAGGTCGGTGTTCAGCCCCAGCGCGCCGGCGATGGTGCGGGCGACCTGCGCGACCTCGATCGTGTGGGTCAGGCGGGTGCGGTAATAGTCGCCGCGATAATCCTCGCCGTCCTGCTCGACGAAAACCTGCGTCTTGTGCTTGAGGCGGCGGAAGGCGCTGGAATGGATGATGCGGTCACGGTCGCGCTGCCACGGGCTGCGAAAGGTGGACAGATCCTCGTCGTGCAGCCGCCCGCGGCTGCTGGCCGGCTGGCAGGCGTAGGGGGCGGTCATGCGGGTTCCCTTCCCGTGCGCTCGCCCGCCGGTGGTGTCGCGGTTTCCTTGCAAGCAGCGGTTTCCTTGCGAGCGGCCAAGCCGCCGCCTATATTCGCAGCCTATATTCACCGCCACAGCATCGAAACGGGAACGCCCCATGAACCTGCCTCCCACGGTCACCCCCCGCGCGTTCGCGCGGCTGGCCGAGATCAATGCCGGTTCCGGGGATCAGGCGCTTCGCGTCGCAGTCGAGGGCGGGGGCTGCTCGGGCTTTCAGTACGACATCCGGCTGGATGCGGCGGCCGACGACGACATCGTCATCGAAGGCCAGGGCCCCAATCGCGGCCAGCGCGTGCTGGTCGACCCGGTGTCGCTGCCGTTTCTGAGCGGCGCGGTCATCGACTGGTCGGACGAGCTGATCGGCGCGCGCTTCGTGATCGAAAACCCGAACGCCAGTTCATCCTGCGGCTGCGGCACCTCGTTCTCGATCTGACCCGATGCTTCTTGAAATCCTGTTCGTCCTCGTCCTGACCGTCGTCAACGGCCTGTTGGCCATGTCCGAGCTTGCGGTGGTGTCGTCACGCCCCGCCCGCCTGCAAAGCATGGCCGAAAAGGGCGATCGCAGCGCGCAGGTCGCGCTTGAGCTGCTGTCCGAGCCGGGCAAGTTCCTGTCCGCCGTGCAGGTGGGGATCACGCTCGTCGGCGTCCTGACCGGTGCCGTGTCGGGTGCGACGCTGGGCACCCGCGCGGCGGACGCGCTTGCCGCGGCCGGCGTGCCGGTGTCGGTCGCCCAGCCGGTGGGCGTGTTCCTGGTCGTCGCCGCCATCACCGCGCTGTCGGTGATCGTGGGCGAGCTGGTCCCCAAGCAGATTGCCATGTCGAACCCCGAGGCCATCGCCGCGCGCGTGGCCCCGTGGATGCGCCGTCTGGCCAAGGTGGCGACGCCGCTGGTCTGGTTTCTCGACTTCGCGGGGCGCGGGCTGCTGCGCCTTCTGGGCATCCGCAGCTCGTCCGATCGCGCCATCACCGACGAAGAAGTCCGCATGACCATTGCCGAAGCGACGCAGGCGGGCGTCCTGATGGAAGGCGAGCGCGGCATGATCGCGGGCGTGATGCGCGTCGCCGACCGCACCGCCCGGGCGATGATGACGCCGCGCCGCGACGTCGACATGATCGACGTCAGCGACCCGCCCGAGACGGTGATCGAAAAGGCCCGTTCGGCCAAGTTCTCGCGCATGCCGGTGACGGACGGCAGTTCCGACGAGATCCTGGGCGTCGTCGCGCTGCGCGACCTGATCGGCGTCGAACGGCCCGACGTCCGCGCCCTGATCCGCGAGGCGCCGACCGTCCTCGACGCCGCCGACGCGCTGTCTGTGGTCGAGGTGCTGCGCGCGACGCCGTCGCGGATGCTGCTCGTCTATGACGAATACGGCCATTTCCAGGGCATCATCACCGCGATGGACCTGCTGGAAGCGATCACCGGCGATTTCGTGGACCCGCACGGGGACGAACCCGACATCGTCCGCCGTGCCGACGGGTCGTGGCTGGTCGCGGGCAGCGAAAGCGCCGACGAGTTCGCCAACGAGACCGGCTTTCCGGTGCCCGAGGGGGATTTCAGCACCGTTGCGGGCATGGTGCTGGCGCTCATCAACCGCATCCCGCGCACGGGCGACGTGTTCAGCCACGACGGCTGGGTGGTCGAGATCGCGGACATGGACGCGATGCGGATCGACCGCCTGATCGTGACCGCGCCCGCCACCGCAGGTTAGGGCGCCCGACCTCAGTATTCCGCCCTCAGCGCTTCGGGATCATCCCCATGATGCGCCGGGTTTCCTCGACGATCGGGGCCGAGATCGCGTCCGCGCGTTCGGCGCCCGCGCGCAGGATCCGGTCCAGTTCGCCCGGGTCGCGCATCAGGTCGTTCATGCGGCCCGTGATCGGCCCCAGAACCGCCACCGCCGCGTCCGCCAGCGCGGGCTTGAACGCGCCGAAGCCCTGCCCCTCGAACCGGGCGCAGATCGCGTCTGCGGTTTCGTCCGTCAGCGCCGCGAAGATGTTGACGAGGTTTCTCGCCTCCGCCCGGTCCTTCAGCCCCTCCATCGAGCCGGGCAGGGGATCGGCGTCGGTGCGGGCCTTGCGGATTTTCTGGGCGATGGTCTCCGCGTCGTCCGACAGGTTGATGCGGCTGGCATCCGAAGGGTCCGATTTGGACATCTTCTTCGTGCCGTCGCGCAGGGACATCACCCGGGTCGCTGGGCCCTCGATCACCGGCTCGGTGATCGGGAAGAAGTCCACGCCGTAGTCATGGTTGAACTTGGCCGCGATGTCGCGGGTCAGTTCCACATGCTGCTTCTGGTCCTCGCCGACCGGCACGTGGGTCGCGTGATAGGCGAGGATGTCGGCCGCCATCAGCGCGGGATAGGCGTAAAGGCCAAGGCTCACGGCCTCGGCGTTCTTGCCGGCCTTGTCCTTGAACTGGGTCATCCTGTTCATCCACCCCATCCGCGCGACGCACATCAGAAGCCAGCCAAGCTCGGCATGGGCCGGAACCTGGCTTTGCGCGAACAGGACCGACGCGTCGGGATCGACGCCCGAGGCGATGAACCCGGCCGCCGCCTCGCGCGTCTGGCGGTTCAGCGCCTCCGGCTCCTGCCAGACGGTGATCGCGTGCAGGTCCACGAGGCAGTAGATCGTTTCCCGCTGCCCCTGCTGGGCCGCAAATCGTTTCAGCGCCCCCAGGTAATTGCCGAGCGTCAGCCCGCCCGACGGCTGGATGCCGGAAAAGACGCGCGGGGTGAACGCGCCTTTGGACGCGGCCGGGTTGGCGTCCGGTTGGGCGTCCGGGTGGGGTGCGAGGGACATCGGCGCTGCCTGCTTGGAAAACTGTCCCCGGCGGATTACCCCTGACCCCGAACGGGCGCAACCGCCCCGCGACCGTCCCGCACCCGCCCCGCACCCCGACGAAGGACCAGATCATGCGCGCAGGCTACGACGAGAACCCGCTGAACCCCGTGCCGCCGGTGGTGTGGCTGATCGCCCTGCCGGTGATCCTGTCCGAGGCGGCGTTCGGGCTGGCGCAGGCCGGGTTCATCGGCGGCGGCCAGTATTCCGGCGGCGTGCTGCGCCAGCTTTGGGTCGAGCGCACGGCGCTGGCGCCCGAGGCGCTGCTGCGGATGTGGCAGTGGGGCGAGCCGGGGGCGCAGCTTTACCGGCTGCTGAGCTATCCGTTCGTCCATTATTCGTTCACCCACGCGGTGTTCGTGACGGTGTTCCTGCTGGCGCTGGGCAACATGGTCGCGCGGCAGATCCGCCCGCTGGCCGTCCTTTGCATCTTCTTCGGCGCCACGATCGCGGGCGCGGCCGTCTATACGCTGGGGGCGGCGCTGCTGCCGACGGCGGGGTTCGGGCTGCTGGTCGGCGGGTATCCGGGCGTCTACGGCCTTCTTGGCGCCTTCACCTTCCTGCTGTGGACGCGGCTGGGGCAGGAGAACGCGAACCGGCTGCGCGCGTTCTCGCTGGTGGGGCTGCTGCTCGCGTTCCAGCTGGTGTTCGGGCTGCTGTTCGGGAACGCGGGCTACGCCTGGGTGGCCGAGATCGCGGGCTTCGTCACCGGCTTCGCGCTGTCCTTCGTCCTGGTGCCGGGCGGCCTTGCCGACGTGAGGGCGCGCATCCGGCATCGGTGAGGGCGCGCGGGGCCTTCCCGCTCAGCGACGGCGGCGCAGCTGCCCGCGCAGATCGGCCACCCGCACCGCGCCGAATGCCAGCGCCGCCGCGCCGTAGACGGCCATGCCGCCGAAAACCAGCGCCGCCAGCGCCGCGTAGCGGTGGCCGGGCGATTGCAGCGCCGGTCCCAGCAGGCGCATCAGCCCCGCGACCGACGCCCCCATCCCCGCCGACGCCGCCACGATCCGGGGCAGGGCGCGGCGCATCCGCGCGTCGAACTGCGCCGCCGGGCCGAAGGCGCGGCTGCCCCACCACAGCT
>ERZ500994.540-NODE-540-length-11332-cov-5.671012_pt1 | contig 11332 bp, 11 predicted proteins | sample MGYA00248878_ERZ500994 | MGnify/ENA primary metagenome ERZ500994 (study PRJEB25958, sample SAMN03398533) | human skin metagenome | study: EMG produced TPA metagenomics assembly of the Human Skin Microbiome Metagenome (human skin metagenome) data set. | reverse complement strand
AGGGCTCGCCGAGCGCGGGGTAGGCCGCGGCGACCGCGTCGCCATCCTCATGTTCAACCGGATCGAGGTGATCGAGAGCTACTTCGCGGTCATGCGGCTCGGGGCGATCGCCGTACCCATCAACTTCCGGCTGACGGCGGCCGAGTCGGCGTACGTGATCGAGGACAGTGGTTCGCGCGTGCTCATCACCGAGGCGGCGCTGCTCGACACGGCACGTGGTGCGATTGCCGACGCCGCAGGCGATCCGCGTCTGATTGTTGTGGACGGGTCTGCCGACGGTGCCGAGGGTGAGGCCTATGAGTCCGTACTCGCCGAGGATGACTCCGAGCTGGAGATCGACGTACCCGAGCAGGATCCGGCGTTCATCATGTACACGTCCGGGACGACGGGGCGGCCCAAGGGTGCGGTCATCACCCACTTCAACCTGCTGATGAACAGCCACAACTGCATGATCGTGCAGGGCATCAAGGACCGAGGCGAAGTGTGGCTATCGGGGCTGCCGCTGTTTCACATCGGCGGGCTCAACGGGATCCTCTTCTACATTCTCGCCGGCGGGCGGATCGTCCTGATGAAATCCGGCGACTTCAGCGCCGAGGACGCGGTGTCGACGTTCGAACGCGAAGGCATCACGTCGTGCTACTTCGTGCCCACACAGTGGAAGGCGATCTGCGAGGTCCCGAACATCACCGAACGCGCGGCGTCGCTGCGGCGTATCTCGTGGGGCGCGTCGATCGCACCCCCGTCGACATTGCAGGCGATGGCCGAGGCGTTTCCCGGCGTACCCAACTTCAACATGTTCGGGCAGACCGAGATGAGCTCGGTGACGTGCGTGCTGCGCGGTGAGGACGCCGTCCGCAAGATGGGCAGCGTCGGCACCGCGGTGCCCAACGTCGAGACGCAGATCGTCCGGCCGGACATGAGCGAATGTGCGGTGGGCGAGGTCGGTGAGATCGTCTACCGCGGATCGACGGTCATGCGCGAGTACTGGAACAAGCCGCAGGAGACCGACGAGGCGTTCCGCGGCGGATGGTCCCACTCCGGCGACCTATGCGTGATGGACGACGAAGGTTTCATCACGGTCGTCGACCGCGTCAAGGACATGATCATCTCCGGGGGCGAGAACATCTACTGCGCTGAGGTGGAAGCGGCGATCGACGCGCACCCGAAGGTGCGCGAGGTTGCCGTCGTCGGACGACCCGACCCGAAGTGGGTCGAGACGCCGGTGGCGTATGTCGTCCCGACCGACGCCGGCGACCCGCCCGAGGAAGCCGATGTCATCGCGTTCGTGAAGGACCGGATCGGGTCGTACAAGAAGCCGAGCGCGGTAGTGGTTGTCGACGAGCTGCCACGCAACGCGACCGGCAAGGTCCAGAAGTTCAAGCTCCGCGAGCGCTGATTCGCCATAAACATCCCAGCCATACCAGCGAAGGAGCACTCATGGGACGCACATCAGACGGCGGCTACAGCCTTGCCTGGACACCGCCGGACTACCGAGTCGACGACAACGGCAAGATCGTCGGAATCACCAACGACGTGCAGCCCAACAACTGGGGCCGGTGGGGTGACGACGACCAGAAGGGTACGACGAACTTCATCACGCCGGAAAAGGTCGCGGCCGCGGCCGCACTGGTCGAGTCCGGCAAGACGATCAACTGCGCCGTACCACTCGATGCCGCCGGTCCCGTGCATCCGACGCGACCGGCGCCAGTGCATCTGTTCGGTTACTGCGGGGCCGACTTCCTGGCAGGCACGTCACTGAGCCAGCTGGCCCCCGGGTTTCAGGGCGGCGACGATTTCATCTTCATGCCCCTGCAGGGCAGCACGCAGTGGGACGGGCTCGGGCACATCTACCACGACGATGCGATGTACAACGGCTACTGGATGGGCAATGTCGAGGGATTCGGCGGCGCGGCCGTCTGCTCGATCGCCCGACAGAAGGACTCGCTCACCAGTCGCGGTGTGCTGCTCGACCTGGTGCGCTTCAAGGGGGTCGACCGGCTCGAGCCCGGCGTCCCGATCACGACTGCCGATCTCGACGAGTGCGCTGCGGAGCAAGGGGTCGAGGTCACGACCGGGGACATCCTGCTGCTGCGCACAGGTCATGTGCCGTGGTTCTAGTCGTTGACCGACAAGGCGGAGTTCTGGTCCGCCGGAGCGCCCGGGCTCGGCGCCGAGACGATCGACTGGATACATGAGCGGGAGATTGCGGCCCTCGCCGTCGACAACGTCGCGGTCGAAGTCGAGCCGCACGAGGATCCAGAGGCGATCCTGTATCCCTTACATATCAGGCTGATCCGCGATCTAGGGCTCACCCTCGGTGAGGTCTGGTGGCTGGAAGAGCTTTCGACTGAGTGCGCCGACCGCGGGCGTTGGGACTTCTTCCTGACCGCAGCACCGATGAATGTCACCGGCGGCGCTGGTTCTGTCATCAACCCCATCGCCATCTTCTAGCTAGGCTCGCCCGGCAAAAATCGCTGGACACGCGTCCTACCGTGCAAGGCATGTCAATCTTCATGATGGCGGTGCGTCGTGTCCGCCGGGCGGTCATCCCGGCGAGACTGGGGATGGCACCCGCTTAAACCGATCTGGGCTGAGCGGCTCGTCGCTGAGTCCGGAGCAGGACGCGGTGACCTTGTCGTCGATCTCGGCGCCGGTACTGGCGCGATCACGCGGCCGCTGCTTGACGCTGGCGCTCGAGTGATCGCCCTGGAGTTACATCGCGGGCGGGCAGCGCAGCTTCGCGCAATCGACGATGACCGACTCACCGTCGTCGAGGCGGACGTCAGGCAGCTGCTGCTGCCGCGTCGCCCGTTCAAGGTGGTCGCCAGTCCGCCGTACTCGGCCGCTTCGGCGATCCTGCGACGGCTGCTCTCCCGAGGCACGCGGCTGACGTCGGCGCATCTGGTGGTGCAGCGAGCCTTCGCGAGGCGCGTGCTGGACGGCAACCTGACAGGGTTGCGCGAGGCGCGGCGCTACTCCGCCGAGATCGCGCTGCCACTCCCCCGCTCGGCCTTTAGCCCTCCGCCCAAGGTCGACTCGGTCGTCCTGCGCCTGCGGCGGGGTTCGTGATCCGCGCCAGTTCAGAATGGAGCGTTAGTTGCAGTCTTTTGCAACTAACGCTCCATTCCAAGGTCGTCGCGACCAGGCTCGTCGGCGCGCTTAACCGCAGCGGGCATCGTCGGTGGCGAAGGGAGAGTGCCGCGTGCCAGCATGGGTTGAGGCGGCGGCGGGATAGGCACTTCTGGCAGCGGAACCCTGACGTCTGAGTCCTCGGCGCGAATCGGGGTCGCTGGGTGCGATCCAACCTGAACGTTGCTCTGACCGTCCTTGAGCTCGACCAAAGGCTCGGCCGTTGGCCAGATCCAGATGAGATAGGACTCCAGCGGCGCATCCACGACTTGGTCCCAGGCGCGATGCCGTCCCCCAGCGTGAACCCGCAGCCGATGATCACCGCAATCCTGCACGATCGGTCCAAAAATCCTTCCGCCCCATGATCTCGTGAATGGATAGCAAGCCGTCAGTCGGCAAGGTGAACTCGGTGACTGTCTCCCACTCATCGAAGTCTTCGGTCCGGATGGGCATCGCTGGGAATGATTGCACGTCAACATCGACCGGACCCATGTCGATTCCGGTGCGGATCGCAACGCAGCCGTCACCGACGGCAACGAGCGGTCCCGCGTTGTACCAGTCAGGAGTCGTCATGAAATCCGGGTCCTCATCCTCGTCGGCAATGAAGAACTGGTGATGATCGACGCGCACCTCGAATTGGTGAATCTCCGACGGCAGTTCGTCATCAGCTTCGCCCATGCTGATCAGGCTCTCACCCCGTGGTTGCCTTGAACCGGCCGATCGGTGAACAATTCACCTGCGCAACCGCGACGGCTTGGTAGGTGAGGTCTGTGCCCGGCTTCGGCTTCACTACCGAGTCGACAACAGGTACGCCGTACCCCTCGACCTCGTCCCGCATCGGAGTCTCATCGTCGCCGTACGACATCGAGCCGACGATAAGCCGCCCGCCCGGTGCCACGAACTCGCGCAGCAACCGCAAGAGATACGTCGCACGGTCGCCATCCGGCACGTACTCCAGCCCGGTCCGCACGTAGTCGAAGCGTCGCGGCGGGTCCCAGGTCGCGGCGTTCCCAACCCAGATACGGTCGGCCCACTGCGGCAATCTCAGACGAGCGACGTCCACCAGCGCCTCGGAGATGTCGACGCCGTACGGCTGGATCGTCAGGCCGCGCTCGGCAGCCCACGCGACGACCGACTCCATCAAGAAGCCGTTGGCGCACCCCACATCGAGGAACGTGCCTGAGCGCGCCATCAGCTCGACGATCAGCGACCGCGCGACGCGCCACTGCTCCGGCGTACCGGTGTAACCCGACCCGCCGTGCGGATCAGAAGATGACAAGTAGGAGGGCTCGATCAGCTCGCGCATCTGACGATGCCACCCGTCGCGATCGATCTCGCCCCGTTGTAAACGCCCGCCTATCTCGGCGATCTGGTCGGCTGCTCGGTCGCGCATGAGACTCAGGTTAGTGTCTGGCTATGGGCGCAGACGAGACCAGGACACGCAGCGCCCTGCCGTTCGCCGGCACGTTCGTGGCCGCCGCGCTCCTCTACATCGCGACCAACAGCGCGTCGGCGCTTTACCCGCTCTATCAAGGCATCTACGGCCTGCGGCCGTTCACGATCACCACGATCTACGCGGTGTACGTCGGCACCCTGATCCCGACGCTCATCTTCACCGGATCGCTCGCGCACGTGATCGGGCTGCGCGCCGTGCTGGCCACCGCATGGTTTCTCGGGGCCGGCGGGGCCGCGGTCTTCGCCTCCGCCCAGGAGCCGGTGCTGCTGTACGCCGCACGGCTGCTGCAAGGAGCCTCGGTCGGACTGGCCACCGGCGCTCTCGCTGCCGCGCTTGTTGCCCTCGACCGCGAGCACGATCCGCGGCGCGCGTCGGTCGGATCGACGCTCGCGATCTCGGTAGGCAGCGGCCTCGGGCCGATCATCGGCGGCGTGTTCGTCGACTTCCTGCCGATGCCCGATCGGCTCGTCTTCATCGTGCTCAGCGTCCTGCTGGCCCTCTGCGGATTCGGGTTCCTGCTGTTGCCACGACGGCTCGGCGTCACCGGGATCCACTGGCAGCCAAGGCTTCCACGCATCCCAGCCGAGAACCGCACTCCCTTTCTGCGCGCCTGCGCCAACGCGTTCCTCGTCTGGGCGGTGACCGCCATCTTCCTGGCGCTCGTCCCGTCGTACTTCCACGAGGCGACCGGCAACACCTCGATCATCCTCTCGTCGGCGACCGCTGGGCTCATGCTGATCTCAGCGGGCGTCGCTCAGCTGAGCCTGCAACGAGTCGACTCGCTCGGCGCGCAGCGCTGGGGGCTGGTCGTCGTCTGCCTCGGGCTTGGCCTGCTCGTCATTGGCGGCATCCTCGGCTCGGCCGTACTCATCCTCCTGTCTCCGGTGATCGCGGGCGCCGGCCAAGGCGTGGCGTTCCTCGGCGGGACGCGCGAGGTCAACGCGATGTCGGCGACGAGGCCGGACCACGCCAGCGTCTTCGCGGCGTTCGCGGTGTCGGCGTACTGCGGTTCCGGAATCCCGATCATCGGGGTCGGCTTGCTCGGCAACCTCGTCGGCACCACGGACGCCGTACTTGCCTTCGCCGTCGCGATCGTCGTCCTCAGCGTGCTGTGGCTGGTCGTTGCGCGTCGCGACCTCACATCCGCACGGGGCCCGGCGTCTACCTAGGGATGAGGGAGGAAACATGTCGACTCGCCACGCCTATGTGAGCACCGACCTGGGCGAGCTGCTCATGGTGGCCGACGGTGACGCGCTGATCGGGATCTACTTCGAGAAGCACTGGTATCCGCCAGCAGCCGACGCCATCGGCGAGCGCACCGACGAGTACGCCGACCCGCTGATTTCGCAGGCAGCACAGGAGATTCGCGAGTTTCTGACCGGCACGCGCCGCGACTTCACCGTTGCAGCCCGAACGGACGGCGACGAGTTCAACGAGCGAGTGTGGCGGGTGCTGCGCGAGATTCCCTACGGTCAGACGACGACGTACGGCGAGATCGCCGCCATGCTGGGCGATCGCGCGCTGGCCCAGCGCGTCGGGCAGGCGGTCGGCCATAATCCGCTCAGCATCCTGATCGCCTGCCATCGGGTCGTCGGTGCCGACGGTGCGCTGACCGGGTACGCCGGAGGGCTGCCCCGCAAGCGCCGGCTCCTTGAGTTGGAGGAAGAGGTGACCGCCGGACACGCGACGCGCTTGTTTCCGGCCTAGATAGGGGCACCCCGGCTGGCCGATCTCTACGATTTGTAGAGTTGTCGGGTGCTTGGCTCTCCCTGGGACTGGATTCTGACGGTCCTCTTCGCGATCACCGGCGTCATCTGCCTGTGGCATCTCGCGCTGTCCGCGGAGCATCGGGAGCACGCCGTCGAAGTACGCGGTGTCGACGCGTTGCACCTCGCAATGAGCGTCGCGATGATCGTGATGATCTGGTGGCCGCCGGGCACGACGGGCACCTGGGTGCAAGTCGCCGTGTTCGCGGTGATCGGCGCGGCGATCCTCATCGGCGGGCTCCGGGCTACGCGTTGGCCGGTGCGGGTTGACTCGGTCGCTCATGTGCTGTTGGCCGTCGCGATGATCTGGATGCTGGCGGCGATGCCGCTGATCATGGGTTACGACCCGGCCAGCGGCGCAGGCGGACACGCAGGACATGGCGCGGTACCGGCCGCGTCCACCGGACCGGCCGCGAGTGTTGAGATTTCGACGCCGGTCGCCGCGATCACGTGGACGCTTGTCGTGGTCAGCGCGGTATGCGCGATCTGGTGGGTACGCCGGCTGTTCGCCGCACCGCGCGGCGTACTGCACGCCGGCTGCCACGTGTTGATGGCGACTGGGATGGCGCTGATGTTGGTGGAGATGATGCCGTGAGCGAGCTGCAGGATCGAACAACCGAGCAGGTCGAGGCCCGCGCGAACCGCGACTGGTGGCGTGACGAGCTCCGTCCGCTCGTCGCCCGGATCCACTTCTATGTAGGGATCTTCATCGCGCCGTTCATCGCGGTCGCCGCGTTCACCGGACTGCTCTATGCGTTCACCCCGCAGATCGAGCAGATCGTCTACCGCGACACGGTGCAGGTCGAGCCATCCGGCGAGGCATTGCCGTTGGCGCAGCAGGTGTCGGCGGCGATCGACGAGGTGCCCGACGGCACTCTGGCGGCGGTGCGGCCGGCCAGCGAACTGGGCGCGGTCACCCGGATCTCGTTCGACTCGCCGTCGGCGCCCGAGGATCGACAGCTCACTGCGTTCGTGGACCCCTACTCCGGTGCGGTCCTCGACGTACTGCCGACGTACGGCGAATGGCTTCCGGTGCGCACTTGGTTTGACGACCTGCACCGCAACCTGCACCTCGGCGATGTCGGACGGGTCTACAGCGAGCTCGCCGCCAGCTGGCTATGGGTGCTGGGGCTCAGTGGTCTCGCGCTGTGGACGGTGCGGCGAGTACGCCGTCGCCAGCTGCGCCAGCTCGTGATTCCGCAGCGCGGCGCTCGGGGCCGTGGGCGCCTGATGGGTCGCCACGGCGCACTCGGCGTGTGGCTGCTGCTCGGCATGCTTTTCCTGTCTGCCACGGGATTGACGTGGTCGCAGTTCGCCGGCTGCAACGTGTCGGCGATCCGCGCGCAGCTGGACTGGACGACGCCGTCGGTCACCGCTGGTTCAACGGCGACCGTGCCAGCCGCCGACGTACCCGAGGCTGTCGAGGTCGTCACGGCGAGCGCGATCGAGGCGGGACTCGAGGGCCCGATCGAGGTTGTTCCTGGCACAGACGGCGCCGCGTGGACCGCATCGGAGGTCACCCGCAGCTTGCCGCTGCAGCAGGACTCGATCTCGGTCGACCCGGTGTCTGGCGAGGTCACCGACCGGGTCAACTTCGACGACTGGCCGCTCGCGGCCAAGCTCGCCGAGTGGGGCATCAGCCTGCACATGGGTCTGCTTTTCGGGCTGGCCAACCAGATCCTGCTCGGGCTCATCGCGATCGGGCTCATTGCGATGGTCGTGCTCGGCTACCGGATGTGGTGGCGCCGCCGACCCACCTCGCCTGCGGCCTACGCCAGGCCGCTCGGTGGCGCGAAACAGCCGAGTGCGCGGGCGGTCTTTGTCGTCGCGCTGATCGGAATCGCGGTGGGGATCCTGATGCCGGTGCTCGGCGCGTCGCTGCTGATCTTCCTCGCCGCCGACACTGCGCTGCAGGCGTGGCGATTCCACCGCGCACCAGCACGGCAGAGCGCCGCCCGAGAGACCTTAGCTTCGTGAGCGAGCGACGTGACGGTCCACGGCGCCGACGGACTGTCGTGAATCGCCCGTAGCGCGGGACCGACGACCGGGTCGCTCAGCGCGCGGTACCAGCGCGGAGCCTCGGTCTGCGCAAGAGCAAACCAGTCGCGCAAGGTCGCGACGAGAAGCAGATCGAGAAGGCGGTCGAGGACAGCCTGCTGGCCGCCTCAGCGGCGCGATCGAAACCGCACGCGAGCTACCCGTATCCACCGGGGCAGCGCTGGTCGAGTCGGCTCAGGATGCCTTCGCCGCCGGACTCAACACCGCGGCGCTGACTTGCGCTGTCGCGATCGGTGTGTTGGCCGTGCTGTTTCGCGCGACTCTCCGATCCACGACCCGCGCGTCGACAGGAGGTAGTGGTTAGCCGAGCGCCTTGCGGATCATGCGGGTGAGTTCCGCGCGTTCCTTCAGCGTCAGCCGGCCGACCGCCGCGCGCGCGAAGGTGAAGCCTTGGTCAAAGAGTGCGGTCGTGCGGTCGCCTGCAGCAGTGCGGGCGACCATCCGTGCCCGACCGTCATGAGGACTCGGCTGCCGCGCCGCAAGGCCGAGTGCTTCCAACCGCCGGACGATCTGGGTGATGTTGGAGGCGTCGCACCCGAGCTCCTGGGCGAGAAAACCCATCCCGCGATCCTCATCGAGTCGACTCAGCACGCACGCCTGCGCCGCACTGAGGGAGACCTCAGCAGCGGCCGTCTGGTAGGCGCGGTCGAAGCCGTCGACAAGATCGAAAATTGCCGCCTCGGCCTCTGACGAGGTGTCTGCGGGTCGGTTCGGAACAGCCATCAGACCAGATTACGACACTGCTTGACTCAGTCAAAGAATCATGATCCGATGATACTTGATCCAATCAACTATATGAAGGAGCTCCGATGACCAAAGCGCACCTCACGCCCCGCCGCACCGAAGCCGAGTCCACCGCGCCTGACAGCGCGCCAGCCGACTCGCCCACCACGATGAAAGCGGTCGTTCTCGACCGGTTCGGTGGCATCGAGGAGCTCGTCCCCCGCGAGATTGCCGTTCCCGAGCTCGCTGCGGGCGACGTACTGATCAAGGTCGAGTACGCCGGAGCGGGATCCTGGGACGCCGAGGAACGCGAGGGCGACTACGACGGCGCGTTCGGCGTACCGTCGACGTTCCCCTACGTGTTGGGCTGGGACGGTGCCGGAACGGTTGCGGCGACCGGCCGCGACGTCACCCGGTTCGTCGTGGGCGATCGGGTATACGCGGCAACGACTCCGGTCACGCGCGGCGGCTTCTACGCTGAGTACGGCGTGGTGGAGGAAGAGTTCGTAGCGCGAGTACCCGACCGGCTTCCGATGTCACAGGCTGGGGCGATGCCCTGGGATGCGCTCACCGCACTCAGCGGCCTTGACGTGCTCGCACCGCACCCCGGCCAGTCGTTGATGGTGTTTGGCGCGAGCGGGGGTATCGGACACATGGCAGTGCAGCTCGCCCGCAGCGCCGGGCTCCGCGTGCTCGCCATCGCTTCCGGCGACGATGGCGTGGCGCTGGCCCAACGGCTCGGCGCCGATGCCGCCATCGACGGGCGCCGAGACGACGTACTCGCCGCTGCGGCCGAGTTCGCGCCCGACGGTCTGGACGGCGCGCTGGTGACCGCCGGCGGTTCGATCGCCGAGCAGGCACTCGCCGCCGTCAAGGCATCAGGGACTATCGCGTGGCCCAACGGCGTCTACCCGGAGCTCGCGTCGAGCCCGGCGGCCACGGTGACGAGGTACGACGGCGACCGCAGCCGAGCCGCGACCGACCGGCTCAACGAGGCTATCGAGACCGGCGACCTCGAAGTCCACATCGCCAGCACGTTCCCGCTGGAGCGGGCACGCGACGCCCATGAGGCGATGGGCAAGCACTACGTCGGCAAGCAAGTGCTGCAGGTCAGCTGATCCACCGGCAATTGGATCTGGTCGATGTGCGAAGCGTGGGCCCCGTGGGACTCGAACCCACAACCTACGGATTAAAAGAACCATCAGCCCGACTGGGCTGGTTGCGCGCGCCTGGAAAAAGCTTGCCGGGCGCGTCATTCGACTTCCGTCACTTGTCGGTGTCCATCGTTAGCGTGTGCCACACCGGCGCCACAGTCTGCACCGGCGAGCGGCGCGGACCAGTTGGGCCGAGGTCAGGCAACGAACAGAGGAGCATCACACCGTGACGATGAGAGCGGCGAGACCGCGAATCGGTACCGGCTCAGGCAGAATGGCTCCCATGCTTGTCAACTTGCCGGGCCTAGACCTGCCAGTAACTGAAACAGCCGTCGACCTGTTCTGCGGGGCCGGCGGTCTCAGCCTCGGCCTTGCCGCGTCCGGTCGCCACCAGCACGATGTGCCGCGCCTCGGAGATGGTGCCCAACCCCTGCGTCAGACAGTGGGTCGGCACCGCGTCGACGTCGTCGTCGAAGAACCGCGCGTTGTCGAGGCGGGTCTGCCGGGTCAGCGTCTTGATGCGGGTGCGCGACGCCAACGACGATCCGGGCTCGTTGAACCCGATGTGCCCGTCGGTGCCGATCCCGAGGATCTGCAGGTCCACCCCGCCGGCGGCACGCATCGCGTCCTCGTAGGCCGCACACGCCGCCGGAATGTCGTCGGCGAGGCCGTCGGGGCCCTGGACAGCCCCGTCGGCGAAATCCACCCGGGCGGCGAACACTGCGTCGATGACGTTGCGGTAGCGCTCCGGGTGGTCGGCAGGCAGGCCGACGTACTCGTCGAGGGTGAAGCCGCGGGCCTGCTGCAGGGGTGCATTGGTCGGGGCGCGGCCGGCGACGAACGGCAGTGCAGCGACGGCCTGCTCACCGCGAGCATCGACCGGGTGTCGCTGAACCGCAAGACCTCCGTGCCCAACGGCACGGTCAGCATGCTGCAGCTCGAAGCCGCCCCGGAAGGGGTCGACCCCAAGACGGTCTCGGTGGATCTCGGTAAGCGGCAGGGCTTCCAGTACAAGTTCGGCTTCGACGTCCAGAAGCGCGAGTACT
>ERZ500994.539-NODE-539-length-11354-cov-10.253562_pt1 | contig 11354 bp, 5 predicted proteins | sample MGYA00248878_ERZ500994 | MGnify/ENA primary metagenome ERZ500994 (study PRJEB25958, sample SAMN03398533) | human skin metagenome | study: EMG produced TPA metagenomics assembly of the Human Skin Microbiome Metagenome (human skin metagenome) data set. | reverse complement strand
TCCGCGAGACCGGGAGCTGACCCCCCTTCGACCCTCCTGACGAAGTCCTGACGGCGCCTGTCCGACTCTTGACGGCGCGAGGATGGAGTCGTGGTGAGGGCGGCGCATAGCGTCCCGTCACGAAGGCGATACGACCGTGTCGCCGGGTGATGAAGGGAAACGCCACATGAAGCGCACCACCACACGCGCTGCCACCGTCCTGGGTATCGCGGCCACGATCTCGATGGGAGCGGCGAGCCTCGGCTACGCCGACGGGAGCGACGAGCCGACCTACCAGGAGTACAAGGCACAGACCTACCAGGACCCGACGGACCAGCAGTACATCGTCAACGGTGACATCCCGCTGGCGGGGGAGAAGCAGCTGCGCGAGTTCTACCGGGAGCTCGTCAACCCACAGTACGAGAGCCAGCTCATCGTCAACACGGTCTACGGCAAGGACGACGTGTGGAGCGCCACCCAGGCGCAGAACCTCACCTACTGCGTGAGTGACAGCTTCGGCTCCGACAAGGCGGCGATCGTCAGCGCGATGCAGGCCGGCGGCAACCAGTGGGAGTCCGCGAGCTCGGGTGTCGACTTCACCTACGACTCGAGCCAGGACGCCAGCTGCACCACGCGCAACTCCAACGTGCTCTTCTCCGTGGAGCCGGTGAGCGGTGCGAGCTACGTCGCCCGCGCCTTCTTCCCGAGCACCGCGAAGTCGACCCGCAACGTCCTGATCAACACGGACCAGATCTTCTCCTCCGGCTGGGCCGCGCAGAACGTGCTGGCCCACGAGCTCGGCCACGCGCTCGGCTTCCGCCACGAGCACACCCGTCCCGAGGCCGGTACCTGCTTCGAGGACGACAGCTGGCGTCCGCTGACGCCCTACGACTCGTCGTCGATCATGCACTACCCCCAGTGCAACGGATCGTCCGACGACCTGAGCATGACCGCGGCGGATCGCGAGGGGATCCGCTCGGTCTACGGTTCTTGAGCCTCTCCCCCCCGGCTCGGGAACCACCCTGGGAAGGGATGCCCCCCTTCGCCCCGGATTTCCTCCCCGGGGCGAAGGGGGCGTCCTGTCTCCGGGGACGCCTCACCCCCGCCTGACCGCCCCCTGACGAAGTCCCGACGGTGGCGGTCGGATCCTTACCCGAAGCTGGTCCGCGAGGGCCCTTCACGGTCATACATTCCCTTCACCCGGATGGCGCGACCGCGCCTCCGACGAGACGAAGGATGACCAGATGAAGCGTGTTGCAAGCGTGCTGGCGATTGCCGCCACCGTGTCGATGGGCGCCATGAGCGTGAGCAACGCCGCGTCGAGCGACGAGCCGACGTACGACGAATTCACGGCGCAGACCTACCAGGACGCCGACCGCCAGTACATCGTCAACGGCGACATCCCGCTGGAGGGCGAGAAGCAGCTGCGCGAGTTCTACCAGGAGCTCGTCGCGCCGCAGCAGAGCGACGCCCTCATCGTCAACACGGTCTACGGCAAGGACGACGTCTGGACCGCCACGCAGGCCAAGAACCTCACCTACTGCGTCAGCACGAAGTTCGGCTCCGACCACGCCCGCGTCCGTGACGCCATGGCCAGTGGTGCGGCGCAGTGGGAGTCCGCCTCCTCCAGGGTGAACTTCACCTACGGTTCCAGCCAGGACAAGAGCTGCACCACGCGCAACAACAACGTCGTCTTCTCGGTCGAGCCGACCAACACGACGCAGTACATCGCGCGGGCCTTCTTCCCGAGCACGGCCAAGCGCAGCCGCAACGTCCTCGTGAGCACCAGCCAGCTCTTCAACGCCGGCTCGTGGACCCCGAGCAACATCCTCGCCCACGAGCTCGGCCACACGCTCGGCTTCCGTCACGAGCACACCCGCCCCGAGTCGGGCACGTGCTTCGAGGACAACAACTGGCGTCCGCTGACCCCCTACGACTCGGCGTCGATCATGCACTACCCGCAGTGCAGCGGGTCGAGCGACGACCTGAGCATGACCGCGTCGGACCGTGAGGGCATCCGCTCGGTCTACGGCTCCTGACGCACCCCTGGGGCCTCGACGCCCCCTTCGTCACGGCTCCTCCCCGTGACGAAGGGGGCGTCCGCGTCTGCCCCCACGGCCGGGGTGGTTCTCGATCCCTGAGGTGCGAGGCCGCCCGCGGCCGAGCCTCGAAGGGCACGATGGGGGCATGGACGAGATCGAGGCCTTCTGGCAGCGCGCGCAGCAGCACGCCGACCTCGCGCAGGTCAGCTCCTACACCGGGGTCAACCCGCTCGCGGTGATCCGCCCGCCGGCATGGGCCTTCGGGGCGACGCCCGACCAGGCCGACGAGCTGCTCGAGCTCGTCCTCGCCGGGGACAAGACGGCGACCGCTTCAGCGCTCTGGGACTACGAGGCCGAAGGGGAGGACCTGCCCACCGAGGGCACGCTCGGCATCGTCGTCGACGGCTCGGGCCGCCCGCGGGCGCTCGTCGTGACGACCCGGGTGCGGGTGGTCCCCTTCGACGAGGTCGATGCCGACCACGCCCGGGCGGAGGGCGAGGGGGACCGCTCGCTCGAGCACTGGCGGCAGGTCCACGAGCGGTTCTTCACCGAGCACCCGAGCCGCGACCGCGCCTTCGCCCGCGACATGCCCGTCGTCCTCGAGGAGCTGCGGGTGCTGCACGCGGAGTAGGGCGCGTCAGACCCGGTGCCGCAGCCCGGTCGCCCGCTGGGTGCGCCGGGTGACCGCGGCCCGCACGGCCTCGACCGAGCCGACGAGCGTCACCGACTCCTGGGCGCGGGTGATCGCGGTGTAGAGCAGCTCGCGGGTGAGCAGGCGAGAGTCGGCGTCGGGCAGGAGCACGGTGACCGATCGCGCCTGGCTGCCCTGGCTCTTGTGGATCGTCAGCGCGTGGGCGGTGTCGACGTCACCGAGCGTCGAGGCGGCGTGGACGATCGGGGCGTCCGGCTCGCCGAAGACCCCGACGACGCGGTGGTCGGCCCGCAGCGCCATGACGCCGGTGTCGCCGTTGAAGAGGCCCAGGCCCCGGTCGTTGGTCGTCACGAGCAGCGGCCGGCCGACGACCTGGCGACCGAGGTGGTCGCTCGACTCGGCGAGCCAGCGCTCGACCCGATCGTTCCACGGCCCGACGCCCCACGGTCCGTCGCGGTGGGCGCACAGCAGCCGGTGCTCGCCGAGCTCGCGGAGAACGTCGGCGTAGCGGCCCGCGAGGGCGAGGTCGCGCAGCCGCTCTGCGTGGGTGAGCAGCCGGGGGCGCAGGGCCTCGTCGGCCTCGATGACGTCGTCGACCGGCAGGTGCTCGACCGGGCCACCCGGGCCGGCCTGCGCGAGCAGCTCGAGCACCCGGTCGGCGTCGCCGACGCGCACGGCCTCGGCGAGGGCGCCGATCTCGTGGCCGAAGCGGTGCGAGGTCTGCAGGCGCGCCACCGGGCCGTCGCCGCCGTAGCCCGCGACGAGGTCGGCGAGCACGGCACCGGCCTCGACCGAGGCGAGCTGGTCGGGGTCGCCGACGAGGAGCAGCCGGGCGCTCGGGCGCAGGGCCTCGAGCAGGCGGGCGGTGAGCGTCAGCGACAGCATCGAGGCCTCGTCGACGACGACGATGTCGTGGGGCAGCGGGTTGCCCCGGTCGCGCCTGAAGCGGTTGCCGCTGTCGGGCCGCCACCCGAGCAGCCGGTGGACGGTGACGGCCTCGATGTCGGTGCCGAGGCGCTGCCGGTCCTGCTCGGGCATGTGGCCCAGGGAGCCGAGGACCGACTCGCGCAGCCGGGCGGCGGCCTTGCCGGTCGGGGCGGCCAGGGCGATCCGCGGCCGGTGACCGGTGGCCTCGGCCTGCTCGAGCAGCAGGGTGAGCAGCCCGGCGACGGTGGAGGTCTTGCCGGTCCCCGGGCCACCGGCGAGCACGGTCGTCAGGCGCCCGGCGGCAGCCCGGACCGCGTCGCTCTGCTCGCCCCAGCCCGTGCTGGGGAAGACGCGCTCCAGTCCCGCCTCGAGCATCTGCTCGTCGACCTCGGGGGCCGGCGTCTCGGCCCGGCGCTGCAGGTCCTGGGCGACCTGGACCTCCTCGCGGTGATAGCGGTCGAGGTAGACGAGGTCGTGCTCGACGAGCAGCACTCCTGCCTCGGCGAGTGCGCTGCCCCGCACCTGCTCGAGCCACGCGGGCGTCGGCGGCGGCTCGACCGCGCCCGACTGCTGGGTGGAGGTGTCCTCGACCGCGCCCGGCCGCTGGGTGGAGGTATCCCCGACCGGATAGTCGGTCGTAGTCACCTCGAATGCCTCGGCAAGCAGCTCGCGCGCGTGGGCCGGGTCGAGGCTGGTCGACCCCTCGCGGGCGGCACGCACGACGAGTGCAAGCGTCACCCGTGCCAGGGGATCTTCCTCGCCCACCAGCGTCGCGAGCCGGCTCGCGACGTGGACGTCGGCAGCCTCGATGACGCCTGCGGCATTGAGCTCGGCGAGCTCGCCGGTGGCGGTGCGGGCGACGCGGCGGTCGTAGCGGTCGAGCACCTCGGTCATCGGCCCGTCCCTTCGCTCGTGGCTGCACCCGCGTCGGTCCCGGCGCCCACGCCCGCGGGCCGGCGCCCGTCGAGCAGGTCGGAGACACCGGCGATCAGCTCGACCGGTGGCGCCCACGAGAAGACGCCGGTCGGGTGCCCGTCGACGAGCGGTGTCTGCTCCCCGGCCATGCCTCGCAGGTAGAGGTAGAGCACGCCGCCCAGGTGCCGGTGCGGGTCGTAGCCCGGCTGCCGCCACCGCAGGAAGCGGTGCAGCACGACCCCGTAGAGGATCGCCTGGAGCGGATAGCTCGAGTGCGTCATCGCCTCGCGCAGCGCCGTCGGGTCGTAGTGGGCCGTCGTCAGCGGGGTGTCGACGGGCCCGAGCCAGTTGGTCTTGTAGTCGACGACGAGGTGCCGCTCGCCGAGGCGCAGGACGATGTCGACGGAGCCGGTCAGGTATCCGCGCAGCGCCTGGTCACCGAGCACGGGGTCGTCGAGCACGTCGGCGAAGGGCAGCACCGGGTCGTCTGCCGGCAGGTGCTCGCGCATGAGGGCGGCGAGGTCACCGAGCACGGCGCCGTCGTCGCTGGGCGGCGGGGCGACGTCGCCACCGCCGAGCGGCAGCTCGAAGTCCATCTCGCACAGCCGGTCCCGCGCCCCGACGTCGCGCAGCCGGGTGCCGGGAGCCAGCGGCCCGAGCGGGGTCTCGATGACCTCGACGAGTGCCGCGGCGAGGGCGTCGCGGTCGAGGTCGGGCACCGGCCAGGCGATGATCTGCTCCTCGATGTGCGCCCGCAGCTCGCCGAGCAGGTCCTCCGCCTGCGCGTCGGCCTCCTCGAGCACCGCGTGGACGAGCGAGCCGAAGCCCGCTCCGACGGGCAGCTCCGCCATGGGCGAAGGGAGATGACCCTCGCCTCCCGCAGCCCCCGCCGCGTCGGGCCCGCCCGCCATGTCGGCCCCACCGGCCACGACGAGGTCGGCGGGACCCCCTTCGTCCTGACGGTCGGTGACCTCCGGCTCGCTGGCCACGAGCTCCTCGGCACTGGCCCGGGGGACCTCGTCGAGGGGGCGGGTGAGCGCGGTGTAGGAGGTGCGCCGCCAGGCGTCGTCGACGGTGCGGGTGAAGTCGCGGACCGACAGGTCGGTCACCGGCTGCGGCTGCGACATCGTCACGGGGGTGGGCCGGTCGACGTACTCGACCCGCAGCGCACCCCGCCGCTCCCAGTCGGCGAGCCGGTCCTGCAGGGTCTCGTCGCCGGGCACCGGGTGCTTCGGCGGGACCTCGGCCTGCCCCTGGGTGCGCCCGAGGAGGACGCGGTGCAGCGGCGACGGGCCGGTGCTCTGCGCCGAGGGGAACCACCACGTGACGACCTGGCTCTGCGCGCGGGTGAGCGCGACGTAGAGCAGCCGCAGCGACTCGCCGCTCTCCTCCGCCGCGGCTCGGGCGAGGCGGTCGGAGCGGCCGTCGTCGGAGGTGATGCCGATGTCGAGCGCCCGGGTGCGGTCGGCCCGGTGGAAGTGCAGTACGTCGGGCCGCGGCAGCCAGCGGTCGCACACGAAGGGCAGCATGACGACGGGGTACTGCAGACCCTTGCTCGCGTGGATCGTCGCGAGGTGGACGGCGTCGGCGTCGCTGTCGAGGCGGCGGGCGCGCTCCTCCTTGCGGCTGGCGGCCATGCGCTCGCGCAGCCAGGCGGTGAGCGAGGCGAGGCCGTCGCCCTCGGTGACGACCCGCTGGTGGAGGGTCTCGCCGATGTGCCGCAGGTCGGTGAGCAGGCGCTCGCCGTCGGTGCGGCCGAGGACGCGGGCGTCGAGCCCGTCGGCGGTCGCTGCGGCGAGCACCGCGGCCACACCACGCCGCCCGAGCAGGGCGGCCCAGGTGCGCAGCCGGTGGGCGACCTCCTCGGTGAGGTCGTCGCCGCGGGCGTCGAGGTCGGTGGCGGTGGCCCCGACGAAGGGGGTGAGCGCCGCCGCGCGCACCCGCTCGGCGCGATGGGTCAGCTCCATCGCCTCGAGGAGGGTGAGCCAGTGCTCCGCGGCCACGGAGTCGTAGATGCTCTCGCTCGAGACGATGACCGAGCGCAGCCCGACGGCCGTGAGAGCGGAGCGCACGGTGTCGAGCTGCTTGCGGGTGTGGGCGAGCACAGCGATGTCGCCCGCCCGCAGCGGGCGCCCGTCGAAGGTCGTGCGCCCGGCGAGCAGCCGGGTGATCTCGGCCGCGCAGTCGGCGGCGACGAGCGGGCGGACGGTGGCGATCGAGATGTTCTGCCCCGGCTGCTCGACGCGGGCGCTCGGCACCGCGCGCAGCCGCACGGGGGCGAGCTGTCCGTCGGGGGCGGTGCCGTCGGCGACTCCGAGGCGCGAGCCGTCACGGGCGGCGCTCACCGGGTGCACGACGATCTCCTCGTCGCCGAGCTGCGCCCCGCCGAGGAGGACTCCGAGGCTGCGCACGAGCGGACCGTCGGAGCGGTGGTTGACCCCGAGGGTGTGCCGGGAGGTCGCCGACTCGGCGGCCGTCAGATAGGTGTCGACGTCACCGCCGCGGAACCCGTAGATCGCCTGCTTGGGGTCGCCGATGAGCACGAGCGTGCTGTGCCCGCTGAAGGCGCGGTCGAGGATCTGCCACTGCACCGGGTCGGTGTCCTGGAACTCGTCGACGAGCACCACCCGCCAGCGCTGGCGCATCCGCTCGCGTGCGGGAGAGTCCTCGTCCTCGAGGGCGGCGGCGAGGTGGGAGAGCAGGTCGTCGTAGCCGAGGACGCCGAGGCGGCGCTTGCGCCGGTCGAGCTCCGCGCGGACGAGGTGGGCGAAGCGCAGGCTGCGCGCGTCGGCGCTCAGCCCGTCGAGGGCGCTCGGGTCGAGCTCGGCGTGCGGGTTCTCGGTGACGGCGCGGGCGATCTCGCCGGCGCGCTTGCGGGAGAAGGCGGCTGGCCCTCCCTTCGCGAAGCCACGGACGTAGAGGTCGTCGACGACCTCGTCCCGCAGGTCCGACAGGTCCTCGACGAGGCGGGCGTGCTGGTCGGTGTCGCCGGCGACCCCCAGCCCGCGCAGCACGAGCTGGCAGAACTGGTGCGTCGTCGCGATCGTCGCCGCGTCGAAGTGGGTCAGCGCGTCGCGCAGCCGTCGAGCCCGCTCGGCGACCTCGTCGGTGGTGCCCTGGCGCAGCAGCGTGACGACCTCGTCGTCGGTCGGCAGGGCGGGGTCGGCGACGAGCCGGTGGACGTGCCGCAGGTGCTCCCGGACCCGCTCGCGCAGCTCGCGGGAGGCGGCCCGGCTGAAGGTGATGACGAGCATGTCCTCGAGCCGCACCACGCCCTCGGCGACGTGCCGGGCGACGAGCGCGCCGATCGTCCACGTCTTGCCGGTGCCGGCGCTCGCCTCGAGCAGGACCGTGCCCGTGGGCAGCTCGCCGGCGATGTCGAAGGGGGTGAGTGCGCTCGTGCTCATGCCGTGCTCCCCACGTTGTCGAGCGCCGGTCCCCACACCCGCGGGGCGAGGGTGGCCAGGTCGGTGCCCGGGCCGGCGAGGGGCTGCAGCAGCACGTCGAAGGGAGCCTCGCGCCCGTGGACGAGGCGCCACCAGGAGTCGTCTCGTTCGCCCGGGATGATGTCGCCGTTCTTGAGCAGCGACGCCTCCCACTCCTTGGCCGCCTGCTGCTGGGCGAGCCGGGTGCGCGTGGGGTTGCGACTGACCGCCTGGGCCCACGCGTGGGCGGTCTTGACGGGCAGGGGCAGCGGTGCGGTCTGGCCCAGGGCGAAGATGTCGAGCAGGGTCGTCAGGTGCGAGCGGGCGGCATCGCGGGGCAGCACGCCATAGCTCGTGCGCGCGACCTTGCCCCGCGACCCCTTGCCGAGGGTCGAGGCCTGCCAGCCCTCGTCGTCGGCGCCGGCAGCGGTGAGCGCAAGCTGGCGAATCCACGCGGCCATGACGTGCTTGGCCCCGAGCCGGGAGTAGGTGACGTCGACGAGGTGCAGACCGCGGACGCCGTCGACGGTGCCGGTGAGGCGACGGTCGCCGGGCAGGGTGACCTCGATGTCGACCGAGCGCGGGTCCTCGGGTGGCCCGAGGGCGAGCTGGCCCATGAGCTGCTCGACGGCGCGGCCGATCTCCTCGAGCGTCGCCTCGCCGAGCCCGGCGGGTGGCAGCGCGCCGCGCAGCAGCTCCGCCCGGTAGATCGAGCGCGGGTCCTGGCCGGCGATGCGGGCGCGCAGGGCGCGGTCGCCGACGGCCCACTTCTCGAGCCCGTCGAGCTCGACCGGCAGCCGGTCGCTCACCTCGTCGGCCTCGCGGCTCACCCCGACCTGCAACCGGTCGCGCAGGAAGCCGCGCGCAGGGTTGTCGTAGAAGGCGATGAGGTCGGCCAGGCCGACGTCGGCGACGACCCCGGCCGGCAGCGGGGCGGTGACAAGGCGCCCGGGAGGGGTGCGCTCACCGACCGCGGCGCGGGCCGCGAGCAGCGCCGAGCGGTCGAAGCTGAAGGGTCGCTCGCCCCCGGGCCCCCCGACGGTGAGGTTGCGCGCGTCGAAGGGCTGCAGGGGGTGGTGCGTGACCTCGATCGGGCAGCTCGTCGTCTCACGGGCGGCGTCGAGGAGCTCGCCGAGCGGCACGGCGGGCGGACAGGGTTCGCCGCTGTGCTCGTCGGCGCCGGTGTAGGCGATGACGAGTCGCTCGCGGGCGGCGAGGACGGCGTCGAGGAGCAGCTGGCGGTCCTCGCTGCGGGCATCGCGCTCGCCGGTCATCGGGCGGCGCGCGAGCACGTCGTCGCCGTCGATCGCCTGCTGGCGGGGGAAGGAGTCGTCGTCCATGCCCAGCAGGCACACGACGCGGTGCGGCACCGAGCGCATCGGGGTCATCGTGCACACGGTGAGACCGCCGGTCCGGAAGCTCGCCCGGCTCGGGCGTCCGGCGAGCTGGTCGGCGAGCAGCACCCGCACGTCGGCCAGGCGCAGCGGCACCTCGTCGCTGGCGTGCCGGGCGGCGGAGCCGAGGGTGCGCTGGAGGTCGCCGACCTGCCAGCGCTCGCGCGGGGGCACGTCGGTCAGCGAGAGGACGGTCTCGGTGAGGGCGTCCATCCACTCGGTGGCCGGGCCGGCGTGCTCGAGCCGGTCGAGTCCCTCACCGATGCGGGCGAGCAGCTCGCACACCCGGCCGACGAGGTCGACCGAGCCGCTGCCGACGTCGTCGAGGGGCATGACGCCGCCGACCTGCAGCGGGCCGTCGGCGGAGACGGTGACGCCGACGAGGAGCCGGTCGAGGCCAAAACGCCACGTCCCCTGGGGCTCCACGTCGAGGGCGAAGGGGGCCCGCCTCGCCTGGTCGTAGCCCCACCGGATGCCGGAGTCGCTGACCCAGCGGGTCATCGTCGCGAGGTCGTCGTCGTCGAGGCCGAAGCGGCGCCGGACCGGTCCGCTCGCTGCGAGGTCGAGCACCTCGCTCGCGGTGAGCCGCCCGCCGGCGAGCCCGACGACGCGGTCGGCGACGTCGAGCAGGGGATTGGTCGCCCGCAGCGAACGGTCGGCCAGGCGCACCCGCAGCCGGTGGGCGGGGTGGGTGTCGACGCCGTCGGCGTCGGTGCCGTGCTCGCCGAGGCCGAAGGCCGCGCCGATGAGCGGCGCATAGGTCTCGACGTCGGGGCACATGACGAGCACGTCGCGCGGCTCGAGGGTCGGGTCGTCGTCGAGCAGGCCGACGAGCACCTCGCGCAGCACCTCGACCTGCCGCGCCGGCCCGTGGCAGGCGTGCACCTGGACCGACCGGTCGTCGGGGAGCACCGACCGCTTCGATCGTTCGGCCTCATCGGGCACGTGGTCGTCGCGTAGGTCGGCCTGCAGCCACGAAAGAACCGAGCGCTCTCGCCGGTCGAGGTGCGAGGAGCTCTGCGACGAAGCCTCGAGACCACCGGGGGTCTCGAGGCTCGGCCGCGGACGGCCTCGCTCCGCCCACGCGGAGCGTGGGACCCAGACCGCCGAGTGGCCCAGCACCCGCACCAGCTCGCGCGAGTCCCGGCCGAGAGAGGCGAGCAACGGGTGCCGGACGAGGTCGCTCGTCGCGTCGTCCTCACGAGCCACGGCACCTTCGGCGGCGAAGGGAGCCAGTCGTTCCCACAGGTCGGGCGAGGGCTGGGGCAGCCACAGGTGCACGTCGCGGCTGCCGGCGAGGGCATGCAGCAGCTCGACCTCGGTGACCGCGAGCCGGGTGTGCCCGAAGAGCGAGAGCCGCTCCGGCAGCTCGAGCCCCGTGCCGTCGCCACGCAGCCGCTCCACCGTCTCGGCGTGCCGCACGTCCGGCGGCGGCGCGTCGACGACGCCGACGAGGCGCCGCCACAGCTCGGCCTGCCAGATCAGGTCGTGGTCGAGCGGTGCGCCGGTGCCGTCGGTGTCACGCCCCTCGCGCCAGTCGGTGAGCATCGCGGGCCGGCTCTGCCCGTATCGGTGGAGCAGGCGGGCCAGGCGCAGCGCGACCGAGTACCGGCGGCCGGCGCGGGTGCCGTCGGGGTCGTCGGTGCCGTGCCCGAGGTGCCGGCTGAGCGCCGCGCACCATGGCTGCCCGAGCCCGGCGTCCATGACCTCGAGCAGCGGCCAGACGAGGTGCTGGGGGAGCCACGGGTCGTCGTCACGGCCGGTGAGCATCGTGACGAGAGAGCGTGGCCGCAGGAAGGTGACGCCGGCGCACACCCCGTCCTGACCCCCTTCGCCCCGGCCGAGACGGTGGGACAGCCGCTGGGCCAACCACCGCTCGATGCCCTGCTCGGGCACGACGACGACCTCCTGGGCGAAGGGGTCGGGCAGCGGGCTCGCCAGCAGCCCGCCGAGCTCGTCGGCAAGGGTGTCGGTGCGCTGCGCGCGGTGGAGATGGAGGGCCACGGTCAGACCGTATCCG
>ERZ500994.538-NODE-538-length-11359-cov-5.069887_pt1 | contig 11359 bp, 10 predicted proteins | sample MGYA00248878_ERZ500994 | MGnify/ENA primary metagenome ERZ500994 (study PRJEB25958, sample SAMN03398533) | human skin metagenome | study: EMG produced TPA metagenomics assembly of the Human Skin Microbiome Metagenome (human skin metagenome) data set. | reverse complement strand
CATCGGCGAGATCGGCACCGCCGGCGGCACGGGCTACACGGCGGCGCTGCTGGCCGGTCTCGTCGCCGAGGTCGTGGCGGTGGAGGTGGACGCGACGCTGAGCGCGCGCGCCAAGGCGGCCTTCGCGGAACTCGGGCTTGCGAACGCGCAGGCGGTCTCGGCGCCGCTGCCCAACCTGGGCGCGGGGCTCGGCTCGTTCGATCTCATCTTCGTCAACGGTTGCGCGGAAGACCATTTGCCGGCTCTCGCCGAGCTCCTGTCGCCAGGCGGACGCATCATCGCCATCGTCCCCAAGACGTCCGGGACGACCATGGCCGCCAGGATCAGCGGCAAGGGTGACGACCTTTCCGTGCGGCCGCTGTTCGACGCCCAGGCGCCGGCTGTCCCGGAATTCCGGCGGGCTCCAGCCTTTGCCTTGTGATCTGTCGCCCATTTGCGTCAGGGGCGGGAAATGTCTCGATCTGCCGGCGCGAGCTTTTGCATTCGACTGTCGGATGACTAGAGTCCGGGGCTCGATCGGCCGAGTCTGTCAGGCCATAGGCGTGGGGTATGTTGGCTAGTCAGCGTTCACATCCTGCCGGGTTCACGCAGTCTTCGCGGACCCGTGGTCTGCGGCTTCTCGCGGGCGTTGCGGTCGTCGGCGCGTTGTCCGCGAGCGCGCCGTTGCGCGCCGAGACCATTTCGCAGGCGCTCGTAAAGGCCTATGGGGCGAATCCCGATCTCAATTCGCAGCGCGCCAACGTGCGCGCGGTCGACGAGAACGTCGGTCGCGCCAGCGCCGGCTGGCGGCCGCGCCTCAATGGCTCGGTCGATGCGGGTTTCGAATACAGCGACATCCGGGCGACGAGCCCGGCCACGAACCCCGGCGGCAGCGTCAACGGCCTGACCCTCGGCAATTCGAATCCGTCCGCGCTTGCGAGCGCGACGGCGGCGGGCAACGGATCCGTTCGCTCCGTCGCGGGTGTCGCTCGCTATACGGGCAACCCGCGTGGCGTGGGCTTCACCGCGCAGCAGACACTGTTCGACGGCAACAAGACCTACAACAGCGTTCGGCAGGCTGAATCGCAGGTGTTCGGCGCACGCGAGTCGATGCGCGTCACCGAGCAGAACATTCTGCTGAACGCGGCGTCGGCCTATATGAATGTGCTGCGCGACACGGCGATCCTGAATCTGCGTCGCAGCAACATCCTCGTGCTCGAGGAACAGCTCCGCCAGACCCGCGACCGTTTCCAGGTCGGCGAAGTGACGCGGACCGACGTCGCGCAGGCGGACGCCAGTCTTGCCCAGTCGCGGTCGGACTTCTTCGCGGCGCAATCGATCCTCCAGGCGTCGATCGCGAATTATCGTCAGGTCGTCGGCTCCGAGCCGAAACGGCTCGATCCGGCGCAGACGGTCGAAAGGCTTCTGCCGCGAAGGCTTTCGGACGCCGTCGAGATTTCGCAGGTCGAACATCCTGCGATTGCGACGGCGCTGCATCAGGTCGATGTCGCGGCGCTCGCCGTGAAGGTCGCCGAGGCCGCTCTTCTGCCGACCGCGACCCTGAACGGCGCCGTCAACCAGCGCGCCGACTTCAATGGTATCCCGGGCTATCGCGCGCTGACGGCATCGGTGGTCGGACAGGTCAGCATCCCGCTCTATCAGGGCGGCGGCGAATATGCCTCGATCCGGCAGGCGAAAGAACAGGTCAGCCAGGCGCGTCTGAATGCCGATCTCGCGCGCGACCAGGTGCGGGCGTCGCTCGTCACGGCCTGGGGCTCTCTCGAAGCCTCGAAGGCGCAGATCGCGTCTGGGCAGGCGGCTGTCGCGGCGGCCGAGATCGCGCTGAACGGCATTCGCGAGGAAGCCAAGGTCGGACAGCGGACCACGTTCGACGTCCTCAACGCGCAGCAGGTTCTGCTGAATACGCGTGTCGTGCTCGTCACCGCGCAGCGCGACCGCGTCGTCGGCTCCTATTCCGTTCTCGCCTCGATGGGACGCCTCAGCGTCGACACGCTGGGACTGAGCGTCGCCGTCTACGATCCGACGATTCACTTCGACCAGGTGAAGGGCAAGCTCTTCGGCACGACCACACCGGACGGTCGCTGATCGGCTTTCCAAGAACCGTGAACATCGCGCGGCGGGATGTTGCCTGCGTTATGGACGCGTGAGACGATTCGCCGGTCCCGCAATCGCTGATTCGCGACGTATCGAGTTCTCTCCGAGACGGCATGGAATGACCGCTACCCAATCGCCCCTGTCGCCTTCGTCAGCAGACCGCCGCGCCGATCCGTCGATGGAGGAGATCCTTGCATCGATCCGCAAGATCATCGCCGAGGACGATGCGCCCCCATCGCGTCCGGCGCCCGCGATCGCGGTTCCGCCGCGTCGCGAGGTCGAGGAAACGCGGCTCGCGGCGGTCGTGACGCCGATCACGCCGAATGTCGTGCCGGCGCGGCCCGCCGCCTCGCTGTTCGGGTCGCTTCGGCCGACGCCGGCCATGGCAGCGCCTGTCGCGGAGCCGCCGGCGTCCGAAAAAGCGACGGCGCCGGAAGCATCGAAGCCCGTGCCTGAGACGGTTTCGCTACACGTCGAGCCGGAGGTTGCGCCGGTGTCCATGACGGAGCCGGCTGCGCCGGTTGCCGCCCCGCAAGCGATCGAACCCGCCGAAAATCGGCCATCGCCGGAAGTCGCCCGCCCGGTCGCGCCGCCCACGCGGCCGCAACCCGCCGATGCGGGTGCGCTCGTCTCGGCCGCGACGACGGAAAGCATCGCGTCGGCCTTTCAGGCCCTGACGACCTCGGTCGCGCTGACCAACAGCGAGACGATCGACCGCCACGTTCGCGAATTGCTGCGGCCGATGCTGCGCACATGGCTCGACGACAATTTGCCGGTCATCGTCGAAAAGCTGGTGCGGAGTGAGATCGAGCGAGTCGCGCGCGGGGGGCGCTGAAATGCGGTTAACGTGGCACTAACCGGTCGCGCCTAGCGTTCTCCAATGCTTCTTTTCGTGCGCGTGCGGAAGGTTCTCGTGCCGCTGGCCCTGTATTGCGCAGCGGCCGCGGCCTCGTCCTATTTCATCTGGCATGCGGCGAACGGGCAGCGCGGACTCAAGACCGGGCTGGAATACGAGAAGCAGATCGCCGAACTCCAGCAGGAGCTCGACCGGCTGCGCGGCGAACTGACGCGCTGGAGCCACCGGATCGCGCTAGTGCGCGGCGATTCGATCGATCGCGACATCCTCGACGAAGAGGCCCGGCTTATCCTTGGCCGCGTCCACAAATACGACGTGATCATCCTCGACGCCGAGAGGGGCAGGGACGAGGGCGCGCCGAAGTCCTGAGGTCTCGACGGACGGGCAGGGCGTCCCTATGTTGGGGGCGGATCGGAAACGACGATGGCTCGAGGCAAATTCAAGGTCATGACGCTGACGGACGCCGCTGCCGCGCGCGTGCGTGAAATCATAGATGCGGCCGACGGCGACATCGCCGGGCTGCGCATCGGCGTGAAGAACGGCGGCTGCGCCGGCATGTCCTATACGATGGAGATGGCGCCCGCCGTCGCGGCCGGCGACGAGGTGATCGACGAGAAGGGCGTGCGCGTCCTGATCGACCCGAAGGCCGTGCTGTTCCTTCTCGGCACCGAGATGGATTTCTCCACCAGCAAGCTGTCATCCGGGTTCTCGTTCAACAATCCGAACCAGACCTCCGCCTGCGGCTGCGGCGAGAGCGTCGCCATCACGCCCGCCACGCCGGAGGCCCGCGCAGCGCTCGCATCCTGATGGATCGCGCGGCCGTCGAAGATCTGTTCGCGCCATTCGGTCATGTCGCCGTGCGGCGCATGTTCAGCGGACAGGGCGTGTATATCGATGACGCCTGTTTCGCGCTGGTTCTGCGCGGCACGATCTGGCTCAAGGCCGATGCCTCGACGAAGGCGCAATTCGCCGACGCCGGTTGCCAGCCGTTCTCCTATGAGACGAAAACGCGCGCGGTGACGGTCGAGGCCTTCTGGAGCCTGCCGGACGAGGCGATCGACGACGAGGATGCGCTTCGCCGCTGGTGCGCGATCGCGCTCGAGGCCGCGCGCCGGACGGCGGCTTCCAAGGCCGCCGCGAAGGCGCGCGCTCTCCGCAGGCCCGCGAATCGGGCCGCTTCCGGTAGGCGCATCCAGTGAAATCGCCTGCGGTCGCGTCGGCGCGGCAGTCGATCCGCGAGGCGTTCGCCCATGACTGGACCCGGTTCCGCGCGCGCACCGCGTTGCTCTGCCTTCCCGTCATCGGCGTCCTGCTCGTGGCGGGCCTTCTCATGGACGCGAAAGCGGAGGCCGTCATCGCCGCGGGCGGCGCGCTGACCGTCGGCTTCGGCGCCTACAGGCAGATTTCGCAATGGCCGCCGGCCGCGATGGTGCTGGCGGCGGTCGGCATCGCGGTGTCGGCCTGGATCGGCTGCGTCGCTGGTCTTTCGCCCTGGGCGTTGATTCCCGTCGCCGGCCTCTGGGCCGGGCTTTGCGCGCTGCTGACGACGCTCGATGCCGCGGCGTGGTGGATCGTCCTGCAATGGGCGATCGCCATGTTCATCGCTGGCTATTATCCGGCCGGACCCGTCGAGGCGACGGCGCGCGCCGGTCTGGTGCTGGCGGGCGGACTGACGCAGGCCTTCGTGATGTCCGTTCTGCAGCGCCGGTGGCCCGAGGCGGACGCGATGCCCGGGCCTTGGAGCTGGACCCGCGCATCCAGCCATCTGATCGGCGCGCTGACCTGGAGTTCGGCCTTGGGACGCTATGCCGTGCGGGCCTGCGTCGCGGTGATGATCGCGACAGCCATCGAACGCAGTTTCGGCCTGTCGAACGGTTATTGGGCCCCGATGACGGCGCTCGTCGTGCTGAAGCCGACCATGCGCGAAACCTCCGCACGCACTCTCCAGAGGCTCGCCGGCACGCTCGCGGGCGCGGGGCTGATAACCGTCGTGGCGCATGTTCTGGTGCTGCCGCCGACGGGACTGGTGGCGCTCGTTCTTCTGTTCGCGTGGCTGAGCTTCGCCCTGCAATTCGTGAACTATGCCGCCTTCACGACAAGCATCACGGCCTATGTGGTGCTGCTTCTGGCCATCGCGGACGCGCCGGAAGCCGAGAGCGCCCACCACCGGATTCTTGCGACGGGAATCGGCGCGGGCGTGTCGTTCTGCGTCGACTATGCAAGCTGGTGGATCATGCGACGCAGCGGTGCCTTGCAGGCCTGAAAAACTGGCCTTTTTCGTCAGAATCGACTAGAAGAAGACCTGCATTTTTCCTCATAAACCGGCGTTTCTTTTGGCTGACGAAGATATCCCGTCCGCAGGCCCCTCCGGCTCGGACATCAAGCCCGTTTCCATCACCGACGAGATGAAGCGCAGCTACCTCGATTACGCGATGAGCGTGATCGTTTCGCGCGCTCTTCCCGACGTCCGCGACGGCCTGAAGCCGGTGCACCGGCGCATCCTGTTCTCGATGCACGAGAACAATTACACGCCGGACCGTCCATACAACAAATCCGCGCGCGTCACCGGCGACACGATGGGCAAGTATCATCCGCACGGCAATCTCGCGATCTACGATGCCCTGGTGCGCATGGCGCAGCCGTTCTCGATGCGGCTGCCGCTGATCGACGGGCAGGGCAATTTCGGATCGGTCGATGGCGATCCGCCGGCGGCGGAACGCTATACCGAGGTACGTCTCGCGCAATCGGCGATGGATCTTCTCGACGACCTCGAGAACAACACCGTCGATTTCCAGCTAAACTACGACGGCCGCGAGCGCGAGCCGACGGTTCTGCCCGCGAAATTCCCGAACCTGCTCGTCAACGGCGCGGGCGGCATCGCCGTCGGCATGGCGACGAACATCCCGCCGCACAATCTCGGCGAAGTCATCGATGCCGTCGTGGCGATGATTGACCAGCCCGACATCAGTCTCGTCGATCTGATGGCGATCGTGCCCGGTCCTGATTTCCCGACAGGCGGTTCGATTGTCGGACGGTCCGGCATCGCCAGCGCCTATTCGACAGGGCGCGGCTCGATCCTGATGCGCGCAAAGGTCGAAGTGGAGGAAATCCGCCGCGACCGGCAGGCGCTGATCGTCAGCGAAATCCCCTATCAGGTGAACAAGGCGACGCTGATCGAGCGCATCGCCGAACTCGTTCGCGAAAAGCGCATCGAAGGCATTTCCGACCTGCGCGACGAGAGCGACCGTGACGGCATGCGCATCGTCATCGAGCTGCGGCGCGAGGCGGTGCCGGATATCGTCCTCAACCAGCTCTATCGCCACACCGCGATGCAGACGAGTTTCGGCGCGAACATCATCGCGCTGAACGGCAACCGGCCGGAAACGCTGACGCTGCCCGACATGCTGCGGGCCTTCATCGATTTCCGCGAAGATGTCGTCACAAGGCGCATCAAGCACAAACTCAACAAGGCACGCGACAGCGCGCATCTGCAGGTCGGTCTCGCCATCGCGGTCGCGAATATCGACGAGGTCATCCGCCTCATCCGCATGTCGCCGGACGCCGCCGCCGCGCGCGAAGCCCTCATGGAGCGCGCATGGCCTGCGCGCGACATGGCGCCGCTGATCGCGCTGATCGCCGATCCGCGCCACGGCATCGCGGAGGACGGCACGTGCCGCCTGTCGGAAGCGCAGGCGCGCGGCATCCTCGACCTGCGTCTGCAGCGGCTCACCGCGCTCGGCCGCGAGGAGATCGAGGCGGCCCTCAACAAGCTCGCCGACGAGATCGCCGATTACCTCGAAACATTGCGCTCGCGCGAAAAACTGTTCGGCATCATCAAGAGCGAACTTGCCGAGGTGCGCGCGAAACATGCGACGCCCCGGCGCACGATGATCCTCGACGCGGAAGGCGACATGGTCGACGAGGACCTCATCCAGCGCGAGGACATGGTCGTCACGGTCAGCCACGCCGGCTACATCAAGCGCGTGCCGCTCTCGACCTATCGCGCGCAGCGGCGCGGCGGCAAAGGGCGTTCCGGCATGCAGACGCGCGAGGAGGATTTCGTCGCGCGCCTGTTCGTCGCCTCGACGCATACGCCGGTCCTGTTCTTCTCGTCGCACGGCCAGGCCTACAAGGAGAAGGTGTGGCGTCTGCCGCAGGCCGCGCCGCAGGCGACGGGGAAATTCCTGCGCAACATCCTGCCGCTGGAGGCCGACGAGCGCATCACCACGATCATGCCGCTGCCCGAGGACGAGAGCGAGTGGGAGCGGCTCGACGTGATGTTCGCGACGACGCGCGGCACCGTGCGCCGGAACAAGCTGTCGGATTTCAGCAATGTGAACCGCGCCGGCAAGATCGCGATGAAACTCGACGAGGGCGAATCCATCGTCGACGTGCAGATCTGTTCGGAGAACGACGACGTCCTTCTCACCACGGCGGAAGGCCAGTGCATCCGCTTCCCGACGACGGACGTGCGCGTGTTCAAGGGCCGCGATTCCATGGGCGTACGCGGCATTTCGCTGGGCAAGGGCGATCGCGTGATCTCGCTTGCGATCCTGCGCCATTTCGAGGCCGAAAGCGGAGAGCGGCTCGCCTATCTCAAGATGCGCCGGGCTGTCGCCGGCGAGGCCGCGAGCGATGTCGATCTGGCGGAAACGGTGGACGAGGGTGCAGGCGAAGGCGCGTCGGACGAGCAGCTTGCGCAGCAGCGCTACGCCGAAATGTCGGAGGCCGAGCAGATCATCTTGACCGTCTCGGAGAACGGCTACGGAAAACGCACGTCGTCCTTCGAATACCGGATCACCGGACGCGGCGGCAAAGGCATCGTCGCGATGGCCGTCAACGACCGCAACGGCCCGATCGTGGCGGCGTTCCCGGTGGAGGATGCCGACCAGATCATGCTCGTCACCAATGGCGGCCAACTCATCCGGTGTCCGGTCGAGGGCATCCGCCAGGCCGGCCGCGCGACGCAAGGCGTGATCGTATTCAACACGGCCGACGACGAGCACGTCGTTGCGGTCGAGCGGATCGGCGAGGAAGGGGACGAGGAGCCGGCGGCTTGATCGGATCCGGTCAGTCTCCGCCGCCGTCTCCTCCTCCGCCACCATCTCCGCTATCGCTGTCTCCGCCCAGGCAACTCCAGAACCCGGTGTCCGACGATGCGCCGTCGGACGAACCGCCGGTATCGCCGCTGCTGCTTTTCCGGTCCCTGGATCGGGGGCGCAGTCTGTTCGCGAGGAAGGCGAGATACGCGCAAGAGCCGACGATTGCGGCGATGACCGGCAATGATGTCGACGAAGACAAGGGTTCCCGCATCCGCTGCGTGAGGGTCCGCCCGTCTTATCACGACCGCGGCGCAGCAATGGTGCGGCGTTGCTGAAAATGGTGAGCGCCGCCCTAATTGCCGAGGAATGTTCGGCCCTTTTGCCGGTCCGCGCGATGCGCTAGCTTGGTGTGCAAGTAGGGAGCAAACGATGGTGCAGGCCACCAAAGCGAAACCGGATAAAAAAGACGTCACCGCCGGTCCGCCGAACTTCACGCCCGAGGAGGAAAAGCACGCCTATCGCGAGATGCTGCTGATCCGCCGTTTCGAGGAGAAGGCGGGCCAGCTTTACGGCATGGGCCTGATCGGCGGCTTCTGTCATCTCTACATCGGGCAGGAAGCTGTCGTCGTCGGCATTTCGATGGCCAGCAAGGACGGCGACCAGACGATCACCGGATATCGCGACCACGGCCATATGCTGGCCTGCGGCATGTCCGCGAAAGGCGTGATGGCGGAGCTCACCGGCCGGCGCGGCGGATATTCGCATGGCAAGGGCGGCTCCATGCACATGTTCTCGCGCGAGAAGAATTTCTATGGCGGCCACGGCATCGTCGGCGCGCAGGTATCGCTCGGCACCGGCCTCGCTTTCGCAAACCGCTATCGTGGAAACCAGTCGGTATCGCTGACCTATTTCGGCGACGGCGCGTCGAACCAGGGACAGGTCTACGAGAGTTTCAACATGGCGGAGCTGTGGAAGCTCCCCGTGATCTACGTGATCGAGAACAACCGTTACGCGATGGGCACGTCCGTCGTCCGCTCGTCGGCGCTGTCGGATTTCTCGAAACGCGGCTCGTCCTTCAACATTCCCGGCGAGCAGGTCGACGGCATGGATGTGCGCGCCGTGCGTGACGCCGCTGCGCGCGCGATGAAATGGTGCCGCGAGGGCAACGGGCCGTTCATCCTCGAAATGCAGACCTATCGGTATCGCGGCCATTCGATGTCGGATCCGGCGAAATACCGCTCGAAGGAAGAAGTGCAGAAGATGCGCGACGAGCACGATCCGATCGAGCAGGTCCGCGCGCGTCTTCTCGGCGGAGGTTTCGCGACGGAGGAGGATCTGAAGAAGGTCGATGCCGAGGTTCGCGCGATCGTCGCGGATTCCGCTGAATTCGCGACGCACGATCCCGAACCCGATCCGTCGGAACTCTACACCGACATCCTTCTCTGATTTCGCGCGCGCAAACCCAATCCAGAGACTGCAAAGATGGCGACAAACATTCTGATGCCGGCCCTTTCGCCGACGATGGAGCAGGGCAAGCTTGCCAAATGGCTGAAGAACGAGGGCGACGCGGTCAAGCCGGGCGACCCGATCGCGGAGATCGAGACCGACAAGGCGACCATGGAAGTCGAGGCGGTCGATGAAGGCACGCTCGCGAAAATCCTGATCGCGGCCGGCACCGACAATGTCGCCGTCAACACGCCGATCGCCGTTCTCGCGGGCGAGGGCGAAGACGCGAGCGCGCCGTCCGCGCCGGAGAAAAGCGCCGCGAACGGCGCGGATGCGCATCCCCCCGCCGCCGGCGGCGAGAAAGCGCCGGCCGTTGCGAAGTCCGCGTCCGATGCGCCGGTGAAACCCGAGATCGCATCCGCCAACGAGCCTGAAGTTCCGGCCGGCACGGAAATGGTGCGGATGACTGTCCGTGAGGCGCTTCGCGACGCGATGGCCGAAGAGATGCGGCTTGACGCAGACGTTTTCGTGATGGGCGAGGAAGTCGCCGAATATCAGGGCGCCTACAAGATCACGCAGGGTTTGCTGCAGGAATTCGGCGACCGTCGCGTCGTCGATACGCCGATCACCGAGCACGGCTTCGCCGGCATCGGCGTCGGCGCGGCGCTTGCCGGGCTCAAGCCGATCGTCGAATTTATGACGTTCAATTTCGCCATGCAGGCGATCGACCAGATCATCAATTCCGCCGCCAAGACGCTTTACATGTCGGGAGGTCAGATGGGCTGCCCGATCGTGTTCCGCGGCCCGAACGGCGCGGCCGCGCGCGTCGGTGCGCAGCACAGCCAGGACTATGCGGCGTGGTACTCGCAGGTGCCGGGCCTCAAGGTCGTCGCACCTTATTCGGCCGCCGATGCGAAGGGGCTTCTGAAAAGCGCGATCCGCGATCCGAATCCCGTCATCTTCCTCGAGAACGAGATTCTCTACGGCCAGTCCTTCGACGTGCCGAAGCTCGACGATTTCCTCGTGCCGATCGGCAAGGCGCGCATCGCGCGGCCGGGCAAGGATGTGACGATCGTAAGCTGGGCGATCGGCATGACCCTGGCGCTCAAGGCCGCCGCCGAACTTGAGAAGGACGGCATCGATGTCGAGATCATCGATCTGCGCACGATCCGCCCGATGGATGTGCCGACGATCATCGAGTCTGTGAAGAAGACACACCGTTGCGTGACGGTGGAAGAGGGCTGGCCGCAATCGGGCATCGGTTCGGAGATCGCCGCGCAGGTGATGACGCATGCGTTCGACTGGCTCGATGCGCCGGTCGTGCGCATCACCGGCAAGGACGTGCCAATGCCCTACGCGGCGAATCTTGAGAAGCTCGCGCTGCCGTCGGTCGCCGAGGTGGTCGAGGCCGCGAAAGCGGTGCTCTACCGGTGACGGACGACGTTCTGCATCAACTGGAGCCGCCGCCGGACGCCACGGAGAACGGCGGCCACGAAGTGCTGCGCTGTTTCGTCGTCGACGGCGGGTTGAGCGTGTCGCTGCGCCGCTCCTTCGACGATCCCGGCACATGGGGCGTTCTGCTCGCCGACCTCGCCCGGCATGCCGCGCGCATCTACGCCAAGGAAACCGATGTCGCCGAGGACGAGGCTTTGGCCGCCATCCAGGCGATGTTCGAGGCGGAATGGCAGCGTCCGACGGATTTTGGAACAACGCGCGCCGTGAACTGAAGGCCGACAGCGAGTTTTGACATGCCCAACATTCTCATGCCCGCCCTGTCGCCAACGATGGAGAAGGGCAATCTCGCGAAGTGGTTGAAGAAAGAAGGCGACACGATCAAATCCGGGGACGTGCTGGCCGAGATCGAGACCGACAAGGCGACGATGGAATTCGAGGCGGTGGACGAAGGCACCGTCGGCAAGCT
>ERZ500994.537-NODE-537-length-11363-cov-5.564644_pt1 | contig 11363 bp, 10 predicted proteins | sample MGYA00248878_ERZ500994 | MGnify/ENA primary metagenome ERZ500994 (study PRJEB25958, sample SAMN03398533) | human skin metagenome | study: EMG produced TPA metagenomics assembly of the Human Skin Microbiome Metagenome (human skin metagenome) data set. | reverse complement strand
TGCGCGACAGAAGCGGTGCGGTCGCAGGCGTGCTCAACACGGCCGTCGAGACGACCGAGCGCGTGCGGAACGCGAAGGAATGCAGGACGCGCCGCGCGAGAGCGAGGAGAAGTTCCGCAAGCTGTTCGACGCAATCGACGAGGGCCTGGCCATCGTCGAGATGATCTACGACGAGGCGGGCGAGATCGTCACCGGCCTCGTCTATCTCGAGCGGGATCCGACCGATCTGCACGACCATCTCGATCTCGTCGCGACGCCGCTGAACGCGCTGGCCGACCGGGCGCTCTGCCCGGGTGCGGGCGCGCTCGACCGGATCAACGCCCGGCTGCGGTGATTTCGCAGGCGTCTTCCTATTTTTGCCGAACATCTGATCGCACAACCCGGACCGTTCGGGACGCCATTTCTGACGAAATGGCTCCTCAGTATGAAGTTTCGGGTGATGTGCGTCCGCCGCCGGGCGAGTTTGAGCCGATCGTCGGGGGGCCAACGCCTGCGGTCCGATATCGCAGGCGCTGGATTGCGGTCATGCGGCGCACGCATGGTTCAAACGGCCTCGAGGGGTCTATAAGACGTTCCCTCGGGACGCGCCGCGACGGGCGCCGCCACTGGCCAAAGGAGCTTTGCGATGACCATGCCGAATTCGATCGAGGCGCGGGACATCGCCTATCATCTGCACGCCTATACCAACGCCCAGAAACATGCCGAGGTCGGGCCGTTCGTCGTCGATCGCGGCGAGGGCATCTATGTCTTCGACAAGGCCGGCAATCGCTATATCGAGGGACTCGCCGGCCTGTGGAGCGTCGGTCTCGGCTTCAGCGAGCCGCGCCTCGTCGAGGCGGCCACGCGCCAGATGGCGAAGCTGCCCTTCTACCATAATTTCGCGCATCGCTCGCACGAGCCGGTGATCGATCTCGCCGAAAAGCTCGTGTCGATGATGCCCGTGCCGATGAGCAAGGCCTTCTTCACGAATTCGGGCTCCGAAGCGAACGACACGGCGCTGAAGCTCATCTGGTATCGCGCCAATGCGATGGGCCAGCCGCAGAAGAAGAAGGTGATCGCGCGCGAGAAGGGCTATCATGGCGTCACCATCGCCGCCGCCAGCCTCACGGGCCTCCCGGTCAACCACCAGTCCTTCGACCTGCCGATTGCCGGCGTGCTGCGCACGGGCAACCCGCATTTCTGGCGCGCGGCGGAACCGGGCGAGAGCGAGGAGGCCTTCGCCTCGCGGCGCGCGCAGGAGCTCGAGCAGCTCATTCTGGCCGAAGGGCCGGACACGATCGCCGCTTTCTTCGGCGAGCCTGTCATGGGGGCGGGCGGGGTCATCGTGCCGCCCGCGACCTACTGGCAGAAGATCCAGGAGGTCCTGAAAAAATACGACATCCTTCTCGTCGCCGACGAAGTGATCTGCGGCTTCGGCCGCACCGGCAACATGTTCGGCAGCGAGACCTACGGCATACGGCCGGACATCATGATCCTGTCGAAGCAATTGTCGTCGTCCTATCTGCCGATCTCGGCGCTCGTCGCCAACGAGCGCGTCATCGCGCCGATCGTCGAGGAGAGCGGGCGGCGCGGCACGCTCGGCCACGGTTTTACGGCCGGCGGCCATCCGGTCGCGGCGGCGGTGGCGCTCGAGAACGTCCGGATCATCGAGGAGCGGAACCTCGTCGCGAATGCTGCCGCCGTGGGCGAGCGGATGCGCAAGGGGCTCGCCGCCTACAAGGACCATCCGCTGGTCGGCGAGGTGCGCGGCGTCGGTCTCATCGCGGCGGTCGAACTGGTGACGGACAAGCGCGCGAAGACGGCATTCGATCCGGCCGGCAAGCTCGGCGGACTGGTCAACGCGGCCTTGCTGGCGGAAGGCATCATCATCCGCAACATGGGCGACGCGGTCGCCTTCTGCCCGCCGCTGATCATCACGGACGCGCAGGCCGACGACATGGTGGCTCGGTTTGGCGTCGCACTCGACAAGGTCGAGCGGTCGCTGCGCCTCGCGGCCTGACCGGCGCACGGCGGGAAGCCTGCGACAACTCGTCCTTTTCGCTGTTGCGAAAGGGACTTGGCGTTTGACCTTCGGAGGACTCCACCCTAGATTCGTTCCAGTTTTACCAGCTGGCCGGAGCAGAACCCGTCAAGGGTGTCCGGGGGAGGTTGTCGTGAACATGGAACTCTCGCGGCGCGGCTTTCTGAAAGCCGCCGGCGCGGGTGTCGCGGTAACGTCGCTTGGGGCGATGGGTTTCGGCGAGGCGGAGGCGGCAGTGGCCGCTCATGTCAGGCCGTTCAAGCTCGCAACGACGGTCGAAACGCGCAACACCTGCCCTTATTGCTCCGTGGCCTGCGGCGTCATCATCTATTCGAAGGGCGATCTGCGCAAAGGCGAGCGTTCGGACATCGTCCATATCGAGGGCGACGCCGATCACCCGACAAATCGCGGCACGCTCTGTCCGAAGGGCGCGGCGCTCAAGGATTTCGTCCACGCGGCGACGCGGCTCAAATATCCGATGATCCGCAAGCCGGGGTCGGACAAGTTCGAGCGCGCGTCCTGGGATCAGGCGCTGGACCGCATCGTCCGCCTGATGAAGGACGATCGCGACGCCAATTTCATCGCGAAGAACGCCGCGGGCGCCACGGTCAACCGGTGGACGACCGTCGGCTTCCTCGGCGCTTCGGCAACCACAAACGAGACCGCCTGGGCGACCTACAAGGTCGTGCGCAGCGCGGGTATCGTCGGATTCGATAACCAGGCGCGCGTCTGACACGGCCCCACGGTGTCCAGTTTGGGCCCGACTTTTGGCCGTGGAGCGATGACGAACTCCTGGACCGACATCAAGAATACCGACCTTGTCGTCGTGATGGGCGGCAATGCGGCGGAAGCGCATCCGTGCGGCTTCAAATGGGTCACGGAAGCGAAAGCGCATCGTGGCGCGAAACTCATCGTCGTCGATCCGCGCTATACGCGCACGGCTTCGGTGTCGGATTTCTATGCGCCGATCCGCCAGGGGACGGACATCGCTTTTCTCAACGGCGTGATCAAATATTGCATCGACAACGACAAGGTGCAGTGGGAGTACACGAAGAACTTCACCAATGCCGCCTACATCGTGAAGGACGGCTACGCGTTCAAGGATGGGCTCTTCACGGGCTATGACGCGGAGAAGCGCGATTACGACCGCTCGTCCTGGGATTATGTGATCGGCGACGACGGATTCGCGGCGGTCGACATGACGCTGCAGAATCCGCGTTGCGTGTGGAACCTGCTCAAGGAGCATGTCGCGGTCTTCACGCCCGAGATGGTCGAGCGGATCTGCGGCACGCCGAAGGACAAGTTCCTGACCGTCTGCAAGATGATCGCGGAATGTTCGTCGCCGACGAAGACCATGACGTCGATGTATGCCTTGGGCTGGACGCAGCATTCGAGCGGATCGCAGAACATCCGCACGATGGCCATGCTGCAGCTCATCCTCGGGAATATCGGCGTGCAGGGCGGCGGCATGAACGCGCTGCGCGGCCATTCCAACATCCAGGGCCTGACCGACATGGGCCTGATGTCGAACCTTCTGCCGGGATATATGAACATCCCGACGGACAAGGAGGTGGATTTCACCACCTATATGAGCACGCGGCAGTTCAAGCCGCTGCGTCCCGGTCAAACGAGCTACTGGCAGAACTACAAGAAGTTCTTCGTCAGTTTCCAGAAGGCGATGTGGGGCGACGCCGCGAAGGCCGACAACGACTGGGCCTACGATTATCTGCCGAAGCTCGACGTGCCGTCCTACGACGTGCTGCGTGTGTTCGAGTTGATGAACGTCGGCAAGGTCAACGGCTATTTCTGCCAGGGTTTCAACCCGATTCTGTCTTTCCCGGATCGCGGAAAGATCACGTCGTCGCTGTCGAAGCTGAAATTCCTCGTGACGATGGATCCGCTCGAGACCGAGACGTCGCGGTTCTGGGAGAACCACGGCGAATACAACCAGGTCGATACCGCATCGATCCGGACGGAGGTCATCCAGCTCCCGACGACCTGTTTTGCGGAAGAGGAAGGCTCGCTCACCAATTCCGGGCGCTGGCTGCAGTGGCACTGGGCGGCGGGCTCGCCGCCGGGCGAAGCGCAGCACGACACCTGGATCATGGGACAGATCTTCACGCGCCTGCGTGAGCTCTATCGCAAGGAGGGCGGCGCGTTCCCGGACGCGATCCTCAACCTGTCTTGGGACTACAAGGATCCGCACGAGCCTTCGCCCGAAGAACTCGCGAAGGAGTTCAACGGCCGCGCGCTCACCGATCTCGCCGATCCGGCGGATGCGACGAAGATCGTCGTGCCGGCCGGCAAGCAGGTGCTGAACTTCTCGCAACTGCGCGACGATGGTTCGACCATGTGCGGTTGCTGGATTTATTCCGGCGCCTTCAACGAGGCCGGCAATAACATGGCCCGGCGGGACAATAACGATCCCGGCGGCACGGGCGCCTATCTCAACTGGACCTTCGCCTGGCCGCTCAACCGGCGCACGCTATACAATCGCGCCTCGTGCGACATGAACGGCAAGCCGTGGGATCCCAGCCGCAAGATCCTCGAATGGGATGGCGCGAAATGGTCTGGCTTCGACGTGCCCGATATCGCGCCGACCGCGAAGCCCCAGGACGTCGGTCCGTTCATCATGAACCAGGAAGGCTCGGCGCGGCTGTTTGCGCGCGGCCTGATGCGTGACGGACCGTTCCCCGCGCATTACGAGCCGTTCGAGGCGCCGATTCCCAACGTCATCAATCCAAAGATCCGGGGCAATCCGGTGGCGCGGATGTTCCAGAGCGATGTCGCGCATCTGGGAACCTCGGACGAGTTCCCCTATGCCGCGACCTCGTACCGCCTCACCGAACATTTCCATTTCTGGACCAAGCACAACCGCGTGAATGCGGCGCTGCAGCCGGAATTCTTCGTGGAGATTTCGGAACAGCTCGCGGCGGAAAAGAGCATCCAGAACGGGAGCTGGGTGCGCGTGTGGTCGAAGCGTGGGTCGGTGAAGGCGAAAGCACTCGTCACCAAGCGCATCCGGCCACTCATCTGTGACGGCAAGACGGTGCATGTCGTCGGCATTCCGCTGCATTGGGGTTTCGTCGGCGCCGCGCGAAAGGGCTGGGGACCGAATTCGCTCACGCCGTTCGTGGGTGACGCGAATACGGACACGCCGGAGTTCAAGGCGTTCCTCGTCAATATCGAACCGACGACCGCGCCGGGAGCGATCGCATGACCGACAGTCCCCGCACCGCCGTCGCCAATCCGCCCGTCCAGCCGATGGAGAGCAATCTCACGGAGCGCGATCTCGTGCGCCGCTCGGCGACGTCGAGCCTGCCGCCGCCGGAGCGGCAGCTCACGCCGGTCGCGAAACTGATCGACGTGTCGAAATGCATCGGCTGCAAGGCCTGCCAGTCGGCCTGCGTCGAATGGAACGACACCGAGCCGGCGGTGGGCGAGAACATTGGTTACTACACGAACCCGCACGACCTGACGCCGGACATGTTCACGCTGATGCGGTTCACGGAATGGGTCAATCCGGAGACCGACAATCTCGAATGGCTGATCCGCAAGGACGGCTGCATGCATTGCGCCGATCCGGGCTGTCTCAAGGCCTGCCCCGCGCCCGGCGCGATCGTGCAATATTCAAACGGCATCGTGGATTTCATCCACGAGAACTGCATCGGCTGCGCCTATTGCGTGAAGGGCTGCCCCTTCAACATCCCGCGCATCTCGAGGGTCGATCACAAGGCCTACAAATGCACCCTGTGTTCGGATCGCGTCGCGGTCGGGCAGGGACCGGCCTGCGCGAAGGCCTGCCCGACACAGGCGATCGTCTTCGGCACCAAGGAAGACATGAAGAAACACGCCGACGGACGCATCGCCGATCTCAAGTCGCGCGGCTACAAGAACGCCGGGCTCTACGATCCGCCGGGCGTCGGCGGCACGCATGTCATGTATGTGCTGCATCACGCCGACAAGCCGGGCATCTATGCGAACCTGCCGGAGAATCCGCACATCTCGCGTGTCGTCGAGACCTGGAAAGGCGTGACGAAATATGTCGGCCTCGCCTTCATGGGGCTTGCGGCCGCCGGCAGCGTGCTGCACGGCGTGCTCGGCAAGCCGAACCGCGTGTCCGAGGAGGACGAGGAACACGCTGAAGAGCTGGTGGATGGCGGGGCGTCCCGATCGAGGGAGACCGTATGATGGATGACGGCACGGTCCAGCCGGGCGACGCGGTCCATCCAGGCAAGCCGGTCATCGTCGACCGCTACGGGCCGGGCGCGCGCGTGAACCACTGGATCACGGCGACCAGCCTGATCCTTCTGGGTCTGTCGGGGCTCGCGCTGTTTCATCCGTCGCTGTTCTTCCTGACCGGCCTGTTCGGCGGCGGACAGACGACGAGGACGATCCATCCTTGGATCGGCCTCGTGCTGTTCGTCAGCTTCTTCGTGTTCTTCTCGCAGCTCTGGCGCGCCAATCTGTTCAATCGCACGGATTTCGTCTGGCTGTCCCGCATCGGCGACCTCATCGGCGGCCATGAAGAGAAGCTTCCGGAACTCGGCAAGTACAACGCCGGACAGAAATTCATCTTCTGGGCGATGACCGGGCTGATCATCGCGCTGATCGTCACCGGCGTCGTCATCTGGGATCAGTATTTCGCCGCCGCGACGACGATCGAAACGAAGCGCTTCGCCGTGCTGGCGCATGCGATCGCCGCGGTGCTGATCATCTGCGTGTTCATCCTGCACGTCTACGCCGCGTTCTGGACGCGCGGCACCTTGCGCGCCATGACGCGCGGCTCGGTGACCGGCGGCTGGGCGTGGAAGCATCACCGCAAATGGCTGCGCCAGCTTGCCGGACAGCGAAAGGTCGGGCCGGCGGAATAGGCGGCCCGCCATTCCGCGATAGATTGCCAGCGATCGAGTGCGTGGCCGGTGCGGCTCGCGAGGTGACATGACAGGTCCGGTTCCCCTTCAGCCCGATCCCGGCATGATCGGCGGCATAGCGCAGGCGCCCTTCGCGCTCCCGCCCGATCCGAAGCGTCTGTTCGCGCGTCGCGCCGCGCGGTTCGACGCTCTCGCAGACGCAAGCCCAATGGCGCCTTATCTGTACTTTCTCGGCGCGCTGACGGCGATTCAGGCCGATCTTGCCGCCGCCTTGCCACGCCCTGAAGCGCCTGCACTGGACCGGATCGCGTTGGCGAGGACAGGCGGCATGCCGATACTCGACCGTGCGAGGCTGGCGGACGCGCCACAGCTCTCCGACGCGATGGAACGGCTGTTCGCGGAGGCCAGAACCGTTGCGAAGCCTGTTGCCGCCGAACATGCGTTGCATGAGGTGATCGCTTGCGACGATGCCGCGCGCCGCGCGATGGCGGCGAATGTACTTGCGGACACAATTCCGTTCGACGCGGTTGCCCAGCATCTTTATGTCGCGGCGGCGGTGCAGGTTTACGCGACGCTATGCGCCGGCGCCCTGTCGGCCGCCGATCTCGCGCCGGTCGCCGTCGGCGTCTGTCCGGCCTGCGGCGGACCGCCGGTCGCGTCGATGGTCGTCGGGTTCCAGGGCGCGGAAGGCGTGCGCTACGCGGTCTGCTCCTGTTGCGCGACGCAGTGGAACGAGGTCCGGGTGAAATGTCTTGCCTGCGGCTCGACCAAGGGCATCGGCTATCGTGCGGTCGACGATGGCGGCGACGATGCGACCGTGAAGGCGGAAGTCTGCGACGAATGCCATGGCTGGCTGAAGATTTTCCATCAGAACAGGAATCCCTCGCTCGATCCGGTCGCGGACGACGTCGGCAGCCTGGGTCTCAATCTGCTGATGCGCGATACGGACTATCGGCCGGCGGGGTTCAATCCGTTTCTCGTCGGCTATTGACGATGCCCGACGGGACGATCCACGCGGCGCTTCGCACGCTTCCCTCGGTCGATCAGGTTCTTCGCGATGCGTCGGCGCAGGCGATGCTCGCGCGGTTCGGCCGCGCCGCAACGACCGATGCGATCCGTGATGCGCTCGGCGAGGCGCGGGATGCCGTGCGCGGCGGCGAGCCGGCGGCGACATTCGCGGAGATCGCGAGGATCGCAACGACAGCGCTGGACGCGCGGGACCGTTCGACGCTGCGGCCCGTGTTCAATCTCACCGGGACGGTCCTTCACACCAATCTCGGTCGCGCCCTGCTCGCGCGGGAGGCGATCGACGCAGTGGTCGAGGCGATGCGCGAAGCCGTGTCGCTCGAATTCGATCTGGGCGGCGGCAAGCGCGGCGAGCGCGACGATCATCTGCGCGATCTTCTCCGCGAGCTCACCGGCGCGGAAGACGCGACGGTCGTCAACAACAATGCCGCCGCCGTCCTCCTCGCGCTCAACACGCTTGGCGCCGGCCGCGACGCCATCGTCTCGCGCGGCGAGCTGATCGAGATCGGCGGCGCGTTCCGCATGCCCGACATCATGGCGCGCGCCGGCGTCAGGCTCGTCGAGGTCGGTACGACGAACCGCACGCATGAGAAGGACTATCGCGGCGCGTTGCACGCGGGGACGGGCCTTGTCCTCAAGGTCCATACGTCGAACTATCGGATCGCCGGCTTCACCGCCGAAGTGGACGGCCGCGCGCTTGCGGCCATCGCGCGCGAGGCGGCCGTTCCGCTGCTCAACGATCTCGGCTCCGGCACGCTTGTCGATCTCGCGGCCTGGGGCCTCCAGCGCGAGCCGACCGTGCGCGAGGCGGTCGCGGACGGCGCCGATCTCGTGACATTCTCGGGCGACAAGCTGCTCGGCGGCCCGCAGGCGGGCTTCATCGTCGGCCGCAAGGATCTGATCGCGGCGGTCAACAGAAATCCGATGAAACGCGCCTTGCGCCTCGACAAGATGCGCATCGCCGCACTCGTCGCGACGCTGAAGCTCTATCGCGACCCCGACCGGCTTGCGGCGCGCCTTCCGACGTTGCGGCTGCTCGCGCGCCAACGCGACGACATCGCGGCGCAGGCGCAGCATCTGCTGCCGCATGTCACGGCGGCAGTCGGGCCGTCCGTTCGCGTGGAACTCTGCGATTGCGAGAGCCAGATCGGTTCCGGCGCGCTGCCGCTCGAAACGCTGCCGAGCGCGGGTCTGCGTCTTGCCGCGGCGGGCGGACAGGCGCTCGACAAACTGATCGCCGCCTTGCGGGGACTTTCGCGGCCCGTGATCGGCCATGTTCGGGATGGCGCGCTGGTGCTCGATCTGCGTTGCCTCGAAGACGAAGGCGGGTTCCTTCACGCACTCTCGGAGTTGAAGCGCGATGCGCTGGCTTGAGCGAGTCCGCGCGCTCGTTCCGTCGAGCGGTCGCGCTGGCGCGGAGCGAGACGGGGCAGAACGCTCGAGCGGTCGCGCTGGCGCTAGGCAAGACGGCAATGCGCAGGACGCGATGGCGGCCGCGCTCTCGGCCGCGCAGGCGGGCGACTACGCGACGGCGCTGGGTCTGTGGGAGCCGTTGGCGCGGGCCGGCGTCGCGCGCGCGCAGAACAATATCGGCGCATGTTTCGCAGAAGGGCTCGGCGTCGCGCGCGATTCCGCGCTCGCGCTGAAATGGCTGACCCTGGCGGCCGAGGCCGGCGATCCCGTCGGCCAGCGCAATTGCGCGGCGCTCCATTTTCGCGGCGAGGGAACGGACCCCGATTTCGCCAGAGCCGCGCATCTCTACCGGCTGGCGGCGGAGCAGGGCGATGCGCTCGCGCAGGACATGCTGGGCTGGATGCTCCTCGAAGGCGAGGTGATCCCGTCCGACCCCGGCGCGGCGCGGCGCTGGTCGCTGGCGGCGGCGCAAGCGGGCGTCGCCTCGTCCATGACGCGGCTCGGCATGATCTTCCACAATGCGCTCGGCGTAGACCGCGATCCCGCGCAGGCCGCGCAGTGGTGGCGCAAGGGCGCGGAGGCCGGCGACGCCGACGGACAGGCCATGCTGGGCGCGGCCCTGCTGACCGGCAACGGGATCGAGAGAGACGGCGTCGCGGCGCTGGCGTGGCTGTTGCGCGCGCAGGCCGGCGGCAGCGCGCTCGCGACGCCTTTCCTGAAGCCTGCGCGCGAGACGCTCGACGCCTTGCGCATCGTCGACGCCGAACGTCGCGCCGCGCGCCCGCTTGCGGAGGCGATGTCATGATCGTCGGCACGGCGGGTCATATCGATCACGGCAAGACCGCGCTCGTGAAGGCGTTGACCGGCGTCGACGCCGACCGCCTGAAGGAAGAGAAGGCGCGGGGCATCACCATCGATCTCGGCTTCGCTTACACATCTTTCGTTCCGGAGCGCATCACCGGCTTCGTGGACGTGCCGGGCCACGAGCGGTTCATTCATACGATGCTGGCGGGCGCGGGCGGGATCGATTTCGCGCTGCTCGTCATCGCGGCGGATGACGGGATCATGCCGCAGACGCGCGAACATCTGGCGATCCTCGATCTGCTCGGCGTGTCGCGCGGCGCAGTGGCGTTGACGAAATGCGACCTGGCCGACAACGCGCGCCGTGCATCGCTGACCGGCGATATCCATGCGCTGCTGGCGCGGACATCGCTTGCGGAAGCGCCGGTTCTGCCCGTATCCGCGCTGACCGGCGAAGGGATCGAGGCCTTGCGCGATCTTCTCGCGCAAGCCGAGCGCGATACCCCGGTCGTGCACGCGGACGGGCTTTTCAGGCTTGCGGTTGACCGCTCCTTCACGCTCGCCGGCGCGGGGATCGTCGTGACGGGTACGGTTTTGTCCGGCTCCGTCGCGACCGGCGATCGCGTTGCGATCAGCCCGCCGGGCCTCATCGCGCGTGTGCGCGGAATCCATGCGCAGAACGTGCGGGCCGAGCGTGGTGTCGCCGGGCAGCGCTGCGCGCTCAATCTCGCGGGCGATCTGCCCGGCAAGGACGCGATCGCGCGGGGCGATGTCGCGCTCGATCCGGTCCTGCATGCGCCGACCGCGCGGATCGACGCCGACCTGCGCCTGCTTGCGAGCGAGGCGAAGCCGGTCGCGATGGCGAAGGCGGCCCAATCGAATGTGGAGACATCCGGCGCAGGCAGCACGAGCGGGCCGACCGCCACCTCGCCGACTTCGCCGAACAGCACGTGCAGCCCGAACAAGACGGCAAGGTTCGCAATGATGCCGACGACCGCTGCGGTGACGGCGGCCAGCGCGCCGGCGAGCCAACGGATGTTACGGGCGGTTTCGACATATGGCGCGCCGACAAATATCCACAGGAAGCACGGCACGAAGGTAAACCAGAGCGTCACCGCAGCGCCGGCAAGCCCGCCCCAGATCGGCTCGAAGCCGGAAAGCCGCGCGCCGCCGACATAGCCGACGAAAACCAGCACGAGGATCAGCGGCCCGGGCGTCGTCTCGGCGAG
>ERZ500994.536-NODE-536-length-11389-cov-5.813482_pt1 | contig 11389 bp, 8 predicted proteins | sample MGYA00248878_ERZ500994 | MGnify/ENA primary metagenome ERZ500994 (study PRJEB25958, sample SAMN03398533) | human skin metagenome | study: EMG produced TPA metagenomics assembly of the Human Skin Microbiome Metagenome (human skin metagenome) data set. | reverse complement strand
ACCGCGCGGCGCGTCAGGTCGTTGATCGCCTGCCGGATCTGCGTGCCCTTCAGCTTGAGCATCGAGCTTTCGGCACCCGGCGCCTGACCCGCCGCCGCCTGCGCCAGCATCCGCAGGTTGGTCGTGGACATCGCCATCAGGTCGATCTCGACCCCCGCGATGCGCGCCGCGAACAGCGGATTTTCCGACAGCGGCCGCCCGTTGGCCACCTGCGCCCGCGCGATCCGCTTCAGCGACGCCAGCGCCGCCGTCGCGAAGCCCACGCCCGCGATGTTGGTGCGTTCGTGCGTCAGCAGGTACTTGGCGTAGGTCCAGCCCTTGTTCTCCTCGCCCACGAGGTTCTCGACCGGCACGCGCACGTCGTCGAAGAACACCTCGTTCACCTCGGGCGTGCCCTCCAGCAGGACGATGGGGCGGACGGTGATGCCGGGGCTCGCCATGTCGATCAGAAGAAAGCTGATCCCTTCCTGCGCCTTGGCGGCCGGGTCGGTGCGGACGAGGCAGAAGATCCAGTTCGCGTGCTGGCCAAGCGTGGTCCAGGTCTTCTGCCCGTTGACGACGTAGCTGTCGCCGTCACGGACCGCCGTGGTCTTGACGGATGCGAGGTCCGATCCCGCGCCCGGTTCCGAATAGCCCTGACACCACCAGTCCTGCCCGTTCAGGATGCGCGGCAGGAAGCGGTCTTGCTGTTCCTTCGACCCGAACTTCTGCAGCACCGGCCCCAGCATGGCGAGGCCGAAGGGCAGGACGCGCGGGGCGTGGGCGAGCGCGCTTTCCTCTTCGAAGATATGGCGCTGGATCGCGGTCCAGCCGGCGCCGCCGAACTCGACCGGCCAGTTGCCGGCCAGCCAGCCGCGCTCGCCCAGGGTCGCGTGCCATTCCTCGTACTCGGCCTTGGTCAGTTCCTGGTGCAGACGGCCCTTTGCGGCCAGCCCTTCGGGCAGGCGGTCCCGCAGGAACTGGCGGACCTCGGCGCGGAACGCCTGATCCCCGGGGGTGAAGCTCATGTCCATGACGGGCCCTTTCAGAAGATTTCGATCAGCCCCGCCGCGCCCTGCCCGCCGCCCACGCACATCGTCACGACGCCCCATTTCGCGCCCCGCCGCCTGCCTTCCAGCAGCAGGTGCCCGGCCATCCGCGCGCCGGTCATCCCGAACGGGTGGCCGATGGCGATGGAGCCGCCGTTGACGTTGTATTTCTCGGGATCGATCCCGAGGCGGTCGCGGCAGTAAAGCGCCTGGCTCGCGAACGCCTCGTTCAGTTCCCACAGGTCGATGTCGTCGACCGTCAGGCCCGCGCGTTCCAGCAGGCGCGGAACGGCGAAGACCGGGCCAATTCCCATCTCGTCAGGCTCGCAGCCCGCGACCGCGAAGCCGCGGAAAGCGCCGAGCGGCGTCACCCCCTCGCGCGCGGCGCGGTCCCCGTCCATCACCACCAGCGCGGCGGCGCCATCCGACAGCTGGCTGGCGTTTCCGGCGGTGATGAACTTGTCGTCGCCCTTGACCGGCTTCAGGCCGGCCAGCCCCTCAATCGTGGTGGACGGGCGGTTGCATTCGTCGCCGGACAGGGTGAAGTCCTCGTGCGTCGTCTCGTTCGTCGTCTTGTCGATCACCGCGCGCGTCACGCCGATCGGCACGATCTCGTCCGCGAACTTGCCCGCCTGCTGCGCCGCCGCGATCCGCTGCTGCGAGCGCAGCGAGTATTCGTCCTGCGCGGCGCGGCTGACGCCGTAGCGCGCGGCCACGATGTCGGCGGTGTCGATCATCGGCAGGTACAGGTCGGGCCTGTGTTCCTCGATCCATGCCTCGCGCGAATGGCGCACCGGCGGCTGGACGAGGCTGATCGATTCCACCCCGCCCGCAAGGATCGCCTGCGCGCCCTCGGCCCGGACCATGTGCGCGGCCATCGCCAGCGCCTGCAGGCCCGACGCGCAGAAGCGGTTGACGGTCGCGCCCGCGATACCGACGGGCAGGCCCGCGCGGACGACGATCTGGCGGGCGATGTTCCCGCCGGTCACATATTCGGGATAGCCGCAGCCCCAGATCGAATCCTCGATCAGCGCCGGGTCGATGCCCGCCCGCTCGACCGCGATGCGGGCGACGTGGCCGCCCATCGTGGCGCCGTGGGTCAGGTTCAGGCTGCCGCGCCCGGCCTTGCCGATGCCGGTGCGGGCGGTGGAAACGATGACGGCGTCGGTCATTGTGCGTCTTTTCCAAGATCGGCGAAGCGGCCGCCGCTTTCGGCGAGCCGGGCCAGCAGCGGCGCTGCCTGCCAGAAATACGGGTCTTCTTCGGCGTAGCGGGCGATGTCGGCGGCGATGGTGCCCAGACCCTGGGCGTCCGCCCAGTGCATCGGCCCGCCCTTGCCTCGCGGGAAACCGTAGCCGTGCAGCAGCACCACGTCGATGTCGGACGCGCGGGCGGCGATGCCTTCGTCCAGGATCTTCGCGCCCTCGTTCACCATCGCGGCCATGTAGCGCGCGCGGATCTCGCCGTCGGTAAAGTCGCGCGGGGTGATCCCCAGTTCGGCCCGGATGCCGTCCAGCATCGTCTCCATCTGCGGGTCGGGACGGCCCTGCGGCGACTGGTCGTCATAGATGTAATAGCCGCGCCCGGTCTTGCGCCCCAGCCGCCCCCCCTCGGCCAGCCGGTCGGCCAGGACGGGCACCCGCTCGCGCGGGTCGCGGGTCGCGGCCTTGCGCCGGCGGTTCGCGTAGCCGATGTCGAGACCGGCAAGATCGCCGACCTGATACGGCCCCATCGGAAAGCCGAAATCCGCGACCGCGCGGTCCACCTGATAGGGCGAGGCGCCGTCCAGCACCATGTGGTCGGCGGCGGCCCGATAGGCCGACATGATGCGGTTGCCGATGAAGCCGTCGCAGACGCCCGCGCGGACGCCGATCTTGCCCATGCGCTTGGCAAGGTTGAAGGCGGTCGCCACCACGTCGGGCGCGGTGCGGTCGGCGACCACGATCTCCAGCAGCCGCATGACGTTCGCGGGCGAGAAGAAGTGCAGCCCGACCACGTCCTGCGGCCGACCCGTGGCGGCCGCGATCTCGTTCACGTCGAGGTAGGACGTGTTCGTCGCCAGCACCGCGCCGGGGCGGCAGATGCCGTCGAGCGTGGCAAACACCTCGCGCTTGACGTCCATGCTTTCGAACACCGCCTCGATCACCAGATCGGCGTCGCCGAGCGCCGCATATTCCGCCACGGCGCGGAAGCGGTCGGTCATCATCGCGTCGCGGTCGGCGGCCGAAAGCTTGCCGCGCTTCACCGCGCCGTCCTGCATCGCCGCCACCCCGGCGGCGGCCTTGGCGGCGGCGGCGGTGTCGCGTTCGACCAGCGTCACGTCAAGCCCCGCAGCCAGCGCCGAGGCGGCGATCCCCTGCCCCATGGTGCCGCCGCCGATCACGCCGATCCGGTTCACCTCGCGCGGGGTCACGCCCTTCAGGTCGTCCTGCTGCGCCGCGCGCCGTTCCGAAAAGAAGGCGTGGATCATCGCCGCCCGCTCGGGCGTCTGCATCAGGTCCATGAAGGCCCGCCGTTCCACGGCCACCCCGTCGGCGAACGGCAGCGCCAGTCCTTCGGCGATTGTGTCGAGCGCGCGAAGCGGCGCGACCTGCCCGCGCGAGGCCTTGGCGACCTTGCCGCGCCAGCTTTCCACGACCTGCGGATCGACGGTGGGCGCCGCCACGTCCGACAGGCATCGCCCGGCCGCCCCTTCGGACAGCAGCCGCCGCGCATGCGCGATCCCGGCCGCGCGCGGGTCGGTCCCATCCGCCAGCGCGTCGATCAGGTTCATCCGCAACGCCTCGTCCGCGCCGATCTGGCGGCCGGACGTGACCATGTCGATCGCCGCCTCAAGCCCGACCGCGCGCGGCAGCCGCTGGGTGCCGCCCGCACCGGGCAACAGGCCCAGCGTCACCTCGGGCAGGCCCAGCCGGGTACCGGGGACGGCGACGCGCGCATGGGCGCCCAGCGCGACCTCAAGCCCGCCGCCCAGCACCGTCCCGTGCAGCGCGGCGACGATCGGCTTGTCCGATGCCTCGATCGCGTCGATGACGTCGGGCAGGAACGGCGCGACCGGGGGTTTGCCGAACTCGGATATGTCGGCACCGGCGATGAAGGTGCGCCCGGCGCAGCAGATCACAGCGATCCGCGCCCCGTCGTCTGTCGCGAAGCGCGCGACGGCGTCGGACAGGCCCCGGCGCACCGCCGCCGACAGCGCGTTCACGGGCGGGTTGTCGATCTCGATCAGGGCGATCTCGCCCTCGCGGTCGTAGCGCACGGGATTGGCGGGGGTCATGGTCATGCCTCTTTGCGCGACAGGTTGGATGCGCGTCGGGCATGGTTTCCACGGAACGCACGGCTTCGGCAAGGCGCGACGCCATCCCGGCGCATTCTTGCCCGAAGTTCGATGACGGTCGTGAGCGCGCGGGTCGGCAAGCCGATCCCGTCGGTTCCGCCGGATGGCCCAAGGGGTGGATCGCGGCGGAGCGATGCAGCAGACTGCGCCTGTACCAATCCCGACCAAAGGTCCGACCCAATGACCGAACCCACGATCACCCGCGAAGATGCAGGCCAGCGGGGCGGCCGCTACGTCGCCCGCATCGACGGGCAAGAGGCCGAGCTGGTCTTTTCCCGCCAGGGCGACACTGTCACCGCCGACCACACCGGCGTGCCGCCCGCGCTGGAAGGCCGGGGGATCGGCTCGGCGCTGCTCGACGCGCTGCTGAGCGACGCGCGGGCCGAGGGCTTTCGCATCCTGCCCCGCTGCAGCTTCGTCGCCGCGCAGGCCAAGCGGCACCCGGAATGGGCGGACCTGTTCGTGGGGGATGCGAACTGAGGCGCGCGGTTCGCGCAGCGGTCGGGCGTGAAACATGGTGACCCCGACAGGACTTGAACCTGTAACCTGCCCCTTAGGAGGGGGCTGCTCTATCCAGTTGAGCCACGGGGCCGCCGCCGGATAGATGCCTGCCTGCGCGCGCTTTGGCAAGCTTGTCGCACGGGCCGTCATGCGCTAACGCCGGTGAACACGAACTCAACGGCTGCGCGAATGACACCGCAAAGACCACGCCGAACCCTGACGCTGCGCGACGTGTCGGACGCCGCGGGCGTCAGCGAGATGACCGTCAGCCGCGTGCTGCGCAACCGTGGCGACGTGTCGCCCGCAACGCGCGAGAAGGTGCTGACCACCGCGCGGACGATGGGCTACGTGCCCAACAAGATTGCGGGCGGGCTGGCGAGCCAGCGGGTGAACCTGGTCGCGGTCGTGATCCCGTCGCTGTCGAACCTCGTCTTTCCCGACGTGCTGGGCGGGATCTCGGCCGAGCTCGAGGATACCGGGCTGCAGCCGGTGGTGGGCGTCACGAACTACGCGCCCGCGCGCGAGGAAACGGTCCTTTACGACATGCTGAGCTGGCGGCCGTCGGGCGTGATTCTGGCCGGGCTGGAACACAACGCCGCCGCCCGCGCGATGCTTGCCAACGCGCAAATCCCGATCGTCGAGATCATGGACGTGGACGGCGCGCCGATCGACACCGCCGTGGGCATCAGCCACGACCGCGCGGGCCGCGACATGGCGGGCGAGATCCTGCGCGCGGGCTATCGCCGGATCGGCTTCATCGGCACCCACATGCCCGAGGATCACCGCGCCCGCAAACGCCTCGCGGGGTTCGAGGGGGCGCTGGCGGACGCGGGCGTGGGGCTGTCCGCGCGCGAGTTCTACCAGGGCGGATCGTCGCTTGCGAAGGGGCGCGAGCTGACCGAACGCATCCTCGCGCGCGAGCCGGCGCTGGATTTCCTTTACTACTCCAACGACATCATCGGCGCGGGCGGGCTGATCTGGGCGCGCGAGAACGGGATCGACATCCCCGGACGCCTGGGCCTCGCGGGGTTCAACGGGGTGGACCTGCTGGACGGGTTGCCGGTTCGGCTGGCCACTACCGACGCGCGGCGGCTGGATATCGGCAGGCGGGCGGCGCGGATCGTCGCGGGCAAGGACCCCCGTCCCGAAGGCGGGATCGTGGCGCTTGCGCCGACCTTCATGCCCGGCGACACGATCCGGCGTGTGCCCTGAGGGGCGGTCGCCCGTCGTCCGCGGCGGGCCCGGCTATTCGTCGGTGATGATCGTCACCCGCGTCTCGCGGATCACCTGGCGCAGCCGGGCGCGGGTCTCGGGCGCCTCGGCCGCGACTGCCTCGAGCATCGCGCGCATGTCGCCGCGCAGGCCGTTCAGCTGGTCGATCAGCGACATCACCATCGCCACGCCGTCGGCGTCCAGCGCGTAGAAATCCTCGAGTTCCAGGATCAGGCGCAGCCGCGCCACGTCGATGTCGCGAAACAAGGGCCCCGCGGCAGAGGTGACCGGCACCACGACCTCGGACCGGATCAGCGCGTCCAGCTCGGCCTCGGTCAGGTCGGGCAGCGCGTCCAGTATCTCCGCGCGGGTCATCGGATGTGCGACGCCGTCGGTCATGACTGCACCCCCTTGCGTGGATCGTAGGCGTTGTCGGCGCGCCAGCCTTCGATGAAGCGGGCCAGCTCGTCGTCGATGCGGGGCGGCATGACGATCCGCAGCTCGACATGCTGGTCGCCGCGGGTGCCGTTCGCGCGCTTGAGCCCGCGCCCGCGCAGCCGCAGCCGCTGCCCGCTGCTGGCTCCCTTTGGCACCGTCAGCATCACCGGGCCGTCGATCGTCGGCGCCTCGACCTTGCCGCCCAGCACCGCCTCATCCAGCGCGATGGGCAGGGTCGTTTCCACGTCGTCGCCGTTGCGGCGCCAGTCGGCGTCCTCGGCCACGGTGATCGACAAGAGCGCGTCGCCCGCATCCGCGTTCCCCATCGCCGGGCCGCCCTTGCCGCGCAGGCGGATCGTCTGCCCGTCGCGGGTGCCCGGCGGGATCTGCACGTCGAGCGCATGCCCGTCGGGCAGCGTGATCCGCGTGGTCCCGCCGCGCGCGGCGGTCATGAAGTCCACTTCCAGGGTATAGCGGTGGTCCGACCCGCGCATGTCGAAGCTGCCCGCGCCGCCGCCGGGCCAGCCCCCCCTTCCGCCACCCGCACCTGCGCCCGGGCGGGCGCGGCCGCCGAACAGGTCGTCGAACACGTCCGAGAAGTCGCCGTAATTCGCCTGCCCGCGATAGGGGTTGTCGCCCGCTTCCGCGAAGTCGCGGTAATAGCGGCGCTGCGGGCGTTCCTGCCCCTGTGCGTCGATCTCCCCCCGGTCGAACCGGGCGCGCTGATCGGCGTCCTTGAGCAGGTCATAGGCGGCCGACGCGGCCTTGAAGCGGTCGTGCGCGGCGGTGTCGGCGGTCAGGTCGGGGTGATCGGTCTTGGCGATCCGCCGGTACGCCTTCTTGATCTCCGCGTCCGAGGCCGTCCTGGCCACACCCAGCGCGGCATAGGGATCGTCCGCCATCTCGCCCTCGTCTTGAACTCGACAGGAACGTAGTGGACGGAGGCGCGGTTGCAAGCGGGCTGTGTTCCGGCGGGGACCCGAAGGCTCACCAGAGAGGCTAGGCCATGGTGCGCGGCCAATTACGTTGCAGGATGCGACGAACGAAGGGCGCACATGGAGCCCCTGCCCACGCGACGGACAACATTCCGCTGCAGGCAGTTCAGATCACGAAAATATTGGATTTGCCCGTAGCGGAGGACCGTCATTGCGAAATCCCCCCCATGATCCTGCGCGTTCGGGCGGCTTGAACCATGCCGGAATGCGCTTAGAAACGGAAAAAGCCCCCGCGCAGCCTAAGCCGCGCGGGGGCAAACATTTGTCGGAAAGGTACAGAGATGTCTGAGACGATGCGCGTTCACACCATCACGAAAGCGACCGGCCCAGACGGCGCCCGATACGACTGCATCGTTGAGACGCCCGGAGAGACCCGTCACCTCTACTTCGAGGTCGTGTCTTCGGCCGGCCCGCACACGCTCGCGAAAAACGACGACTGGATCGTTCTCTCCCTCCTGATGCTCGCGATGAAGGCGGGCCAGACGCTTGAAATTGAGAGCCGCGTATCCCCGCTGCTCTTGCATGCCGCGCGCGGCGACATCCAGCATCTGTTGCGCAGGCTCGATCCAGGCCTTTCGCTCGTCGAGGTCAAGGCAGACGTCAGCCACGAGCGGCTTGCACGGCAGGGGAACCTTCGGGTTGGAACAGGGTTCAGCGCCGGCATCGACAGCTTCGCAGCCTTGGGTTCGTTCGCCGAAACCGGTCTCTCATCCGATCTCGAGATCACCGACGTCTTCACCTTCAACGTCGGCGCATTGGGTGGAGGGCTGGGCGCGAACGTGCGCAATGCGTTCAGGCTCATTTTCGATCGGGCGCTTGAGTTCGCAGCCCTCACCGGCTCGACGGCTCACGGCGTCAACAGCAACCTGCATCTTTTCTATACCGGTGTTCCAGGAATGGATTTCCAGCGCACGCACACGATGCGCAACATGGCGGCCGCATCGATCTTTCAGTCGGAGATCGACTGCTATCTCTACGCCTCGACCTTCGGCTATGGCGATCTGGATCTTACGGCGACCTACGACCTCGCGCATTTCGATCCGCTGCTGCTCCCGCTGCTTGCGCCGGAGGGGATGCGCTTCCTGTCAGCGAACGCAGGAATCGATCGTGTCGAGAAGACCCGGCTCACCGCAGGTAACCCGATCGCGAAACAGCTGCTCGACGTGTGCGTGGCACCCACCGCGGCGCGAGCCGAAGCGATCCGCAACCGCCGCAACTGCTCGCGCTGCTGGAAGTGCGCGCGCACCATGATCACCCTGGATGGCCTGGGGCATCTCGACGAGTTCGCGCGCGTCTTCGATCTTGACCACTACCGCGCTCACACCGAAAGCATCGTGGAGCTGGTTCGAAGAAAAGGTCGCAAGGGGTCGTCTCTCGATCAGGCCGCCTACGACTGCTACATCGCTGCGTGGCCAGGGCAGCACTAGACCCACCGATCGACCATCGCCGCAAGGTCGGCCTGGCTGCGTCCCCCAGCCCACAGGACGAGCTTCTGAAGATGGCCGCCCCATGCCCCGGTCCCGGTGTCGGCATGCCGTCCCAGCCGCCACGAGGTCACGCTGTCGAACGTCGCGCTGGTGATCGTCCCGGATTCACCGTTCACGCAGACAGCCAGCTGCTGGCCGGTCCTCGACACACCCACCCGGTAGATCGTGTCCGGCGCCCACCGCGCGGTCATCTGCAGCAGGACCGTGCTTTCCGCCTGCGTGGTCACGGCCAGCGTGTTATCGGCGCGGAACCTGAGCGCGATCGCGCTGGACCCGGCGACGAAATGGAACAGGCCCGCGTTCAGCTGGTTCGGCGCCCAACCCGACCGAAGGCGGAAGGCCGCCGTGAAATCCGCCGTGGGGGCCAGCAGGCTCGTGAGCGGTTGCAGGTTGTCGGCGTTGCGGCTGTCCACCGTCTCGTGCTGCCAGGGGCTGCCGGGGATGAGGTTGCTCGAATCGCTTCCCCGCACCATTGGCGCCCGCAGCATGAACGACCCGCCCGAGGCGCCGAGCTTGCCGGTATCGGGCGCAGCGATGGACGCCGCATAGGGCTGCACGTCCGGGATGGACGACGTCGCCTTGCGCACGATCGCATAGACCGTCCAGCCGCCGCCCGGGCGGCGCTTGGCCGCCGCCGTGACCCCCGCCCCCGTCGCGGTCACACGCCCGCTGTTGAGGTCGAAGTTGGCCCATGCGTCGGCGTTACCAGCGCGCGACCCGATCTGGACGTAGCGGCCCGTCCCGGCCTTCAGCTCGAACGACACCAGAATGTAGCTGAGCGTAAACGACGCGGTGCCTAGCTGCAGGCTCGCTTCCCCTGCGCCGGTGGGCGACACGGTCCACCAGCGCTGCCAGGTATTCGCCGGCGCGGGCGTCTCGCCCAGGATCGTGGCACCCGTCAGCACACCCTGGGAGAGGTCGTTCCGCTGCGCCCGCGTGACCCGCTGGGTGGCGTCGCCTTCGATGAGCAGTCCCAGCGGCGCGCCCGATGCGTCGTAGGCGATCCGGTCCCACCTGTTGATCGCGGCCTGCTCGATGCCGGACTGGCCGTAGAACCAGCCCGACGACGGGATTGATGCGTCGCGCGCGAGGACGAGGTTCGCCGCGTTTCCGATCGCATGCGCGGCTTGGGTCATGTGCAGGCCCGACTGGAAGTCGATCAGCCCCAGCGCATCATTCGGCAGCGGTGCCCGGGCGGGAATGTCGCTGGCGAACGGAAAGGTCTCGGTCGTCTGAAGGTTCAATGCCATGTCACATTCCCGGATTGCGACCGAGGGTCACGCGGGTCTGCGTGCCGGTCAGGTTGATGGGGCCGCAGCCGATGCCGTGGTTTTCCGCGATGTCCACGTCCGTCAGCACGGCCGCGCCGGCGATCGACGCCGTCTGCGTCGGGGTTGGTCGCTTGTCCCAGATGTTGTTGGTCGCGATCCGCCCGCCGCGCACCGCGCCTTCCAGCCGGATCGCGCCCCCGCCGTTCTCGATCAGATCGTTGCCCCGGACGGTGAAGTAGTCGAGCCGCCCGGCTTCGACGTGGATCCCCGCTCCCTGGTTGCCGCTGACCACGTCGCCGTCGATGCTGATCTCACGCCGCGCATAGGTGCTTGCGGGCCCGACGATCCGGTGACCCGCGCCGCCGTTGCCCTCGATCCGGTTTCCCCGCGACATGTAGCCGTGCGTCGCGCTCTGCGCCTTCCACGTGGCGTCCATCTCGATCCCGGCCCCGCCGTTCTTCGACACGATGCTGGCAGAGATCAGCGTCCGCGAACCCGCCAGCGAGGCGTTGTTCGTGCCTCGGTGCATGGTGATGCCGGCGTCGATGTTCTCGGTGACCTGTGCGTTCGCGATCAGCAGCCCGTCAACGCCACAGTCACCGATGCCGTCCTGGTTGAACCGGGTGACCAGACCCGAGATGATCGTGTGCGTGCTCATGGGTCCGCCCTGGTCCTCCATGAACACGCCGTAGTTGCGGCAGCTTTCGGTGATGCAGTCGGAAATGATCAGCGGCTCGGCCGCCTTCTCGCCCGTTCCGATGCCGATGCCGGACCCGCCGAGATCGCCCACCTGCGCCAGCCGCCCGCCGCGCCGCACGATGACGCGCTGAATGATCGATCCATCCGAGTAGTCGATCCCCATGCCCGTCGCGCCGGTGTCGTAGATGTTCAGGTCGGTGAACAGGCAGTTGCGGAACCGCTGGATGTAGAACGCCTTCGCCGCCACGTCGTAGAAGCCGTTGACCGACAGCGTCTGGTTCTGGCCGTCCACGGCGAAGTTGGCGAACACGCAGTTCTCGAGATAGGTGCTGGTCGCGCCTTCCTTGAACTCGAATGCGCCCTCTATGTTGATTTCCACCCAGAACTGAGCCGGATCGGCGCGTAATTTCCACTGAGAAGT
>ERZ500994.534-NODE-534-length-11415-cov-6.157746_pt1 | contig 11415 bp, 10 predicted proteins | sample MGYA00248878_ERZ500994 | MGnify/ENA primary metagenome ERZ500994 (study PRJEB25958, sample SAMN03398533) | human skin metagenome | study: EMG produced TPA metagenomics assembly of the Human Skin Microbiome Metagenome (human skin metagenome) data set. | reverse complement strand
AGCCGCTTCTTCTCCGCCGCCACGTCGAAGACCGGCGGCGGCCATGACATGTTCAGGCTCTTGAGCGCCTCGATCATCAGCTCGGTGATGGCCAGCCGGCTGTACCACTTCTTGTTGCACGGAACGACGTGCCAGGGCGCGTGATCGGTCGAGGTGCGCTCCAGCATCGCCTGGTAGGCCTCCTGGTACGCAGGCCATTTCAACCGCTCGTCGATGTCGGCGGGGTTGTACTTCCAGTATTTGTCGGGCCGCTCGAGCCGCTCGGCGAGCCGCTTCTTCTGCTCGTCGCGGGAGATGTGCAGGAAGAACTTCAGGACCAGCGTACCATTCCGTCGCAGATGTTTCTCGAAGGCATGGATACTTTCGAACCGCTCGCTCCAGATGTCATCCGTCACGAGGGCCTTCGGCAGGGGCTCCTTACCCAGCATCTCCTTGTGCACGCGGACGACGAGCACTTCCTCGTAATACGAGCGGTTGAAGATGCCGATACGACCGCGTTCCGGCAAGGCGCAGGCGCAGCGCCACAGGAAATCGTGGCGCTGCTCGAGGCTGCTTGGCGCTTTGAAGGACGTGACCTCGCAACCCTGCGGATTCACGCCGGACATGACATGAGAGATGAGTCCGTCCTTGCCGGCCGTATCCATGCCCTGCAGGATGATCAGGAGCGCATGGCGGCCTTCGGCATAGAGTCTCGTCTGGAGGTCGCGAAGCCGGACGAGCCCCTTGTCGAGAAGCGCGCTCGCCTCGTCCTTGCCGACTCCGACCGTATCGCGCGGATCGATGTCCGCCAGCTTGAACGAGCCTTCCGGCGCGCGGAGTTGTTTTTCGAATGCTTCGAACTTCACGCCGCCAGTGTCGCAAGAAGCCATATCCCGGTCAAACGCCGGACCGCCACAAGATTGTAGAGTGATCGCCGGCGAGAAGCCGGCGACCGAAGGCGCACACCTTAACCGGGGCGGTACATCGCGCAGAGCTTGTTGCCGTCCGGATCCCGGAGATAGGCGAGATACAACTCGCCCGCCGCGCCCTTGCGGATTCCCGGCGGGTCCTCGATCGCGACGCCGCCATTCGCGGCGCCTGCCGCATACCACGCGTCAGCCTCGGCCTGGCTGGCAACCGCGAACCCGATGGTCCCGCCATTGGCGTGGCTGGCGGCTTTTCCATCGATCGGCTTTGAGACCATGAAGAGACCGCCCTTGTTGAAATACATCAGCCGGCCCCTGTCGTCCTGGCGTGCGGGCTTTCCGCCCATCGCCGTGAAGACGGCGTCGTAGAATTTCTTCGACCGTTCGATATCGCTGCTGCCGACCATGACGTGGCTGTACATCCGCGTTTTCCTCCCGCTTTGCTTCGTCCGGATCCGGACCGGGCATTGGTAGCGCCACGCGCTCCGCTCGCCTAGGGACGCCCACGGCGACCGTCTCCCAGCGGCAAGGGGTAGGTCACACGTCTGTTGCGTGTGGCAGATTAGAAGCCTACGAAACTTGCGCGCCACCCTGGCCAGCGCTTCGAGAGAGACACGAGAGCCACGGCCGATGTCAGCCGTCCGAGCAATCCGTTTTCGTGGGACGGTCGCAGGCTGCGCCATGATCCTGCTCGCAGGCGCGGCCCATGGCCAACAGCAGGCCAACTCTCCTCCAGCGCAGGCTGCCGTGCAGGATCCGGCCAATCCGGACGCTCCCGACGACGTCAACACGCCGTTGCCCTCGGCGGCGAATATCGGACAGGAATCGATCGGCGCGCTGTTTCCGGAGCCGTTCAAGACCCTGAACGGCCTGCGGCCGTGGCTCGTCGATCGCGGGCTGCAGTTCGCCGTGACATATCAGGGCGACCCCATGGCCAATGTCAGCGGCGGCATTAAGCCCGGCGCAACCTATATGGGCCGCCTGCAAAGCACCGTCGAATTCGATCCGGAAAAGACCACCGGATGGAAAGGCGGGATGTTCCATGTATCCGGCTACCAGATTCACGGCGTGGGGCTGAGCCAGCATTTCGTCGGGTCGATCGAACCCGTTTCCGATCTCGAGGCCGTGGCGACGACCCGCCTCTACGAATTGTGGTTCGAGCAGCGCCTTCACCGCACGCTGACCGTCCGGTTCGGCCAGCTCGGCGCCGATACCGAATTTTTCCTCAGCCCCTATTACGGCATCGGCATCGGGGGGACGTTCGGCTGGCCATCGATCACAACCCTGAATCTGCCAAGCGGGGGGCCCGCCTATCCGTTCTCCGCCCCCGGCATTCGCGTGAAATACATGCCGACGGACAGACTGACGTTCCTGGCCGCGATCTTCGATGGCAATCCTGCCGGACCGGGCGACACGAATCCGCAATACAGAAACCAGAACGGCGTGAACTTCCGCATCCAGGACCCGCCTCTGTTTCTCGGCGAAGGACAATGGCGCTACGGATCGACCGATGGTCCGGTCTATCCAGGGACGATCCGGCTCGGCGGCTGGCTTCATCTCGGCAAATTCGCCGATCAGCGCTATGCGATCGACGGCTTTCCGCTCTCGAGTCCCTTGAGTATCGGCCTGCCCCTGCAGCGCCGCACCAACACCGGCGTCTATGGGGTCATCGATCAGCAGATCTTCCAGAAGCCGGACAAGAAGGACGATGGCGTCTATGCCTTCGCGCGCGTGGCCTTCGCGCCGTCCGACCGCAACGAGATCGATTTCTATGCCGATGGCGGCCTGAGTTTTCAGGGACTCGTTCCCGGCAGGCCCGACGACCAGTTCGGTCTTCTCGGCGCCTTCACGAAGATCAGCTCGCAGGTTCGCGCCGCCGATATCGACGCCAATTTCTACAATGCGACCTTCAATCCGGTGCGGACATTCGAGGCGATCGCCGAAGCGACCTATTCCGCGAAGATCGCAAGCGGCGTGCTGCTGCAGCCAAACGTGCAATACGTCATCCGTCCCGGCGGCGGCATCCGCAATCCGACAATGCCCTGGTCGACGCGGGCGGTCTCGAACGCCCTGGTCGTCGGCATGCGGACGACGATTCAATACTGAGCGCCGCCGGATCGCCAGCCTCTTGTTGACCGGACCGTCTCCCTCGCCGATACGTCGCGGCAAGAATTCCGACAGGGACTTCAAGGAGACGCCCGATGCCTGCTTCCCCCTTCGCTCTCACGGCGCCGAGCCTGTGCGGGCCGCTGCGCAGCCCCCGGCAGATGCTCGCGGACCAGAGCTACGACGGCCACAAGTCGATCCATGACGACAGCACCGCCGAAGGGCTCGGCCTGCGCGCCGGACCGATCGAGGGCCCCACGCATTTCAGCCAGTTCGATCCGTTGCTGTTCGACCTGTTCGGACAGACCTGGTTCGAGACGGGCTGCATCAGCGCGCACTACCAGACCATGGTGGTCGAGGGCGAGGAGGTCCGCGCCTTCGTCGAACGTCCCGCGCCGGGCGCGCGTTTCGTGCGCATCCATGCGGAGAAGAAGGACGGCACACCTGTGCTCGCCGGCAGCGCTTCGGTCGGCGATCCGGCCGGCCAGCCGCCTCACGAACTCGAACAGCGGATCGCAAAACTGCGGCCGGCCACCGGCCTCGTCATCAATCGCGATCTGAAAGTGGGACAGCGAACATCCCGCGCGGAAAAGGTGCGCATGGGGTTCGACGACCACATGGGCAATTATTACCCCTTCACGCTCGCGGACAAGCTGAAGGCGATCACGGAACCCTGCGACTGGTACACGGCGGAAGGTGGTGCGCGTTCCCCCTGGGGCCGTCCAATCATCCCGACCGAAATGATCAGCGTGCTGATCGGAAGCAGCGGCGGACAGGCCGAATTGTCAGGCCGCAAACCCGCTGTCGGACTGTTTGCCGGTCAGCAGATCCGGCGCATCCGCGGTCCGCTCTTCATCAACCAGCCCTATGAACTCGAACGCGAGATCGTCGCGCTGAGCGAAAGCGCGCGCACCGAATCCGTCTGGGTCCGCACGCGCGTGTACGAGGATTCGGCGACGCGCCCGCTCGTCGCCGAAATGATCTTGAACGGCGCGGTGATGAAGGCCTCCTATCCGAAATATGCAGAGGACGCGCGCGCGCTCGGGCTTTCCGCGTAGGAAGCGACGCGCCGTCGTCAGAGCAAATATGGCAGCGCGGAGGCCAGGAACGCGATGCCCGACAGCGTCAGCAGCGTCAGCACGATCCGGCGGAAACTCTCCTCGCTGAGGCCGACGTAGACCTTCGCGCCCAGCAGCGTCGGCACGAGCATCGCGGGCGCGACAATGGCGAACAGCGGCAGCATGGCGCGCGTGACAGTGCCTGTCGCGACATGGCCGGCCATCGCGCAGGCGAGCATCGTCAGATTGAAATTCTGGATGATGCTGCGCTGCGTATCGCGCTCCAGACGCCGGAGTGTACACCACAACGTCGGCACGGGACCGGAGAAACCGCCGATCCCGCCGAGAATGCCGCCGAACAGACCCGCGACGCCGTCCGCGAACCGGCCGCCGAACGTCACCGGCCGAAGCCGGCTGGCGAACAGCATGAACGGGCACCACACGACCAGCAGGAGGCCGAGCGCCGCCTTGAAAAGATGGACGTTCAGCAGCGGCAGGATCATCACGCCGACCGGAACGCCGATCAGGCCGCCCGCAAGAAACGGCGCAAGAAGTTTCGAGTTGAAACCCCTCCGCACGCTGATCGCCGCGACGATCTGACCGGTGAGCGCACCGAACACGGCGAGTGGGGCGGCGAGCCGAGGCTCCAGCGCCCAGGCCCAAAACGACATTGAGACAAGGCCGAAGGCAAATCCGGACAGCCCCTGGACGAAGCCGCCGACGATTGCGCCGAGCAAGACAATGAAGACCGTCGAATCCACCGCGCCCCACTCCCCCCCGGAATGGGATACGATTTTCCACGCGCGCGGCACACCGGTGGGGCGCGCTAATACAAGTTGCTTTTGTAGTCCCGTTCGAGCCCCCGCCGGATGAAGCCCGGAACGGACACCACCGTCCGCGCCAGCGCCGCCTGAAGACCGCCGGCCTTGCTCAGTCTGACATGACCCGCGAGCACGGCGGCGGGATCGATGCCGGAAGGCGGCTTGCCGCCCTCCCACGGGCGGGCGCGCGCCAGCGTCGGGCTGTCGCGTAACGTGACACACGGATTGTCGATCCGCGTCGTGAGAAGCGGCGTCTTCCCCTGCACGGCGAAGCCGGCCCGTACGGACGCATCCGCGACGATGCGCGCGACACCGCGCACATGGGCGATGCGCGCGGCCCCTGGAACGATCGCGGCGAGCGCGAGATGCGGGTGCGAAAGCATGTTGCGGAAACTGTCGGCGCGGCGATTGCCTGGCCGATCGGCGAACCAGATCGCGCTTCCGGCTTCGCGGATCAGCAGCCCGGCGGGATCACCTTTCGGACTCAGATCGGCGTTACCCGCCGCGTCCATCGTACCCAGCGCGATGAAGCGACTCGCGGCGAGGAATTGCGCCGTTCCCGGCTCTGTCGATGACGGGACAGCATTCCAGAACGCGGAACGGATCAGCGCTTTCGCGCAATGGACATAACATTCCTCGATCCTGATCTCGATCGCCTGCGCGGTGACGGCCGCGACGCGACCGTTGACCCGAAGCGTTTCGCCAATACCCGGGATCAGGAACAGGACGCCAACGCCGCGCCCTTCGCACGCCAGGCCCGGCTCGTCCAGCAGCGCCGCGTCGATCCTCATCCGCGAGGGATCAGGAACATCCGCAAATCCGGGCGAACCGCCGCCGAGCGAAACGGCAATCCCGTCGGCGGTCCCGAATGTCGCGAACATCAGCGGCGACGACGCAATCCAGCGGGCCGCGTCTGCGTCGAGATGATCGATAACCTTCAGATGCATCGGCCCCGGCGTGCGGCCGATACAGTTTTCAAGCGCCGCGACGTCTCCGACACATTCGTTCGCCGCCGCAAGATCCGCATTCGCCATGGACCCGAAATCCGGTTGGATTGCAGGTTTCGGTATGCCACGGAATCTTGGCGCGGATTGCGGCGACGACGCCAACAAGAATTGGAATGACTAAAGGCTCGCGGCCGTTCAAAGCCCATCCGACGCAGGCCGTACGACGAGGCGGAGCCCTCGATGTCTCAGCCGCCGGTTGCGCGCAATCGTTCGAGATCGCCCTTCAGCGTCGTCAGTTGCGCCAATGCCGTCCGGCGCATGTCCTCCGATTGCGCCGCACGGAACTGCGCTTCGAGAAGCTGCGCCTGACGGACGGTCTGCGGAACGGGGCCCTTGCCACGGATGGTTGTGAGAATGCCTTTTGTAAGAGCGCGGATTTCGTCGATCAGAATTTCGTCGAAAGATGTACGTGTCATATGTCTCTTGTTCTTTTGAGGACGAAGAACGCGCGAGCGACGCCGCGTCGACGCCCGCCTGCCCAGGCGGAGATGCGTCCACGCAGCGCGGCAAACGATCGCACGATGGGGAAGGGAGGGGCCGACCGCGAGATTGCGCCGTCGGCGGAACTTGCCGCTACCGTTCGAGGATCAGCGACGCGTTCCTGTCACAAGACGCCGCAAGGGCGGCGGCGGTTCCGTCAGGCAAGATTTTTCGTCTAGGGGGAAGTTTCGCAAAGAACCGTTCCGTTGAGCATGGACCCCCTACAGTCCGCCTGCGCAGTGCGGACTCACTGCGCCGCCGTGCGAATAATCACGCGATGCGGCGGCCGGAAGGCGGGAATGTTTCGTTCTGTTGCAGACCGGCCGTCACGGATCTGCGGGCCGGTTGGCGCGGCCTGGCGGATCGCCGGGAACAGGCCACGGCGCGCCGTCGAAACCCGCGGAAACGCGACGGTTGGCAGAACCGCATTTTGCGTTCATCAAGGCCGCCATGTGGCGGGTGTTCAAGGCGGCGCGTCCGATCGGCGGTATCCGGGGCGCGCTGGGGGATGTCGTGGCGGGCGTCACGCTCGCGTCGATGAACGTTCCGCAATTGCTCGGCTATGCGCGCATCGCCGGCATGCCGCTGGTCGCCGGCTTGTGCACCGCGTTGCTGGCGCCGATCGCCTTCGCGATGTTCGGATCATCGAGACACCTCGTGGTCGCCGCGGATTCCGCGACGGCGGCGATTCTCGCAGGCTCGCTCGGTCACATGGCGACGCCCGCCAGCGCGCATTATGCCACGCTCGCCGCGACGACGGCGCTTCTCACGGCCGCCATGCTGCTGCTGGCGCGGCTGTTCCGACTGGGCTTTCTCGCGGACTTCCTGTCGCGCACGGTCCTCATAGGGTTCCTGACCGGCGTCGGAGTGCAGGTGGCGATCGCGATGCTCGGCGACATGCTGGGTCTTGCCATCGGCGGTCGCGGCGCGCTTTCGCAACTCTGGGAGATCGCCCAGGATTTTACGCAGACCAACCGGCCCACGCTGGCGCTATCCGCGTTCCTGGTTGTTGCAATTCTGGCCGGACGCCGGATCGCGCCAAAATTTCCGATCACGCTGGTGCTGGTCGTCGCCACGATCGCCGCGAGCTGGCTTAGGGGGTTTTCCGATCTCGGCGTGGCGTTGATCGGCGATGTGCCCGGCGGGTTGCCGCCGTTTCGGGTGCCGCTCCCGACATGGACCGAAACGCTTCGACTTCTGCCGGTGGCCGCTTCGTGCTTCGTTGTGATCGTCGCGCAGAGCGCCGCCACCGCCCGCGCCATCGCCGCCCGCAAGGACGAGCGTCTCAACGAGGACGCCGATATTCTGGGTCTCGCGGCGGCGAATTGCGCGGCCGCGATGACCGGCGCCTTTGTCGTCAACGGCAGCCCGACACAGACCGCGATGGCGGACCGCGCTGGCGCAAAAAGCCAGATCGCGCAGATCGTCTTCGCGATATGCGTGTTCGTCGTGCTGATCGCGCTGACCGGTCCGTTGCAGTTTCTGCCGCGCTGCGCGCTCGCCGCCATCGTCTTCACCATCGCGATCGGCATGATCGATCTCACGACGCTGCGGGCGATGCGTTCCGAAAGCCCCGGCGAATTCATTCTCGCCATCACAACCGCCGCGGCGGTCGCGATTATCGGCGTCGAACAGGGAATTCTGCTCGCGATCGCGCTCTCGCTGTTCCGGCACGTGCGGCAGAGCTACCGGCCACACACTGCGATCATGCAGATGGGTCCCGGACACGGCTGGATCACGACGCCTGCCACGCCCGGCCATCAGACCGAGCCGGGCCTCATCGCCTATCGGTTCGGAGCGGACCTGTTCTACGCGAATGCCATCCGGTTCGTCGACGAAATCCGCGCGCTCGTCGAGGCCGCCCCTGATCCTGTCCGCTGGCTGATGATCGAGGCGGACGCGATCACCAATGTCGATTACACCGCCGCGCGCGTGCTTCTGGGACTGATCGACGAATTCCGGAAGCGCGGGATCCGCGTCGTTTTCTCGCGCGTCAGCGCCAGTCTTCGATCCGACATGGAGCGGCACCACGTGACCGCCGCCGTCGGGACCGACTGGGTATTCGCCACCCGTCACGAAGCGTTGATCGCGATCGGCGCCATCAAACCGGAGAACGGAAAATAGGCCGGTCTCAGGCTTGCAGACGATCAGCGGACCGCGCCGGAACGGGGTCCGTCCCCTTCCCCGCCACTTGGCGCGCGATCTGTTCGCCGCCTTTGCGGACGGGCAGCCACAAGGCGCTGAATAGGCCGTCGTGCTCGTGGCTCTCCGCGCCCAGCCCGAATTCCAGCTCCTCCCGTTCGTCCGGCACGTAGAGCGTGCCGAACGCCCAGTCCCAGACCGACAGGCAAAACCCGAGATTCTTGTCGAAATGTCTCGGATCGGTCGAATGATGGATCTGGTGGTGCGCCGGACTCTGGACGAGACGGCCGAGCCACCCGCGCGCGGGAATCCATAGTTGCGTATGTCGCAGATGAAGGAATGTCGCGATGAACGCGAGCATCAGCGAATTCACCCAGACGAGCGACAGAGGTTGCGCGCCCTTTCCAAAAAGATAGTCGGCGAGCGCATAGACGAAGCCCGTGCCCACACCTGCGAAAATCGGGAACCAGAGCAGTTCCACGGGATGCTGCCGGTATTCGGTCATCGGCGTGAGAACTTCCGCCGAATGATGCACCTTGTGGAATTCCCACAGCAGCGGCACGCGATGCATCAGCCAATGCGCGAACCAGTAGCCGAGATCGTAAAACAGTACGAGCATCACGGCGAGAACGGCCGTCGCCGCGATGCTCGCGCCGTCGCTTTCGGGAGCCGGACCGAAGACGGCGACGAGCAGCGATCGCACGCCGGCGTTCACAGCCGCGCTCGTCCCGAAAAAGCCGCCGATTCCGCTGGCGTAAAAGAGGCTGGCGAACAGGAAGAGCTTGTAGTCGACGATGCTCGAGCGATGGGTCCACGTCTTCGTCGAAGACGCCGCACGGATGAAGGCGCGGACTCTGCGGAGCGGTCGCGACGGACGCCGGGCGATGTAGATGCACGCGGCCGTCAGCGCGGCCCCGGTCAGATAGTAGACGTTGAACGGGTCGCCGAGGTCGAACAGCCGCATCAGCGGCGCGGACAGAACGGCGCGTATCTGGTCCATAAGAAAGGGGTCTCCCCGCGAGACTTTGAACCAGTGCGGTTAAACTGGCGTAAAACGGGCCTCCCGTTTCGACGCATCCAGCCTGAAAGGTCGCCACGCCGATGGACTGCACCGGTCCTGTTCTGCCCGCCGGCTATTCGCGCGTCCCGCAAGGCCATATCGCGGCGGTCGTCACCTTTCTTGAAATGCGGCAGCGGCCCGATCTCAAAATCTCGCCTCCCTTCCCGCCGGGCTTCGAACTGCTCCCGCTCGCCCGCCCCACGCCGGATCGGTACCGAGCGCTCTTCCGCATTGTCGGCGAGGACTGGCTCTGGTTCTCGCGGATCGTCATGCCGGACGACGAACTGCGATCGATCATCGACGATCCGGGTGTGCGGATTTTCGCCCTTCGCCACGAGGACAGCGACGCCGGCATCCTGGAGCTCGATTTCCGCAAGCCGGACGCCTGCGAACTCGCCTTCTTCGGCCTCACGAAAAACGCCATCGGACGAGGGATCGGCGGCGCGCTGATGCACGAGGCCCTCGTGCGGGCATGGTCGCAGCGAATCGACCGGTTCTGGCTTCACACCTGTACCTTCGATCATCCGGCGGCCCTCGGATTCTATCGGCGCTTCGGCTTCACCCCCCATGCCTTCGAAGTCGAGGTGCAGATCGATCCTCGATTGACGGGCGCACTGCCTCGACGCTGCGCGCCGCACGTGCCCCTGCTGGACTGACGGAGCTTCGACTTTGGTTTCGCTCGCCGGCGCGCCTGCCGCCGCCTACAGTTTGGGAGGCAAAGCGCGTCGCTCACGGGGCAATCCTTGGCAACGATCGGCGGATTCTTCTTCATGATGGGCGTCCCCGCCTATTTCGTGATCCAGCCCCTCGCCCTGTGGCATTGGCGCGGCGGCTGGCGAACGGCGGCGCTCGTACCGCTTGTCCTGACCGTGCCGGCCGTTGTCTTCAGCCTGGTGGCGCTGCATCGGGATTCGAATCTCTGGCCGCTCACGCTGATCTTTGCCGCGTTCATCGGTTTTCTCTATCTTGGCATCGTGTGGCTGCTGCGATTGTGGATCGCCGACTGATCTCCCGGTTTACGGTCGGGGGTGATCCCATCCCACGCACAATCGCGGTATGCTCTGGCCAACGTATAAAGTTGAGAATTCTCGTCGAGGGGGCTTGAATGATACCGGCACATCTTGCGGCTCGTGTCGGAGCGGCATTGACCCTCGCTTTCGTCGCCGAAGCGCATGCTCTCAACAGCCGCACGTGGGTTTCGGGAACCGGAACCGATCAGGCGGGTTGCGGGCCTCTCGCGACGCCCTGCCGGACGATGCAATATGCCCATGACAACACGGTCGGCGGCGGCGAGATCGACGTGAAGGACGCGGCCGGCTACGGCACGCTCACGATCACGAAATCCATCGCGATCATCAATGACGGCGTCGGAACCGCCGGCCTCATCTCCGCGACCGGCACTGTCGTGACGGTCAATGCGGCGGCGAGCGATAAGATCGTCCTGCGCGGGCTGACCATCGAGGGCCAGAATGCGGCGGCGAGCGGAATTGCCTATATCGCGGGCGGGCAACTCGTCGTCGACCGCTGCACGATCGGCGGCTTTCCCTTTACCGGGCAGATCGGCAACGGCAACGGCATCATCGTGCGTCCGACATCAGGCAGTCTCAACCTGTCGGTCTCCGACAGCCTGTTCACGAACAACGGCTACAACGCGATCCTGGTTTACCCGGCTTCCGGCACGCCCGTCGTTTCAGTGAATGTCGACCACGCCACGATCGTCGGAAATTTCAACGGCGTCGGCGGATATTCGGGCGACGCGTCGAACAGCACCATCACGATCAACGTGACACGCAGCAACCTCGCCCAGAATTCCAGCTACGGCTTGTGGCTGCAGGG
>ERZ500994.533-NODE-533-length-11419-cov-5.629444_pt1 | contig 11419 bp, 8 predicted proteins | sample MGYA00248878_ERZ500994 | MGnify/ENA primary metagenome ERZ500994 (study PRJEB25958, sample SAMN03398533) | human skin metagenome | study: EMG produced TPA metagenomics assembly of the Human Skin Microbiome Metagenome (human skin metagenome) data set. | reverse complement strand
AGACCTCCTCAGCCTCCCCTCGGGTGCCGACGGCCGGGTTGGCCGCCTCGCCGGGGATGAACGTGCCGGTGCCGGTGGAGATGAAGGCGCAGCGTGAGTAGTCACCGATCGCACCAGCGCCCGCGTCGGCCAGCGCGTCGATGAGCGACTGCGCGGAGTCGGTCGGCACGAAGACGACGACCTTCTCCAGGCGCAGGTCATCGGCCGGGACGAGCGGCCGCGTGTCGGTCAGCCCGAGGGCATCCGCGAGCGCGTCGTTGACGCCGTGGCGCGCGCGGTCGGCGTTGGTGTGCGCGTTGAAGATCGCGAGATCTTCGCGGATCGCGGTGCGCAGCGTGCGACCTTTGCTCGTCTGCGAGGTCACCGCATGGATGCCCTTGAGCAGCAGCGGATGGTGCGTGAGCAGCAGGTCGGCGTTCTCGGCGATCGCCTCGTTGACGGTCTCTTCGGTCGGATCGAGAGCGAGATGGATCCGGCGGACCGTCTGGGCAGGATCGCCGGCGATCAGCCCCACCGAGTCCCACGACTCGGCGAGCGCCGGCGGGTAGAGCTCGTCGAGGTAGTCGGTGATCTCGCGCAGCGTCGGCATACCCCCAACCTACGTGGCGTCGGTCAGCGGGCAAGCAGGGCCAGCGCGCGGCGGGCCACACAGTTTTGGCCGTTCTTACTCGGTATCCGAGTAAGAACGGCCAAAACTAGAAGGTGTACGAGGTCCGCCCGCCACCAGGTGTTATGACGCGGAGACGTAGGGCATCCAGGACGCGACGCCGAGCGGGGCGCCTGCCGGGGTGAGGGATACGTCGGAGCGCAACGCGGTCAGGCGGGTGCGGATCTCCTCGCCCGCCGTTCCGGCGCCTGCGGCGATGTGCTCGGCCGGGAAACCGCGGCGGGCAAGCTCGGCGAGCGCGGTGAGTGCGTGCAGCCGGCTGACGATCACCCCGAGGTCGACGATCCGCCGCTGCGCCGGCCGCTCGGCGACCGTCACGTCGAGCTCGGATCCCAGGCGCGCCAGGTCGACCGCTTCGGGGTAGTCCGCGCGCAGCTCGTCGCCGAGCCGGCTGGTCTTGCGCTTGCGCATCTGTTCGAGCGTCCGCGAGCCGATCTGCGCGTAGAGAACGTCGTTGGAGCCTTCGAATATCTGGAAGGGGCGCGCATCGACGACGCTGCGACCGGCGATGTGGTCGGTGGCGTAGCCGCGAGCGCCGACCAGCTGCAGCAGCGACTGCGCCGAGTCGTGCATGTAGTCCGAGCACACCGTCTTTGCCGCATTCGAGGCAACCGCCTCGCGCGAGAGGTCGACGTCGGCGCCGGCGTGCTCGATGGCATACAGGCTGAGCGCGCTGACGAGTGCGAGCCGACCCTGCATCCGGGCGACGCGCGCCTGGACCTGGTCGTAGTCGATCAGCGAGGACCCGGACACCGCCCGCTCGCGGGTGTGCCGCACCGCCTCGTCGGCGAGCCGGCGCAGGAACCCGATCGCCATGCCGGGGAACTGCATGCGGCTGTGGTGCAGTACGTCGAGCATCATCCGCAGCCCGCCGCGACCGCCGTTGAGCCGGTGGTCGAGCGGCACCTCGACGTCGATGTGGTTACGTCCGTAGGGGATGCCGTAGAGGCCCAGGTTGGGGTAGCGCTTGACGACCTCGATGCGCTGCTCGGGGTGGTCCTGCTCGCAGATAAAGAGGTCGACCCCCTGGCTCAGCGTTCCATCCTCGCCCTCGGGGCGCGCCATGACGAGCCAGTAGTCGGCCCAGCCGGTCAGCCCAGCCCAGTGCTTGGTGCCGTTGATCGCATAGCGGTCACCGCGCCGGGTCCACGACGTACGCATCGACAACGCGTCCGTGCCGTACTCCGGCTCGGTGATCATCAGCCCGCCCATGGCGTGGCCCTCGGCCATCCGGGTCAGGATGCGTTCGGCGACCTGCTGATCGGCGTACTTGGCGACCGGCTGCACAAACAGCGCTCCGTTGATGCCCATCATCAGCCCGAGCGACATCGACTGGTAGGACATCACATCGAGCATGCCCTGGATCGCCATCGGGTCGTCGCCGAACCCACCGTACTGGTCGGGCACGAACGCGCGCAGCGGACGCGCCGCCATGATGTCGCGCAGCACGAACGGCGGCAGACCGCGGTTGCTCTCCATGGAGTCGGCATCGACACGACCGCGAAACACCCTGCGGACGGTGTCATCGAGGGTGGCGAAGTATGCGTTTAGCTCGTCTACCCGGCGGTTTTCCGGTGCCTTGGCAACCGGCCGTTCGCTGGTGATCGTCATCGGCACTCCTCAGTGATAAATACAAACCTACGCTACCGTAGGCGTAGGTTATTCGGCAGTGAAAGTGCGTAAGAACCTCAAATGTTCTTTGCCGATTGCGCCGGTCCTGGTCAGGTAAAAGCGCTCTGCTCGGTGATGTCCCGGCCCACGAGCAGAGACTGGATCTCGGCGGTTCCCTCGTATGTGACCAGGGCTTCCATGTCGCAGAGGTGGCGTACGACGTGGAAGTCGAGAGTGATGCCGTTGCCGCCGAGTATGTCGCGCGCCATGCGACACACCTCACGTGCCTTGACGCTGCAGAAGTACTTCGCGAGCGCGGCCATCGTGTCCGAGAGCTGGCCGTTGTCGATCAGCCGACCGAGCCGGATGCAGTAGAGCTGCATCGCGGTCACCTCGCCGAGCATCTGGACCAGCTGCGCCTGTACGAGCTGCGTCTTCGCGATCGGTTTGCCGAACTGGGTACGGCGTTTGGCGTACTCAAGGGCGATCTCGTACGCCGCGACGGCGTGCCCGGTCGAGGACCACGCGACCATGTTGCGGGTGCCCATCAGCACCTTCGCCACGTCCGCGAAGGAATGGCACTCGACCAGCCGGCGATCCTCGTCGACGCGCACCTCATCGAGCACGATGTCGGCATTCTGGACGATGCGCAGCGCGACCTTGCCGGTGATCTTGGTAGCGCTGTAGCCGGGGTCGTCCTTCTCGACGACGAACGCCTTGACCTGACCGTCGTCGACGTCACGGGCGAAGACGACGATGATGTCGCACCAGGTGGCGTTGCCGGGCCAGCGCTTGCGCCCGTTCAGGACCCAGCCGTCGCCGTCGCGTCGCGCGGTGGCCTCCAGGGCGACCGAGTCCGACCCGTGGTCGGGCTCGGTGAGCGCGAACGCGCCGATCTGCTCCATCGCGGCCATCCGCGGCAGCCACCGTTCGCGCTGCTCCTCGGAGCCGAGCAGGTAGATCGACTGCATCGCCAGCCCGACGTGGACCCCGAGGAAGGTGGCGATGCTGCCGTCGATGCGAGCCATCTCGTAGGAGATCAGCCCCTGCCCCACGGCCGACATCGGAGTGGTGCCGTAGCCGCGCATGGTGTCGCCGACGATGCCGAGCTCGCTCATCCGCGCCACGAGCTCGAAGGGGAACTCCCCGCGCTCCCAGTAGTCGTTCACGATCGGCAGGACCTCGGACTCGCCGAACTCACGCACCTTCAGCAGCAGCGCGATCTCGTCGTCGCTGAGCTCGTCGCGCATCCGCAGGTAGTCGGTGTCCTGCGAAAGCGCGATGCCTTCGGCCAGCGCCACGGTGGTCGGGTCGGTCATCGTTGCGTGTCCCAATCGCTCACTTGTCCAGCACGTAGGAGCCAGGTGCGGCTTCCAGCGGCGGGTACTCGATGCAGCCGAGCTCGGTTGGCGCCGGGATGTCGGCGCCGGAGCGGTCGGCCAGCCAGGCGACGTAGTCCGGCCACCAGGAGCCGGACTCGGTCGTCGCTGCCGCGCGCCAGTCGGCCACGTCGAGCGTGGTGTCGTCGGAGACCTGGTAGCTCGACTTCGGGTTGCCCGGCGGGTTGACCAGGGCCGCGATGTGCCCGTTGGTCGACAGCACAAACCGCACCTTGCCGCCGAGCAGCTGGCTGCTGGTGTAGCAGTTCGTCCACGGGCAGATGTGGTCGGCCGAGCCGGCGACGACGTACGAGTCGACGGTGATCTGGCCGAGGTCGATCGGCGTACCCAGCACCTCGATCGCGCCGGGCTTGCCGAACTTGTTGCCGAGCGCGGCGTCGACGAAGTCGCTGTGCAGGCGCGCCGTCATGCGGGTGGTGTCGGCGTTCCAGAAGAGGATGTCGAACTTCGGCGGCCGCTTGCCCTGCAGGTAGTTGTTGACCCAGTAGTTCCAGATCAAATCGCTCGGGCGCAGCCACGCGAAGACCTCGGCGAGACTGCGGCCGTCCAAATAGCCCTTGCGCCGCGACTTGGCGATGGCCGCGCGCGCCGTGCGCTCGTCGATCAGCGACCCGGCAACGCCGGCGTGCTCCTGGTCAATCATTGTCACGAGCAGGCTCAGGCTGGCGAGGCGACCCGACTGGCCGATCGCGGCCGCACGAGCGGCGGCGAGGCCGGCGATCAGCCCGCCCGAGCACGCGGCGACGACGTGCGCGCTCTCGGCCTTGGTGATCGCGGTGACGACGTCGAACGCCTCGGTCATCGCGGCGGCGTACTCGTCGAAGCCCCACTTGGCGTGCCGCGCGTCGGGGTTGCGCCACGACATCACGAACACCTGCTGGCCCTGCTTCACGAGGTACTCGACCAGGCTGCGGCCCGGAGCGAGGTCGAGCACGTAGAACTTGTTGATCGTCGGCGGGATGATCAGCAGCGGCGCCTCGCGCACCGTCTCGGTCTGCGGGGCGTACTGGATGAGCTCGAACATCGGCGCGCGGTAGACGACGGCCCCCGGGCTCACCGCGAGGTCGGTGCCGACGGTGAAGTCGTCGGGTTCGACCATGGACGGGATGCGCGGCGGGCTCGCCAGGTCGTGGACGAGGTTGCGCGGCCCCCGCACGACGTTGGCTCCCCCACTGTCGATCACCGACTTCCACGCGCTCGGGCTGAGCAGCGGATTGTTGGTCGGTGACAGCGCCTCGATCAGGTTGGAGACCGCAAACGAGACGCGCTCGGCGTCGCGCCAGTGCATCGGGACGTCGTGCACGATCCCCTCGGCGGTCGCGCTGGCGGCGAGGTAGGCCTGCATGACCCGGTGCAGTACGGCGTTGTCCTGCCAGGCCGGATCGGCGAACCGCCGGTCCGAGCGCGGCGCGCTCACCTCCGACGTACCCGCGACAACCCGGCCCAGCTCGCTGAGCAGGTCACCGACCCGGGTCGCGACGCGGTCGGGACGCTGCGCCATGGCGCCGACGAACCGGATCGCCGACGAGCCCGGAAACATCCGCCGCAGCGGGCCCAGTGCGGCCTGGGTGAGCAGCTGATCGAGCGGTGCCGCGACGTCCTCAGTCGGTGCGTGCGGTTGTGCGCTCACTGCTGCGCCTCCTTCGGAACGGTGATGTCGCGTTTCTGGATCTTTCCGGTGGGGCCCTTGGGCAGCTCGTCGACGAGCCAGACGACGCGCGGGTACTTGTAAGCCGCGACCCGCTCCTTGACGTAGCCGCGCAGCTCGTCGGCGGTGACGCTCGCGCCCGGCTTGAGCGCGACGGCGGCGGCGACCTCCTCGCCGTGCGACTCGTGCGGGATGCCGATGACGGCCGCCTCGAGTACGTCGGGGTGCTCGTAGAGCACCTCCTCGATCTCCCGCGGGTAGACGTTGTAGCCGCCGCGGATGATCAGGTCTTTCTTGCGGTCGACGATGAAGTAGAAGCCGTCGTCGTCCTGGCGCGCCATGTCGCCGCTGTAGAACCAGCCGTCGCGAATCGCCGCCTCGGTCGCGTCGGGGCGGTTCCAGTAGCCGCGCATCACGTTGTCGCCGCGGATCGCGATCTCGCCGATCTCCCCGGTCGCGACGTCGGCGCCGTCCTCGCCGACGAGGCGCATCTCGACGCCGTCGATCGGCAGGCCGATCGACCCTGCCTTGGCGTTCTCGGCCCGGTTGAAGGAGGCGACCGGCGAGGTCTCCGACAGCCCGTAACCCTCCAGGATCGAGGCACCGAACGCCTCGGCGAAACCGTTCAGCACCTCTCCCGGCAGGGCGGCACCTCCGGAGACACATAGCCGCAGCGACGACGTGTCGGCGACGTCGGGACCGGCGTGCAGCATCGCGACGTACATCGTGGGCACGCCTTCGAAGATGGTGACCTTGTCGCGCTCGATGATCTTGAGGGCGGTCGCGGGGTCGAACCGCGGGAGCAGGCTCAACATGGCGCCGGCGAGCACCGAGGTGTTCATCGCGCAGGTCTGCCCGAACGCGTGGAAGAGCGGCAGGCAGCCCATGATGACGTCGTTCTCGGAGATCGAGAACAGCGCGTGCCCGGACACCTCCGCGTTGCTGCGCATGTTGGCGTGCGTGAGCTGCGCGCCTTTCGGCGTACCGGTGGTGCCGGAGGTGTAGAGGATGACCGCGGTGTCGTCGTCCTCGCGCGGGGTGACCTCGGGGTCGGCCGGCCACGTCGCGATCTCGGTGAGCGAGTCCGCGCCGATCGGGATCGCTTCGGAGCCCACGGCCTCGGCGCCCGCCGTGGCCTCGTCGGCGGCGCTTTCCCAGGCAAACGCGAGCGTGGCACCGGAGTCGCCGAGGTAGTGCTCGACCTCGCGCCCCTTCAGCAGCGGGTTCATCGGCACGACCGCTCCCCCGGCGCGCACGATCCCGTAGTAGAGCACCGGAAACGCCGGCACGTTGGGCAGCATCAGCCCGACCCGATCGCCGGGTTGGACGCCGCGCTCGCGCAGCCACCCGGCGACCCGCGCGCTGAGGTCGTCGAGGTCGGCGTAGGTGAGCGTGAGGTCGTCCATGCTGATCGCGATGCGGTCGGGGAACCGACCGGCGGCGTCTGTCAGGTTGGTGGCGAGGTTGGTCATGGCGTCGCATCCCATCTGTGCAGGTCGACCGCACACTGTGTGATGCGCCACACCCTACACGTTTCGACCCCGAGGCGCAGTGCCGATGGTGCGACGCGGGCGGGGGCCGCGACGCGACGTGGCATATCCTCGGCTCATGCCCGTGTCCCCAGACCTGCCCGTACGCCGCCGCACGTCCCGCGCGGGCGCACCCACCGAGTTCACCCGGCTGATGCAGGTGAAGGGCCGGGATGTGCGGGTGCGGGTCCGCCCCGGCGACGGCACGCCGCTGGTGATGTTCAACGGGATCGGCGCGAGCCTGGAGCTATTGCAGCCGTTCGTCGACGCCCTCGACCCGTCGATCCCGGTGATCCGCTTCGACGTACCCGGGGTGGGTGCCTCAGAGCTGCCCCGCAAGCCGTACGTTTTCGCCACGCTGGCGCGGCGGGTCGGCGAGATCCTCGACGTGCTCGGCGTGCAGGAGGTCGACGTACTCGGCATCTCGTGGGGCGGCGGCCTGGCCCAGCAGTTCGCCTTCCAGAACCCGCGGCGCTGCCGGCGTCTCGTGCTGGTCGCCACGGCGACGGGATTCCCGATGGTGCCGGCGCATCCTCGCGTGCTCGTGCGGATGCTGACGCCGCGTCGCTACCGCGATCCGAAGTACGCCGCCGAGATCGCGCCGATGCTCTACGGCGGGCAGCTGCGCGACGACCCGGGCGTCGCAGCACGGTTCCTCGCCGGGCACTCGCGACTCGCGTCCGGTCGCGGTTATGCGCTGCAGCTGCTGGCCGGTCTCGGCTGGTCAAGCATCCCGCTGCTGCCGCTGATCCGCCAACCCACGCTCGTCGTGGCTGGCGACGACGACCCGCTGATCCCGCTCGCCAACGCGAAGCTGATGCACTCGCTGCTGCCGCACTCGCAGCTGCACATCTACCACGACGGGCATCTCGCGCTGATCACCCGCGCCGACGAGCTCGCGCCGCGGATCGCCGCGTTCCTGCGCCCCTGACCGGCTGCCTTCTCGGCCGTATCCCAAGTACGTCGCGGTATCCCAGTCATGACTTGGATATGGCGACGTACTTAGGTCACGGACTCGCCGCGTGGGCGCCGGCCACCGGCCAGTCGCGGGACAAGCACCAGCAGCACCGCCATGACGGACAGCATGACCGCCCCGACTTTAGGGACTCGCTAAGCACCGCGACTGCGATCTGCGGTGGAATACGTACCGCTAAGCGCCCTTTATCGGTACCGGATCCACCGCAGGTGGGTATACCAAAGGGGCGGAGGGGTGGGCGTAACAGGACTTGAACCTGTGGCCACTCGCTTGTAAGGCGAGCGCTCTACCAGCTGAGCTATACGCCCCAGCGCCGAATCATGGTACTCGACCGCCACCGCCACCCGTTCTGCGGTGCACTTTGTAGCGCTATCGCGCGATTATCGCTACAAACTGCACCGCAGAACGCAACCCGCGCTAGAGGCCGGGGACGGGAAGCGGGCGCTGCGGGTCGATCGTCGACTTCGGGTCGAAGAACTGGTTGAGCGCCGTGGTCTTGCCATCCAGCGCGCGCTGCAGCGTGATCCCGTCGATGTTGATCCGAGCCTGGCGCACGCTCTGCGGGTTGATCTGCATCCAGTACGGCGACGCCGCGTTGATCGGGAAGTAGTAGGTGAACGCTTCGGTGTCGTGCAAGAACGCGAACTTGGCGTTGCCCCCGGCGTACTGCTCGACGCCGGCGATGTCGGCGCCGAACGGGTAGACGAGGTACGGCGTGTCACCGACCAGGGGTCGCACCTCGGTGTCCCACAGCTTCGCGTCGGCCTTGATGGTGCCCACCGAGCTCTTGGTCATGTCGATGTGTCCCCACGAGTGCGAGGCGAACCGCCAGCCCGAGGCCTTGAGCGCGTCGGCCACCGGTTTGGCCGCCGCCTGCTCGGCTTGGGTTGTCGGGTTGTCGCCGTACGTCGTCACGCTCGTCCGGTAGCCGAGGATGCCGTTGTAGCCGGTGAGCGCGATGGTGCCCTTGTCGCCGCGGTAGGAGAAGTCCGGGTGGGTCGCGACGAAGTCGTCGATGATCGGCATGACGTCGTAGCTGCCCTCGGTCGTCTTGCCGGACGCGTCGGTGTAGAGATTGCGGACCCGGCCGTCGTCAGCGACCACGAGCTTGTCGGGGAACCCGGCGCCGGTCATGTACTCGTAGTAGCTGACGTCGTCGATGCTCAGCACCAGCGGCTTCTTGCCCGGGGGCAGCAGAATCGGCGACGGGGTCATCGCGCCGTCCGGGCCCGGTGTGGCGATACGGTCGGGGTGGATCAGCACGTAGCCGTTGTCGTAGATCTGCTGCAGCTGGGCAGTGAACTCGTTGATCGTCACCATGTACTGGCTGTAGCCGACGCTCTGCTTCGGGTCACCAAACGCGCGCGCCGGGTCGACGATGAGCGAGTGGTAGAAGATGTGCGAGATCGTGGTGTTGTCCGGCCAGGCCACGGCCGAGGCCTTCGCCTGCTGGACTTTCTCGAGCTCGGCCTGCGCCTTCTTGTTCTTCGGCATCGACTGCAAGGTGGCGATGGCGCCGTCGTAGTCGTACTGGGCCGCCTGCTGCTGCGCGGCCGCAATGGCCTGGTCTTCCGGCGACACGGTCGGCGTCGCGCTACTCGACGGCGATTTCCCGTCGGCACCGTCGGCGCCGGAACCGGACGAGGTGCATCCGGCAACCAGCATCGCGACGAGGAGTACGGCGTATCGCAGGAAGCGGCTGCGCTGGTGCACGATGACGGTCCCCCCTACGTTGCGGACTGCTCACCCGGCACGCAGTCGCAGCTGCGTGCCAACCTGAACGCTCGCAACTATAGAACGCAGATGGCCCCCAACCAGGCATTTTGTCGGCGCGTCTCGCCGACGGCACATCCGGACGGCTCGGGCCGTCCGGCGGGACCTACACGGCGGGACTAGGCGGCGAGCTGTTGCAGCGCCGAACGCCAGGCGTCCTGATCGCGCGCCTCGCCCGGGCCGTTGACCTCGGCGAAACGGACGACGCCGTCGCGGTCGATCAGGAACGTGCCGCGCAGCGCGAAGCCCTTCTGCGGCTCGAAGACGCCGTACTGCTCGGCGATCTGCCCGTGCGGCCAGAAGTCCGACAGCAGCGGGAACTCGTACCCCTCCTGCTGGGCCCATGCCTTCAGCGCAAACGGGTGGTCGACCGAGATGGGTAGCACCTGCACGTCGTCGTTCTGGAACGCCGCGAGATCGTCGCGTACGGCGCACAGCTCTCCGGTGCAGATACCGCTGAACGCGAACGGGTAGAACACCAGCAGCACGGCCTTCTCGCCGCGGAAGTCGCTCAGCGAGACGTCCTGGTTGTTCTGGTCCTTGGTCGCGAAGTCCGGTGCCTGCGCGCCCACCTTGATCTCTGCCACTGCTCGCTCCTTAGGAAAAGTGCCCGGCCCACAAGTCCTGGCACAAGTGCGGGACACGAATGGTCGTTACAGACCGCAGTATGCCTTCACCGCGTCCATCGCGACGGTGTAGGCATCCAGCCGGACCTCGATGCCCTGCCCGAGGCCCTGCACGAGCGTATCCATCTCGAAGACGACCGCCTGCAGCCTCGTCACGAGCGTGGGGTCGGCGATCGCCGGCAGCTGCGCGGTGATCTGGTCGGCGTACCCCTGGATCTCGGTGGCCAGCGCCGTGCGTTGCTCGGCAGTGGGGATGCTCCCACTGGTCGCGAGCGCCTTCCACGACGGCAAGAACCCCTCGGCCGCCGCGACCCCGGCCGCGCACTGCTCGTCGAGCAGCTGCTGCGGATCGACGGTCGAACCGCCATCGCTTTGCGGCGCGCTGACGCTCGACGAGGCGCCCGCCTGGGAGGCGGAACCCTCGACGCTGACGGTGCAGCTTGCGGCCACGAACGGAAGCACAACGCAGCCGACGGCGGCGGCGACGTGCTTCGCGAACGGCGTCATGGTCGGCGCTTTCACGGTCCTATCGGAAGTCGTTCGGCGTCTTGCAACACAAACGCCAACAGCGTACAGAACCGGCCGATGCTGGCCCTCCGGATGATCGGTCGGCCGCACCACTTTACTAGCCCGGCTTTGGCGGCGTACTCGGCGGTAGCCTCGCGCTCTCAGATTGCGTGCCCGGGCGCACGGACACCGGCGCGGCGTCTGGAATAGATTGGGAGTACGCCGATCGCTCGCCACCCCTGGGCGGTCAACCGCGTCGCGCAGACCAGGCTAAGGAGAACCACTCGTGACAGCCGATGAGATGACCGAGATCGCCGATGAGCTGGAACCGTCAGCCGATCCGACTTCGCACGATCTGGTGGTGACCGGCCCCGACCCGAAAGACCGCACGCAGGCCATCCACGACGGCATGGCCACGCAGATCTATGACAGCGATCCGGACGAGACCCAGGAGTGGCTGGACTCGCTGGACGCGGTCGTCGACAACGCGGGACCGCTGCGGGCCCGCCACCTGCTCTCGCGGGTGATCGAACGCGCCCGCACCCGTGCCGTCGGGTTGCCGGCGCTGCGCAGCACGGACTACATCAACACGATCCCGCCGGAGGAAGAACCGGACTTCCCCGGCGACGAGGCGCTTGAGCGGCGTTATCGCCGCTATATCCGCTGGAACGCCGCGGTCATG
>ERZ500994.532-NODE-532-length-11432-cov-24.362486_pt1 | contig 11432 bp, 13 predicted proteins | sample MGYA00248878_ERZ500994 | MGnify/ENA primary metagenome ERZ500994 (study PRJEB25958, sample SAMN03398533) | human skin metagenome | study: EMG produced TPA metagenomics assembly of the Human Skin Microbiome Metagenome (human skin metagenome) data set. | reverse complement strand
TTGTTTAAAACTAAATGAAGCTTTACATAAATGCTTCGAGTATAGTAAATCAAAATCTATTCCACTTGGTTATAGCTTAGCTACCAAATCAAATAGAGAATACTTAGGGTTTGATTTTAATGGGTTTAAATTCTTTGTAATGACCAGAGTAGGTTATTTGAAAAATACTTAAGGAATATAGATGGCTCAAAAAATAACCCCACCACTAAATAGTATTGGTAAGTACACAGTTAAAGCTCCCTTTGTTATTAACTCAGCTTTAAGCTATGAATGTATCGCTATACGTACATTTGAAGATATGTATAAGGCTGGGTTTGATGTATACGAAGACTTTTATAAACCAGCTGGTTTAACAGTTGATAATGGTTTTGATTTTAATTCAGAGGTACAAAATAGTCCTAACATTATTAGTTTAAAGGGAAGTGATGGTTCTATTCTTTATATACCAGATACCTTTATTTTATCTATTCCAGCAATAGGCGATGTTAGTTACTCGCATGTCTTACTTGGTTGCTCTTTAGGTATGTTACCCGATAGCTTAGATTTAACTGTATTGTTAAAAGATGTTGCAGACTTTATTGGTGCAAGGATTGGTCATACAGTTGATGTTAAATTAATGGGTGCGCCAAGTTTCATTCAGCCAACTCAAGCTGAACATGAAGCATTGGAGACAGCAAGAGAAGCTGCGGTAACTGTTAAAGATAATCTTACCACCCAAGTTATAGACTTACAAAATAAGAATGCTCTATTGGTAAATAAATTAGATACCACCATGAGCGTTCTTAAAAACAATAATCTACTCAGAGGAAGTTGATTATGAGTATTACTGTTGAACAAGCATCTGAGTTTTTAAATAAACGACAAGATTTGCGAGAGAAACAAGAAAAGTCTTTTTATAAAGATTTAGTATTCTACTGTGAGGTAAAAGATTTTAATGAATTAGCTCGTTGCTCAGCTATTAGCAACATGGAGGAGTGGTTATTATCTTTTACCGAAGATCAAACTGCTGATACCGCATTACTAGTTAGCAGTGAAAATGAAAAAATATATACCCTAACAAGCTTTGTAACACAAGGCGTAGGTGTAACTCCAACAGTAGTACAAACTCCATTATCTAAAGATTCTTATCTACACTTAAGAACATTAGGTAAAGCTGGTTACTGTTATAGAAGAAATAGATTTGATATCCCTTATACTCCAGACGCTTGGCTAGTGGATATCTATTACGACTATAGCGGTAAAGAGCACCCGTGGGTAAGAGTAACTCTAGCTTTAAATAGTGACAATAATGAGTTTCCTAAATTACCATTTAAAGTAGTAGAATCTATTTATGAGTCTGATCCTGAAAATACACAAGAACAGATCAATAAAATTAAGAATCTATGGAAGAATGAATGGTGTATGATTGAGAAAGCATAAAATAGCAAAAAAAAAGAGGAGCATTGCGCTCCTCTTTTTTATGCTATTATTCTTGGCTGGGTTTATAACTCATGTCAATGATGGTTTTATATATTTTTTCATTCATTGGCCCTTCCATACCACTAAAATACTGTATCAGATTGTGTTTATGATACTTACTATAGAGCTTCTTCATTTCGTCAGCGGTAGTTACCATACTAAATCTGCGGCTAACTTCAACCACAGTTTTCCAGGTAGCGGGTTTGATTGTTATTTCGTGTACGCCTTCCTGGGATGCACTACCGGTTACCTTTACTTCATGTTCGGTTACCACACCTGCGGCTTTTAAACTGTCTAGCAGTAAGTACCCGAATAAGCTCGATGGTTGACCAGTGTGGTCAACCCAAGTATAATTATTTTTCAATTTTTTTATTTCATCATTTACGTAGTCTACGCTTAATGTTATTAGTTTCATTTTATTTCTCCACTACTCTAATGATTGGTCTACTGATTCACCGAGTAGGTGAAATGAATCAATAGGATTAATATCACAATTGTAGTATGTATTTGAAATATTTTTATTATTAATACGACATAAAAGCAGAGGTATTACCCCTCTGCCTTATATGCTCTTAACTTATTACTAATCGTTACATGCTTATTAAAGTTATCTGGCTTTGTTAATAAGTTAGTATCATCTAATACAGTTACTTCAGCATTACTAAATACACCATGCCCACTATGGTAGTGTGAGATTAAAAACATTTGCGAACATTCACCAGCTTCTACAAAGTTCTTAACAAAGTCCATAATAGCCACTCGGTGTTTCTCATCTAACGATGCTCCTAGTTCATCTAAGTATAATGGATAATCGGTTAACCCTAAATACGCCATTACAATTAGTTTAAAAGCAAAATCAATGATTCCCTTTTGAGCTGTACTTGCTTTAGCTATGTCTTGTGTATAAGCTTCGGTACTAGGAAAATAAATAGGAAACTTATAAGTTAGTTTATCAGACTCTGTAGCACAAGGTAATACTTTCATCTCATAAGTCCAAACTGCATTAATCACTTTATTTATTTGTTCTACAAACTGTTCTATAAATAATTTTGATTGTTTAGCAATAAGACCATCTGTTGGATTTAGTTCTTTAATAATCTTTTTAAGTAACTCTTTACGATTTTGATACTGTAGTTTTTCTTGCTCTAAATGTTTTACAGTTTCAAGCACTTTAGATACGCTAGATATTTGCTCATCTATTTTAACTTTATGAACTGTAATCTCACCCATGTATTTTAATAACAGCGCTTGAGAGAAGTCATTCATGTACTTCCTCTTATACTCGTCACGCTTATCTAGAATAACTTTTAGTTTATCATACCCAGCAATAATACTATCATGAGCATTCTTGTAGTCCACAAGATTAGATAGATTTGTTTTAAGGTTGCTAAGCTTAGCGTCAATGTTACTGATGTTGTTACTCACTTCTTCTATCTGTAACTTAACTCTGCTAATCTCATTATCTTGAACTGCATTTAGTTTTTCAATGTTAGCTTCAATAGCTGCAGCTTTAAGCATGAGTTTACTAATAGATAAATGTGATTGTAGTTCTCTCTCCCAAGTATAGAAGCATTGAATAAGTTTATCTGGATGGTTAACAGTTAAATCTACTTTTTTCATGTTATCCCATACTGGTTTTAAATTAGCAGACTCACTCATCAAGTTTAACATAACCTGATAAGTACTTGCGTAACTGCCAGCTGATGATAAATAGTCTTCTAGCTCAGTTCTGTTCTTCTCTTCTACTTTGTATTTTTGTTCCCCATTTTGTATATGCGTTTTTATTTGTTCTATAACAACTGGGTTTACACCGGGCTTAAATTCAAAGTCACATTTAGGACAATGTACATCATCAACATTACTAAGTCTATTAAGGGATACTTTTAAATCGTTAAGTTTATTATCAATGACTGTTAACTGCTCGTTTACTGTACTTAAAGCCACTCGCTTAGATTCTATTGTTTGCCTGTTGTACTTACCGTCACTATTATCTTCTAAATCATTGATTTTATTTAGTAGACTATTTTTAATAGCAAGGGTAGCACCATACAACTCATCAATGTTAGTTAGCGTTGGATACACTCTGATGTCATGCTGTAGGGTGTGAATCTGACTATTGATATCTTTAAGCTCGCGAGTTAATGCGTCAAGGTCTGTGTTCTCAACTTCACTGTGGATCTCTAAAGCTTCTTTTAATCTACTATAGTCATTATAAAAGCTATGGCGAATACCTTCATTAAATTCAATTTGCTTTCTAACTGTATCAATTTGTTCTATTAATCCTAGATGGTTATCAGATGCGTTTACAGGACGATTAAGCTTTATTGATACAATATGACTAGACAAGGCTAAAGCTTCGTTAGATAGACTCTCAAGAGCTTCTAGAGCTATCTTTGGACTATCATTAGAGCTTGACTTATTATTAATCATCTCTTTGATAATTTCATCTAAAGTTGCCGCTTCATTCTTTAGTATTTTTAACTGCTCTTCATTCATGATATCGCCAGACTCTTTAGCGAGTCTTGCATCTGTGTACTTAATAATAGACTCAGTATCACGCAGCTGATCTTTTACAAATTTAAAAAAGCCTAATGCAAAATCCATGTTAGTACCAGATAACCTAGTCAACCAATTTCTTCTCTCAAGTGGAGAGAATAAATGAAATCTAGTTTGATCGGTTAATACTTCAATTAACTCACTATCAATACTAAAGTGATCTAGTACCAATTGTTTTTGTACAAGAGCTGTACCCCCTTCATTCATTTCAAGATTGTTTAAGACAAATGAATGTCTTGCCCCAGTATCAAAAAAAGAAGAAAGTCTATAGAGCTGATTTTTGTGTTCAATCTCAATTACCTTATACCCATTTTTTAGATAGTCTTGTGGAGAAGCTGGCATTGGATTTAATTCTACTAATACACTACTTTTTCCAGACCCATTCATACCGAGTAAAAGTTGATGGGTTAATTTAAAATCAATATGCAAATACTTAACGTCACTTGGTAAAAGTCTTTTATATCCACAAAGCGTTAATGATTTAATAAACATGGTTAGTTTCCGTATTAATAAGCTTACTATACTCGTCTATTTGTTTACTTCTTTCTTTAACAAAAAGCCAAAGCTTTTTGTGATATAGAGGGCTAAAAAAAGAAAACTTAACTTGATTAAATTTATTTTGGTATTCTTGCCAATTAGATAATGTTGTGTTGTAGCGGTTTTTAAAATACGCAGTTTTTTGCGTATCATTTCCACTAGTTAATGCTTGGTAATAAAGTTTACAACAAGCTAAGCATTGATGTGTTAGCGTGTATGCTGTTTCAATAATTATATTGCGTTCTCGCCTTTTCATGATTTATTCCTTATAAGTAATCTTTATAACTACATTGAAATGATAATGGGAAAACTTTTTACCTCCCATTGTAGTTACTTTAATAATCTCTAATGAATCGGTGTATTTATCAATGGCTTCTTTTAGTTTAGGATTTAACGCCATCATATCTTTCATACACAGTAACGGGTACCTGTTCGTGTGAATACTAAATATATCATTTCGGTATGCGTGTAATTTTACAGCGTGATAGTTATCTAGTATTTGTTCTAATGGGTTAAGTTCTCTAGACGGTTCAACAAGCTCAGGGTGTTTACCTGCAAAGCGAGTTTTCTTACGCTCACCAATACGAATGCGTTTACAAGTCATGGCAATGCTCCTATAAAAGATTATATTCTTTAGCTGCTTCCTTACTAAAAAAAGAACTAGCTGTTGCTTTGTAGATTTTTATTTGATTTATTAATTCACGCTTATCACCAAAGTCCCACCATCTAACCTTTATGTCTTTAATCAATTGATATTGGTTATTCCAAACACTCAATGATTTATATACCATCTGTCTTTGATAGTCATTTGGATAATGGATCCAAGTTTCTAATCTAAAGCATAACTCTTTTAGAATAAATAAAGCACAAGATAATTCAGATAGCTGTTGGTGGTAACGAAATTTCATTTTATAGTCCTAATCGGTTATATACATACTCTAATTAACTTCTGTAAAAACGAAAAAAAAAGAATCCCTCGAAAGGGATTCCAGATTAGATATTACTAAGCACTGCAATAGCTGCTATAGTTAATATCTCTTTTCTATTACTATCTTGAATGTCGGTTAGAAGGGGAGATTCTAACCATGTATCAGTTAAGGTTGCATCCGTTACAAGAATGCGTCCCCAACGGATGTTCAAATACCCAACAATATCTTCACCTACGAAGATATCATATTGTTCAGGGCAAGCAATCCCTGTACAGCGAAACTGAAATTTTCCCACATTAATACTATCATCAAGTTTAATAGTCATCATTATAATACTCCTCATTCTCTAATATGAAAACTATTGATTACCGAGAATGATAAATAACCAATAGCTAATGATCAAAATAGTAGTATGTATTTGAAATTAATTTATTACAGTAAAGTAATGAGCTTGCTGTTATTCACCTTTATTGGTTTATGTGGATATAACATTACATGTGGGACTAAGGCTGCATACTTTTCTAGATTCTCTTTTTCATTATATTTCCTTGCCATAGCCACTGCGTTAATATAATTATCACGAAGACCAAACTGTAAATTATTTTTAGTGATAATTTGAAGTAACTTATTTCTACCAGCACCGATATAACCCAGTTTTAGTTCAAGTTCATTTACCTGCTGCAAGTAAGTCTTGACCAGTCCATTCTCTTTAGTCACTTTAGTCCAATCTTGTTTGTTATATAACAAGTCTGTCTTTTGCGGTGACTCAGTAATGTGATAGTTGATATCAGTTTCAATGTCTGATAATAATATTTCATGTTCATACAGCCTAGTTGTAGACACCCAAAAAGGATTATCACCTGAAAAAATATCACCAATATCTAACGGTACCCTCTCAAACAGAAAAGATACTGAGTTACCATAATCACGAACACTATCTTTAGTTACTCTATTTTGTTGATTCAACGTTTTAATATAATCATACTCATCGGTAGAATAGTGATATAATTTAAAACAGCGACCAATGTTGTTATCGAAAAATAAATCGTGCTCTAACTGATTTTTCCAGTGGTAATCTGGTTTTGGCATAGTGTCGATATCAATAACGTCTATAAACTCAATGCCTTCGTTATAGGCCTTAGCGGTTCTGTGCAACCCATCTATAACCCCCATCTCACTATGTCTAATAATTGGATAAGATAAATCTGCATCTTCAACTTGTTTCCAATCTTTTGCAGTATATGAGTCATATATCTTTTTCTTAATCCCGTTATAAACATCAACGGTAGAAACTTTATGACTTTGCATGTCTTTAGTAAATTCCCATAATCCCGTCACTTTCCATCCTAAAATACTTCTATCATCTAAAACTCTACTTACAACGTGTTTATTAAAATCTCTACTCATTTTAAAATCTCCGTAAATAAAAAAAAAGAATAGGACGAATCCTATTCTTATTAATTGGTTATAACATTATTTAAAGCCTAGATCTAAAATCTTACACAGGATAAGATATACATGCGGTTCATCCACTACCCGTAGTTCAGTCTGCTCGATGTAGTCCTTAACATCAAAGGCATTATTAAACATATCCTCATGCCAAATACTACCATTGTCTTGAATGAGTACGCTTAAGATTGGATCGTTGGGATCTAGACTTGGAATGAGATAAATGTAATCCGCTATCCCATTGGTAACTACGGTTACAACTACCGCGTTAATCCCAACGAAGGTTACATCAGTAACCCCGTCAATGATACTGGGGTCTTGCTTTAGACCCGTAAGCTTATCTGCTAAGCCTTTAATGTAACTCATAAATTCATCATTCATGCTTTCTCTCCTTTAACACATTGTTTTAGTTTAACCGCTTGGTAGGTACTGATATTAAACTGGTGTTTAATATCAGCGATGTTATTAATTTTACAAACTGCAGACTTTAATCCAAAACACAATTCTTTAATTACTGCGGGCTTACGAGAACCGTGTTTGTGTTTATATGGTGTATAGCACTGGGATTTCTTCTTGTTCATCCCAACGTACTTACCAGTCATTACATGGGTCTTACGAATCGGTTCATAATCATCAAATGGCCCGTACTTATTAAAGAACCACTTAACTGCTCGCCCCATTAAGATTGCTCGTAGATGACCAGAACAACAGTCTAGCTCTTTTGCAATATCAGCTAAGCTTACATTGTTCTTGATGCCCTCTAACAGAAACTGAATCTTTTTGTCGTCGAGTAACATACTTGGATATTGTCTTGAGCCAATGGTATGATTACTACTGTTCATCTCACTATAGGTTCTAATGTATAGATTAGATAAAGCGTAATTGGTAGTATCTCCATCTTTAAATGACACTACGGTACGATCATCTAACTCCCCGTGTACACTTTGCCAAACAATACGGGCGATTGATCCGTGTTTCCCATATAACGCTTGTTTCTTGTGAGTAATAGTTGGCTTTAGAAATTTATTTGTAATGTGACTATACATACGCCCATCTTCATAAACGGTATAGTTCTCATCTTTATAAAATGGAAAGGTTCTTACTTTACTTTCATTATTAGTATTCATAGCTTTTTCCTAATTAATAATATTTAATTAAACAGCATAAACAGAGTCGTATTACACTACGACTCGTGACCAATAGTTTCTAATGCTTGCCACCAGATTAAGAGAGATCCAGGTATTACAATCTTAATCTTATCTACGGGCTTAACTTCAATATCTTCCCATGCTGTCATAGGCAATATCCAAATACGAGTGGATATTACTTCATTTTCTTCTGGTTTAATATCAGTGGTCACACAGAAGCATTCATTGCTTTTAATAGTACCCTTACAAAAGAATGATTGGGTTTTAACTAAAAACCCATGTTCTGCTATCTTCTGTATTTGTTTTACTGCCGATACAACCTCATTGTTCATAAGCTTAATGTTGTTGATATGAGTTGGATCTTTAGAGTCTGTATGTAGATACATAGTTTGTTTTCCTTTAATTAATTGATTAATTTAAATAGTAATTTAGTATTAGCAATTACTATTCACTACAATAGTATGTTTTTATATTTCTTTTAATATTAATTGTTTTATTTAATAAAAAAGGGATTCATTCATTGCATTCATTCATCCTACACATCTGTGTAATATACTACACTATCTAAAGATACTGTAGATAAAGGGATAATGACATACTCGTATTCACTCGTATTTATCTTAAAAGCTATGCACTCGTTACCACTCGTACTGTAAGCAGATATGGTATTCACTATCGTTCATCCATCTGCTTATAATAGAGATAGCTTCGCTATCTCTGATTCTATCTACCATCCTAGCTGAAGCTACGATGTTTGGCTACGCTCAACATGCCCCACTCACTACCATTACCAAGAAGTAACAATAGTAAGTTTCCTAGGTAATAAATGTCCTAGTATATAATTTATTGATTATGTATTTTTTTACTAATAGATTATATGAATTAACACATATAAGGAATACACATGTTCTCTAATTTAAACATGTTATCTAGTGAATTAGATAATGAACCAGTAAAAGCTACTAAATCTAAATTATACTTTAAATCAATAGCAAGAGCAGCTATGAATATAGATGATAGTAGTCCTCTACTAGAAGTTATACCAATTGAAGATTTAGGGTATGTAGATGGAGAGATTACTACAGATAGACAACCAATAGAGGTACAAGGACAAGACCACTCAGGAAACGTCTTTAACGTAGCTATAGAGTCTTCTAACACGATATTAGCTACTTGGTTACCCTTAGGTACTAATCGCTTAACAGTGCCTCATATAAGACGAGGAGAGAGAGTATTGTTACTCCAATACGGAGATGTAGATTCATACTACTGGATACCACTAGGATGGGATGATCATCTACGTAAACTAGAGACAGTAACGTATGCTATCTCTAACACTAAAGATGAGAGTGATACTAAGCTTACTACTGAGAATACTTACTCATGGGAGATGTCCACTCATAAAGGTTTGATTACCCTACAAACTAGTAAGTCAAATGGAGAGAAGTTTAAATACACACTCCAAGTAAATGCAAAGGGTAGTCAGCTTATAGTGTCAGATGATGCTGATAACTTTATTGAAATTGATAGTGAAGCTAAAAGCGTATTACTACACAATACCTCAGGTAGCCTATTAAATGTTATCGGTACTAACATCCTAGCTAAATGTAGTGGGGAGTATAACGTAGAATGTAATAGCTACAATGTTAAAGCTTCTACTGCTACAGTGCAAGCTAATACAGCATTTAAAGGGGCGCTTACTTCTAACGGTAAGAATATCAGTGATAGTCATACACACACTGGTGTATCTAAAGGGCCATCTAATACTGGTACTGTATCTTAGACAGCATAAAAAGAGTAGTGGACAACCACTACTCTTTATGCCGTAAATATTGACTTACAATGTTTTCATAGCTTTGATGTATAATTCTTTAACTTCATCTACCATACGTCCATCCTTTAGCTATCCAAAAATCAATTTCTGATAAAGGTAAACGTTTAGTCTCACCGGTAATAGGATTATGAATCCATTTTTTAGAAGGACCTCCTCTACCAAATAGCCAACCTAATTTTAATTTATTTTCTATTTCATTTTTAGGCACTCTTTCACCTATCATGGTTACAGGATTATACATCCATTTATCACCTACTTTAAATTCTGTAGCCTGGTTAAGGTGTTGACCTGGTTTTATAAAGGTAGCTGAACCAGCGTATTCTAATTCCCCAGTTTTTAATCTATCGTCGTGTTTATCGGTGAAAAAGTTTTTACCATTTTTATTTCTAACTACGACTTTGTTTTTATGGTAAGAAACTAGTTCCCCAGTTTTTAATCGTGGGTCATCCGATGATGTTCTAAAGGTTCTCCCATCTTTATCTTTTACTACAACAGTTCCTTTGTTAATTGAGACGAGATTACCCTGTATAATTTCTTGGTCCTGCATATCTATTTGACTTATAGTGCCATTGGTGTCTTTCACTGTAGCTTTACCAGTACTTTGTTTTAATCCTCCACCTGTAGAAGGTTTCAGATTATAACAATTGGTTGTACTCTTTAAAGCTTCCGTTATGAGTTCTGTTTCTAAAGCGTAAGCTTCTTCTGGGGTATCAAATTCTGCAATAATTTCTTTACTGAAATGCTCCCCACCTAATGCTTTTATTGCCGATTTTAGTTCTGGACCAGAACCCAGATAATTTGGTTTTTCACCACTATGTGCGCCAATATAGAAATCACCTGTTAATGTATTAGTAGTTTTATATACTTTAAATTTTGACATATATAACTCCTTAGTTAGTTGATGTCAATATAGTAGTATATATTTATATTTTAGTGGACATATACAGGAGGATCTACCTCCTGTATATTTTTATCAATACTATTATAATATTTTTATCGCTTTGATGTAAAGTGATTGTACTTCTTCTAAAGAATTTGTGCCGCCATTAATTCTCTTACGAAGAGCGGTTACGTTGTTAGACTTAATAGCTCGAGACAATTCATTACAACCATTGTTATGCCAAAAGTCCATAGCGCTAATCATAGCAACATCGGTTTGAAGTAATAGCTTAGGATTACTTACAATTGGTAATCCAGTACGCTGCTCACAAGCTATGTAGTTATTTCTAAAGGTCAATTGGATAAACCCTTTACCACTGTGGTCATAGCCATCATTAGTACCAGGTCTGTTACCGTTACGAGTGCCATACAAAAAGTTAGCAATGGCAACTGGTCCTTTCGCAATCAAAGCTTTAGCGTTATCTAAAGTTTTGACTCGACCAGGGAATACTTTAAGCAGACGATCTGGTTTATAAGCAAAGCTTTCTTGTTTGGCTTTAAAACCTTGAGACTCGATCAAGACGTTAGCTAGGAAACCTGCCATCTCGCTTTTGTATACAATCCCAAAGATAGGTGCAAACT
>ERZ500994.531-NODE-531-length-11447-cov-7.599017_pt1 | contig 11447 bp, 16 predicted proteins | sample MGYA00248878_ERZ500994 | MGnify/ENA primary metagenome ERZ500994 (study PRJEB25958, sample SAMN03398533) | human skin metagenome | study: EMG produced TPA metagenomics assembly of the Human Skin Microbiome Metagenome (human skin metagenome) data set. | reverse complement strand
TAAAAACATCCATAGATTTATCCTTTGAGTTGACGAATTATCAGTTTATTGAAATGAAACTATTATAATTTTAAATCCTATTCATGTAAATATTTATCTTTTTTATTTTTAAAATTTAATCAATTTAACAAAACATTAGTAAAAATATTTGAGTGTCGCGGTTAATCGCATTGTTATAGTTGCGTGCTTTGTGATAAACTTTTAATTTCTATAACACAAAAGGAGATAAAAATGGCAATTTCATTGGCTAAAGGTGGGAACGTTTCTCTATCTAAAACAGACCCATCTTTAAAGAAAGTAATTGTTGGGTTGGGTTGGAATGAACGTGCAACATCAGGCGCTGCTTTCGACCTAGATGCTAGTGCGTTTTTAATTGGTGCCAACGGCAAAGTACGTGGCGATGCGGATTTTATTTTCTACAACAACTTAAAATCACAAGATGGATCTGTCGAACACACAGGTGATAACTTAACAGGCGCTGGCGACGGTGATGATGAAACGATCAAGGTGGATTTAAGCCGTATCGCTGCAGATGTCGAAAAAATTGTTATTACTGTAACCATTCATGCCGCTAATGAACGCAATCAAAACTTTGGTCAAGTAAGTGACGCTTTCATTCGTATCGTGAACGCAGATACAAACAATGAGGTGGTTCGGTATGACCTAGCTGAGGACTACTCTGTTGAAACAGCAATGGTATTTGGTGAGATTTACCGAAATAATGGCGAATGGAAATTCCGTGCAATTGGTCAAGGCTATTCAGGTGGCTTAGCTGCTATGTGCCACCAGTACGGCATTAATGTTTAATCAGGTATAAAACACCAATAAAATCCTTATCTTTTTTTAAGGTGAGGATTTTTTTCGCTTTTTTCTGCTTCAACTGTGTTTGTTTGAGAGATTTCCTGTGAGTGCTAAATCGAAAAACCGCAAAAATCAACATCGTTTAAATCGTCACCAAAGAGAACAATTAGATACTTTAAAAAATAACCACTTCATTAATGAGTTAGAGGAATTCAAGCAGTTAGCATCCAATACCTTTCATATTCCAAAGCTAACAGAGGATCAGTATTTATCCTTGATAGCCAAATGCAAAGGGGTTACACAACATACCCTATGTATTGCCATACTAAAAAACATTGATGATCAATTAATCGCAGAAAGCAATTGCTATGCTGATTTTATCAATCAAAAGAAAATTATTTTGTCTAATCAATACGATATTGATAATGACCTGTTGATAGATGAAATCACCTACGATAATGTTTGTCGTTATCTTTATGACAACTGCACGTCAACTAAAATTAAAGATAAGGGCTTTGACAACCTAGAGTTGCTATTCGCTGATAATCGCTTTAATAAGCATCAGTTAAAAAGCAAGAATAGCAATATCTATTCGATTGAGGATATAATATTAAGACAAATATGTGATTTGAGAATTTGGTTTTGTCTACAACATTATTACCCCAGCTTACAAACACATATCACCAAGATAATTGCCAATAAATACCATCCTGATTTATTAGGTTTTCTCAATCAGGTGATTGATGATTGCAAGGTTAATATTTTAAAAAGCAATTCGCTAGTGGTTAAATCTTACGATAATTACCAAGCGTTTTTAAACGAAATAAAAAAATAAGCAGATATAAGTATGAATGCTCAAGATGATAAAAGTTTAATTGTAGGCGGCTACCCCTCTATAAAGGTTTTAAAACCTAATCGCTCACGTCGTAGTAAATTATATTTACCATTAGCAACCACTGCGCTATCAAGCGATACAATGAGGCATCACATTGAATTCAACCCCATAACCGAATATGTCATTACTTCTAATGACATTAATCATACGCAAACCAATTCTATTTGCTCAGGAATCGATTATGATAATCGCAATACCACATCCAAATTAAAAGGGATTACATTTTATCCTAGTATTGAAGCGGTGAGTAATTATGTGAACCTATCGCATCTTAGATTTGTTTCGCTTTATACTTATAAGAAAACTCAACTGCCAGACTCAAATGGTAAAAAAGTATCTGTAAATAATCAACTGTCGCCTGTTAAAGCGTCCTATTCCTACCAAGAAAAGGGTGATAGCTATGAGATTACTATTGAGTGCGCCCAATTACTTATCGCATCTGACAAAAAAAACATTATTGCCCTACCATCGTATCATAATGACTACTTATTGATTGCGGATAATGTATTACAAGCCAAGCAGAACACTATGGTTAAGGTTGGTTTTAACACGACCACAGGGGAGGTTTTGTATTACATTAATAATAAACCCGCTAAGTCTTTTGATGAGGTTTGTACGGTTGCCAATGCGCTTCTCGTAAGTCTATGTATGGCACAAAGTTACTTTTTTACCAATGACCACTTTAGAGACTTTCATGATATTTTCTACAAATCTTTAATGGATTGCCTATCACAGCCTTATTTAATTAATAATGACGTATCAGATGAGCAGCAATCGAAACTTGAGGAAAATCAATACCGTCCACAGGATTATGTTGTTCATAGGAATAATTCTTTTTTTGCTGGCGAGTTTAACCAATGTCAAGAAGCTCATTACATTGCTTGTTATCTATTGAAAAGATATAAGGATTTAATGACTTATGACATGTCTAGTTATAATAAAGTCATGTTTTTCTTTCAGGCAACGAATTTTAGCCTTTCAGCAAACCAACAGCAGATCGCACAGCAGGTTAAAAGTGTTAAAAAATTAATTTCATTGGCAAACAAAGGTAAAACCAATGAGTTTAAGCAGGTGTTTCTATACGGTTATAATTTACCTAAATCTATAACTAAAGAATTATTCACTATGCGCTTTATGTGCTTGACGCCTAAAAGTGTGCGTTTTATCCATCAGTTATGCGAACGCTTTAATATTGATCATGTAAGAACGATACTTCAAAATATTAATCGTTTTTGCGATTATTACCCTTATTCCGTTGGTAATTCCACATCATTTGAAATTATACTGCTCACACTCAAGTATTTAATTCAAATGGGTTTTGCCTTCCCTAAAATCGTCTCAATGTATAAACGCATACGATATTATAGAGATTATTATGAATTCAAGAGTATAGTGAACGACACAATGAGAATGCATGGTTTCCTTGTGAATCATAATCATGCTAATGTTTTTGTCGAAACCATGTCACTAATAGAATATCACGACACATTGAGCTATCACTGTAAAGTCATTAATGATCGTATTAATAAAGCGAAACACCCTTACCTTTTTGAGCCTGTAGTGTCAAAAAGAAAAACATTAACCGATAATGGATTAACGGTACGTCCTTTAAATCAAATCATTGAGATGCGAGACATTGCTTATCATTTACATATTTGTGTTGATACCTACATGGATGCGCAATTGGAGAAAAGTCTAGAGATTTTTGTTGTGGTAAATGATGCGGGTAAATATATCGCTTGCCTTGAGGTGAAATCCAATCGTTTGCGTCAAGCGAAATTGTACAACAATGTACCCATCACCAACAATCCTCAAGTGGAACAGATTGTTCTCCAATGGGCTAAAGCAAACAAAATTTATCGCATTGATGTCTAACCTTGAAATATTTGCATTTTGTGTTAATATATATGATAATACAAAGGAGGGCTTATGTTAGTTTTTCAAGAAATGATTTCACGCGATGATCTAAAAAACAACCCACAGGTTTTATATGTGTTTGGTGATAATGATCAGCGTAGAGGATTAGGTGGGCAAGCTAAAGCCATGCGTGGTGAACCTAATGCGGTTGGTATTCGTACTAAAAAATTACCTAGCAATCAATCAGAGAGTTTTTACACTGATGATGAATACGCTGATAACATTCAAAAAATCGACGAGGATTTTATGTTGATTGAGCAGCATTTATCATCCAATGGTATTGTGGTGTTTCCGTCAAATGGTATTGGTGGTGGATTGGCAGATTTGCCTAACAAAGCCCCTAAAACCTATGAATATATCCGACAAAAAGTTATTCGTCTAAAAAAAATGCACTAATTTACTGCTAACCCCCTTTAAATGCGTGCCAAAAAGCATATTAGTTAATAATTTTATTGACTTATATGAAATAACACTTAAAATACAATTTCCACCAATCAACAAAGAGAGATTTTTATGAAAAAACTACTATTGTCACTAGCTGCTCTAGCAACCATCGGTACAGGCGCTGCAACTCAAGCTCAAGCACAGGTTGTTACTGAAAAACCTGCTGTTTGCTACATCGTTAAAAATGATCGTACTGTTCAGAAACAGGTTTGTATCGTATCGATCGACCAAACTGCAGCAACAGGCGCCTTGACAATTAACGCCTCAATGAATGATGGTTTGCATTCTTACACCTACACCAAAGACAGTAAGGTAAAAGGCTACCTTCGTGACTTAGGCAACATGCAACGTGTTAGCCCAACCGATACTCGTCAACGCAATGCTAATTCTGTTGTAATCTGCCACGCAGATCAAGGCAAAGACATTTGCCACACTATTATCTAACGGATAACAGCTTAGCAACGTAAAAGCAAAAGGTTGGAATTCCCAACCTTTTTTTTACGCATTAAATAAACGTTTTTAGTTAATAACCACATCATGCTTTATTCTTTCAATTAAGTTGTCAATATAAGCCTGATCGGGGTGTTTCATTTTAAAATAAGCCAATAGACAACTAAAGTCACGCTCTTTGCTAATAGGATCGCCTATTTTAAAGCATTCATGGAACTCAAGACACGCAGGATCATTAATAATCGAATCAACCCCTGATAACCCTTGATAGATGTCTTTTTCAAAATTCTCAATATAGAATATCCCTGCAACCTCATCACGTTTTCTAGTCATATCATAAGGTAGATTAAGATGATGTGCCACGATAGCCATAGCCAAATTAACACCTGTAGCGATATCACATAGTTCAATCATGTGGAACCCTGCTAATCGCGCAGCGATTTCAATGGCAACAATATCCCCATTGGCTTTTTTGCGTAATTCCAAATGAAATACACTAGACTTCAAACCAATTGCCTTGATAATATCTTTGGTATATTGATGGGCGTTTTGAGTGAAAACAGGGTCAAATTTTTTGTTGCTGATATGACCAATTTCAACGAAATAAGGTTCAGCACCTAACAGCTTATCGGTAATAGAGGTTATAACAACATCATCAGAATCATTGTAGACAATCCCCTCGATACTATACTCTTTACCGTCAATATATTCCTCAAGCTGTAATTCACCTTCTGAATGATAGGACAAGTCGGTTAAGTTGCTATCCCAAATCTCATTCGCTAAGGCAATCACTTCATCCTTATTATTGACCTTTTTAACTTTAATACTACCTGCCATGTCACTTGGTTTTAATACCGCAGGAAAAGGGAAGTCCAATGGGATGTTGATGGCAGAAGTTTTGGTGATATTTAAATGGGCGATTTGACTTAATTTGGCGTCGGTAATTTTTTTACGAAAAGACTTTTTATCGCGTACGAACGGTAAACTCTCTTTTGGCATATGGGGTAAATTAAAGTACTCGGCTACTTCTAATGCAGTTGAAACGCTATACTCGATACCAGCTAATATTGCACAAACATTATCAAGCTTTTCAACAGCGCCAATCACATTTGCTATATCAAGATTATCGATAACCGTATCTGTATCAGCAAATTGTTGTATCAACCCCACAGAGGCATCAAGATTGTCTTTAGTCCTGATAACATGAACACCCACCCGTTCCCCTATTTGCTGCTCATACGTTTGTGGTGACACTAAAAACATAAAAGCAGATGAAGCAGGTTCGATAACAACTATTTTTCTCATAGAACTATCCTTAATTTAAAAAAGATTATCTAGTAAAACTAGAGTGTATTATGGAATATGTTTAAAATAGCACTAGAAACTAGCAGGGGGTATTATACGTTATTTTCTAAGTAAAAACATGGATTTACATTAAAACGGAATTTTTAAAAGGCATTGATTTTTCTCAGTTTTTTAAGATTTAGTTATTTTTTTTGTGAAAAAAAACAGTGGATTATTGGGTTGACACATGTTATTTTGTGTAAAATCCAACAAAAGTAAGGTTGTATGAGTTACCCTATTAGTGAAAATATTGCAAAATTAGTCGAGCGTTTGAGCGGTAACATAAGAACCATTATCGGTATTTACTTTATTAAGCAAAGTGATTCGCCGAATTCTCGTATCGATAGCGTGCATTTAACTTCGGATGAAGCTCAACTGCGCTTGCAAAATTTGACGAAGGATGTGCGTGGTTGTGATTATTTTTGCTATGTACTATCACTTGATGATCGCATGCCTGAACTTGGCGCCATTCACGATATGCTAATCGACATGCAATTGCCCCATCAGGCTGATAAAACTAAGTAAGTAAAAAAAAGCCTGTACATTGACAGGCTCTTTTTGCTTATTCCGCGCTAAATAACTTCCGATATTCCACATTAATAGAAGCTTCACTTTTAACCATGTTATTAAAATGTTCAAATGCTTCATGAACATTATTGAGGTTAGCTGCTCGGTTGATTTCTTGACGCGTAGATTCTACTAAATGCTCATCATAGCTCAATGCGCCATCCCAACTTCTTTTATAGTGATCTAACATTTCGTTTCCTAGAGTAATAGCTAGCTTAGTAGTAGCTTCACTTGTTGTTTTGGGATCGTTTGTTAAAAGCGCCATGTGAGTCTCATGGATTAGATAACTACAGCTTTCATCATTTAGGCTCATAACCGCGATAATTGATTCTTTAGTCATAATAAAACTCCTTACTATAGGTTGATTGGCTTGGTGTCTAACTATAGATATAGTACATTAATATATATCATAAGTCAACCTATCCCCTAAAATTTAAAACAGATTTAGCGCTTGACTTTTTATTATTATATATATTATAATGGCGATATTATTTAAGCTGCTCACTCAATCGGTTTGTGATATAGTAATAAAATCTATCGATGATTGAGATTATCTTTTAATCACTAAGCGTCGCTCTAGTATTCAAACAAACTAAATACTTGGGTGATTGACGTAATTATTTCAACTAACACAAGGAAACTTACCTATGCAACAAGCTATCGAACTTATCAATCAATTACTAGCAGCGAAAAATCTTAGCGTGTCTGACAGCGCGATTATCACCAATATCAACAGCCATTACTTTCAAGTTGTTGATGGAGATAAAGGAATTGAAATCAGCACGATCAACCAGTTTAGTCGTGAAGCTGCTGATTACATCTTAGTAGGCTATAAAGCCGACATCTTTACGCTACCCAAAACGGTAAAAACAATGCCTGAAAACATTATTCTAGCTAAAAAAGAGAATGAAGGCTTTAATAGCGCACATGAAACCTTCACTAAAATTGTCGATCTAATCAATATCTAGTGCCCATTTTCATAATCTAACCCATAATAAAGCCAATATTTAGTTATTGGCTTTTTTTTGTTCAAAAAAACAGCGATTTTGGCACCAAAAACTTTGAAAGTTACCTGTTTAGTACAAAATTGTCATTGTATTAAGAGAGTTAGTGCCATTTTGGTTTGACTAATACTAGATATAGTATTATAATACAAACAATCAACCACAAGAGGATAACATCATGAATTCAACCGCGATTTCTAATAATCAAGACGCTATAGTTCACGATACTTTAATTAAATCATTGCGCGAGTGTGTAGAAAACTACGCAAGCAATATGACAGCGCTTTCATTACTTAATGATGAAAGTATTGAAAATGAAAATCAAAAATTGATAAATATGTTGAAAAAAGCGAATCCTACCCTGACAGCCAACTTAATAGTAGGTGGTGTAGAGGAAGCTAAAAAAGCATTAATCAACAAAACAAAATCGTATTTCCAAGATAGCCGCGATGGGCAATTAACTGCTAGTGAAGCCTACGCATTGAGTATCAAAGAAGTATTAGATGGGGCTTATTGGGATAAATACATTCGGTATAAAAAAGAGGTGGACTATGTTTAAATTAATTTTCGGCTTATTGTTTTTTATTGTCATTGGTGCAATAGTATTAAAGGCTATTACCCCACGTAAAAGAAAAACCCCTATCGCTCATTCTCGTCGTCCGATGGTGAATTCATCATTTCAACCTACTCCTAGTAGACCATCAATGAACGATCTGCCTCCATCTGCTCGCGCTGTGAAACCCACGCCAGCCGCTAGACCATCGGTTAGTAATGGAACGGTCACGTCAGCATCTAATAGCATTGTCGATGATAACGCTTTATTAGTGCAAACCACTGTGACTATGCCTACAGGTTATGTTCCGATGAGCGAGCCTAAGAGCAAACCAACGATTAATTTAGGCTGCGCCCCTGACTATAATAATGATGGCAGCCGCCATAATCATAATCATACTAATTACAGTAATTATCATACTAGTCATAGCTGTCATAGTAGCCACGATTCGTACAGTAGTAGCGATTCATCATCGAGCAGTAGCTCAAGTGACAGCTCTAGCTCATTTGATTGATTTGCACACAATAGATTATTGTGCCTTGAGTGTCTTGGGTCTTTTAAAGCCATTAACTAGTTTCCTCACGCCAGTCTCAAGATTGGCGTTTTTCGTCGATACGCTATTAAGTTACAAACCTTTAAATAAGGCAGACTGTATAAGATGCTAATTGCGCCATAAGGCACTGTCAAAGCCATGTACGTCGTTAAACAGGTAGCCACCCCACATAGATCAGCCTATCTCTTAAATCCACTTCCGATACATTAAAAGATTTGGCTAATAATTGAATATTGGTGATTGATTTTTCTTTGATAAGATAATCGATAGCCACAGAAGGCATTAACATACTTAAAACCTTTTCTCTTACCCATTTAGACACATTATCAGTAGTGTCTTTTCGACTAATCATTTCAGTTTCGCTGACCTCAAAAGCATGACTTTGAAGTAAGTGCCTTACCAATAAATAGGCTTTAGCGTAGTGTTGGCGTGATGGTAAATCAAAAGTATTGTACTCGCCAATATAGCAACCGTTAATTACGCTATATTTTGCGCCAATATCCTTTTCTAAGGATAAGTTCTTACTAGGCAACAAGGTTAAATTATGCACACTAGCCAAACATTCAACAGACACAGGTAAGTGTCTATCCCAAAAAAAATCTACTGTCTGATTAATGTCGCATACCATCACAAATCCTCACGCCGTATAATTCATTATAATATATATAATATCAATAGGAACGTTGTTTGTCAAGAGATTGGCGGATTTAGGCTAGATTATTATTTGCAAGGAAACAAAGACGTTCTCGCATATCCTGTTTTTCAACATTAAAGATTTTAGCGAGTTGCGACACATCGGTAATTGATTTTTTGAAAATATAATACTCTACAGCAGTCTTAGGGATAAGCAACTTCAATACAATAGATCGAAGGTTAGATCCATTGCTATTGCTTTGAGTGTTAGGTTTATCAATAAAAGATGGTTGCTTATTAATTAAGTGATTGGTGAGTAGACATGCCTTTTGATACTGTTGCTTAGCCTCGATTTGTTGATTGTCGTAATAACCATACCCAACCGCATTCTCATTATCATACACTAGCTTTGGCGCTAATTCGGATTTTCCTTTAATAACCAAGTTGTTGAGCAATGCTAACTTTTCAATATCCACAGGTATCTGTTTATCCCACTGTAATAGCATAATTCTTTCAATTAAGTCCAATTTAATATACCTCAAGTAGAGCAAAAACCAGTCTCGGACTGGTTTTTAAAAGCGATATTTTAGGTGATTTAATGCGTAGCATCAATAGACTATCAAGAGTTCTGCTGAACCTTTTTGACGTCGATTTCAAAGCCTTGTTCATGGATATTTTTAAGCATCGTGGTAAAATTCACATCCGATTTTATTGAAAACGGTTGATTACGCTTACGCCATGCTTGAATATAAAAATCCATTTCTTTGCTGATAAAATCCATTATTTTATATAAGAATAATTGATTACCATCCGTACCTGTGAATTGAATAATATCGTCGATCAGCCCACAAATCGCAGATTCTATGCTGTTATAAGAATGAGTGTTGACAGCAAACTCACTGTTATATCCCACTCGAATATCGCCTGTCTGTTCATTAATACCGAATACAATAGGATAGGTTAATTGGTCAATAAAGTATTGATAAATAACTTCATTTTCTATAACATGATACCCAATATCGGCTGTTAATGGAGAAAACAGCGAAGTCATTACCAATTGGATGTCTTTATTGGCAAACGCTTTAATATCAGCGCATTTATCGGCAATTTGCTGTTTGTTAGTCTCGTAAATATAACTATTAACTTGACCAATCAAGTCATAATATAATTCTTTAGATGTCGTAATATCGATTTTAAAATCTCCGACAGTTGTATTGTAAGGGTCAAAGCATTCTAATGTAAAAATATCTTTGACAGGCAAATAGGCAATTTTGATATAACGCATTTTTGTTTCATTAAAACGAATCTTAAATGTCGCACTATTAATCTTACAGCTAAGCAATTCGCACTGCACCTGTGTCAAATCGGTTTTTAATGACGCCAAAGCATGCGCTAAAAAGATGTTCTTAAAAAAATCAACAATGTTATCAGAATTAGCCATCCTACACCTCATGTTAAGTTACAATGATTGTATTATAATATATACAATAAATAAAGTCAACCGTCGGATTCCAAAATGTCTAAACCTACTACAAAATTGACCATTAGCGAACAGCGCTATAGCGATATCTACGAAAAAGGCTATATGGATGGTTACAACGAAGGATTTAATAGTGCAATGGCACTAACCACAGGTAAGCAATGTCACTGGATTGAGCCTGATCCTTACCTTGCCACTCAACTACGCCAATGGAAAAGCGAATGTGAACAGTTATGGGATTCCGCTATCATTAATACTCTATTGGCAAATCATATTGAATTTTGCCCCAAATGTGGAAACCCCGTAAAATTCTAATCGATATTTCTACAGCGTTGAGCGCAATCCACGCATAGAAACCACAAAGGCTTAAAGGCTAATCAAACCCAACAATTAAAGCAAGATATGCTTGAATTATATATATTTAGCTTTACTTTTCCTATTATATGTATTATAATGAAATCTCAAGACAACAAACTAACGAGGTTTTTATGACTACCCTAAGCAAATTTTATGAAGTGGCGCAACAAAATATCAACGACCTAGCAGAACAAGAGGATTATAGCGTAACCCTTCGCAATGACTATTCAGGTCGTGGTATGTTTGGTCGTCGTTGCGTAGGTATCATCTGTCCTCGTCATCTAGTGATGGAAGCAATTGATTGCCTTAAGCAAGCGCAACAAGAAACAGGTGTTAAGCTACCTGTTAATCTTAATCGTGATTTTTGTAAAGACAACATGGGTTTGGATATGATTTATCATCCGTCGCCGTAAAACCACGTCCTTTTAGGGCGTGGATATAAGGCGACA
>ERZ500994.530-NODE-530-length-11450-cov-14.348574_pt1 | contig 11450 bp, 9 predicted proteins | sample MGYA00248878_ERZ500994 | MGnify/ENA primary metagenome ERZ500994 (study PRJEB25958, sample SAMN03398533) | human skin metagenome | study: EMG produced TPA metagenomics assembly of the Human Skin Microbiome Metagenome (human skin metagenome) data set. | reverse complement strand
GGACGTCCGCGGAGCTGCCGACGACGACGAACTCGATGCCCGCGGAGTCGAGCGCGCGGCGCGCCTCGGCGGTCGTGCGCGTGCCGAGGAACTCACCCATCTCGTCGGCGAGCATGTGCAGCACCCGGTGGTCGGGCAGGGCGGTGGTCGACAGCGCCGCCTCGAAGGGCCGCACGCGACCCTCCCAGTTGACGAAGGCGCCCTCGCGCTCGGCGTGCGGGGCGACCGGCAGCACGACGTCGGCGTGCTCGGTGACGCTGCTGGGCCGGATCTCGAGGGAGACGACGAAGGCGCGCTCGAAGGCCTCACGGGCACCCGCGACCCCGAGGTCGTCGGCGTCGACGCCACCGACGACGAGGCCGCCGACCGAGCCGGAAGCGGCCGCGGCGACGATGCCGGCGGTGTCGAGACCGCCCTCGCCGGGCAGGCAGCCGGCGTCGATCGCGCCGCGTTCCCCCGCCCGTCGCGGGACCCAGGCCAGGCGGGCCCCGGTCTCCTCCGCCAGGCGGGCAGCCGCGGTGAGGGCACCGGGCACGGTGGCCAGGCGCTCGCCGACGAGCACGACCGGCCGCTCGCCGCGCAGCGCGGCGTGGGCCGCGGTCAGCGGGTCGCCCTCGGAGCCGGGCCCGATCTCGCCCGTGAGCGCCGTGAGCACCTCGGTCTCGGTGCCGGGCGCCGACGGGATGAGCGTGCCGCCGAGCTTGTCGAGGCCGCGGGCCGCCAGCGGGGCGACGGCGAAGACGCTCGTGCCCGCCTTGCGGTGCGCCTTGCGCAGCCGCAGGAAGAGGATCGGGCTCTCCTCCTCGGGCTCCAGCCCGACGAGCAGGACCGAGCTGGCCCGGCCGACCTCCTCGAAGGTCACGCCGGTCTCCGGCGTCGTCCCCGCGACGTGCCGCAGCAGGAAGTCGCGCTCCTCGACCGAGTGCGGCCGGGCGCGGTGGTCGACGTGCTCGGTGCGCAGCACCGAGCGGGCGAAGGTGGCGTAGGCGTGGGCGTCCTCGACGCTCACCCGGCCGCCGACGAGCACCCCGTGACCCTGTGCGGCGCGCAGCCCGTCGGCCGCGACGGCCAGGGCCTCCTGCCACGAGGCGACCCGCAGCTCGCCCTCGGCGTCGCGCACCATCGGCAGCTCGAAGCGGTCACCGAGGTCGGCGGAGACGAAGGCCCAGCGGCCCTTGTCGCAGTTCCACTCCTCGTTGACCTGGGGGTCGTTGCCGGCCATGCGGCGCAGCACAGTGCCCCGGCGCTGGTCGGTGCGAAGGGAGCAACCGTCGGCGCAGTGCTCGCAGACGTCGGGGCTCGAGACGAGGTCGAAGGGCCGGGAGCGGAAGCGGTAGGCGGCACCGGTGAGCGCGCCGACCGGGCAGATCTGGACGGTGTTGCCGGAGAAGTAGCTCTCGAAGGGCTGCTCCTCGTAGATGCCGACCTGCTGCAGCGCCCCGCGCTCGACGAGCGCGATGAAGGGGTCGCCGGCGACCTGGTCGGAAAACCGGGTGCACCGGGCGCACAGGACGCAGCGCTCGCGGTCGAGGAGCACCTGCGAGGAGATGTTGATCGGCTTGGGATAGGTGCGCTTGACGTCGTCGAAGCGCGAGGTGGCCCGGCCGTTGCTCATCGCCTGGTTCTGCAGCGGGCACTCGCCGCCCTTGTCGCACACCGGGCAGTCGAGCGGATGGTTGATGAGCAGCAGCTCCATGACGCCCTGCTGCGCCTTGTCGGCGACCGGCGAGGTGTGCTGGGTGCGCACCTGCATGCCCTCGCTCACCGTCATGGTGCAGCTGGCCTGCGGCTTGGGCATCGGCTTGACGTTGCCCTCGCGGTCGGGCGTGGCGACCTCGACGAGGCACTGGCGGCAGGCGCCGACGGGCTCGAGGAGCGGGTGGTCGCAGAAGCGCGGGATCTGGATCCCGGCCTCCTCGGCCGCCCGGATGACGAGGGTGTCCTTGGGCACGGCGACGGCGACGCCGTCGATGCTGAGGTTGATCAGCTCCGGGGGTGCCTGCTGGTCGGTGGTGTCTGCGACGGTCATGCGGTCACCTGTGCGGTCTCGTGGTGGAAGAGCGTCGAGGCGGCGGGCGGGAAGAGCTCGCTCGCCGGGGTGTGGCACCCGGCCTCGAACTCCTCCCGGAAGTGCTTGACCGCCGACGTGATCGGGCTGGTCGCACCGTCACCGAGGGCGCAGAAGGAGCGGCCGAGGATGTTGTCGCAGATGTCGACGAGCTTGTCGATGTCCTCGGGGGTGCCGTGACCGTGCTCGATCCGCTCGAGGATCTGGGCGAGCCACCACGTCCCCTCACGGCAGGGGGTGCACTTGCCGCACGACTCGTGCTTGTAGAAGTCGGTCCAGCGGCTCACGCAGCGCACGACCGAGACGGTGTCGTCGAAGATCTGCAGCGCCCGGGTGCCGAGCATCGAGCCGTGGGCGGCCACCGACTCGAAGTCGAGCGGCACGTCGAGGTGCTCCTGGGTGAAGATCGGCGTGGACGAGCCACCCGGCGTCCAGAACTTCAGCGGGTGGTTGCGGTCACGCATGCCGCCGGCCATGTCGATGAGCTCGCGCAGGGTGATGCCGAGCGGCGCCTCGTACTGCCCGGGCCGCTTGACGTGGCCGGAGAGGGAGAAGATGCCGAAGCCCTGGGACTTCTCGGTGCCCATGTCGGCGAACCACTCGGCGCCCTTGCGGATGATGATCGGCACCGAGGCGATCGACTCGACGTTGTTGACCACGGTCGGGCGGGCGTAGAGGCCGGCGACCGCCGGGAAGGGGGGCTTGAGCCGCGGCTGGCCGCGGCGCCCCTCGAGGGAGTCGAGCAAGGCCGTCTCCTCGCCGCAGATGTAGGCACCGGCACCGGCGTGCACGGTGACGTCGAGGTCGAAGCCGGTCCCGAGGACGTCCTTGCCGAGGTAGCCGGCCGCGTAGGCCTCCTCGACCGCGCGCATGAGGCGGCGGTAGACGTGGACGACCTCGCCGCGCAGGTAGATGAAGGCGTGGTTGCAGCCGATGGCGAAGGAGGTGATCGCCACCCCCTCGACGAGGAAGTGCGGCGCCGCCATGAGCAGCGGGATGTCCTTGCACGTGCCCGGCTCGGACTCGTCGGCGTTGACGACGAGATAGCGGGGGCCGCCGTCGGGCGGGGGCAGGAAGCCCCACTTCATGCCGGTGGGGAAGCCGGCGCCACCACGACCGCGCAGGCCGGAGTCCTTGGCCGACTGGACGAGGTCCGCGGGGTCGGTCTGCAGCGCCTGACGAAGGGCGGCGTAGCCGTCGTTGTCCTCGTAGGTCGCGAGGGTCCACGACTGCGGGTGGTCCCAGAACTTCGTGAGGATCGGGGTCAGCGTCGTCACTTGTCAGCCTCCGTGCCCTCGCTCGTCGGGCGCTCGTCGGGCGCATTGGCCGGGGTGTCGACCGAGGTCTGCTCGCCGGTGGCGATGCCCTCGGTCGACGCTGCGGTCGTGGACGTCGCCGCGTCGGCGTCGCCCGCTTCGCCCGGTGCCGTCCAGCCCTCACGTCGGGCCAGCTCCACACCACGAAGGGAGGCCTCCCCCGCCCCGATGCCCTCGTCGGCGAGCCCGTCGGGGAAGCCGGCGAGCACGCGCGAGACCTGCTTGAAGGTGCACAGGCGGTCGGGTCCGCGGGTCGGCCGCACCGGTGTGCCGGCGCGCAGGTCGTCGACGAGCCGGACGGTCGACTCCGGGGTCTGGTTGTCGAAGAACTCCCAGTTGGTCATGACGACCGGGGCGTAGTCGCACGCGGCATTGCACTCGATGCGCTCGAGGGTGATCGTGCCGTCCTCGGTCGTCTCGTCGTGGCCGATGCCCAGGTGCTCGCTGACGGTCTCCCAGATCTGGTCGCCACCCATCACCGCGCACAGGGTGTTGGTGCACACGCCGACGGTGTAGTCGCCGTTGGGGTGGCGCTTGTACTGGGTGTAGAAGGTCGCGACGCCCGAGACCTCGGCCGTCGTCAGGCCGAGCGTGCTCGCGCAGAAGTCGATGCCGCGACCGGTGACGTAGCCGTCGACGCTCTGCACGAGGTGCAGCAGCGGCAGCAGCGCCGAGCGCGGCTGCGGGTAGCGGGCCACGACCTGCTCGGCCTCGGCCGACAGCTGCTCGAGGACCTCCGCCGGGTAGGGCTCCTTGCTCTCCGACGGCACGTGCAGGTGCCCGGACGCGGTCTGCTCTCCGAATCCACCGCTCATCGGTCGACTCCTCCCATCACCGGGTCGATCGAGGCGACCGCGACGATGACGTCGGCGAGGTTGCCCCCTTCGCACATGGCCGCGACGGCCTGCAGGTTGTTGAAGCTCGGGTCCCGGAAGTGGGCCCGGTAGGGGCGGGTGCCGCCGTCGGAGACGACGTGGCAGCCCAGCTCGCCCTTCGGCGACTCGACGGCGACGTAGGCCTGGCCGGGCGGGACCCGGAAGCCCTCGGTCACGAGCTTGAAGTGGTGGATCAGGGCCTCCATCGAGGTGCCCATGATCTCGCGGATGTGGTCGAGGCTGTTGCCCATGCCGTCGCCGCCCACCGCGAGCTGCGAGGGCCACGCGACGCGCTTGTCGGCGACCATGACCTGGCCGGGGTTGCGCTGCAGCTCGTCGGTCACCTGCTCGACGATCTTGAGGCTCTCGCGCATCTCGGCCAGGCGGATCGCGAGCCGGTCGTAGGCGTCGGCGCCCGTGCGGGTGATGACGTCGAACTCGTACTTCTCGTAGCCGCAGTAGGGCGTGAGCTTGCGCAGGTCGTGCGGCAGACCGGTCGAGCGCAGCACCGGGCCGGTGATGCCCAGGGCGGTGCAGCCGGTGAGCGAGAGCTCGCCGACGCGCTTCGTGCGGCCCTTGAGGATGGGGTTCTCGAGGAGCAGCTGCTCGAGCTCGCCGATGCCCTTGCGCACCTGGGGCACCATCTCGCGGATCTTGTCGATCGCGCCGTGCGGCAGGTCCTGGGCGACGCCGCCGGGGCGGATGTAGGCGTTGTTCATCCGCAGGCCGGTGATGTTCTCGATGACCGACAGGATCCGCTCGCGCTCGCGGAAGCTGATCGTCATGATCGTCGTCGCGCCCATCTCCATGCCGCCCGTGCCGAGGCAGATGAGGTGGCTCGAGATGCGGGTCAGCTCCATCATGAGCACCCGGATCACGCTGGCCCGCTCGGGGATGTCGTCGGTGATGCCGAGGACCTTCTCGACCGCGAGGCAGTAGGCGGCCTCCTGGAACATCGGCGTCAGGTAGTCCATGCGCGTGCAGAAGGTCACCCCCTGCGTCCACGTGCGGAACTCCATGTTCTTCTCGATGCCCGTGTGGAGGTAGCCGATGCCGGCACGGGCCTCGGTGACCGTCTCGCCGTCGAGTTCGAGGATGAGCCGCAGGACGCCGTGCGTCGAGGGGTGCTGCGGACCCATGTTGAGGACGATGCGCTCCTCGGGGTTCATCCCGAGCTCGCCCATCTCCTGGTCCCAGTCACCGCCCTGGACGTTGACGATGCGGCCCTCGGCGAGGTCGTCGGCGCCCGGGGTCGCGTGGACCCGGCCACCCTGCGTGTGCGTATCCATCAGTTGTACGACCTCCGCTCGTCGGGCGGCGGGACGGTGCCGCCCTTGTACTCCACCGGGATGCCGCCCAGCGGGTAGTCCTTGCGCTGCGGGTGCCCGGCCCAGTCGTCGGGCATGAGGATGCGGGTGAGCGCGGGGTGCCCGTCGAAGACGACGCCGAACATGTCCCACGTCTCGCGCTCGTGCCAGTCGGCCGCGGGATAGGTCTCGACGATGCTCGGAATGTGCGGGTCGGCGTCGGGGGCGGTGACCTCGACGCGCAGCCGCCGACCACCGTGGGTGATCGAGAGCAGGTGGTAGGCGACGTGCAGCTCGCGCCCGCTCTCCTGCGGGAAGTGCACGCCGGAGACCGACATGCACATCTCGAAGCGCAGGTCCGGTCGGTCGCGCAGGGCGCGCATGACGACCGGCAGGTCCTCGCGGGCGACGTGCAGGGTCAGCTCGCCGCGGTGGACGACGACCTGCTCGAGCAGGTCGCCCCCGGTGGCGTCGGCGAGCCGGTCGACGACCTCGTCGAACCAGCCGCCGTAGGGGCGCTCGCTCGCGCCGGGGAAGGCGACGGTCGTCTTGAGCCCGCCGTATCCGGAGGTGTCCTGACCGTTGCGGGCGCCGAACATGCCGCGACGCTCGTCGCGCACGACGGGGGCGTGCGCCGGGTCGACCTCGCCGGCACCCTCCCCTTCGACATTGCTGTACTCGACCGGCTGGTTGCCGCCGGTCAGACCCTGGGTCGAGGGGAAGCCCTTGTTGGCGGTGCCGCTCAGGCCGACGCCGTCCGGGTGGACGCCCTCGGCGGGCTTGTCGATCTCGCTCATGCCAGGAGGTTCCTTCCGAGCAGGCCCTCGTGGTCGTGCGTCGGGGGCTGCAGCTCCGTCGGGGTGGCGCCGAGGGCCGCCTGCTCCGCGGCCCGGGCGGCGGCGACGCGGTTGACACCCAGCGGCGTGCTCTGGATCTGCTGGTGCAGCTCGATGATCGCGTTGAGCAGCATCTCCGGGCGGGGCGGACAGCCGGGCAGGTAGATGTCGACGGGGATGATGTGGTCGACGCCCTGGACGATCGCGTAGTTGTTGAACATGCCGCCGGAGCTAGCGCACACGCCCATCGAGATGACCCACTTGGGGTTGGCCATCTGGTCGTAGACCTGGCGCACGACGGGGGCCATCTTGTTGCTCACCCGGCCGGCGACGATCATCAGGTCAGCCTGGCGCGGGGTCGCGGCGAAGCGCTCCATCCCGAAGCGGGCCAGGTCGTAGTGCGGCGTGCCCACGGCCATCATCTCGATGGCGCAGCAGGCCAGGCCGAAGGTCGCCGGCCAGATGGACGCCTTGCGCATGTAGCCGGCCAGCGCCTCGACCGTCGTGAGGGCGATGCCCGACGGCAGCTTCTCTTCGATCCCCATTGATCCGTCTCCTCGTCCTCGTCAGTCCCACTCGAACCCACCGCGGCGCCACACATAGGCATCCGCGATGAAGAACGCGTTGAACAGGAACAGCACCACGGCAGCGAGGGTGAAGGCCCCGAGCTCGTCGAAGGCGACGGCGAAGGGGTAGAGAAAGAGCGCCTCGATGTCGAAGATGATGAACAGCATCGCGGTCAGGTAGTACTTGACCGGGAAGCGGCCGCCCTCGGCGGCCTGCGGCGTCGGCTGGATGCCGCACTCGTAGGCCTGCGCCTTGGCGGCGTTGTAGCGCGCCGGGCCGACGACCAGGCTCGTCCCCACGGACACGAGCGCGAAGCCGAGACCGATGGCGAAGAGGATGAGCAGCGGGATGTACGGGTTCATCACTGCTCCCGCCTTTCTTCCGTCATGTGATCCAGTCCACAACCGATCCTAGGGGTGACGCCGGACACACCCGACACCGCCTCACGCATCGGGGGCCACCCGGGTCATCAGGTGGACGAGGCGGTCGTCGAGACCCCCGCCCTTCTCCTCCGGGAGGTTGGCCATGAGCTTGAGCATGAACTTCATCAGCGTCTGCCGGGGCAGACCGTACTTCGTCGCCAGGCGCATGATCTCGGGCTTGCCGATGAGCTTGGCGAACTGCGCGCCGAGCCGGAAGTAGCCGCCGTGCATGTCCTTCATCCGGGCGACGTAGGACTGCAGCACCCGCTCCCGGTCCGCGGCGGACGGCCGGGCGAGGGCCTGGACGATGACCTCGGCCGCGGCGTGGCCGGCCTCGAGGGCGTAGTCGATGCCCTCGCCGTTGAAGGGGTTGACCATGCCGCCCGCGTCACCGACGAGCATGAGGCCGTCGGCGTAGAGCGGCTGGCGGTTGAAGGCCATGGGCAGCGCGGCCGCGGTGATCTCGCCGGTGATCGTGCCCTCGTTGATGCCCCATTCCTCCGGCATCGTCTCGACCCAGCGACGCATGACGTCCTTGTAGTCGGTGCGACCGAAGGCCTCGGAGGTGTTGAGGACACCCAGCCCGATGTTGGAGCGCCCGTCCCCCAGCCCGAAGAGCCAGCCGTAGCCCGGCATGAGGATGCGCCCCCCTTCGGGCGTCGTCGACCACAGCTCGAGGTGGCTCTCGAGGTACTCGTCGTCGTGGCGGGGGGTCTCGTAGTAGGCGCGCACGGCGACGGCCATCGGCCGGTCCTCGCGCTTCTCGCGGCCCATCTTCACCGACAGGCGCGAGGAGACGCCGTCCGCGGCGACGACGACGGGGGCGCGATAGGTCTCGGTCTCGCCCGTGGCCCGGCCGCGCTCGTCGACGACCTTGGCCACGACGCCGACGATCCGACCGGAGTCGTCCCGGATCGGCTCGGAGACGTTGCGCCCCTCGAGCAGCTCGGCGCCGCAGGAGGCGGCGTGGCGGGCCAGGACCTCGTCGAGGTCCGCGCGGGCCCGGACCATGCCGTAGCCGGGGAAGGAGGCCACGTCGGGCCAGTCGAGCTGCAGCCGCATGCCGCCGCCGATGATCCGCAGGCCCTTGTTGTGCGCCCACCCGTCGGTCTCCGACAGGGGGACCCCGAGGTTGATCAGCTGGCGCACCGCGCGCGGGGTGAGCCCGTCACCGCAGATCTTGTCGCGGGGGAAGCGGGACTTCTCCAGCAGGACGACGTCCTTGCCGGCCTTCGCCAGCCACGCGGCGGTGGCGCTGCCACCCGGGCCGGCTCCGACGACGATGACGTCGACACGGCGGTCTCCGTCGGCCGCAGGCAGTGCACTGGTCACGAAAGGTTCCTCAGCTGCTTGTGAAGCAATTCACGATCGCGGGTGACACTACCCGGCAGGAACTTCGGCGGTCACACAGGTAGACCTAACCCGTCGTCAGCTCTTGGTGGCTCGGTGCAAGGCCACGATCCCACCCGTCAGGTTGCGCCACTCGACGCCGCCCCACCCGGTGCCGGTGATCATCTGCGCGAGCTGCTCCTGCGCCGGCCAGCTCTGGATCGACTCGGCGAGGTAGACGTAGGAGTCGGGGTTGGAGCTCAGCCGCCGGGCCACCGGCGGGAAGGCCGCCATGAGGTACTCGGAGTAGATCGTGCGGAAGGCCCGGTTGACCGGCTGGCTGAACTCGCAGATGAGCAACCGCCCGCCGGGCCGGGTCACCCGGAGGAACTCGCCCAGGGCCACCTCGGGCTCGACGACATTGCGGAAGCCGAAGGACATCGTCACGACGTCGAAGGAGTCGTCGGCGAAGGGGAGCCGGGTCGCGTCGGCAGCGGTGAAGTCGAGCTCGGGGCTCTGCACGAGCCCCTGGCGCAGCATGCCGAGGGAGAAGTCGGCCGAGGCGACCTGCGCGCCGGCGCGGCGCAGCGGCAGGCTCGAGGAGCCGGGGCCGGCGGCGATGTCGAGGATGCGCTCCCCCGGCTGCGGGTCGATGGCCTCCACGACCGCCCGCCGCCACAGCCGCGTCTGACCCAGCGACATCACGTCGTTCATCAGGTCGTACTTCGCGGCGGTCTCGTCGAACATCGCGGCGACGTCCTTGGGGTCCTTCTGCAGGGTGGCGCGGCTCATGTCCTCATCCTCGCACCCGCCGCCGTAGGCTGATGCCCGACATGTCATCCCCTTCCCCTGCCGACGCCCCCATCCCCTCCGGCGTCCCCCACCCCGCGCTCGTCGTCCGCACCATCGCCGTCCCCGCGGCCAGGGTCGCGGACCTTCTCTCGCTCCTGCCGGAGCCGGATGACGCGGGCGACGTCGTCTCGTGGGTGCGAAAGGGCGAGGGCTTCGTCGGCTGGGGCCGGGTCGCGACCTTCCGGGCGAGCGGCCCCGACCGCTTCGACCGGGCGCAGGAGTGGTGGCGGCAGGTCACGGCCGAGGCGATCGTGCGCGACGACGTCGACGAGCCGGGCACCGGGCCGATCGCCTTCGGCTCGATGGCCTACTCGCGGCGCTCGCAGACCGAGTCGGTCCTCGTCGTGCCCGAGGTCGTCGTCGGCCGGCGCGGCTCCCTCGCATGGGTCACGACGATTACGACCGACGCGACGGTCCCCGCGGCCGACCAACCGCTCGAGCGCCAGCCCGAGCCGCGGACCCCCGGCACCGTGGACTTCGCCGACCTCGACCTCACCGCCGACCGCTGGGCCTGCGCGGTCGACGAGGCGGTCGCCCGGATAACCGCCGGTGAGCTCGACAAGGTCGTGCTCGCCCGCTCGGTGCGGGCCACCGCGCAGCAGCGCATCGACCCCCGCTGGGTCCTCGCCCGTCTCGCCGAGGACTACGACACGACGTGGGTCTTCGCCGTCGACGGCCTCGTCGGCGCCACCCCCGAGATGCTCGTGCGCCTCGAGCGCGGCCTGGTCACCTCGCGGGTCCTGGCCGGCACGATCCGCCGCACCGGCGACGACAGCCACGACCTCGCCCTCGCCGGCTCCCTCGCCCGCAGCAGCAAGGACCTCGAGGAGCACGAGTACGCCGTGCGCTCGGTCGCCGACGCCCTGACGGCACACACCTCCTCGATCAACGTGCCGGACTCCCCCTTCGTCCTGCACCTCAACAACGTCATGCACCTGGCGACCGACGTCGCGGGGGTCGTCGACGACGACTCGACCTCGCTGGCCCTGGCCGCCTCGCTGCACCCGAGCGCCGCGGTGTGCGGCACGCCGACCCTCGTCGCCGACGGGGTCATCGCCGAGCTCGAGCAGATGGATCGCGGTCGCTATGCCGGACCCGTCGGCTGGATGGACGCCTCCGGTGACGGCGAGTGGGGCATCGCGCTGCGCTGCGGCGCCTACGAGAGCGCGTCCTCGCTGCGCCTCTACGCCGGGTGCGGCATCGTCGCCGGCTCGGTCGCGGCCGACGAGGTCGCCGAGTCGGTGGCCAAGCTGCTGCCGATGCGCACCGCCCTCGGCGGCTGACCGACGGTCAGCCGCCCAGCGCCGCCACGACGGTCTTGCGAGCGAGTCGGCCAGCCTCGCGCCGCGCGGCCCCGTCGACGGGCACCCGCACCACCCGGATCCCCTCGCTCGGGCGCGCCACGAGTGCGGTGAGCTGCTCCGCCGAGGTCGCCGTCGTCGCCGGCACCCCGTGGGCGGCGCAGAGCACCTCGATGTCGGTGCCCGTCGGTGTCGTGAAGAGCCGGCGCATCGGTCCCGCGAGCTCGTCGGCGCCGTACTCGAGCGTGCCGAAGATGCTGCCCCCGTCGTCGTCGACGACGACGAGGGTCAGGTCGGGGCGTGGTTCGTCGGGCCCGATGAGCAGGCCGTTGGCGTCGTGGAGGAAGGTCAGGTCGCCGAGGACCGCCACCGTCGGCCCGGTGCGGGAGAGGGCCAGCCCGACGGCCGTGGAGACGCAGCCGTCGATGCCGGCGAGCCCGCGGCTGGTGACGACCTCGACGTCGGCGCGCACCCGGGCGACGCCGTGGGCCACGTCGCGGGCGACGCTGCTGCTGCCGAGGAAGAGCGCGCTGTCGTCGGCGAGCGCGTCGTGCACCGCCCGGGCCACGGCGGGCCC
>ERZ500994.527-NODE-527-length-11483-cov-4.962198_pt1 | contig 11483 bp, 7 predicted proteins | sample MGYA00248878_ERZ500994 | MGnify/ENA primary metagenome ERZ500994 (study PRJEB25958, sample SAMN03398533) | human skin metagenome | study: EMG produced TPA metagenomics assembly of the Human Skin Microbiome Metagenome (human skin metagenome) data set. | reverse complement strand
GCTCGTCCAGCAGCCACAGGGCGCGGGGCGACCCGACCAGGCGGCCCATCGCCAGCCGGCGCCTCTGGCCCGCCGACAGCCGCCGCACCTCCAGGTCCAGCAGGGGCTTCAGGCCGAAGGCCTCGACCGCGTCGTCGACCCCGTACTGGGTGTGGCCCAGCCAGTCGCACTGGAACCCCAGTTCCTGGCGCGCGGTGCGGCCGGTCTTCAGCCCGTCCTGATGGCCCAGAAGATGGGTCTCGCGCCCCCGCGCCTCGGCCGGATCCAGCGGATTGCCGTCGCCGTCGCGGAAGGCGATCTCGCCCGCCTCGGGCCGGATCAGGCCGGCGACGGCGCGCAGCAGGCTGGTCTTGCCCGCCCCGTTGGCGCCGGTCAGCACCGCCGCTTCCCCCGCCTTCAGACCAAAGTCGAGGTTCCTGAACAGCACGCGCTCGCCGCGCGTCACCGACAGGCCGGACAGGGACAGGGCGTGGATCATCGGACGTCAATCTCCCTCCCCCCATGGGGAGGGTGGCCGCGCAGCGGCCGGGTGGGGGCGGCAGGGCGATCCGGCGCGGCGTGGACCCCTCCCGACCTCGCCTTCGGTTCGGCCACCCTCCCCATGAAGGGGAGGGAGAATTCCTGTGATCTTTGCGAACCCTTCTCAATGTCCATGCCGGAGGTGTGGACACATGGACCCGGCCGCCCGGCGAGGCTATATGCGCCCTCGCCGTAGCCGGCTTTCGCGGCGCGCGGCGGGGACCTGTGCGCCCCGTCGTCCAGCGCGCGAAGGGGCGAACCGAATCGTCGGGCGGCGCTGACCAGAGGAACACTCTCCATGCCGTCGATCGACAGCCTCAAGACCCGCCAGGACCTTTCCGTCGGGCGCAAGAAGTACGCCTATTACAGCCTTCCCGCCGCCGAGGAAGCCGGTCTGGCCGGTATTTCGCGCCTGCCGCGCTCGATGAAGGTGCTGCTGGAGAACCTGCTGCGCAACGAGGACGGCGTCTCCGTCACCGAGGACGACCTGAAGGCTGTCGCCGCCTGGGTCGAGAACAAGGGCTCGGTCGAGCACGAGATCGCCTTCCGCCCGGCCCGCGTCCTGATGCAGGACTTCACCGGCGTTCCCGCCGTCGTCGACCTGGCCGCCATGCGCGACGCCATGTCCTCGCTGGGCGCCGACGCGGCCAAGATCAACCCGCTGGTCCCCGTCGACCTGGTCATCGACCACTCGGTCATGGTCGACTACTTCGGCACCCCCCGGGCCTTCGGCGAGAACGTCGAGCGCGAGTATGAGCGCAACATCGAGCGCTACAACTTCCTGCGCTGGGGCTCGTCGGCCTTCAACAACTTCCGCGTCGTGCCGCCCGGCACCGGCATCTGCCACCAGGTGAACCTGGAGAACCTGGCCCAGACCGTCTGGACCCTGGACGAAGGCAAGAAGACCGTCGCCTATCCCGACACCGTCGTCGGCACCGACAGCCACACCACCATGATCAACGGCCTGGCCGTCCTGGGCTGGGGCGTCGGCGGCATCGAGGCCGAGGCCGCCATGCTGGGCCAGCCGATCCCGATGCTGATCCCCGAGGTCATCGGCTTCAAGCTGACCGGCCGCCTGCCGGAAGGCGCCACCGCCACCGACCTGGTGCTGACCGTCACCCAGATGCTGCGCAAGAAGGGCGTGGTCGGCAAGTTCGTCGAATTCTTCGGCGACGCCCTGCCGAACATGACCATCGAGGACCAGGCCACCATCGCCAACATGGCCCCGGAATACGGCGCCACCTGCGGCTTCTTCCCCGTCTCGGCCGCCACCATCGGCTATCTGACCGCCACGGGCCGCGACAAGGCGCGCGTCGCCCTGGTCGAGGCCTACGCCAAGGCCCAGGGCCTGTGGATCGACGAGACGAGCGAAGACCCGGTCTTCACCGACGTTCTGGAACTGGACATCTCGACCGTCGTGCCGTCGCTGGCCGGCCCCAAGCGTCCGCAGGACCGGGTCGAGCTGACCAACGCCGCCCCGGCCTTCGAAACCGCCCTGGCCGAAGTGTTCAGCCGCCCGTCCGACGCCCCGCGCGCGGCCGTGGAAGGCGAGAAGTTCACCGTCGGCGACGGCGACGTGGTCATCGCGGCCATCACCTCCTGCACCAACACCTCCAACCCGTCGGTGCTGATCGCCGCCGGCCTGGTGGCGCGCAAGGCCCACGCCCTGGGCCTGAAGGCCAAGCCCTGGGTCAAGACCTCGCTGGCCCCCGGCTCGCAGGTCGTCACCGACTATCTGACCGACGCCGGCCTGCAGAAGGACCTGGACGCCCTGGGCTTCAACCTGGTCGGCTACGGCTGCACCACCTGCATCGGCAACTCGGGCCCGCTGGACCCGGCCATCTCCAAGGCGATCAACGACAACGCCCTGGTCGCCACCAGCGTGCTGTCGGGCAACCGCAACTTCGAGGGCCGCATCAACCCCGACGTCAAGATGAACTACCTCGCCAGCCCGCCGCTGGTCATCGCCTACGCGCTGGCCGGGACGATGGACTTCGACTTCGAGACCGACTCGCTCGGCGACGACGCCGACGGCAACCCGGTCTACCTGAGGGACATCTGGCCGTCGCCGCAGGAGGTCGAGGAGGTCATCGACCAGGCGATCTCCTCGGAGATGTTCACCAAGGGGTACGCCGACGTCTTCGCCGGTGACGATCGCTGGCGTGGGCTCGACACCCCTGAGGGCAAGGTCTTCGAGTGGGACGAGGACTCGACCTACGTGCGGCGTCCGCCGTACTTCGAGAACATGCCCGCCCAGCCGGACCCGGTCAAGGACATCAGCGGCGCGCGCGTGCTGGCCAAGCTCGGTGACTCGGTCACCACGGACCACATCTCCCCCGCCGGTGCTATCAAGGCCGACTCGCCGGCCGGAAAGTATCTGCAGGAGAAGGGCGTCAAGCGGCTCGACTTCAACTCCTACGGCTCGCGCCGCGGCAACCACGAGGTGATGATCCGCGGCACGTTCGCCAACATCCGGCTGCGCAACGAGCTGCTGGACGGCGTACAAGGCGGCTTCACCCGCGACTGGCTCAACGGCGGCGAGCAGACGACGATCTATGACGCGTCGGTGGGCTACCAGCGGGCCGGTGTCCCGCTGGTGATTCTCGCCGGCAAGGAGTACGGCTCGGGCAGCTCGCGTGACTGGGCGGCCAAGGGTACGGCGCTGCTGGGCGTGAAGGCGGTGCTCGCCGAGTCGTACGAGCGCATCCACCGCTCCAACCTGATCGGCATGGGCGTGCTTCCGCTGCAGTTCCCGGACGGCAAGACCGCCTCCGACTTCGGGCTCACCGGATCGGAAACCATCGATATCGTCGGTATCGAGGCGATGAACGACGGCGACACGCCGCGCACCGTCACGGTCAAGATCTCCGGAGAAGGCGTCGAAACGGCCGAGTTCGAGGCCGTCGTGCGCATCGACACGCCGGGAGAGGCCGAGTACTACCGCCACGGCGGCATCATGCAGTACGTGCTGCGCTCGCTGCTGGAGAAGTAGCCTCTCAGTGACCGACGACCGCCCGGGACGCTCTATAGACAGCCATCTATGAGCACCTGGGCGGTCGTCGCGTTATGCGGCATGGCGATGATGGTCGGGGCCATCGTGCAAGGCATCATCGGCATCGGAATGGCGCTGCTCGCCTCGCCGTTCGTCGCACTCATCGACCCGTCGCTGGTCCCCGGCACACTGATCGTGTGCGCGGCCGTGCTACCGGCGATGACGCTGCTCAAGGAGCGGCACGACATCGACTGGAAGGGCCTCGCGTGGGCATTGCCGTTCCGGTTCATCGGCACGGCGGTCGGTGCCTGGCTGGTCGTGGTGATGAGCGTGCGGCATCTCGGCGTACTCATGGGTGTCGTCGTGCTCGCCGCGGTGGGACTGAGCCTGCTGCGCTGGCATCCAACGCCTTCTCCGGCGCTGCTCAGCGCCGGAGCGCTGGTCAGCGGCATCAGCGGTACCGCGACCTCGGTGGGCGGCCCCCCGATGGCGCTGGTCTACCAGAACCAGCGGCCGTCGATGATCCGCTGCACGATGGCCGTCTACTTCCTGATCGGCAGCATCGTCTCGCTCGGCAGCCTGCTGGTGGTCGGCGAGCTCAGCGCCCACCAGGTGCTGATCGCGCTCGCCGTGCTCCCGTTCGTCGGTGTCGGGTTCGGCATCTCGGTGTGGGTGCGGCCACGGGTCAACCAGGACCACACGAGGTACGCCGTACTCGCCGTCTCTGCGCTGTCGGCGCTCGCGCTGCTGGTCCGCAGCCTGCTCTAGCCGACCGCCTCGCCACCCCTCTGACTACGAGGCTGCGGCGGGCGCGAACTGCGTGCGGTAGAGCTCGGCGTACAACCCGCCCTCGGCGAGCAGCTGCTGGTGCGTGCCGGACTGCACGACGCGGCCGGCGTCGAGTACGACGATGAGGTCGGCGTCGCGGATCGTGGAGAGCCGGTGCGCGATCACGATCGAGGTGCGGCCATCCAGCGCGGCGCTCAACGCGCGCTGCACGGCCGCTTCGGACTCGCTGTCCAGGTGCGCGGTGGCCTCGTCGAGCACGATGATCGACGGCGCCTTGAGCAGCACGCGGGCGATCGCCAGGCGCTGCTTCTCGCCGCCGGAGAGGCGATAGCCGCGGTCGCCGACGACCGTGTCCATCCCCTCCGGCAACGACGACACGAGATCCCAGATATAGGCAGCTTTCAGCGCGTCGACCAGCTCGTCGTCGGTCGCGTCGGGTTTGGCGTAGGCGAGGTTTGCTCGGATCGTGTCGTGGAAAAGGTGCGCGTCCTGCGACACGACGCCGATCGCGTCGCGCAGCGACTGCAGGTCCACATCGCGCACGTCGTACCCGCCCACACGGACGGCGCCGGACGTGACGTCATAGATCCGCGGGACGAGCTGGCTGACCGTCGTCTTGCCCGCACCGGACGGGCCGACCAATGCGACCATCTGGCCGGGTTCGGCGCTGAAGCTGACGCCGTGCAGCACGGGGTGACGCGGCGAGTTGTCCGGGATCGCGATGTCTTCGAGCGAGGCCAGCGAGACCTCCGACGAGGCCGGGTAGGTGAAGCTCACGTCGTCGAACTCGACACGCGCGGCGGCGCCGTCGAGTCGGCGCGCGTCGGGCTTGTCGGTGATCTGCGGCGGCAGGTCGAGCACCTCGAAGACCCGCTCGAAGGAGACCAGCGCGCTCATCACGTCGACGCGCACGTTGGAGAGGGCAGTAAGTGGTCCGTACAGGCGCGAGAGCAGCAGTGCGAGTGAGACGACGGTGCCCGCGCTCAGCGCCCCGGTCACCGCGAGGTAGCCGCCGACGCCGTACGTCAGCGCCTGGGCGAGCGCCGCGACAAGGGTGAGCGCGACGAGGAAGGCCCGGCCGTACATCGCCGACCGTACGCCGATGTCGCGCACCCGGTCGGCGCGCACGCTGAAGTAGTCGAGCTCGCGGTCCGGGCGGCCGAACAGGCTCACCAGCAGCGCGCCGGAGACGTTGAACCGCTCCGTCATTGTCGTGTTCATGCTCGCGTTGAGGGTGAAGCTCTCGCGGGTCATGTCGGCGAGGCGGTTGCCGACCCGACGAGCGGGAATGATGAAGATCGGCAGCAGGATCAGCGACAGCAGGGTGATCTGCCAGGACAGCGTGAGCATGACGCCGATGGTCAGGGTAAGCCCGACGACGTTGGAGACGAGGCTGGACAGCGTCGTGGTGAACGCCTGCTGGGCGCCGTTGATGTCGTTGTTCAGCCGGGTGACGAGCGCGCCGGTCTGGGCCTTGGTGAAGAACGCCAACGACATCCGCTGCACGTGCTCGAACACCAGCGTGCGCATCCGGTAGATCAGGCCCTCGCCGACCCGCGCGGAGAAGTAGCGGCTGCCCAGCGACAGCCCGGCATCGAGGAACGCCAGACCAGCGATGGCGACGGCGAGCCAGATCACGACGTCGACCTGCTGCGTGCCACCGGCCTGTCCGGTGATCTCGTTGACGACGTCGCCGGCGAGCAGCGGAGTGATCACCGCACCGATGGCCGCGATGACCGACAGCACGAGGAACCAGGTGATCTCCTTGCGGAATGGCTTGGCGAACCCCAGGATCCGCCGCCACGTGCCGGGCGCCAGCTTCTGCGGCTTGGTGTCGCCGCCGCGGAAAGAGCGCATCGTTTGGTACGCCGGTGCAAACACGCCGCGTCCTTTCCGGTGTTCGTCGTTGAGGTGGGCCAACACCCATCGTGCGACCTCAACGCCACTTGAGGTCAAGGTCTCGGGGGCGAGGCGCAAGACTTGCGATCCTATGCGACCCGTAACGTCTAGCGGGTCCAACGCATCCGACGGCGAGGAGCTTCCATGGCGCAGCGCGACCGCAGCGCGGCGGTGCGCGGGGTCGTCGTGTGGCTCGCGCTGAGCGGCGTACTCGCGGCGTTGTTGCTGAGTTTTCCGCTGTTCGGGATCGTCGACGCGCACGACCGGCTGGAGTTCATCGGCTTCACCGCCACCCGCGGCGCGAAGGGCATCGCGCTGATCGTGTCAGTCGCCGCCGCCGCGGTCGCGATTGGCTTCCGGGGTCGGCTGACCGCCCTGCCCTGGGCGTGGATGCAGGTGGTGTACGGCGTACTCGCGGCCGCGTGGACGTTCGGCGGGGTGCGGGCGCGGCACGAGGAGTTCACTTTCGACGTCGACTCGGCCTACCTCGGCAGCCGCCTGGACTCACTGCTGAGCGACGTCTCGAACATCACCGCGGCGGCCATCGTCGCGCTGGGCGCTGGACTCGCCGCCGTGCTGCTCAACGCCAGCATGCAGTCGCTCGTCGGGGCAGTCCAGGCGCGCCGATTCGCCCCGATCGCCGCGCTGTCACCGGCGGCCGCGTGGTACGGCGACAAGGCCGCAGTGCTCTGCCTGCTCGCGGCGGTCGGCGTACTGACGCTGAGCGCGATGGCCAGTGAGCGCGGCCGCGGGCTCGCGTGGACGACCTCTCTTGGCCTGCTCAGCGGGCTGTTGCTCGCCGTCGGCGCCCTCTCGGGGTTCGCCGTACTCACCGCCAGCGTCGGCATGCTGTGCATCTACTTCCTACGCCGTCGCTCGCTGATGATCCTGCTCGGCGGCATCGGCGTCGGGATCGGGCTACTCGGTGCCACGTGGCTGGGCTGGTCGTGGCCGGACGAGATCGGCGCAGCGTCTGTCGCGGTGTTGGAGTCCTTCGAGCTGCAGGCCAGTGTGGTCGTCATCTCCGGGCTGGTCGCGGTCGCGGTTGCCGGTCCCCCGCTGGTCGAGTCCGGCCGGAAGTTCCGTGGCACGCCGGCCTGGCCGCTGATGCTGACCGGCGTACTCATGCTGTTTGTCGGAGTACTGACCCGCTCCTATGACACATCGGTGCTGGCCGCGATCGCGCCTTCGCTGCCGCTGCTGTCGGTCGCCTGCGTCGCCCCGGCGCGGTCCGGCGGCGTCCCCGATGGTCCGTCCCTGCCGGTGCTGGTCGTGGGAGCGGGGAGCGCTCTTGCGGCCGTCGTACTGTCCCTGCTGGTCTTCCGCGCCCCACTGACCTAAGCGTCGCCTGCTTAGGTGCCGGCAATTGCATGGTCTAACCTGCAGTCCGCCGCAGCTTAAGCCCGCGGGAAGACCGAGCCCCGACCGTCGACGCGAGTTATATCGGCGCAGGCCCTCGACTAGGCCAGCGCGACCAGATCGGCCAGATCGGGTGACCAGCTGTCTTCGACGCCGTCCGGCAGCAGGATGACCTTCTCCGGGGCCAGCGCTTCGACCGCTCCCTCGTCGTGGGTCACCAGGATGACCGCACCGGTGTATGTCTTCAGCGCATCGAGCACCTGCTCGCGCGAGGCCGGGTCGAGGTTGTTGGTCGGCTCGTCCAACAGCAAGACGTTGGCACCGCTGCTGACCAGGCTCGCCAGCGCCAGCCGGGTCTTCTCGCCGCCGGACAGCGTGCCCGCGGGCTGGTGCACGCTGTCCCCGGAGAACAGGAACGCGCCGAGGATCTTGCGCAGGTCGGTGCTCGCCGCATCGGGGGCAGCGCGGGTGATGTTCTCCAACACGCTCAGGTTGCCGTCGATCGTCTCGTGCTCCTGCGCGAAGTAGCCCATCTTCAGCCCGTGCCCGGGGACGACGCGACCGGAGTCCGGTGCTTCGGCGCCAAACAGCAGCCGCAGCAGGGTCGTCTTGCCCGCGCCGTTGAGGCCGAGTACGACGACCCGCGCGCCGCGGTCGACCGCAAGATCGACATCGGTGAATATTTCCAGCGAACCGTAGGACTTGCTCAATCCCTCGGCCTGGAGCGGCGTACGGCCCGCGGGTGCTGGCGCGGGGAACCGCACGCGGGCGACCCGGTCGCTCTGCCGCTCGTCTTCCAGGCCGGCGAGCAGCTGCTCGGCGCGGCGGGCCATGTTTTGCGCGGCGACGGCCTTCGTTGCCTTAGCACGCATCTTGTCGGCCTGCGACAGCAGCGCGCTGGCCTTCTTCTCGGCGTTGGCGCGCTCGCGCTTGCGTCGTTTTTCGTCGACGTCGCGCTGCTTGAGGTAGTCCTTCCAGCCGACGTTGTAGACATCGAGTACGGCGCGGTTGGCATCGAGATACCAGACCTTGTTGACGACCGCGTCGAGCAGGTCGACGTCGTGGCTGATGACCACGATCCCGCCGTCCTGGCGCACCAGGAAGTCGCGCAGCCAACCGATCGAGTCGGCGTCGAGGTGGTTGGTCGGCTCGTCGAGCAGCAGCGTGTCGGCGCCGGAGAACAGGATCCGCGCGAGCTCGACGCGCCGGCGCTGTCCACCGGACAGGGTGCTCAGCTGCTGGGCCAGCACCCGATCGGGCAGCCCGAGGTTGGAGCAGATGCGGGCCGCTTCGCTCTCGGCGGCGTACCCGCCGTTGGCCGCGAACTGGTCTTCCAGGCGTGAGTATCGGTTGATCAGCTTGTCGCGCTCGGCGCCGTCGGAGTCGGCCATCCGCGCCGACAGGTCGGCCATGTCGTGGACGAGTACGTCGAGCCCGCGCGCCGACAGCACCCGGTCGCTGGCGGTGACACTCAGGTCGCCGCTCTTGGGGTCCTGCGGGAGATAGCCGACGCTGCCCTTGCGCTCGACGCGGCCACGGCCGGGCTGCGACTCCCCCGCCAGGACTCGCAGCGACGTCGTCTTGCCGGCACCGTTGCGCCCGACAAGTCCGATGCGGTCGCCGGGCTGCACGCGCATCGTCGCGTCGTCGATCAACATGCGCGCGCCGGCGCGCAGCTCGATCTTCTCGGCGGTGATCACAGCATTTCCTCAGACATCAGGCGGGACGGGCAAACCAGCCCAGTCTACGCCGCAGGGGCGGCGGGACTCACGTGATTTCCTGCACCGCTGCTAGGCGTCCGAAGCGCCGCGCGGGCCCTCGATCTGCTTGCGCGCGCTGGCCTCGATCGTGCCCATCACCCGTGGCGGGAGCACGATGACACCACGCGCGACGAGGTCCTTCAGCAGTGCCTGGGCCCGACCGACGTACGCCGCTCGCTCCGCCGTACTCGATGCAGCGTGCGCGTGACGCAGCAGCTTCACCGCCTGCTCAAGGCTTGCGGCGTCCGCGTCGTCCAGATACGAACGGCCGACCCGCTGCGCGAAACGACGCGCGGACTCCCAGGCGCGCTCCAGGCGCCCGACGCGTTGCTGGTAGTCCTCGACGAAGGCAAGGTCGTCAGGCAGCGACTCGGTGCGTAGGGCTTGAGCGTCGCCGAGCGCTTCAAAGAACGCCGCCGTCGGTTCCTGGGTGACGTCGCTGATTGCGGGAAACTCCAACACCACAAACGGGTCGGTCTCAAAAGGCGCGTACGCCGCAAGCACGGCATCGTGTCGCTGAGTTGCCCTGCGCCACAGGCGTTCTCGCGTCGAGACGGCGTCGTACGTCGTCCCGGCACGCTCGTCGCGGGCCAGCAGCCACAGCGGCGCGGCAATCCACACGGCGCACCACAGGCCGATACCGATGCGCACGTACGCCGATGCGGGACCGACGAAGCGCCACGCGACGAGCCCCACCAGCACCATCGCGACAGCGGTGATGACGACGCCCGAGCTCGATCGCCCGGATGACTCGGGCGACGGTGTCAGGCTCATGCGCCCCAGCGTATCCGCGGCGTCCGCAGTCCGGTCCTGTCACCGCGCAAAAACCGAGGTGACATATGCTGACCACCCGCGCAGACCACGGATGGACATGGACGACGAAGCTGACTTTCCCCATGGTCGCGCCGCTGGCTTTGGTCTCGCGGTCGGACTTACGCTGTTCATCCCGCTGCACTTTGCACTCGATCGGGCCGGCGATGTCGCTCTGGTCCTGACGCTGATCGGAACTCTGATCGCCGGTCTGCTGAGCTATCGCTTTGCCTTCGCGCGACAATCACGCCCAAGTCGGCACGCGGTGGCGGTTTTCGGGGTGGTGCTCGCGGTTGCCGGGCTGATCGTCGCCGTACTCCCTCCCGGCGCGCTCACTCCGACGGCACAGGCGCCGCCGCAAGCCGATCCGGCTGCGGAAGTCGCGCCAGGGCAGCGCGGCGGCTTGCTGCCGGATGCATCCGTTGCGCTCGATAACGCACTCGAACTTGCCCGGGTGGACTTCTCAGACGCCGATGCGAACGTCCAGCAGATCCTCGTCACCAACGTCAGCGTCTTGCTCGTGATTTACGACCGGCCGGCCGGTCTGCTACGCGCCTACAGCGCGACACCTGAGAAGGCCACCGCCTCCTCAATGAGCAGCGCGATCGACGCCACGGTCGTGACCTTCACGATGGGCGAGTTGAACCTCGGCGACATCAACACCTTGTTCGATAACACGCGGACGCAGTACGACCTCGATCAAACGGCCTCGGATAGCTTGTCGGTTCTCGGTACTACGACCGGTCAGCCGCCGTCGTTGACCATCACGATCGGTCAACAGACCGACAATCCGCACACCATCGAACTGTCGGCCAACGGCGACATCCCGGCGCCTGTCGACGTCAGTGACGCCACGGTCATCGTCTCAGCGGTGCAGGAGCTGCTGTTAACGGCCGGGAAGACGTCGATCGACCCAGTGATCACCGAAATCGTCACGCAGTCCGCCGGTCGGTGGCAAACCCCGATCATCCCGATCATCGACACTCCACTCGGGACCGAAACCGGCGTACTCATCAGGTTGACGACGTCACCGGCAACTATTTTCCGAACCCTCGGCTCGCAGCCGACGACTGTCGACGATGCGCCGAGCGGAGGCACTGGATTCGCGCTGACCGACATCAGCGTCGAAATGCTGGCCGAGATCATCGATGAAGCCGCAAAACCGTTCACGCTCACCGGAGACGACATGGCGACGGTGGCGTTGCGCATCGCGCAGCGTGAGGTCGACGGGAGCGTGAAGCCCGTGGTTGAGCTGCAGTTCTCCTCGACCCCTGACAGCTATGCGACGTACACGCTCGACGGCCAACGCCTCGAGGAGTAACTATCGCTCGGATCGGCGTGAATAACGCTCGGAT
>ERZ500994.526-NODE-526-length-11490-cov-5.979099_pt1 | contig 11490 bp, 10 predicted proteins | sample MGYA00248878_ERZ500994 | MGnify/ENA primary metagenome ERZ500994 (study PRJEB25958, sample SAMN03398533) | human skin metagenome | study: EMG produced TPA metagenomics assembly of the Human Skin Microbiome Metagenome (human skin metagenome) data set. | reverse complement strand
AACGTCTATGCATCGCGGACGGAGCGGCGGCCGGTCAATCCGCTGTTCGACGATCCGATCTTCCGGCGTTTCTTCGGCGGCGGTGGCGACGGATCGGGTGGCAATGCGACGTCGCAATCGCTGGGTTCGGGTGTGATCGTCGATGCGAGCGGTCTCGTCGTAACGAATTACCATGTCATCGAAGGCATGACGACGGTGCGGGTCGCGCTCGCCGACCGGCGCGAATTCGACGCCGAGATCGTGCTGCGCGACCAGCGGACCGATCTCGCGGTCCTGCGCCTCAAGAATGCGTCCGGTCTCCCGGCGATGGAGCTTGGCGATTCCGACGCGATCGAGGTCGGCGACCTTGCGCTCGCCATCGGCAATCCGTTCGGCGTCGGCCAGACCGTCACGCAGGGCATCATTTCGGCGAACGCCCGCACGCAGGTCGGCATTTCCGACTACGGGTTCTTCGTCCAGACCGACGCGGCCATCAATCCCGGCAATTCTGGCGGCGCGCTGATCGACATGCAGGCGCGTCTCGTCGGCATCAATTCGGCGATCTTCTCGAAGTCCGGCGGCTCCGTCGGCATCGGCTTCGCCATCCCCGTCAATATGGTGAAGATCGTCATCGCGGCCGCGAAAAATGGCGGCAAGCAGGTCCGGCGGCCGTGGCTGGGCGCATCGCTGCAGGTGGTGTCCAAGGACATCGCCGATTCGATCGGCCTCGACCGCCCGAGCGGCGCGCTGGTCACAGACCTGACCGATGACGGTCCGGCCAAGAAGGCCGGCCTCAGGCGCGGCGACGTCGTCGTCTCGATCGACGACCAGAAGGTTGATGATCCGGATTCGCTCGGCTATCGGCTCGGGACGAAGGCGATCGGCGGATCGGCGACGCTTGGCGTTCTCCGCGACGGCAAGAAGGTCACGGCGCAGATCGGCCTCGTGGCGGCCCCCGAAACACCGGCGCGGGACCCCGTGAAGATCAAGGGCTCGTCGCCATTCGCGGGCATGACGGCGCTGAACGTGTCGCCGGCCGTGATCGAGGAACTGTCGGTCGAAGGCACGAGTTCCGGCGTCGTCGTCAGCGACGTCGAGGCGGATACGCCGGCGGCGGCCGTGAATTTCCAGCGCGGCGACGTGATCCTCGCGATCAACGATGCGAAGATCGGCACGACGCGGGATCTGGAGCGCGCCACGGGCGGGCGTCACTATTACTGGAAGATCACGCTCTCGCGCGGCGGACAGGTGCTGACGACCGTGCTCGGCGGCTGATGCCACAAGACGTCGGCACCAGGCCCTGTCATTCTCGCGAAAGCGAGAAATCTGTCGCGAAATGAAAAAGGCCCGGATACGCAGCGCGTATCCGGGCCTTTTCGTTGAGAAACTTCGGGAAGGCGCGGTTACGCCGCCCTCTTCACGGGCGCCTTCGCGGCCGGCTTGCCCTTGACGAGACGCCGCTTGATCGAAGCCCAGAGCGATTTGATCTCGCTCGCGGCCGGACCGTCCGGATTGTGCTCGGTCACGCCGAGGCCGTGACGGGCCGCCTCCTGGAAGTCGACGCGGCTGGAGATCAGCGGCGTCAGCAGGCCGCCCATCGCCTCGAGAGCTTTCGTTCCCTGCTCGACGCGCGCGCTCTGCTGGGCAGGCGGGCACTGGTTGAGCAGGAAGACGTAATCGCGATCGATCTTCCGGATCGCCGCGCGGGTCGTATCGCTGGCCCAGAGATCGAAAGCGTTCGGCCGCGCGGGAACGATCGACAGATCCGCGACCTTGGCCGCAGCCGCGACCGTCGCGACATCGGCGCCGGGCGTATCGATGATGACCAGCGTCGCGCCCTGCTTCTCGAGCGCGGTGAGAACCTTGCGAAGCTTGTCGGAGGTGACGGCCTCGACCGGAATATCGACTTCGCCGCGCGCCTTCGACCAGTTGATGAGCGTGGCCAGCGGGTCCATATCGATGACGAAAACCCGCTCGCCGGCTTCATGCGCGGCGACGGCGATCGAGGAAGCGAGCGTGCTCTTTCCGGAGCCGCCCTTCTGTGTGACGAATGCGATAGTCCGCATGGATGAACCTTGGTGATTGACAGTGTCGGAAACGCAGACTCCTCGGCACTGTGAATCAAAATTTTTGATTCGTAACGTTTTTTTTCACATTTCTGCGATTTTACGCTTGAAATCAGGTGGACAGAAGTCCGGGCCGATACAGCGACGGCGTGCGGAATGAGCGATCTCTTCGACGCCGCGGGACTTGAATCCGACGTTAGCCGCCCGCTCGCAGATCGTCTGCGTCCGAGGCGGCTCGATGAGGTCGCGGGGCAGGATCATCTGCTTGGTCCCGATGGCGCGCTGACGCGGCTGATCGAGACGCGCTCCGTCGGCAGCCTGATTTTCTGGGGTCCGCCGGGAACGGGAAAGACGACGGTCGCGCGGCTTCTGGCAAGCGCAACCGATCTCGCGTTCGTGCAGATCTCCGCGATCTTCTCCGGCGTTGCCGATCTGAAGAAGGTGTTTGAAACCGCTCGCGCGCGGCGCAAGACGGGGCAGGGGACGCTGCTGTTCGTCGACGAAATCCACCGCTTCAACCGCGCGCAGCAGGACTCGTTCCTGCCTGTGATGGAAGACGGCACGATCACGCTTGTCGGCGCCACGACGGAAAATCCGTCGTTCGAACTCAATGCCGCGCTTCTCTCCCGCGCGCGCGTGATGACCTTTCGGGCGCTCGACCATGATGCGATTGCGGCATTGCTCGACCGCGCCGAGCAGATCGAAGGGCGCAAGCTGCCGCTCGACGACGACGCCCGCGAGGCGCTGATCATGATGGCCGATGGCGACGGTCGTGCAGCCCTTACCCTCTCGGAAGAAATCTGGCGCGCCGCGCGCGACGGCGAGACCTTCGACCGCGCCTCGCTGGCTGAGATCGTGCAGCGTCGCGCGCCCATCTACGACAAGGCGCAGGAAGGGCACTACAATCTCATCAGCGCCCTGCACAAGACGGTGCGCGGCTCCGATCCCGATGCGGCGCTCTACTATCTCGCGCGCATGCTCGACGCCGGCGAAGACCCGCTGTTTCTCGCCCGGCGCATCATGCGCATGGCGGTTGAGGACATCGGCATGGCGGACCCGCAGGCGCTCGTCGTCGCCAACGCCGCCAAGGACGCTTACGATTTTCTGGGCAGTCCGGAATGCGAACTGGCGCTCGCGCAGGCCGTCGTCTATTGCGCGACCGCGCCGAAATCGAATGCGCTCTACACCGCCATGAAAGGCGCGATGCGACTTGCGAAGGAGCATGGCTCGCTCATGCCGCCCAAGACGATCCTCAACGCGCCGACGAAGCTGATGAAGAGCGAAGGCTATGGCGCGGACTATCGCTACGATCACGACGAGCCCGACGCCTTTTCCGGCCAGGATTACTGGCCGCCGGACCTCGGACGCCAGACGCTCTACGAGCCGGTCGATCGCGGATTCGAGCGGGATGTCGCGAAGCGGCTTGCCTGGTGGGCGAAGCTGCGCCGGGAGCGAGGGGGATAGTTGGCCATCCCAAACCTCTATGCTATCATCGTGATAGCATAGAGGTGGGCGTCATGGGGCAATTGCTCGTTCGCAATCTTGACGATGACGTCATCGCAAAACTGAAAGTGCTGGCCTCCCGGGAAAACGCGTCGCTTGAACAGACTGCGCGGCGAATTCTCAGCGACTCCGTGCGGGTGACCAAGGCGCAGGCGCTTGCCGAGCTCGACCGGATACGCGCGACGACGAAGCCATCCTCCGTTAGCAGCGTCGATCTTCTTCGGGCGTTCCGGGACGGCGATGATCCTGACGCTTGACGCATCGCTGGCCGTGAAATGCGTGTTCGACGAACCGGGAAGCGCAGAGGCGCGCTCGCTCGTCGAGCGCGAAACCGTCATCGCGCCGGACTTTCTCCTGCTCGAACTTCACCACGTTCTCTGGAAGCGCGTTCGACGGAAGGAAATGTCTCAGGACGCTCTTCTGGCATCGACGTCTGTCCTGAGAGCCAGTTTCGACCGGCTCGTTCCGTCAGATCAACTGATCGAAACGGCGGCACAGCTTTCTCTCGCATTGGACCATGCGATCTATGATTGCCTTTATCTCGCACTGGCGAAGCGGGAAGGTGTGGCGCTTGCGACAGCCGATACGAAACAGGCGACTGCCGCGATGAAAGCAGGCCTGAAGGTTCAGCTGCTGTAGACTACAAACGGTATTCGGTGCCTCACGGCACCATCGTGATCGGCTCGCCCTCGCCTGGACCTTCCATCATGGCCGCGTCCATCGCCTGGCCATGCCAGTAATTGTAATTCGCGACCTTGTCGCCCCAGGACATGTCCTTGTAGGCCAGCGCAGGTTGCTGCCCCGCGTAATAGTAGCAGCGGCACTGCACCGGATCGACATAGAGCCAGCTCTGGTCGTCGCCGCGCTTCACCGGAACGAACTTGTGCGGCGGTATCTTGAGATAGTTCATGCGCGCGATCTGCCCGGGGGTCAGGTCGTGCTTCTTGAAGCCGTTCTTCACCAGATTGTCGTCGTCGGCGCAGGCGAGGCCCGGGAGGGTCAGCAAAGCCAGAGCGTACAGGACCGGGCGGATCATCATCGTCTGCCTCACAGAGGGATGTTGTCGTGCTTCTTCCAGGGGTTCTCGAGCTCCTTGTGGCGGAGCAGTGCGAGCGCCCGCGCGACGCGACGGCGCGTCGAATGCGGCATGATCACCTCGTCGATGTAGCCGCGCTCGGCGGCCACGAACGGCGACAGGAACCGTTCCTCGTATTCCTTCGTGCGCTCGGCGATCTTCGCCGCATCGCCGATGTCCTGACGGAAGATGATCTCGACCGCGCCTTTCGCGCCCATCACCGCGATCTGCGCGGTCGGCCAGGCGTAGTTGAAGTCGCCGCGCAGATGTTTTGACGCCATGACGTCATAGGCGCCGCCGAACGCCTTGCGCGTGATGATCGTCACCTTCGGCACGGTCGCCTCGGCATAGGCGAACAGCAACTTCGCGCCATGCTTGATGAGGCCGCCATATTCCTGCGCGGTGCCCGGCAGGAAGCCCGGAACGTCGACGAAGGTCACGATCGGGATGTTGAAACAGTCGCAGAACCGCACGAAGCGGGCGGCCTTGCGGGAGGCGTCGATGTCGAGCACGCCGGCCAGCACCATCGGCTGGTTGGCGACGATGCCGACGGTGCGGCCTTCCATGCGGCCGAAGCCGGTGACCATGTTGCGCGCATGCGCCGACTGGATCTCGAAGAAGTCGCTTTCGTCGACGACCTTCAGGATCAGCTCCTTGATGTCGTAGGGCTTGTTCGGATTGTCGGGGATCAGCGTGTCGAGCGACATGTCGACCCGGTCGGAATCGTCGAAGCTCGGCCAGTCCGGCAGCTCGTCGGTGTTGGACGACGGCAGGAAGTCGATCAGCCGGCGCATCTGCAGCAGCGCCTCGACATCGTTGTCGTAGGCATGATCGGCGATCGAGGACTTCGTCGTGTGGACCGAAGCGCCGCCGAGTTCCTCGGCCGTCACGGTCTCGTTGGTCACGGTCTTCACGACGTCGGGGCCCGTCACGAACATGTAGCTCGTGTCGCGCACCATGAAGATGAAGTCGGTCATGGCCGGCGAATAGACGTCGCCGCCCGCGCAGGGGCCCATGATGACGGAAATCTGCGGGATGACGCCGGAGGCCAGCACGTTGCGCTGGAACACCTCGCCATAGCCGCCGAGCGCCGCGACGCCCTCCTGGATGCGCGCGCCGCCGGCGTCGAACAGGCCGATGATCGGCGCGCGGTTCTTCAGCGCCATGTCCTGCAGCTTGGTGATCTTCTGGGCGTGCGTCTCCGACAGCGAGCCGCCGAAGACCGTGAAATCCTTGGCGAAGACGAAGACCGCGCGGCCGTTGACCGTGCCCCAGCCGGTGACGACGCCGTCGCCGGGGATCTTTTCGCCCTTGTCCATGCCGAAATCGACGGCGCGGTGCTGCACGAACATGTCGAATTCCTCGAACGACCCGTGGTCGAGCAGGAGTTCGATGCGCTCGCGTGCGGTCAGCTTGCCCTTCGCGTGCTGCGACTCGATGCGCTTCGCGCCGCCGCCGAGGCGGGCGCTCTCGCGGCGCTTCTCCAGGGTGTCCAGAATTTCTTTCATCGGTCCGTTCGGTCCTTCCGTCGGAATGTGATTAGCATTTCTGGCCCGCCTGGGAACCCTTGCCGGCTTCCGCCCGCAAAAAGGAGTGCGCCTTGACCGGAACGCCGTGTCTCGCCCCGACGGGCTGGCCGAAAACATTGCTGCGGTTGGAGGGGCTGGCGGTTCTGGCCGCAGCGACCGTCGCCTATGCGCAGACGGGGCAATCCGGGTGGCTGTTCGTCATCCTGTTCTTCGTCCCCGATCTCACAATGGCGGCGTACCTTGCCGGCCCGCGTGCCGGGGCTGCGGCCTACAACGCCGCCCACACCTATGTCGCCCCGCTCGCGTTGGGGCTGGCAGGATACGGGGCCGGCCGGATGCCGGTCGTCGCGGTGGCGCTGATCTGGATCGCGCATATCGGCTTCGACAGGGCGCTCGGATACGGGCTCAAATATGCGACCGGATTCGGCGACACGCATCTCGGCCGGATCGGCCGGGCGCGCTGATCATCGCGCGGCCGCCGTCGCCGCCGGCATGTCTTCCGCGCGCGGCCGGTAGAGAAGTAGTCCGACGATGCCGACGACGCAGGCGAAGCCGATGTAATAGACCGGCGCGATCTTCTGCCCCGTCATCTGGATCAGCCACTGGTTCGTGAAGGGTGCGAGGCCGCCGAACAGCATGACCGCGAAATTGTAGACGAGCGACGCTCCGGTCGACCGCATGCCGATCGGGAAGATCTCGGTCAGGAAGGCCGGCGTCGGGCCGAACAGCACGGACAGCATCAGGCCGCAGGCCTGCAATTGCCACAGATGCGCGCGGGTCGGCTCGCCGACGAGGCGCGTGAACATGATCGTGGATAGAACGGCGTAGAGCACGATGCCGGGGATCATCAGGGCCCGTCGCCCGATGCGGTCGGAGAGCGCGCCGGTGAGCGGCGCGATCAGGGCGTTGCCCAGGCCGACGCACAGAAGCCCGATCTGCGCATCGGCGAGATCGAGATGGAGGTCCGTGGAGGCGAAAGCCGGCAGGAATGTCGAGCCGACATAGTTGATCGACGTGCCGGTCGCGACGACGCAGAATCCGACGACCAGCTCCCGCCGATGGTCGCGCAGCACGTCCCGCAAGGGCGTGTCGCGCGCGACGACATTGGCCTTTCGCGCCGCGACGAAGGCCTTGAAGTCCGGCGATTCATCGCATTTCTGGCGCAGATAGACGCCGACCGGTCCGATCAGCACGCCGAGCAGGAAGGGCACGCGCCAGCCCCAGGTCGCGAAGGCTTCGGGGCTGAGGGTCTTGCTCAGCACCGTCGCGAAAAGCGCGCCGAGGACGGTCGCCAGCGCCTGGCTGACCGCCTGCCAGGAGCCATAGAAGCCGCGCCGGCCCGGCGGCGCGAATTCGATGAGCATCGCCGAGGCGCTGCCGAATTCGCCGCCCGCCGAGAATCCCTGGATCAGCCGCGCGACGAGGATCATCAGGGGGGCGGCGATGCCGATGGAGGCATAGGTCGGCAGAATGCCGATGATGCCGGTGCCGACGGCCATCGCCAGGATCATGATCACCAGCGCGCTCTTGCGGCCCCACTTGTCGGCATAGATGCCGAAGACGATGCCGCCGATCGGCCGTGCGGCGAAAGCGATCCCGAACGTGGCGAAGATGTAGAGCAGCGAATTGGCAGGATCGTCGGACGGGAAGAACAGCTTGCCGATGACGCCCGCGAACAGGCCGAAGACCGTGAAGTCGAACCATTCCAGCGCGTTGCCCAGCGTGGAGGAGATGACCACACGGCGGCGCATGGCGGGATCGACAGGAACCATGGGACGTCCTTGTGCGGCTTCGGCGGGCGAGCGGCCCTCGCAAGATCGGGGCCGTTCTCCATCCTCCGCGCCGCGGGCGTCCCGCGCAATGGGGCGTTCAGTGCTTCATGTGCATGTCCATGCCCGGCATGGTCCCGGATTTCTCGGCGGCGGGCGCGGTCGCGCCGATGCCCTGGACATCGAATGTCGCCTTCAGCGGGCCGGCCTTTTCGAAGGTGAGCGTGGCGTCGAAGCGCTCGCCCTGTTTCAGCGGGCGCTTCAGGTCCTGGAACATCAGATGGTAGGAGCCGGGCTTCAGCGTGAGGCTGGCGCCGGCCGCAACCGGCACGCCGCCGTCGATGGGACGCATGGTCATCACGCCGTCCTTCACCGCCATTTCGTGAATCTCGCCGCGATCGGAAATGTCCGACGTCACGGATACGAGCCTGTCGCCGGATGGCCCGGAGTTGACGATCGTCAGATAGCCGGCGGCGACCTTCGCGCCACCGGGCGTCGCGCGCGACCACGGGCTGTCGATCGTGATGGGCCCCGAGGTCGCCCCTTTGTCGGCCGTGCCCTTCTCGGCGGCCGCGACGAGGCGGAGCGCCGGCGCCGGCGTGTGGGACGCGGCGGCCGCGTCGGTGTCCGTCCAGCGCTGCTCGCCCTGCGCGCAGGTCTGGACGACCGGGAAATAGAGCGCCGTATTTGGGGCGAGGGATTTATCGACGAGGCCGGTGAACTTGAACTCGTCGGTGAAATCCGCCGGCAGATTGCCGTCCGACCATGTGATCGTCTTGACGCCCTCCGCGAGAGCGCCGTGCATCGTCTCGTAGGGATGATCGTAGGGGCCTTTCACCGTCTCGATCCGCCAGCCGGCTTTCGCCTGCGGTTTCACGCCGATGAAACCCGCCGGGATCGTCACCGACACTTTCGTCGTCGGCGATCCTTCGCATCCGTGCGTCACGCGGAGCGTCGCGATGAAGCCTTTCCCGACAGTGGCCTGCGGTTGATCGAAAACGATATGGGCGCGCGCCTGACAGGCGAAAAGAGCTGTGCCGAAGACAGCGATCCAGCGCGTGGCTTTCATCATGGACTGATCTCCTTCTTGGGACTGCCGAAGCCGGTTCAGAGCGGACGGAAAATGCCGACGTCGTCGGCTTTCGCCGATCCGAGCTGATAGCGGCCCGACAGCGAGAATGTGCGCTGCGGGAATGGATGAAACAGGAAGTATTTCGCGTTGTTGAGATTATCGATCCCGAACGAGAATGAGGCGCGCTCGTCAACCTTGTAGGCGATCTTGAGATCGGCGACGAAGAAGCGGTCGAACGATCCATAGACATTGTGGACGACATCGTTGTTGGAGAGCGTCGACCACATGCGCCCCTGCCAGCGGCCGGCGAGCGACATCGACCAATGATCGTCGGGCCGGTAGGTGCCGACGAGCGTCCAGCGCCATTTCGGTACATAGGGCGCGTTCTTGCCGACCGGGGAGACGTTCCACAGATCGTTGTTGGCCGCAGAGCCGCCGGCCCAGGTCGGATCGGAGAGAATGCGGGAATCGACGAATGTCGCGCTGCCCTGCAGTTCGAACCGGTCGATCAGGACGTTGTCTTTCGCGAGAGCGACCTCGACGCCGCGATTGCGGACCTTGCCGACATTCGTGTTCGACGCCACGACTGCGCCGGCGGGCACGAAAATGTTCTGCGAGATGATCGCGTCGCGCACATCCTCGTTGAACAGCGAGACGCGCAACCAGCCGTCGCGTCCGATCGCGCGCCGTAGTGCGATCTCGCTGGACAGCGCGACTTCCGGCAGGAGGTTCGGATTGGGATTGGCGATCACGCCTGTCGCCGACGACAATGTCGTGAGGTTGTAGAGTTCCTTCGCTGTCGGAAAGCGGTTCGCGAGGCCGATCGAACCGGTGACGGTCCAGTCCCGATCCGGCGTCCATTGCAGCGACCCCTTCGGCGAGAAGCGTGCGTGGTGCAGTTCAGGCTGCCAGATCGGCAGGCTGGCCTGCACGTTGGCGGGCGTGTTCGCGAAACCGGTGCCGAGCGTGTTGAGGCCGGCGAGCTGCTGATTGTATCCGTCGGTTGCGGACCAGTTCTCCCAGCGTCCACCGAGCGTCAGCTTGAAATCGGGATGGAACCGCCAGGCGTCCTGCGCCCACAGCGCCTGCGTGCGCGTCGTGCCCTGCGCATTCGAAGCCGCAAGACCGATGGAGGAATCCACGCCGGCGGTCCAGTTCGTCGTCAGCCAGACCGGATTGTTGAGATGATATTCGTCGGCATGAACGCCGAAGCTGATTTCATGCGGACCGTAGAAATCCGGCCGCAGGATTCCCTTCGCGTCAAAATTGTTCCAGTAGGTGCCGCCAAAACGCGAATCCTTGCCGTTCGGCGTGACGCCGAAGGCGGGCAGCGCGGAATAGGGCGAGATCTGATCCGATTTCAGATAGGTGAAATTCGCGGCCGAGATGTCGAAGTCGAAAGGACCGTTGCTGGCCGAGCGGAGCGAGACCGCATTTGCGAGCATCTGCTCCTGCCAGCGGTAATAGCCGCCGCCAAAACTCTGCAGCACGGTCGAGTTGAACGACGCCGGTCCTGATGGCGGTCCAAAGCTGCCGGCGAAGCTTTGCGGAAAGGTGTTGCTGTCGCTCGACCAGATGCCGACCTGGTATGTCGCGCGAATGGTCGGCGTGAAATCATAGGCGAGTTTCAACTTGCCCGTGACCTGCTGGTTGTCGAGCTGGCCGAGCGCGCCGAGGACATTCGCGACATTGCCGACCTTGTTATAGGCGAACCATGAGCCCGGATAAGGATAGGCGCTGGGCGTCGTCGTATAGGTCAGGGGCTGCGTGTGGTTCACGGCGAAGCGGCCCGCGAGGAACCACGAGAAATCGCCGATCCGGTCGCCCGCCGTCATGGTGGTGATGCTTGTGAGATAGGTGCGGTTCGTGCCGTAGAGGCTGAAGGTCTGCAGCGATTCCGTCTGCTTCGCGGTGACTTCGAGCTTCTCAGGCATGCGCGTCGTGATCTGCAGCACGCCGCCAAGCGCATTGCCGGGATAGGCGGCAGAGAACGGGCCATAGAGGAAATCGACGCGCTCGATCTCTTCCGGAGCCACCATGCCCCAGCGCGGCGCGCCGATCGTGTTGTCGTTGCCGATGAGGGCGGTGAGCAGAATGTCGTCCGCATAGACGAGAGACCGCGCGCTTGAATTGACGCCCCAGGTGCGGGTCGCGAGGACAGCCTGCGTGTCGCCGTCATTGCGCTTCCGGACGAAGAGGCTCGGCATGTATTTCACCGCGTCTTCGGTATCGACGATGTTGATCTTTTCCTGGATGTCGCGCCGCGTGACGCTCGCCACCGTATTTGGGAGTTGGAACCGCTCGACAAAGGCCGGCCGCCCATCCGGTGTCGAGGGCGACCAGCGCGACGGTGCGCCCGTCGCCGATCGGCGCGTAGTCGCGGAGCGCGGCGTAGCCGTCGTCGCGGTAGGGGGTGGGGGTCGGAGCCGACGTCGCGGGGTCGAGCTCGGGCGCACTCACCCCGACGCCGTTCCCGTACCGCAGGCAGCCAAAACTC
>ERZ500994.524-NODE-524-length-11501-cov-11.838022_pt1 | contig 11501 bp, 8 predicted proteins | sample MGYA00248878_ERZ500994 | MGnify/ENA primary metagenome ERZ500994 (study PRJEB25958, sample SAMN03398533) | human skin metagenome | study: EMG produced TPA metagenomics assembly of the Human Skin Microbiome Metagenome (human skin metagenome) data set. | reverse complement strand
CCTGCCAGAGGGGACGGGTCGGGCCCCGGCGAGTGCGGCGCGGCGCGAGCCCGGCACCGGCGAGCGCGACGAACAGCGGCCACCAGGCGAACTGGTAGTGCGAGAGCTGCACGGGCGAGCTGCTCAGCGCGGCGACGAGGGCGACGAGCGTGACCGCCACGGGCGCCGTGGTCCGCGGGTGCCGCAGCACCCCGACGAGCGCCGCGAGGGTGAGCCCACCGGCCGCCAGCGGGCCGAGCGCGTCGACGAAGAGCCACCCCGACGCCCACGCCGGGGCATAGCGATAGGTCGTGCCGGCGAGCAGCACGTCGTGCCCCGCCTCGGCGTGCCCGAGCTGGAAGGTCACCGGCGTCGTCATCGCCGCCAGCGCTTCGCCCTCCATCGGGACGAAGGTGAAGACCCAGGAGACCGCCGCCGCCACCCCCGACCCGAGGGCGAACGGGAGGACCCGCCGGGTGCCGAGGTCACGGGCGAGGAGCAGCGCCGCGGGCAGCAGCCCGACGAGCGCGAGACCGCCGGTGAGCTTGGCCGCCCCGGCGAGCCCGGCCAGGGCACCGCCGACGAGCAGCCACCGCGGGTCGCGGCCGGTCGTCGCGATCACCCACCCGAGCAGGGCGGCGACGACGAGCGCGCAGGTGACCGCCTCGAGGGTGGCCACCCGCGCCGGGTCGAAGGGCAGGGTCCACCACAGCAGCGCGGTGCCGATCCCGGCGGCGGCGCTCCAGCGACCCGGTCGGCCGGTCCGCCACACGAGGACCGCCAGCAGCAGGCCGGTGACCCAGGCGGCGACGGCGGAGGGCAGCCGGGCGGCGACGCGGGTGTCGCCGAGGACGAGCTGGGCCACCGCCATGAGCTGCTTGACGAGCGGTGGGTGCTGCGCGTTGACCAGCCAGTCGCCGTGGAGCATGCCGACGGCGGCCTGGTGGTAGTAGAGCTCGTCGCCCGCGAGGTGCGCCGCATCGAGCCGCCAGCCGATGGTCAGGGCACCGACGACGCTCGCGGCGAGCAGGAGGAGGTGTCGGGCCCGGAGGCGAGCGGTCAGAGCCGCTCCACCACGTAGTCGATGCAGTCGAGGAGCGCCGACACGTCGTCGGGGTCGACGGCGGGGAAGGTCGCGATGCGCAGCTGGTTGCGCCCCAGCTTGCGATAGGGCTCGATGTCGACGACGCCGTTGCGCCGCAGGGTCGCCGCGACGGCGGCGGCGTCGACGGACGTGTCGAGGTCGACGGTCGTGACGACCTGGGAGCGGGCCGCGGGGTCGGTGACGAAGAGGTGCGTGTGCTCTCCCTTCGTCGCCCAGTCGTGGATCCGCGAGGAGGACTCGGCCGTGCGGGCGGTGGTGAAGTCGAGGCCGCCGGAGGCGAGCATCCAGCGCACCTGCTCGGCCATGAGGGCGAGCGTGGCGACGGCCGGGGTGTTGAGGGTCTGGTCCTTGCGCGAGTTGTCGATCGCGGCGGTCAGCGAGAGGAAGTCGGGGATCCACCGGTCGGTGGCGGCGATCTCCTCGGCCCGGGCCAGCGCCGCCGGGCTCATGATCGCGAACCAGATGCCGCCGTCGGAGGCGAAGGACTTCTGCGGGGCGAAGTAGTAGGCGTCGGTCTGCGCGATGTCGACGGGCAGTCCGCCGGCGCCGGAGGTCGCGTCGACGAGGACGAGGGCGCCGTCGTCGGCCCCCGCCGGGCGCTGCACCGGCGCCATGACGCCGGTCGAGGTCTCGTTGTGCGGCCACGCATAGGTGTCGACGCCCGCGACCGCCTCGGGGAGGCTCAGCCCGCCGGGCTCGGCCGTGCGGACGTCGGGGTCGGCGACGAAGGGGGCGCGGCGGGTGACCGCGGCGAACTTGCCGGAGAACTCGCCGAAGACGCAGTGCTGGGCCCGCTCGCGGACCAGGCCGAGGGCGGCGATGTCCCAGAAGGCGGTCGAGCCGCCGTTGCCGAGGACGACCTCGTAGCCGTCGGGCAGGGAGAAGAGCTCGGTCAGGCCCTCGCGCAGGTCGCGCACGAGCCCGCGCACCGGCGCCTGCCGGTGGGAGGTGCCCAGGACGTCACCGGCGATCGACTGCAGGTAGGCCAGCTGCTCCGGGCGCACCAGCGAGGGGCCGGAGCCGAAGCGGCCGTCCCGGGGCTTGCGCTCGTCGGGGATGATGATCGCGTCGCTCACGGGCCCGAGTCTGACCTACCGGGCGCGGCGGTTGCCACCCGGTCCCAGATGCCGTGCGGTCAGGGGGTCGTGGCCAGCTCCGAGCCGCTCGGCGCGGTGATCGAGACCGGCTCGCCCCACTCGGAGGCCAGGAGACGGGCGGTCGCGCCGTTGAGGGTGAACTCCATCCGGCGGATGAGGTCGTCCTCGTCGAGCCACACGTCGTAGATGACCGTCTCGGGTGCGCCCGGGGCGGGCTTCATGCCGAGCTCGCGCAACGACGTCGCGGTGTCGACGGTGGCCGTGTAGTGGGTCGTCGAGACGCCGCCGACGTCCTCGGTGCCCTTGTTGCCCGCCTTCTCCACCCCGGCGACGAAGGCGTCGAGCTGGCGGCGCATCGACAGGATCTGCACCTGGTCGATGGTCGTCTTGACGAGGGGGTTGGTCGAGTTCTCGTCGACCTTGACCCACTTGGGCGGCTGGGCCAGGTAGTACTGCCCGTCGACGAGCCGGTAGCCGAGCTGCTGACCGGCGAGAGAGACGTCCATGTCGAGGGAGTCGGCGGACAGGTCCTGCACCCCGGTCGCCGAGGCCTGCGACTGCCCGGCGATCTTGGCCGTCACGTCGATCTTGACCGTCGGGTTGGCGTCCACCGCCGCCTCGAGGCGGTCGGTGAACTCCGCGGCGTCGAAGGGGGCGCCGGTGTCGGTCGAGGTCGACGACGAGGTGCTCGAGGACTTCGTCGAGTTGGACAGGGTCGGGGTGCTGTCCTTGCCGCCGCCGGGGGTCGGCGTCGAGGAGTTGGACACGCTGTCACCCCCCGTCCCGGCGGTCGGCCCGGGGCCGCCGTCACCCCCGCACGCGGAGAGGGTGAGGGCGGTCGCGAGAGCGAGCGTCAGGGCGGGGGAGCGGCGTCGCATGCGGCTCAGGCGCCGGGCAGCTGGTCGTAGCCGGCGACCTCGGTGATCGCGCGCGGGCCGTGGCCGATGTAGTTGCTGCTCGGGCGGATGAGGCGACCGGTGCGCTTCTGCTCGAGGACGTGGGCGGCCCAGCCGGCGGTGCGGGCGCAGACGAAGAGCGGGGTCATCATCTCGCCGGGGACGTCGGCGAAGTCGAGCAGGACCGCGGCCCAGTAGTCGACATTGGTCTCCATCTTGCGGTCCGGGTAGCGGTCCGCGAGCTCGGCGATCGCGGCCTTCTCCAGCTCGAGGGCGACCTCGTAGCGGGGCGCGCCCAGGCGCTTGCAGGTGTCGCGCAGGACGGCGGCGCGCGGGTCGTAGGCCCGGTAGACGCGGTGACCGAAGCCCATGAGGCGCTCCTTGCGGTCGAGAGCGTCCTTGACGTACTTCGTCGCGTCGCCGGTGCGCTCGACGCCCTCGATCATGTGCTGGGCACGCGAGGGGGCGCCGCCGTGGAGCGGGCCGGACATCGCGCCGACGGCACCGGAGAGGCAGGCCGCGGCGTCGGCGCCGGTCGAGGCGATGACGCGGGCGGTGAAGGTGGAGGCGTTCATCCCGTGCTCGGCGGCGGAGATGAAGTAGGCGTCGATGGCCTCGACGTGCTTCGGGTCCGGCTCGCCGCGCCAGCGGATCATGAAGCGCTCGACGATGTTCTTGCCCTCGTCGACGCGGGCCTGCGGGACCATCGCGGAGTTCTGCCCGTGCGCCGACTGGGCGATGAAGGACAGCGCCATGACCGAGGCGCGGGCCAGGTCGTCACGGACCTGGGTGTCGTCGATGTCGAGGAGCGGCTTGAAGCCCCACAGCGGCGCGAGCTGGGCCAGGGCCGACTGGACGTCGACGCGGATGTCGCCGCTGTGGACGGGCAGCGGGAAGGGCTCGGCGGGCGGCAGGCCCGGGTCGAAGCTGTCGTCGACGAGCAGGCCCCAGACCCGCCCGAAGGAGACCTTGCCGACCAGGTCGTTGATGTCGACCCCGCGGTAACGCAGGTTGCCGCCGGCCTTGTCCGGCTCGGCGATCTCCGACTCGAAGGCGACGACGCCCTCCAGCCCGTGCTTGACCTCGGTGTCCGTCATCTCGGTGGCCTTCCTTCGTGCGCAAGGTGATCTCGGGGCCATTCTGCACGTTCCCGACGACAGGACGATCCCGGGGCGACCAGCCGGTAGCATGCCCGGGGGCCACGCAGACGATCGACGAGGAGCTCCGGGTGGTGCGTTCACGCCTCGGGTACAGCCCGGCTCTCGACGGGGTGCGAGGGCTCTTCATGCTCTGCTTCATGGCCTACCACTTCGGGGTGGACCAGCTCGCCGGCATGTGGGTGTGCATCAACCTCTTCTTCGTCCTGTCGGCCTTCCTCATCACCCGACTGCTCGTCGAGGAGCGGGTCCAGCACGGTGACATCGACGTCTGGGCCTTCTACCGGCGCCGTGCCCGCCGGCTCCTGCCCGGGCTCTTCCTCGTCCTGACCTTCGTCCTCGTCTACGCGGTGCTGTGGGCCGACGACGCGGTCCGCCGCAAGATCGGCGGCGACGTCCTCGCCACCCTCGGCTACGTCATGAACTGGCGGCTGATCGCCGAGGGTGACCAGTACTTCGGGACGAAGGGAGGGGAGTCCCCCCTTCGTCATGCCTGGACCCTCGCCATCGAGGAGCAGTTCTACGTCCTCGTCCCCTTCGTCATCCTCGGTCTGATGCTCTGGGCCCGCACGCGCCGGCGGATGGCCCTCGTGCTGCTCGCCGGTGCCGTCGCCAGCGCGGTGTGGACCGCGGTCGTCGGCTTCCACGACGCGAGCGACTACCCCCGCGTCTACTACGGCACCGACACCCGCGCCCAGGCCCTCTTCATCGGTGCCGCCCTCGGCGTGTGGCTCGCCCCCGGGCGCAGCGGGGCGCTGCCGTCCTTCTCCCGGCCGGTCGTCGCCGTCGCCGGGGTGGTCGGCGTCGTCTCGAGCGTCTTCTCCTTCGTCGTCGTCGGGCCCTACTCGGGCTGGATGTTCAACCTCGGCGGCATGTTCTTCTTCGCGCTCGGCAGCGCGCTGCTCGTCATCGCCTGCGTCGACGAGCGGCCGAGCTGGGTGCACGCGATCTTCGGCTGGCGGCCGCTGGCCCACGCCGGTCGCCTCTCCTACGGCCTCTACCTGTGGCACTGGCCGATCTGGCTGGCCGTCGGCAACGGCCGGCTCACCGACAACGCGATCATCGAGTTCGTCCTGTGCGCCGTGCTGACGATCGGCATCGCCCAGCTGTCCTACCAGTACATCGAGCGCCCGGTCATCAAGCGCGGCGTCCGCGGCCTGCTGCCGTCGGTGCGCACCCCGGTCGTCGCGACCCTGCTGCCGGTCGTCCTGCTCGCCGGCGCCGGGCTCGCCGTCGCGAGCAGCGCCCCCACCGCACCCGCGGAGCCGACCGTCGCGGTGCCGCAGGGCCCGCCGCCGAAGATCGTCGCCGGGCAGCCCTCCTACCGCGAGGGCGAGCCGGCCCGCATCGGCGTCTTCGGCGACTCGGTGCCCTTCTTCCTCGTCGACCGCTTCCCGCAGGAGACCTTCCCCGGCGTCACCCTCGACAACTACTCCCGCGAGGGCTGCGACCTGCTCTCCGAGCCGATCAGCTGGGCCCCGGGCTTCCAGATGGGCAACGAGCCGAAGTGCACGGCCATGAAGAAGGAGTGGCCGCAGGAGTTCAAGAGCAACGGCGACGACGTCCTGCTCATCTGGGCCTCGCCGCTGCTCGCGGTACCGCACATCGTCGACGGCGAGCGGCTCTGGCTCGACGACAAGGCCTACCTCGACCTCATCCGCTCGCGCTGGGACCGGCTGCGCCGCCAGGCGCTCGACGCCGGTGCGACGCAGGTGCAGATCGTCAACGTCCCCTGCCGCAAGCCGGTCAAGGACTCCATCCCCGAGGAGTTCCGCGTCGTCTTCGACTCCAACCCCGCGATCGTCAAGGAGTACAAGGAGCCGAAGCGGATCAACCGGCTCGTCGAGCAGTGGGCCGACTCCCACGACGACGTGCAGGTCGTCGACCTGCACGGTGCCCTGTGCTCCGACGGCTACCCCGAGGAGATCGGCGGCATCAAGGTCTTCAACGACTACCTCCACTTCTCGCCGGAGGCGACCCCGATGATCTGGGAGCACGTCCTCGGCCAGGTGAGCCGCAACTACGTGCGGGCCCGGTCGTGAGGGCGCTGACCGCATCCCTGAAGACGTCGACGGGGGAGCAGCGGCTGGCTGCCCTCGACGGCTACCGGGGGCTCTTCGTCACCCTCGTGCTGCTCTACCACTTCGGCGCGACCTTCCTCGTCGGCGGCTGGGTGGGCATCAACCACTTCTTCGCCTTCTCCGGCTACCTGATCACCCGGCTGCTCATCTCCGAGCGAGCCCGCACCGGTGGCATCGACGTCCTGCGCTTCTACCGCCGCAGGGCCGAGCGGCTGCTGCCGGCGCTCGTCGCCGTGTGCACCGCGGTGCTCGTCGCGAGCCTCTTCGCCGGGTCGGCGAACCGCCACCGCGATGCCGGCGACGTGCTCGCCTCGCTCTTCTTCGTGCAGAACTGGCGCCTCATCAGCCAGGACGACGCGTACTTCGAGCAGGTCGGCAACCCCTCGCCGCTGCGGCACGCGTGGACGCTCGGCGTCGAGGAGCAGTTCTACCTGCTCGTGCCGCTCCTCGTGCTCGTGCTCTTCGCCGTGTGGCGCACCAGCCGCACCGCCCGTGTCGTCGCCCTCGCGGCGCTCGCCGTCGCCTCCGCCGCGTGGACCGCCCACCTCGCCCGCTCCGGCGTCGACTTCGCCCGGCTCTACTACGGCACCGACACCCGCGCACAGGCGCTGCTCGTGGGTGCGGTGGTCGCGGCCCTCCTCGGCCGGGACCACCGCGGACGACTGGGGCGGCGCCCTTCGGCCGGGGTCACGCAGGCCATCGGTCTCGTCGGCTTCCTCGTCTCGCTCTCGGCCTTCGTCGTCGTCGGGCCGCGCAGCGAGTGGCTCTTCACGAGCGGCGGCATGCTCTTCTTCGCCGTCGGCGCCGCGATGATGGGCCTGGCCGCGACCGACCCGCGGCCGCTGCTCATCAACCGGGTCGCGAGCTGGGGGCCGGCGGTGCTGCTCGGCCAGATGACCTACGGGCTCTACCTCTACCACTGGCCCATCCACCTCTGGCTGGGTCCGCTCCTCGACCCGCTGCCGCTCGTGGTCTCGGTGCTCGCGCAGCTCGCCGTGACCGTCGGTGTCGCCTACGCGTCCTTCCGCTGGCTCGAGGTGCCGGTGCTGCAGCACGGCTTCGGTGCGCTGCTGCCGCACGCGCTGCGACCCGCACCCCGGGCTCGCTCCGGTCGCGCGGCCCGCAGGGCCCGCCGCGGCGGGGCGCCGGTGTGGTCGGTCCCGGTCGCCGGTGTCGCCGTCGTGGCCGTGCTCGCGGGCTTCGTCTTCACCCGGCCGGTGAGCGAGGCCGACCTCGAGGTGCCGCCGCTCGTCGCGGCCGACGCCGACCCGGCGCCCGCGGACCCTCCGGTCGACATGGCGCTGCTCGGCGACTCGGTCGGGGTCTCGCTCGGCAAGGGCTGGCGCGCCGAGGACCACCCCGGCGTGACGATGACCAACCTCTCGCGCATCGGCTGCGACCTCGTCGACGCCCCGCTGCTCGCCGACGGCTCCCCGATGCCCGAGGACGAGTCCTGCGACGAGTGGCGCCGTGACTGGCCGCAGCAGGTCGAGGAGGCCGGCGCCACCGACCTGCTCGTCCTGCCCGGGCCGCAGCTCATCGGCGAGCACGAGGTCGACGGCCGCACGGTCGGCTCACGCTCGGACGAGCACGCCGCGCTCGTCACCGAGACCCTCGACGAGATCGAGCGGCGCGCCCACGAGGCGGGCGTGACCCACGTGCAGGTCGCGACGATGCCCTGCCGCGAGGTCGACCCGGACAGGCTCGACCCCTCGCTGCGGCAGTTCGCCGGCCCGATCTCCGACCCGGCCAACGTCGGCTGGGTCAACGACGTCGTGCGCGACTGGGCGCGTGGCGAGGGCGGGTCGCGAGAGACGAAGGGCGTCGACCGGCAGGTCCTCGACCTGTGGGAGCCGCTGTGCGGCGACGGCTTCCGCGAGGAGATCAAGGGCGTGCCGCTCTACTCCGACACGGTCCACTTCTCGCCCGCCGGGGCCGCCATGGTCTGGACCTGGCTGACCCCGAGGGTGGTCGAGGCGTCGCGCTCCTAGGCCGGTCGTAGTCTGGCGGCCATGAGCGCCTCGCCCGACGGGATGATCCCTCGCACACCGCCCGCGGCGGACCACGTGGACTACTCCGGGGAGGGGCTGTCCGAAGGGGAGGTGCCGGGTGCCCCCTTCGCGCTGGTGACGTCGTGGATCGACGCTGCCCGGGCGCGTCAGGCCGATCGTGGTGACGTGCCCGAGCCGCTGTCCTTCGCCGTCGCGACCGTCGACGCCGACGGGCGGCCGGACGTGCGCACGGTGCTCATGCGCTTCCTCGACGGTCGCGGCCCGGGCTTCGTCACCAACCTCGACTCGACGAAGAGCCGCCAGCTGCAGGCGAGGCCGGTCATCGCCGCGACGATCACCTGGCCGGCGATGTTTCGTGCCATCCGCTTCCGCGGGCGGGCCGAGCTCGTGGCCGAGGCCGAGGTCGACGCCTACTTCGCCCAGCGCCCCCGCGGGTCGCAGCTGAGCGCGTGGGTCTCGCACCAGTCGCAGCCGATCGAGGGCCGCGAGTCGCTGGACCGGGCCTGGGCCCAGGTCGAGGAGCGCTTCGCGGGCCAGGACGTGCCGCGTCCCGACTTCTGGGGTGGCTGGCGGATCGTCTGCGACGAGGTCGAGGCCTGGGCCGGGCGCAGCGACCGGCTCCACGACCGCTTCCGCTGGACGCGCATCGCCGACGGCGGCCTCGACGTGCCGGGCGCCTGGACGGTCGGGCGCCTCCAGCCCTGAGCCCCGGCGACCGGACGACGACGCGACGTCAGGGAGCGGGTGCAGGGTGGGGGGTGGGGGCACGGTCGCGGGCACAGGGCTGGGGGTGGCCCTAAGGAAAAGTCCGGACCGCTCTCCCCGCATCTCCCGGAGCGTAGGAGGTCCGGACTTTCCCATGAGTCGGGCCGACCCCCACCCTGCGCCCGCTCCCTTGTCTCGTCACCCCACCCCGGGCTGGCTCCCTGTCACCCCCAGTGATGCATCGAGGCCCGGACCACGCCGGCGACGTCCTCCTCGGTGACGACGCGCGGAGCGGTGTTGAGCAGGCGCTGCTGCTGCATGGTCCCCGAGACGATGCCGTCGACATCGGCCTCGCCGTAGCCGATCTCGGCCAGGCCCGAGGGCTGGCCGATGTCGCGCATGAGCCGTCGCAGCACGGCCGAGAGGCGCTCCGGCTCGGGGGCGTCGGCGTCCAGGCCCTGCGGGTCGAGCCAAGCGGCAGCTGTGAGGTGCCGCTGCGGGTCGGGCGCGTAGGTCATCGCGAAGGCCGCCGGCGCGGTCGAGGCGACGGCCATGCCGTGCGGGACCATCGCCTCGTCGACGTCGTAGTCGCGCGGCCGGAAGTCGGAGCCGAGGTCGTGGACCCGACCGGCGATCGGGTAGGCGTTGGCGTGCGGCACGTGCACCCCGGCGTTGCCGAAGCCCATGCCCGCGAAGGTCGCCGCGAGCGCCATGTCGACGCGCGCCTGCTCCTGCCCGGCGACGGCCCCGCGGAAGGCGCCGGCGAGCAGCCGCATCGCCTTCTCCGCGTAGAGGTCGGAGATCGGGTTGGACCCGCAGTAGGGCACGCGCTGGTCGGCGCTCTTGTGCTCGTAGCTCGTGTAGGGCCGCGCGGTCCACGACTCGAGCGCGTGGCAGAGGATGTCCATGCCCGCCGAGGCGGTGACCCCCGCCGGCTGGGTCGCGGTCAGCTCGGGGTCGACGACGGCGAGCACGGGGCGCAGCCGTTCGTGGCTGATGCCGGTCTTGACCTTGGACGCGAGCACGTCGAGGACGCAGACGGTCGTCGACTCGGCCCCGGTGCCGGTCGTCGTCGGCACGGCGACGAGCGGCAGCACCGGCTGCTCGGGCGCGCGCCCGCCGCCGACCGGTGCGTTGACGTAGTCCATGAGCTCGCCGGGGTTGCTCAGCAGCAGGGACACCGCCTTGGCCGTGTCGATGCTCGACCCACCGCCGACGGCGACGACGACGTCGGGGCGGGGACCCCCCTTCGCCCTCTCGACGGCGGCGGCCAGCGAGGCATCGCTCGGCTCGATGGCGGCCGAGTCCTGCACCTCGGCCGTTAGGCCGGCGGCCCGCAGGGCCTCGGCGACCCGCTCGGGGTGGCCGGTCGCGGCGAGGCCGGGGTCGGTGACGACGAGGACGTGACGGCCGCCGAGCCCGGCGACGTCGTGGCCGATCTCGCGGACGGCGCCGGGGCCGAACTTCAGCCGCGGTGCGGCATAGGTGAAGACGGCCTCGGGCGTGGTGGGCGTGGGCAGGTCGGTCATGTCAGCTCTCCCGGTGGACCTTGTGCGCGGCAGCCTGCGCGCGGGGCTTGACGACCATGAGGTCGACGTTGACGTGGCGCGGCCGGGTGGCCATCCACGTGATGGCGTCGGCGATGTCCTCGGCGACGAGCGGCTCGGCGACGCCCGCGTAGACCTTGTCCGCCCGCTCCTGGTCACCCTTGAAGCGGGTGAGCGAGAAGCCCTCGGTGTGCACCATGCCCGGCGCGATCTCGGTGACGCGCACCGGCTGGTCGACGAGCTCGAGGCGCATCGTCTCGGTCATCGTCGCGAGCGCGTGCTTGGCCGCGGTGTAGCCGGCGCCGCCCTCGTAGGAGGTGCGCCCCGCGGTCGAGCCGACGTTGACGATGATCCCCTCACCCGCGACGAGCGAAGGGAGCAGGGCCTGCACCATGCGCAGGGTGCCGATGACGTTGACCTCGTACATCGCCCGCCAGTCCTCGACGTCACCCGTGGCGACGGGGTCGAGGCCGTAGGCGCCGCCGGCGTTGTTGACGAGCACGTCGAGGCGGTCGCCGACCTCGGCCGCAAGGGCCGCGACGGAGTCCGGGTCCGTGACGTCGCAGGTGACCGCCCGGCCGTCGATCTCGGCCGCGAGCGCGGTGATCGCCTCGGTGCTGCGGGCCGCGCAGACGACCTCGTGGCCGGCGGCAGCCAGGGCCCGCGCGGTGGCCGCGCCGATCCCCCCGCTGGCTCCGGTGACGACGGCGAGGGGGCGGGTCATGAGGACTCCTGTCGTGGTGCGGGGGCGATCCAGGTGGCGGCGGCGCTCGCGAGGACGCGCTCGCCGTCGAGCAGGGCGGTGCCGGTGTGGCGCTTGCGGCCCTCGCGACCGGTCTCCCACGCGATGACGACGAGCTCGCGCCCACGAGGGACGTCGGCGGCCACCGTCGAGGTGAGGGTGCCGAGCAGGAGCGGGCCG
>ERZ500994.523-NODE-523-length-11504-cov-5.302821_pt1 | contig 11504 bp, 10 predicted proteins | sample MGYA00248878_ERZ500994 | MGnify/ENA primary metagenome ERZ500994 (study PRJEB25958, sample SAMN03398533) | human skin metagenome | study: EMG produced TPA metagenomics assembly of the Human Skin Microbiome Metagenome (human skin metagenome) data set. | reverse complement strand
AGCGTCCGGCTGGTCGACGCCGAGAAGGTCGGTCGCGGCGTCAACGTCATGTGCCAGCTGCGCATGAAGTCGCACGCGACTGCCCAACGGCAGGAGTTCGAGGCGTTCCTGAGAGGCCGCCCCGAGATCATGGAATGCCACTCCATGTCCGGCGAATGGGACTATCTGATGCGCGTGGTCGTGGCGGACGTCGCCGGCTACGAGCGCTTCCTGATGGGAACGCTGCTGAACCACCCGAACGTGGCCAACGCCGCCTCGCACTTCGCCCTGAGCCAGGTGAAATATACGACGGCGATGCCAGTCTGAGCGCCTCAGGCGCGCGAGGGGCCGAACCGCGCCACGAGATCGTCGCCAACCTCGAAGAAGGTCAGGTGATCGACGGCGTCGTCAAGAACATCACCGACTACGGCGCGTTCGTGGACCTCGGCGGCATCGACGGCCTGCTGCATGTCACCGACATCGCCTGGCGTCGCGTGAACCATCCGACCGAAGTGCTCAACATCGGCCAGACGGTGAAGGTGAAGATCGTCAAGATCAATCACGACACGCACCGAATCTCGCTTGGCATGAAGCAGCTCCAGGAAGATCCCTGGCACGGCATCGAGGCCAAGTACCCGGTCAATGCGCGCTTCCACGGCCGCGTCACGAACATCACCGACTACGGTGCGTTCGTGGAGCTGGAGCCGGGCATCGAGGGCCTCGTCCACGTCTCCGAAATGTCGTGGACGAAGAAGAACGTCCATCCCGGCAAGATCATCTCGACCAGCCAGGAAGTCGACGTTCAGGTGCTCGAGGTCGATCCCGTCAAGCGCCGCATCTCGCTCGGTCTCAAGCAGGTTCTCGCGAACCCGTGGGAGACCTTCGCCGAGAAGCATCCGGTCGGCTCCGTCGTCGAAGGCGAGGTCAAGAACAAGACCGAATTCGGTCTGTTCCTCGGTCTCGAGGGCGATGTCGACGGCATGGTCCACCTGTCCGATCTCGACTGGAACAAGGCGGGCGAGCAGGTCATCGACGAGTTCAAGAAGGGCGACACCGTCAAGGCCGTCGTTCTCGATGTGGACGTCGAGAAGGAGCGCATCTCGCTCGGCATCAAGCAGGTCGCGGGCGATCCCTTCGCCACGACCGGCGGCGAAGGCGGCGGCGATGTCCGCAAGGGCGGCGTCGTCACCTGCGAGATCCTCGAGGTGAAGGACGGCGGTCTCGAGGTGAAGATCGTCGGCACGGAGCTCACGACCTTCATCCGTCGCGCCGAACTCGCGCGCGATCGCGGCGACCAGCGTCCGGAGCGGTTCGCCGTCGGCGAGAAGGTCGACGCCCGCGTCACGCAGTTCGACCGCAAGGCCCACAAGGTCGCCGTCTCCATCAAGGCGCTCGAAGTCGCCGAGGAGAAGGAAGCCATCGCGCAGTTCGGCTCCGCCGATTCCGGCGCGTCGCTCGGCGACATCCTTGGCGCGGCCCTCAAGGCCCGCGACAAGAAGGCCGACGCCGAGAGCGACGAGGAAGAGTAACGCCTCGTCGCTTCAGGCTGCTGCTGCAGCGTTAAGTGGAACGCCGACCCTCCCGCGTTGAGAGGGTCGGCGAGACAGGAATGAAGGCGCGACGCCGCCGAAGTTGACGAAAGCTACCGCGCCGGCATCGGCGCGGTAACGTCGGAGGGAATCGGCATTGCAGTCGGTCCCTGCAATGTCGAGCGGGAGGGTACCGGGTACGGGCCGGAAAGCTGCGATCCCGTCGTTGCCGGAACAAGCCCCTGCGGCTGGGGCGCCTGCATCGGGAGCGGTCCGGACTTTCCCGGCGGCTCGACGGTCAGTCCCGAAATTTCGGGCGCGGGCGGCATTCCGGGATGGCCCGTCTGACCACTGCTGGTTGCGGGCGCGTCAGCTATTTGTGCGAAAAGCGCCGTGGGACCGAATGTCGCCAATGCCGTGATCGCCAGCATCTTCAACGCATGTCGTCCGGATGCGATCATGTGCCACTTCCCACTTTGGACAGAACCGCTGCACGATGGCGCACATCGCGCGCTCCTTCAACTCCGGACAGGCAAATCGCGATGGCGATCGCGCCAGCCCGGCAATGGATCGTCATAGACGTATTCCCCGCTCGACATCCGGTCGAGATTCGGGCTATTCGCGGATGTCACGTGCGTGTCGATGATCGCCGCTAGACGAAAGCATGCGGCGGGCCTGTTGTTCGACGTCCGGTCCATCGGATCGGGCTCCGGCGACATGCCGACCCGTTCGGCTCGGAGCGGGCGTGACCGGACGGTCGCCGCTGACGCTGCGACCTCGTAAGGGGGATCAGACATGTCTTGTTGGTGGCTGCACCGTCGGCGTTCGCTTGCGTTCTCAACTCTCGGCCAAATGGTTCTTTGCCTCGGCGCGGCATCGGTCGCGTTGGCGCAATCGCCGGCCCTTACGCAGAAGGCGACGGGTCGCATGGCCGCCCCGGACCTCCTGAACAGTGCGCAGAGCAACGGCTACGTACGCGTAATCGTCATGTTCGAATCGCCGGTCTCGCCGAACGCCGTGCGGCCGGACGCGACGGCCATTGCGGCCGTCCGCGCGCAGGTCGCGTCGACGCGCGACGCGATCCTGTCCACGCATTTCGGGAGCTCCCAGCCGGCGCCCCTCGGTTTCGCGCGAGGACTGACCAGTTTCCCGATCACGCCCGGCTTTGCGATGAATGTCACGGCGCAGGAATTGGAAGCCTTGGCCAGTGACGGTCGCGTGATCAGCATTCAACTCGATGGGCTCGACAGGCCGACCTTGAACGACAGCGTGCCGCTTATCGGGATGCCGAGCGCCTTTGCGGCCGGCGCAGTCGGCAATGGGCAGGCCGTCGCGATCCTTGATACGGGCGTCAAATCCAATCACGAGTTTCTGAACGGCAAGGTCGTCGCGGAAGCCTGTTTCTCCAACGCCGCCGGCGGCGGCGGCAATCTTACTCTCTGCCCAAATGGCCAGGCAACGCAAACCGGCGTCGGCGCAGCCAATGCGAACACAACGAATTGCAACAACGCGGCGGCGCTTTCGACCGACCTGAACCTCTGCACGCACGGCACGCACGTGGCCGGAATCGCGGCGGGGCTCAATACATCCGTTTCGGGAAGCGAGCCGTTGACCGGCGTGGCGAAATTCTCGAGGATTTTCGCGGTCCAGGTCTTCACGCGATTTAATTCGACCACTGATTGCGGCGCCGGCAACGCGCCTTGCGTGCTGTCCTATAATTCGGACCAGATCGCCGCCCTCAATTACGTCTACAGCAATCTCAATGCGGGCGGCTATCCGGTCGCCTCGATCAACATGAGCCTTGGCGGCGGCCAGTATACCGGAACCTGCGACAGCGATGCGCGCAAGTCGATCATCGACAGCCTGCGCGCGGCCAATGTCATTACGGCGATCGCCTCCGGCAACAGTAGTTACATCTCCGCGGTCGGCGCGCCGGGCTGCATCTCGACGGCATTCACCGTCGGATCGACGACCAAATCCGACGTCATCTCCTCGTTCTCGAACATGTCGAGCGTCGTCGACGTCATGGCGCCGGGCTCGTCGATCACCTCGTCCGTGGTCACCAACGGCGGATCGACGACGACCTATGCGTCGTTCAACGGCACGTCGATGGCGACGCCGCATGTCGCGGGCGCGATCGCTGCGTTCAAATCCCGTTATCCGGGCGCACCTGCCGCCCAGATCGAAGACGCTCTGCGCAATACCGGCGTGACGATCGCTGACACGCGATCAGGTGGAACCATCAGCAAGCCGCGTATCCGCGTCAACCGCGCCGTGGAGCAGGGGTGGTGGTCATGGGGTGTCGCCGGGATCGGCACATTCGACAACAATACCCGGTCGGACATCCTATGGCGCAACACGTCCGGTGACGTCGCTGTCTGGTACATGAATGGCGGGACCGTCACTGCGAGCAGCATCATCGGAGGCACCGACAAGATTTGGAGCATTGTCGGGGTCGGCGATTTCAACGGTGATGGCGCCAGCGACATCCTGTGGCGACGCGAAGATGGCATGATGGCCATCTGGTTCATGAACGGCGCCAGTCCGGGTTCGATTCTGTCGTCGGCCTTCATAGGAACCGCCTCGAACACGTGGGCTGTGGTCGGCGTCGGAAAATTCTTTGGAGCGAACAGCAAGGCCGACATTCTCTGGCGAAACACAGACGGCAGCCTGGTCATCTGGCAAATGAACGGTGCAACTATTCAGAATGTCGTGCCCGTAGGTCCGGTGGGGAACGAGTGGGCTGTGGCCGGTGTCGGCGATTTCGACAATTCCGGCACGACAGATATCCTCTGGCGTCATCAGAACGGGGCCGTTGCCGTATGGCTCATGGCAAACGGAGCCTTTTCGTCCGGCGGCGTTATCGGGAGTACGACGTCGGCATGGAACGTCGCCGGAATCTATGACTTCGATGGCGACGGAAAATCCGACATCCTCTGGCGCAACATCGACGGAAGTCTCGCGACGTGGCGTCTGAATGGCGCGAGCATACAAGGGGTGGGGATGGTCGGCGTCGTCGACCCCGCGTGGAACATCACGAAGCTTGGGTCGTTCGATGGCACAAGCAAGAACATTCTTTGGCGCCACGTGAACGGTAGCGTCGTGAGCTGGTACGTTGACGGGAATGGCGCGCCGATTACGAGCGTTAACTTCGGCCTTGTCCCCTGATCGACGTGAGGTTGTATCCGCGGGAAGGGTGCGGCGTCGTTGACAGTCCGCCATCATCGCCGCATCAAAAAGGCGCCGGACGAAATGTCCGGCGCCTTTTCTGTTCCTGGGAGGCCATGCGGCGATGACATTGCCGACGGACTATCTCGTCGATCGCTGGCGGCTATCCCGCCGGGTTTCCTTCTGGCGGTGGGCGACCGCCGCCGCGCTGCTGCTCGCCGTCGTCGTCGGCGCGTGGCGGTTCGCCGGCTCGGTGACGCCGGGCCGTCTCACGCCGCATATCGCGCGCGTTTCGATCTCGGGCGTCATCGTGGGCGACGATGCGACGCTGAAGCTCATCCGCGATGTCGCGGAGTCCCGTGCGTCGGGCGTCATCCTGAAAATTTCGAGCCCCGGCGGCACGACCGCCGGGGCGGAGGTTCTGTACGAGGAACTGCGTCGCCTTGCGGCGAAGAAGCCGCTCGTCGCCGAGGTCGGCACGCTCGCGGCCTCCGGCGGCTATATCGCCGCGCTCGGCGCCGACGAGATCGTCGCGCAGGGCAATTCGCTGGTCGGCTCGATCGGCGTCCTGTTCGAATTCCCGAACGCGTCGAAACTGCTCGACAAGGTCGGGGTGCAGGTCGAGACGGTGAAGTCGTCGCCGCTGAAGGCTTCGCCCAACGGGTTCGAGCCGACGTCCGACGCCGCGCGTGCGGCGTTGGCCTCGCTCGTCGCCGACAGTTTCACCTGGTTCAAGGGACTCGTGCAGGAGCGGCGGCGTCTCAGCGACGCGGAACTCGCCGCCGTCGCGGACGGCCGGGTTTTCACGGGCCGTCAGGGCATCGCCAACAAACTCGTCGACAAACTGGGCGGCGAGCGCGAGGCGGTCGCCTGGCTGGAGACGAAGGGCGTCGCCAAGGACCTCCCGATCCGCGACTGGAAGCGCCCGTCTTCGTCCGGCGTGTTCGGCATCTTCACGTCGGCGTCGGCCGTGGCCTCGGCGCTCGGCCTCGAGACGGTCGCCGGTTTCCTGTCGCGTCTCGAGGCGACGCGGAGCGGCGTCGTTCTTGACGGTCTTTTGGCGATTTGGCAGGGTTGATTCATGCTTCGGCGAGACGCGCGTCCTTGCCCCAGCTCCCAATTCTTTCGAGAGACGTCCGCGTCCGGAGCGACATCCGCGTGATCAAATCCGAGCTCGTGCAGCGCGTCGCCGACCGCAATCCGCATCTTTATCTTCGTGACGTCGAGCATATCGTCAACGCCATCCTCGATGAGATCACCCATGCGCTGTCGCGCGGCGATCGCGTGGAATTGCGCGGCTTCGGCGCGTTCTCCGTGAAAAAGCGCGATGCGCGCATCGGCCGCAATCCGCGCACCGGCGAAAAGGTCGATGTCGACCAGAAGGTCGTGCCGTTCTTCAAGACCGGCAAGGAAATGCGTGAGCGACTCAACGAGCAGGCCTGACATGGCCGGCCTGCGCCGAGCGCCGGAGAGAATGGCACGGATATGAGAACCCTCTTCCGTATCTTCATCGTTCTGCCGATCGCGTTGCTTCTGCTGCTGTTCGCGATCGCGAACCGGCATATCGTCACGGTTTCGTTCGATCCGTTTCCGGGCGGCGACATCGACGGGCCGTCGATCACCGCGCCGTTGTTTCTGGTCCAGATGATCGCCGGCATCGCGGGACTCCTCATCGGCGGCTTCGTCGTGTGGATGCGGCAGGGCCGCTGGCGGCGCGATGCGCGGCTCGCGCGATCGGATACGAATGCCGCGCGCGCCGAAGCGGACCGTTTGCGCGCCGAGCTTCTCGCGACGCGGGTTTCCACCGGCATCGCCACGGGCGGCGCTCTCGTGCCAGTGCGCAAGGACGCGGCCTGAGCCGTACGTCCGGAAATCGTTTTGATGGTCGAGATCAAGATTTGCGGCCTGTCCACGCCGGACACCCTCGACGTCGCGCTCGATGCCGGCGCGGACATGGTCGGATTCGTGTTCTTCGCGCCGAGCCCGCGCAACATCGCGTTGGGAACGGCGCGCGACCTCGGTGCGCGCGTCGAGCGTCGGGCGGACAAGGTCGCGCTGACCGTCGATGCCGGTGATTCGACGCTCGACGCGATCGTCGCCGCGCTGATGCCCGACATGCTCCAGCTTCACGGCAAGGAAACGCCCGAACGCGCCGCCGCCATCCGCGCGCGCTTCGGCCTGCCGGTCATGAAGGCGATCGGCGTCGCCACGCCGTCGGACCTCGCGCGCGCGGCGGATTACGCCGGCGCGGCCGACATGATTTTGTTCGACGCGAAGCCGCCGCGCGACGCGGTGCTGCCGGGCGGCAACGGCCGCGCTTTCGACTGGACGATCCTCCATGCGGTCGCGCCCGGCCCGCGCTGGATGCTGTCCGGCGGTCTCGACGCCGGCAATGTCGCCGAGGCGTTGCGGGTCACCGGCGCAGGGGCGGTGGACGTCTCGTCCGGCGTGGAGAGCGCGCCGGGCGTGAAGGATCCGCAACGGATTCGCGATTTCATCGCGGCGGCGCGCGGGGTTTCGCCGCAAGGGCGATCGGGGTAAGCAGGGAATATCCCTTCTCCCGCAAGTGGAAGAAGGTGTCATGCGAAGCATGACGGATGAGGGGAGCCGCAGGGGATACTTTCGCGAGTGTTCCCACTGCGGCTCCCCTCACCCGTCTCGACTTCGTCGAGCCACCCTCTCCCGCAAGCGGGAGAGGGAAGATCGCAGACACAGGTATCGCTTGAACAAGCCTCTTCCCAACTCCTTCCGCACCGGCCCCGACGAGCGCGGTCGTTTCGGTCTCTTTGGCGGGCGCTTCGTCGCCGAGACGTTGATGCCGTTGATCCTCGATCTCGAGCGCGCCTATGAGGAAGCGAAGGTCGATCCCGCATTCCGCGCCGAACTCGATGGTCTGCTCACGCACTACGTCGGCCGGCCTTCGCCGCTCTATTTCGCGGAGCGTCTCACCAGCGAACTTCGTGACGTTTCGGCGGCCTCCGGCCGCTCTGGCGGCGCGAAGATCTATTTCAAGCGCGAGGAGCTCAACCATACCGGCGCGCACAAGATCAACAACGTGCTGGGCCAGATCCTGCTCGCGCGCCGCATGGGCAAGACGCGCATCATCGCCGAGACCGGCGCGGGACAGCATGGCGTCGCCACGGCCACCGCCTGCGCGCGCTTCGGCCTCGAATGCATCGTCTACATGGGCGCGGTCGATGTCGAGCGGCAGAAGCCGAACGTGTTTCGCATGGAGCTTCTCGGCGCGAAGGTCGTGCCCGTCCAGTCCGGCGCGCGCACGCTGAAGGATGCCATGAACGAAGCCTTGCGTGACTGGGTCACCAATGTCGCGAACACGTTCTACTGCATCGGCACGGCCGCCGGCCCGCATCCCTATCCGGCGATGGTGCGCGATTTCCAGTGCGTCATCGGCAACGAGGTGCGCACGCAGATGCAGGAGGCGGAAGGCCGCCTGCCGGATTCGCTGATCGCCTGCATCGGCGGCGGCTCGAACGCCATCGGCCTGTTCCACCCGTTCCTCGACGATCCGTCCGTCGCCATCTACGGCGTCGAAGCCGCCGGCCACGGGCTCGATGTCGAGAACGGCCACGCCGCCTCGCTCGCCGGCGGCCGCCCCGGCGTTCTTCACGGCAACCGGACATACCTGCTGCAGGACGCCGACGGCCAGATCCTTGAGGGGCATTCTATTTCAGCGGGCCTCGACTATCCCGGCATCGGCCCCGAACACGCATGGCTGCGCGACGTCGGTCGCGTAAAATATCTGTCGGCGACCGACAAGGAGGCGCTCGACGCGTTCCAGGTCTGCTCGAAGCTCGAAGGCATCATTCCGGCGCTCGAATCCGCGCATGCGCTGGCGAAGGTGATCGAGCTTGCGCCGACCCTGCCGCGCGATCATCTGATGGTGTTCAATCTCTCAGGCCGCGGCGACAAAGACATCTTTTCCGTCGCCGACCATCTCGGCGGGATGTGAGGGCGACACGAACGACTCTGTCATTCCCGCGAAAGCGGGAATCCACGCTCACGGACGCGATCCGCTTGTCGCTGACTGGACGCTCGCCTTCGCGGGCATGACAGCCTCGGCGCGTAACCCTGCCTATGCTGCCAGACAACATTTCTTGAACTTCTTGCCGCTGCCGCAGGGACAGGGATCGTTCCGGCCGACATCCCGGAACTGGTTGACTGCGGGCGCGTCGCCGTCGGTCCCGCGTTCGTCGTCCAGCTCGCGCTCGTGTTCCTCGAGTTCTTCCTCGACGCTCTGTTCCCATCGCAGAATCGTGCCGATGGCGTCGTCCGGCGGCGCGTTCTCGGTCAGAAACGTCTCGCGCTGTCCGTCCGGGTCGGCGCGCCACGCGGCGGCATCCTCTTCGTAGTCCTGTGCAGCGGAGGCCGCCTCGTCGGCGTCATCATTGTCGAAGGCCGCGCGGAGGAGCGGCATCGCCTTGTCCGGATCGAGCGTGATCAGCGCCTGCGCCCATTCGAACCACACCGGATCGTGCGTCTCGTCGTCGCCGATCGTGGTATGCAGGCCAAGGACGGCGTCGAAGGCCTTGGCGCGATCCACGCGATGCTGGAGCACGTGCCAGCGCCAGGCCAGCAGGAACGAGCCGCGGACGAAGGGATCGACCGTCGTGTCTGCGGCAATGGCGAACAGGCCGTCGCCGTCGCCCTCGTAGACGGCGACCAGCAGGCGGTGAAGATAGTCCGCGCCGAAATCGCCAAAAATCTCGTCGAGGCGGTCGCCGTTGCGAGCAAGCGCGCAGGCGAGCGGCCAGGCGCGGGGTTCGCGCAGTTCTGCAAGCATCGGCAGGGCGAAGAAGGCGCCGCTCATCTCGCGGTCCGACAGATCGCCCGGCTTCGTGCAGGCGGTGAGCATCGCCAGCAGCGCCGGCGTGGCCTGGGCGGCATTGTCGCGCGCCCATTCCATGGCCTCCCGGGGAAACGTCCCCCGTGGGTCGGTCAGGGCGGCGCGCATGCGGGAAAGGTCCATGCGCCCGCATAGCAGGCGCGCGGCGCTCTGTCGCCCGCATGGCCCTCGCGCGGGGTCCGTGCTAACCCACGGCCCGATGACTCCCCCAATGACACCCCCCGCCGACAGCCGCCTCGATCGCCGGTTCGCGCTGTGCCGCACCGAAAACCGGGCGGCCCTCGTGACTTTCGTGATGGGCGGCGACCCCGATATCGCGACCTCGCGTGACGTGCTGGCAGCGCTGCCGCGCGCGGGGGCCGACATCATCGAGATCGGCATGCCCTTCACGGATCCGATGGCGGACGGTCCGGCCATCCAGGCCGCCGGCCTGCGGGCGCTGCGCGCCGAAACGACGCTGCGCGACGTGCTCGCCCTGGTCCGCGATTTCCGCACGACCGACGACCGGACTCCGCTCGTCCTGATGGGCTATTACAATCCGATCTACACATTTGGCGTCGAGGCCTTCCTCAAGGAGGCGAAGGCGGCCGGTGTCGACGGCCTCATCGTCGTCGACCTGCCGGCCGAGGAAGACGAGGAACTCTGCCTGCCCGCGCTCGCGGAAGGCATCGCCTTCATCCGCCTCGCGACTCCGACGACGGACGAGGCGCGGCTCGCGCATATCCTGCGCAACACGAGCGGCTTCCTTTATTATGTGTCGATGACCGGCACGACCGGCGCGGCGCGCATCAATGCCACGCATGTCGGCGAGGCGGTCGCGCGGCTGCGCCGGCACACCGACCTGCCGATCGCCGTCGGCTTCGGCGTGAAATCGGCGGAGGATGCGCGCGACATCGCCTCCCGCGCGGATGCCGTGGTCGTGGGTTCGGCGATCGTCGATACGCTGGCGGCGGCGGCCGGCGCCGATCCGGTCGATGCGGTGGCGCGGTTCGTCGGCGAGCTTGCCGCCGGCGTGCGCAAGGCCCCGCCACGCGCCGCATGAGGACGATCCCATGAACTGGATGACCAATATCGCGGGTCCAAAAATCCGCTCGATCCTGAAGCGCGACACGCCCGAAAATCTCTGGACGAAATGCCCGGAGAGCGGCGAACTCGTCTTCCACAAGGATCTCGCCGCCAATCTCTATGTCGTGCCGGGCTCCGGCTATCACATGCGCATGCCGGTCGAGGCGCGGCTCGCGTCGGTCTACGACGACGACAAGTGGGACGAGATCGCGACGCCGGAGGTGCCGCTCGATCCGCTGAAATTCCGCGACGTGAAGCGCTACACGGATCGTCTGAAGGAAAATCGCGCGAAAACCGGACGGCCGGACGCCGTGCGTCTGACTTCGGGACGGCTCGAAGGCGCGCCGGTCGTCGTCGCCGTGCAGGATTTCGAATTCCTCGGCGGCTCGCTCGGTATGGCGGCGGGCGAGGCGGTGGTCACCGGCATGCTGACCGCGATCGAGCGCCGCGCGCCCTTTATCATGTTCACGGCGTCGGGCGGCGCGCGCATGCAGGAAGGCATGTTCTCGCTGATGCAGATGCCGCGCACGACGGTGGCGGTACAGCGGCTTCGCGCGGCCCGGTTGCCCTACATCGTCGTGCTGACCAACCCGACGACCGGCGGCGTCGTCGCCTCCTATGCGATGCTCGGCGACGTGCATGTCGCCGAGCCCGGCGCGGTGATCGGCTTCGCCGGCGCGCGCGTGATCGAGCAGACGATCCGCGAGCGCCTGCCGGACGGGTTCCAGCGCGCGGAATACCTGCGCGACCACGGCATGGTCGACATGGTCGTGCCGCGCAAGGACATGCGCGAGACGCTGGCACGGCTCGTGTCGCTGATGACGAAAGCGCCGGCGCAGGCGGCGTGACGTCCTCCGCCTGACTCCCTCCCCCTGAAAGGGGGAGGGGTGGGGTGGGGG
>ERZ500994.522-NODE-522-length-11511-cov-7.220845_pt1 | contig 11511 bp, 5 predicted proteins | sample MGYA00248878_ERZ500994 | MGnify/ENA primary metagenome ERZ500994 (study PRJEB25958, sample SAMN03398533) | human skin metagenome | study: EMG produced TPA metagenomics assembly of the Human Skin Microbiome Metagenome (human skin metagenome) data set. | reverse complement strand
AACGCCTCCCACTCCGCGACGCCCATCGGTCCGTTCCAGAACACCGTCTTGGCGCTGGATACCACGGAGGCGAAGACCTTCGCCGACTCCGGGCCGATGTCCAGACCCAGCTGGTCGTCCGGGATCGCGTCGGCGGCGACCACGGTGGCCACCACGAGCCAGGCGATTGACACTCTGGCGAGCTTCACGGTCTCGGCCTGGGTGAAGCCCGCATCACCGACGGGCACGATGACGATTCTTGCGGAGTCGGGTTCGTCGCGCCCCGGATTCGTCCTCGAAGATGTCGCCGGCAAGATGACATTCTGCATGCAGCCTCAGACGGGCTCGTCGACGGACTGTGTGACGCGGGGGAGCGTGTCGCCGATCGGCACCTGGACGATGGTGACCGGCATCTGGGACGCGGTGAACCAAGAGATGCGCCTCATCGTCGATGGACAGGAGGTGGTCGCACCGCATGTGCCGCCGTCGAATGACGCGTCGGCAACGGGCGCGTTGACCGTCGGATCGGCGCTTGTCAGCTCAGCACTGGCGAATCCCTGGAATGGCGAGATCGTCGACCCATTCGCGATCCAGGAGGTCTCGGACATGGGGACCCTGAACACGTTGTACGGAGCATTCTGATGAGCACTCGAGAGCCGCGTCGTACGCGTTCCCTGTTCGCCGCCCGCGCGGTGAAGGCTGTCATGACTGTGACAGCGACGGCTGCCCTGGTCGTGGGTATGTCGATGCCGTCGACTCCCGTCTTCGCGTCGGTTGTGGCGGCGTCCGCGACACCAGCACCGAAGTTCGGCAGACCGGTGACGACCCATCATGCGACGAAGGCGGCAGCCGCGGCGGCGGCGTCGTCGACCACCGAGCCCGCTGTCGCGACCGACTGGGTCGCGGGCGCCTCGTCGGTGACGACTCCGAGCGGCGGCGCGCACAGTCATCTGTCGACGAAAGCAGTCCGCGGAGCGGCCTCGGCGAGTGTGGACGGCGCCTGGCAGAAGGCCGGCAGGTCTGCCCTCGAGGTGGCCGCCGCATCCGCGCCGGGGAAGTCGCCGGCGGGCAGTGTGCTGGTCACGGTGTTGAGCACGGCCGAGCGGGCGAACGCGCACCTGTCGGGGCCGGCCGTGTCGATCGCACGCACCGACGGCAAGAAGACCGCGGCACCGGTCGCGGTGAAGATCCCGGCGTCGGTGCTGGACGGCACATTCGGGGCGGACTACGCGTCGCGCGCGGGGTGGGTGCAGACCCCCGCCGTAGCGGCCGGGCCGGACAACGCACGGCAAAGCGCGCCGGCGACGCCGGTGGCCCAGACGACGGACGTCTCTTCGGACAGCGTCGTGGTGACCCCGATGGTGGCTGGGACGGCCGTGCTGCTGGCGGCTGCCGCGGCCCCTGTGGCGGCGAATGGCACCGGGAATTTCGCGGCGACGCCGCTGAGCACGGCGTCGAGCTGGGATGTGACGCCGCAGACGGGTGACTTCTCGTGGCAGTACGCGATGCGCACCCCACCGGCCGCTGCGGGCCCCGAGCCGTCGCTGGCGTTGAACTACGACTCGCAGTCGGTGGACGGTGAGACCGGGTCGACGAACAACCAGCCGTCCGCGATCGGCGAGGGCTGGAACCTGTCCGCAGGCGGCTTCATCGAACGCAACTATGTCTCCTGCTCGCTGGACGACACCCCGGTGACCACCTCGGGGGACATGTGCTGGAAGTCCGACAACGCCACCATCTCGGTGGCGGGACACTCCGGGCTGCTGGTGAAGGACAAGACTTCGGGCGGGTGGAAGCTGCAGTCCGATGACGGGTCGAAGTTCGAGCACCTCGTCGGTGCCGCCGCGGGATGTGGCGCCGCGAACGGCACCTATGACGACGACTGCTGGCGGATGACCACCCGAGACGGCACGAAGTACTACTTCGGAATGAACGAACTGCCAGGGTGGGCGACAGGGAAGGCGGCCACGAACTCGGCATGGACCGTGCCGGTGTTCGGTAACGATGCGGGGGAGCCGTGTCACGCGTCCACGTTCGCAGCGTCGTCCTGCGTGCAGGCATGGCGGTGGAACCTCGACTACGTCGTCGATGTGCACGGAAACGCCGAAGCGCTCTACTACGACGCCGAGACGAACAAGTACTCCCGCGGCGGCTCCACCGTGGTCACGTACACGCGCGGCGGTCAGCTGGCCCACATCGACTACGGGCTGACGTCAGCGACGGTGTACGGGACGAACGCGGCGGACGACAAGGTCGTGTTCGGGTACGACGCGTACGGCCGGTGCAGCGACAGCGCGCACACCAACTGCACGAGCGAAGCCATCACCGCTGCCGCCACGGCCCCGGCGCATCCGACGTATTACCCGGATGTCCCGTTCGACCAGCTGTGCACAGGGACCACGTGCACGCAGAAGTCGCCGTCGTTCTTCACCGACGGGATGCTCGACACCGTCACCACCCAAGCCCTCGTGGCAGGTGCATATCAGACGGTCGACACGTGGACCGTAAGCCACTCCTTCCCCGCGCCGGGTGACAGCACGAATGCGGCGTTGTGGCTGACGCAGGTAGTGCACAAGGGCACTGCCGGACTGTCGGCAATCAGTGAGCCGGCGACGAAGTTCTCCGGTGTGACGATGCAGAACCGGGTGTGGGTGAAGAACGGCCTCGCCCCGCTCGACAAGTGGCGGATCTCGTCGATCACGACCTCGCTGGGCGGGGTGATCAGCGTGAACTACTCGGCGCAGCAATGCACCGCCACGACGGCGCCGACCATCGAGGCATCGCCGTGGTCGAACACGAACTGGTGCTTCCCCGCCTGGTGGACCCCGGACGTGCTGGGCGCGCAGACCCCGCAGGAAGACCTGTTCCACAAGTACGTGGTCACGTCGGTGATCGCGAACCCGAAGACCGGAGGCGCGCTGGACGCCACCCAGGAGACCGACTACGTCTACGGGACGCCACGCTGGCGATACGACAACTCGCCGTTGACTCCGACCAAGCAGCGCACCTGGAACCAATACGCCGGCGTCGACACCGTGCAGACCCGGGTCGGAGACCACAGTGCTCCGGCGAAGCAGCAGGTCACGGTCGACACCTACTACCAGGGCATGAACGGCGACCGGGTAGGCACGTCCGGCGGCGCCAAGACCGTCAACGTCACAGGCACGTCCATCCCGGACTCGCTCTGGTTCGCGGGGCAGGTGTACGAGGAGAAGACTCTGCTCGGCGTCGGCGGCGCGACCCTGTCCGACACGATCAACACCCCGTGGGCGTCCGCGGTCACGTCGGATGACGGCACGAACACAGCCCGTATGACCAACGTGGCCGACACCATCACCACCGAGCCGGTTGCCGCAGGAGGCAACCGGACGAGCGAGACGCAGACCACCTTCGATGGCACGTACGGATACCCGCTGACGGTGTCCACGATCCATTCGGACGCGCCCGACACGTGTGCGACCACGTCGTACACGGGCGCGAACACGTCGGCGTGGATCATCGGGTTGCCGAAGGAAGTGCAGACCATCGGCCTCGCGTGTGCGGACGCCGGGTCCGCGCAGTTCCCGAAGGACCTCCTCGGCGACACCCGCACCTACTACGACAACGCCGCCCTCGGCACCGTCGGGGCCAAGGGCGATGTGACCAGCACCAGCGAGGTCGACTCGTACTCCGGCACCACCCCGAACTGGGTCACCGCGTCCACAAGCACCTATGACGCCCTCGGCCGGGTGCTGGTCGCGAAGGACGTCCTCGGGCACACCACCACAAACGCGTACACGCCGGCCGACTCGTCGGGCCCGTTGACGAGTGAATCGGTGACCAACACTCTCGGCTGGAAGACCACCACCGCGTTCAACCCGGCCTGGGGTGCGGAGACCTCCTACACGGACCAGAACAGTCACGTGACCACGGCCGTGTATGACGGGCTCGGCAGGCGCACGCAGGTGTGGCTGCCGCAGCACACCCAGGCCGCGAACCCGTCCTCCCCGTCGATGTCGTACGCGTACACCCTCTCGCAGGCCGCGGCGAATGCGGTCGCGACGACGACGCTCGGCTCGGGCGGCAATGACGTCAGCTATCAGCTGTTCGATGGCCTCGGGCAGCCCACGCAGACGCAGGCTGTCGCGGACGGGGGCGGCACGATCGTCGCCACCACCGGGTACGACACCGCCGGCCGGGTGAACTGGCACGACAACGCGTACTGGACCACCTCGGTGAACCCCTCTGCGGTGCTCGCCGTCCCGACCAGTGAGACCACTATTCCCTCCCAGCAGCGCACCACCTTCGACGGCGCAGGCCGCCCGACCGCGGTCGCGACCTGGGCGACCGGGACGGAACGTTTCGAGACCGACACCGCCTACAAGGGCAGCGACGAGGTCGACACCACCCCGCCGGCCGGGGGCACCGCGTCGAGCGTTTTCACGAACAGCGCCGGAAGCAAGACGAAGCTCGTCCAGTATGCGGGCTCCAGCATCACCGGCACTGGTCAGGCGACTGCGTACGGGTACGACGCGGCTGGGCGGATGACCACGATGACCGACCCCGCCGGCAACGCGTGGTCGTGGGGCTTCGATCTGCTCGGTCACCAGACCACGGCGAAAGACCCCGACACGGGCACCACCGCGTCCACGTACGATGACGCCGGCAACCTGCTGTCCACCACGGACGCCCGCGGCCAGCAGCTCACCTACACGTACGACGCGCTGAATCGCAAGACCGCGGAATACTCCGGCACCGCGTCCGGGAGTCTGCTCGATTCGTGGACGTACGACACGCTGGCGAAGGGGGATTTGACCTCGTCGTCCAGCTACACGGGCTCGACCGCCGGGACTCCGGGCGCTGCGTACACGACGACGGTCGGTGGGTATGACGCCGCCGATCAGCCGACTTCGACCACGATCTCCATCCCGGCTGGTGCTCCTGCGTTCGGTGGCACGTCGTACACGGTGAGCTACACGCGCGGTGCGGATGAGGCGGTGACGGCTCAGTCGGAGCCGGCCGTGGGAGGGCTCGCTGCCGAGACGATCGGCACCGCGTACACCGCGGATGGTCGGGTGTCGTTGACGACGGCGACGGGCCTGTCGATCGCGGCTGTCTACACCCCGATCCGGCAGCTCGGAACGGTCACGCGATCGGTGCCGCCGCCACCGTTCCAGTCACCGCAGTACACGGCGTACTCCGCGTACGGATACGACCAGGGCACCGGGGCGCTCTTGAGCATCCAGGACAACGCCACCTTCAGCGGTGCCGGGCATTGGGTGGCGCAGCGCACGTATACGCGTGACAACGTGGGCGACATCACCCAGTCGACGACGACCGCGAACTATCCCTCGACGGTCACGCAGGTGAACTGCTACTCGTACGACGGGTACGGTGAGCTCACCCAGGTGTTCACCCCGGGTACCGGGTCGACCTGCGCGACGACCCCGTCGACATCGGTGCTGGGCGGCCCGGCGCCGGTGTGGGACTCGTACACGTACGACACGAAGACCGGTGACCGCACCGGCGCGACCGTGCACGCGACGACCACGTCCGGCACGGATGCCACCGCCACGTACTCGTACCCGGATGCCGGTGCGGCGCAGCCTCACGCGGTCACCGCCGTGACGGGCGCGGGTGCGCCGGGGGCGGGCTCGTACGGGTACGACCCGGCGGGTAACACGACGTCTGCGCCGGGTCAGACGCTCACGTTCGACGAGCAGGGGCGCCTCGCCTCCGACACCGCGTCGGGTGGGACGCTGATGAACGTCTATGCCGCCTCGGGGACGCTGCTGCTGCAGACCGACCCGGTGCAGGGAGCGTCGCTGTTCCTCGGAGACACGGTCCTGCATCAGAAGGGCACCGACCCGGTGGGCGCGGTCCGCACCTACTCGACCCAGTCGGGAACCCCGGTTGTGGAACGGTCCGCGGTCACCGGCGGGGCGGTGTCGATGACGTGGCTGTTCACCGATGTCGACGGCAGCGTCGACGTGCAGACCGACGCGACGGCGGGCACGACGAAGGACTCGTATCGGGATCCGTTCGGCAACCCGCTCGCCGGTGCCGGGGTCTGGGGAGACGGCAATGGGTTCCTCAACCATCCTGCTTCGACCGGTACCGGGCTGACGTCGCTCGGGGCGCGGTTCTACGATCCGGCGATCGGCCGATTCGTCAGTGTCGACCCGCTGCTGGAGAAGGCGGATCCGTTGCAGGTCAACGGGTACGGGTACGCGGGCAACAGCCCGATCACGAACACGGACGCGACGGGCCTGTGCGCGAACTACGCCACCGGCGTGATGACGATGAACGCCAACTGCGCCGGCGGGCACGGAGCCAACAAAGCCGACGCAGACACGGTCAACAAACACACGGCTGTCGCTGCGGCGATGACGTCTCGAGCCGACTACATCGCGAAGCCCTTCTCGTGGGCAACGCCAACCCTCATCCGTCAGATGCACGCCACCTACCAGCAGGCAGTCGTGGGGGCAATCCAGTTCGGCTACATGGCAGGGCAGATGTCGGCGTTCCTCGGCGCCAGCCGATCCATGCTGAACGGGGAACTCAGTTGCGCAATGACTGCATGTGAGGAAGCAGAGACGACTTGGCTCGGCGGCGGCGGCGGCGAGGGAGAAGATCTCGCGCCGCTCCCAGTGGGCGCTGGGATTCTTGTCGAGCCCGACAATATCGTCACAGCGTCGACCCTGGGTGGCGTGCCAGCACGGCTCAGTCGGGATGCTGCAGTGTCCCCGAACGCACCTGACGTGCGAGGGCTGGAACGCCCCGTAAGCAGCAGCATTCAGCAGAATGCGTTCGTCCAGGCTCGCATCGAGCAGCTTGACCAGATGGGCGCAACCGGAATGCGAGTGAATCAACAGCAGGTCAACGAGGCAGGTCAGCGGGTGGGAATCAACCGACCCGACCTGCAGTACACACTTAACAATCAGAGGTACTACGAGGAGTTCGATGTGCCATCATCGAACCGGGGCCCGGCGCACGCCGAGAGGCTCATCGCCAACGACCCGAATGGGATCGTCAACCTCTTCACGGTGCCATGAACGATGACAGCATTGCTCTCGCGGACGAACTGTTCGCGCCAATTACTTCCGCGATCGGTTTCCTAAACCTTGGCCTCCATGACGCCGCCGCTGTACTCGGGGGGTGGCGTCGGGAGCTCTACGGTCGTGCGACTACAGATGTATTCGACGGTGGTCTCGTTGACAATGTCACGAGGCTGGATCCCTTGACGATGGGGAACCGTCCACGGGAATTGCTGGTGCAAACTTCGAACCCCGAGTGGACTGCATACTTCGATTGTCTATACGGCGGCACAGATCCGTACAGTTCGGTTGCAGTGATGTCGCGCAGGGCGGGCGTTCGAGGACTAGCGGTGACTGCGAGACCGATGATCACGACCAACGACGCCCGACCTTGGGGGTCACGGAAGCTCGAGGTTTTCGGTCCAGGCGGATCTGGGCCCCGCAGCAGCATCCGACATATTGGTCTCGTACAGGACGGCTCCAGATGGCACTTCGACTTGAGCGGCGAGCCTCTGCCGTGTGAGGATCTTGACGCCTACAAGCGGCGTCGCGTGCTGGACCGGTTTACGGGGAGCATGCTTGAGTCGTATGCCCGAGCATTGGGCTTGGACGCATTCGCTCTTGAGTTCTACCGTGGGCCCAGCATCCTTGTCACGAGCGCTGCTCCCGTCAGGCCTGGGGATGCAATCTCGCTCGCAGATCGACGCAAACAACTTGGCTACGAAGACTGATCTGGGCCACCCGCGGTCAAGCGCGGTCGATCGAACAAGCTCTGATGGCGGGGAATCCAGGCTTCGAGAACAAGATCAACAGTATCTCCCCGACGCACTCGTACTACGATGACGCCAAGAGCTGGGGCGAAGCCTGGCCTGACTCGTGCCACTTTTGGTCTGGGGAGTCGTTCGGGGCCTTGTGATCGTTGATTTTCCGGGGTTCCGGGTGTGTGAGCGGGGCACTAAATCGTGGCTCGTAGACTGCCGGGGTGGGGTTGTTCGTGCGGCGCGTGAAGACCGCGTCCGGGGCGACGGCTGTGCAGATCGTGTCGAAGGACCGCGGGGTACGGCGGATCGTTGAGCACGTCGGCTCCGCGCATGACGCGGAGCAGCTCGCGGTGCTGTTGGAGGTCGCGAAGACGAAGATCCAGGGCGGGCAGCTCGCGTTCGATCTCGACGCGCTCACCCCGACCCCGGTGACGGCGCCGCCTGCGGTGGTCGGGTCGCAGTCGCGGGTGTTGTGGGAGGTCCTCGAGGACGCGTATGCCGTCCTCGGGTTCGACCGGGTCGGGACGGACGCGTTCCGGCGGCTGGTGCTGGCGCGGGTGATCGAGCCGGCCTCGAAGGTCGACACGATCCGGGTGCTCGCCGACCTCGGGATCGGGTCCCCGTCGTTGCGGACGATCTGGCGCACTCTCGCCCGCAGCGTCGAGGAGGACTGGCGGGCCGGGTTCGCGAAAGCCGCCTACGCCCACGCCGCCGGGCGCGCCGGCGGGACGCTCACGATGGTGCTCTACGACGTGACCACCTTGTATTTCGAGGTCGAGAAGGAAGACGGCCTCCGCAAGGTGGGGATGAGCAAGGAACGGCGCGTGGACCCGCAGATCCTCGTCGGCCTGCTGGTCGACCCGTCCGGGTTCCCGTTGGAGGTGCACGCGTTCGAGGGGAACAAGGCCGAGACTCGCACCCTCCTGCCCGTCCTGACCGCGTTCCGCGACCGGCACCAGGTGACCGACCTGGTCGTGGTCGCCGACGCCGGCATGCTCTCCGCGGCGAACCTGGACGCGCTCGAGGATGCCGGGTTCCGGTTCATCGTCGGCTCCCGCACCAGCTCGGCCCCGCACGACCTGGCCCCGCATTTCAACCGGCACGGGAACCTGTTCGAAGACGGGCAGGTCATCGAAACCACCCGCAGCATGGGCAAGGGCGTCGACGCACGCCAGCGGCGGGTGGTGTGGCAGTGGCGGTTCAAGCGGGAGAAGCGGGACAACCTCACGCTGAACAAGCAGATCGAACGCGCCGAACGCATCGCCGACGGCACCCGGCCGATGCGCCGTGACCGATTCGTGAGCGTGGACGGCACCACGGTCGGGGTGAACTGGGAGCAGGTCGAGAAGGCCCGCACCTGGCTCGGGCTGAAGGGCTACGTCACCAACATCCCGCAGCTGGCGCTCGACGGTGACGGTGTCGTGGCCGCCTATCACGCCCTGTTCCAGGTCGAAGCGTCGTTCCGGATGGCGAAGACCGACCTGCGCGCACGGCCGATGTTCCACCACGAGAAGGACTCGATCGACGCGCACCTCACGATCGTGTTCTGCGCCCTCGCGATCAGCCGACACCTACAAGACCGCACCGGACTCAGCATCAAACGCATCGTCCGCGCGCTCCGCCCACTGCGCGATGTCGTGATCAGCGTCCAAGGACAGCAGATCACCGCCACCACACCCGCCGAAGGCGAAGCCGCCGAAATCCTCACCGCACTACGACCGCGCGTGGGGCACTAAAATGGCACGACTCAGGTCCGACGATGCCGCAGGCGGGCGTTGACACCATGACACGTGTCCATTAGTGTCTAGATAGTAAAGTTTCCTAACTGCCTGGAGGATCGCGGTGAACGCATCGCCACCAGGCCACAGTCACGGGCCGGCACCCGCACAGCCAGGCCTGCTGCGCACGCTGAACAATCGTGTCGTGCTCGACCTTTTGATCGAACACGACACGTTGACCCGGAAGGACGTGAGCACGCTCACAGGGCTCTCGAAGCCCACTGCGTCGTCGCTGCTTCAGCGGCTCGAGGAGAGCGGCCTCGTACGCCTGAGCGGGTTCGGCGAGACCGGTCCTGGTGGCCGTGCGCCGCAGCTCTACCGGATCAATCCAGCCGCCGGGTATGCTGCGGCCGTCGACGTGCGCCCCGGGAGGGCGCGGGTTCGCATCGCGGACATCGCGGGGTCCGTTGTCATGGAGTGCGTGGAGGAGAGCGATCGAGCCGCAAACGGCCCTGAAAGTGCCGCCGCCATCGTCCGGTCCTGTTGCGACAGGGCAGGACTCTCGCCCGCCCAGCTCGACGCGATCGTCGTCAGCGTGCCCGGCTCGTACGACATCGCGACCGACACTCTCAGCTACGTCGACCATCTGCCCCGCTGGCAGCACGCCTCCGTCGGCGCCGAGCTGCGAATGCTGTTCCCCGACGCGTCGGTCGCCATTGAGAACGACGTGAATCTCGCCGCGATCGCCGAGCGGCATGCCGCCCGCGGCGAGTCCGAGAGCTTCTTCCTCTTCTGGCTCGATGACGGCGTCGGCGGAGCGATCATGATCGACGGTGCGCTTCATCGCGGCAGCCGCGGCGCTGCCGGCGAGGCCGCCTTCCTGCTCATCCCGGGTGCCGTGTTCGATGCCGAGAGCCGCACAGACGGAGCGCTCGAGCGCATCGTCGGCTACCCGGCATTGCGCGCTCGCGCCGCCGAAGCCGGGCTCGAGGCAGCGACCGCACCCGAAGCTTTGCGCGCGCTGCTCGATGACCCCACCGCAGCGCCCGCCGTCGCTGAACTCTGCCACCACTATGCGTGCGCCATCGTCTCGGTCATCGCAGTGATCGACCCGGCTCGCATCGTGCTCGCCGGCGAGCTCGCACGGCTCGGCGGCGAACGGCTGCGTGCCGAGGTCGCCCGGCAGCTCGCCGCGATCATGCCCGCGACACCCCCGCTCACCGTCACTGTGGCGACCGACACTCCGATCCTTGACGGCGCGATGATCATGAGCCTCGGGATCGCGCGCGACCGGGTGTTCACCACATGAGCGGGCGGCGCATTCGGCAGGCCGTGGTGGGCGGCGGCTCGGTCTGAACGCCTGAGCTCGCGGACGGCATCGCCCGCCTCGGCAAGACCCTCCCCGCCGAGGGGCTCGTGCTGGTGGACCCTGTCGTCCCCGCACGCATCGAAGTCGTCGCGGGGCTCACGTCGTGTCCTCGCCGCGGTCGGCAGCACCTGCCGTCTCACCGCGACTGCGGACACCCCAGCGGCCCTGCGACAGAGTGAACCAGTCCAGGAGGCACTGGGCGTTGTCGTGGCCGGATAGTGCCCATGGACGTGGCTATGGAGAGAGTCGGGAAGCCTGCCCAGTGTTTCCAAGGGTCTGCGGCGCTCGGAATCAGACGCGACGGCGGGGGTCGAACCCGCAACGCTGCCGGGTATGAACCGGAGCCCGGGACCGCCCGGATCGCCGCGATGCCATCACGCTACAACTCGGACCCCATGACACCCCGTTGAACGTCCCATGATTTCCCACTGTGTCTGCAGATGACGGCGCACATCGTCCCCGATTCGCGCGGTTATGCTGAGCGGATGACCAATGCGATGAGGCGCGGCATCACCGCGATCATCGTGTTCGCAGCGCTGCTGCTCGTGGGCGTCTGGGTGGCTGTGCGCGTGCCTCCGTATGCGGTCGGTCCGGGCGTGGTTCCGGATGCCGTGCACGTGTGGCCGGCGCGCATCCTGCTCGTGCTCACCCTCGCCTGGATCGTCATC
>ERZ500994.521-NODE-521-length-11511-cov-10.411051_pt1 | contig 11511 bp, 9 predicted proteins | sample MGYA00248878_ERZ500994 | MGnify/ENA primary metagenome ERZ500994 (study PRJEB25958, sample SAMN03398533) | human skin metagenome | study: EMG produced TPA metagenomics assembly of the Human Skin Microbiome Metagenome (human skin metagenome) data set. | reverse complement strand
GCTCGGCATCAGGCTGCGCCCGCGGTGGCGGCTCGCGACCGGGACGGCGGCCCGGGCCCGCACCCTGGCCGGCGCCGGGGTCGTCGCCCTCGTCGCGCAGCAGCTGAGCGTGCTCGTCACCCTCGCCGTCGCCAACCGCTCCGGCGGGGACGGCAGCCTCGTCGTCCAGAACTACGTGCAGGCCCTCTACCTGCTGCCCTACGCCGTGCTGGCGGTGCCGGTCGCGACCGCGGTCTTCCCGGTGCTCGCCGCGACGGCGGGGGAGCCGGAGGACCAGCGTGCCGGTGCCGTGGGCGCCCTCGCGGCGTCGCTGCGCGCCGTCGTCGTCCTCGCCGCCGCGGCGGTCGCCGGTCTCGTCGCCGCGGCCGCGCCGGTCGGCACGGTCTTCGCGCAGATCGATCGTCACGGCGAGGGGTCGGATGCGTTGGCCGCCATGCCTGACGCCCTCGCCGCGATGGCGCCCGGCCTGCTCGGCTTCAGCATCGCGGCGGTGGCCCTGCGGGCGCTCTACGCCCGTGGGCGGGCGCTCGTCGCCGGCGCGACGATGGCGCTCGGCTGGCTCGTCGCCGCGGTCGTCCCGGTGCTCGTCCTCGACGAGGGGGCCGGGGCCCACCGCACCCTCGTCGTCCTCGGTCTGGCGATGACCCTGGGCATGTGGGTCGCCGGCGCCGGGCTGCTCGTGCGGGTGCGCCACGACTGGGGTCCCGCGGCCCTCGCCGGGCTGCCCCGAACCCTCGTCCTGGCCCTCCTCGCCCTCGGGCTCGGGCTGGCGGTGCACCGTCTCGCCCACGGGCACTGGCCCGAGGATGCGCTCGCCGCGACCCTCGTCGGCGCGCTGGCCGCCGTCGTCGTCGCGGGCGTCGTGCTGCTCGTCGGGCTGTGGATCGACCCCACGGCACGCGCCCGCGTGCCCGGGTTGCGCGGGCGGGCGGTGGCCCGGTGAAGGTCCTGCTCTGCCTCGCCTCCGCCGCCGGCGGCATCGGCACCCACGTGGCCGACCTCGCGCGTTCGATGCACGCCGCCGGGCACACGGTGCAGGTCGCGACCGATGCCGCGACGCGGGCGCGCTTCGACCTGCCGGGGCAGGCGCCGCTCACCGTGGCGGCCGTGCGCGAGCTGGCCCGCGGCGCCGACGTCGTGCACGCCCACGGCTTCCGGGCCGGGCTCGTGTGCGCCGTGGCGACGGGAGCTGTGGCGACCACGGCCACGGCCCCGCCCACCGTCCGCCGCAGACGAGGTGGCGAGCCGGGCGGCCGGGTGCCCCTCGTCGTCAGCCTGCACAACCCCGTGCGTGGTGCCGGCCTGTCACCGCGTCGGCTCGTCGGTGGGCTGGCGGCCCGGGCGGTCATGCGTCGGGCCGACCTCGTGACCGGCGCGAGCAGCGACCTCGTGACCGACGCGCTCGCCCTCGGGGCCTCGCGGGCGGAGCTCGCCGAGGTCCCCTCGCCGCGGGTGCCGGCGCTGCTCGCCACCGACCGCGCGGCGTGGCGGGCGAAGCACCGCGACGCGCTGCTCGCTGCGCACGAGGTGAGCGGTGCCCCCTTCGTCCTGACCATCGCGCGGGTCGCCCCGCAGAAGGGCATAGACGTGCTCGCCGCGGCCGCCGACGGCGCCCCGGGAACGTGGGGGCTCGTCGGACCGGGCCAGGAGACGCTGACGACAGGGGGAGCACTGCACCTGCTCGGGGAGGCCGCCGACGTCACGCCGTGGCTGCTCGCCGCCGACGTGCTCGTCGTGCCGAGCGAGTGGGAGGCGCGGGCGCTCGTCGTGCAGGAGGCGATGGCGGCCGGCACACCGGTCGTCGCCCGCCGGGTCGGCGGGCTGCCCGACCTGCTCGACGGTGTCGGGCTGCTCGTCGACGGTCCGCAGACGGAGGCGGCCGGACCGCTCGCCCGCGCCGTCGGGGCGGTCCTCGACCACCCCGAGCGGGCGGCACGCGCCGCGGACGCCGCCCGGGAGCGGGCGCGTGGCTGGGACGGGCTCGAGTCCAGCGCAACTCGCTGGGTGCTGCGTTACCGAGCACTCGCCCACGTGACGTAGATTGGAACCCCGTGGTGGCACTGACGAAACACATCTTCGTGACCGGAGGAGTCGTCTCCTCACTCGGCAAGGGACTGACGGCCTCGAGCCTCGGGCACCTGCTTCGAGCGCGTGGCCTGTCGGTCACGATGCAGAAGCTGGATCCCTACCTCAACGTCGACCCGGGGACGATGAACCCCTTCCAGCACGGTGAGGTCTTCGTCACCGAGGATGGCGCCGAGACCGACCTCGACATCGGGCACTACGAGCGCTTCCTCGACACCAACCACGACGGCTCGGCCAACGTCACGACCGGGCAGGTCTACAGCCGGGTCATCGCGCGGGAGCGCAAGGGCGAGTACCTCGGCGACACCGTCCAGGTCATCCCGCACATCACCAACGAGATCACCTCGCGGATGCGGGCACCCGCCGCCGGCAGCCCCGGCGTCGACGACGCCGCCGCGCCCGACGTGATCATCACCGAGATCGGTGGCACCGTCGGCGACATCGAGTCGCTGCCCTTCCTCGAGGCCGCCCGGCAGGTGCGTCACGAGCTCGGTCGCGACAACTGCTTCTTCCTGCACGTCTCGCTCGTGCCCTACATCGCGCCGAGCGGCGAGATGAAGACCAAGCCGACCCAGCACTCCGTCGCCGCGCTGCGTCAGGTCGGCATCCAGCCCGACGCGCTCGTGCTGCGCGCCGACCGCGCGATCCCCGCCGACATCAAGCGCAAGATCTCGATGTCGTGCGACGTCGACAAGGACGGCGTGGCCGCGTGCGTCGACGCCCCGAGCATCTACGACATCCCCAAGGTGCTGCACCGCGAGCACCTCGACACCTTCGTCATCCGCCGTCTCGGCCTCAACTTCACCGACGTCGACTGGGGGAGCTGGGACACCCTGCTGCGCCGGGTCCACCAGCCGCGCCACGAGATCGAGGTCGCGCTCGTCGGCAAGTACATCGACCTGCCCGACGCCTACCTCTCGGTCACCGAGGCCCTGCGCGCGGGTGGCTTCCACAACGACGCCAAGGTGCGCATCCGCTGGGTGCCCTCCGACGACTGCGAGACGCCGGCCGGGGCGAACAAGGCGCTCGGCGGTGTCGACGCGGTGCTCGTGCCGGGCGGCTTCGGCGTGCGAGGCATCGAGGGCAAGCTCGGTGCGCTGCGCTGGGCGCGCGAGCAGCAGGTGCCCACGCTCGGCATCTGCCTGGGCCTGCAGTGCATGGTCATCGAGTACGCGCGCAATGTCGCCGGCATCGAGGGCGCCAGCTCCACGGAGTTCGACCCGGCGTCGAGCGTGCCGGTCATCGCCACGATGGAGGAGCAGAAGTCCTTCGTCGACGGTGCCGGTGACCTCGGTGGGACGATGCGTCTGGGCTCCTACCCGGCCGACCTGCGTGAGGGCTCAGTCGCCGCGACCGCCTACGGCTCCACCCAGGTCACCGAGCGGCACCGCCACCGCTACGAGGTCAACAACACCTACCGCGACCAGCTCGAGCAGGCCGGCCTCGTCGTGAGCGGCACCCACCCGCAGCTCGGGCTCGTCGAGTTCGTCGAGCTGCCGCGCGAGGTGCACCCCTACTACGTCTCGACCCAGGCGCACCCGGAGTTCAAGTCGCGGCCCGACCGTGCGCACCCGCTCTTCATCGGGCTCATCGGTGCGGCCGTGCAGGCCCAGCGTGACGCGCGCCTGGTCGAGGTCGAGCCGCCGGTGGAGGCGGCCGAGGCGGAGACCGCGGACGTCGAGGTCTGATGGCCGACGAGACGGTGCCGCTGCGCGACGAGCTGCTCACCCGCTCGGTGACCTCCAGCGAGGTGGTCTTCGAGGGCGCGGTCTGGGATGTGCGTCGTGACACCTTCGAGCTCGAGGGCGAGACCCTGGTGCGCGAGGTCATCGACCACCCGGGTGCCGTCGCCGTCCTGGCCCTCGATGAGCAGGACCGCGTGCTGCTCATCCGGCAGTACCGTCACCCCGTCTCGGCCAACGAGTGGGAGATCCCCGCCGGCCTGCTCGACATCGCGGGTGAGGACCCGCTCGTCGGCGCGCAGCGCGAGCTGGCTGAGGAGGCCGACGTCACGGCCGACGAGTGGGCGGTCCTCGTGGACTACTTCACCTCGCCCGGTGGCATGGACGAGGCGATCCGCGTCTACCTCGCGCGGGGGCTGCGTCCCGTGCCCGAGGGCGAGCGGCACCAGCGAGAAGGGGAGGAGGCGCACTTGCTCCAGCGGCGCGTCCCCCTCGACGAGGTCGCCGCGGCGGTCCTCGCCGGGGACCTGCACAACTCCACCCTCGTCATCGCGACGATGACGGCCCGGGCGTCCCGAGAGGGCGGCTGGACCTCCCTTCGTCCTGCCGACAGCCCGTGGCCCGAGCACCCCGGCCGCAGGGAGGGCCCGACCGGCTGATCAACCCGTTGGCCCGGCACCCGCCGGGCTCCGTAGGATGGACCGGCCCGCGCGACCCGCCGGGCGACCCGAAGGACAAGGAAGAACACCCCGTGCTCCGCACCCACGACGCCGGCACCCTGCGTGCCGAGCACTCCGGCCAGACCGTCACCCTCACCGGCTGGGTGGGCCGCCGTCGTGATCACGGTGGCGTGGCCTTCCTCGACCTGCGCGACGCATCGGGCGTCGCCCAGGTCGTCGCCCGCGACGAGGTGCTCACGGGTGCGGCGCACGACCTGCGCAACGAGTACGTCATCAAGGTGGTCGGCGAGGTCGCCCCGCGCGACCCCAAGGACGTCAACCCCAACGTGCCGACCGGCGAGATCGACGTCGTCGCGAGCTCCATCGAGGTGCTCTCCGAGGCCGCCCCGCTGCCCTTCCAGATCGACGAGCGCGTGAGCGTCGGCGAGGAGGCCCGCCTCAAGCACCGCTACCTCGACCTGCGCCGCCCGGGCGCCACGAGCGCCGGCGCCGGTCTGCGCCTGCGCAGCGAGGTCAACGCCGCGGCCCGCACGGTCCTCGCCGAGCGCGACTTCGTCGAGATCGAGACCCCGACGCTCACCCGCTCCACGCCCGAGGGCGCCCGCGACTTCCTCGTGCCCGCGCGCCTGGCGCCGGGCGCGTGGTACGCCCTGCCGCAGAGCCCGCAGCTCTTCAAGCAGCTGCTCATGGTCGCCGGCATGGAGCGCTACTACCAGATCGCCCGCTGCTACCGCGACGAGGACTTCCGCGCCGACCGGCAGCCGGAGTTCACCCAGCTCGACATCGAGATGTCCTTCGTCGAGCAGGACGACGTCATCGAGCTCGGCGAGGCGATCGCCAAGGCCGTGTGGGCGACGATCGGCGTCGACCTGCCCACGCCCTTCCCGCGGATGACCTATGCCGAGGCCATGGAGCGCTACGGCTCCGACAAGCCGGACCTGCGCTTCGGGGTCGAGCTCGTCGACTGCACGGCGTACTTCGCCAACACCCCCTTCCGCGTCTTCAAGAACGACTACGTCGGCGCGGTCGTCATGCCCGGTGGCGCCAGCCAGCCGCGTCGCCAGTTCGACGCCTGGCAGGAGTGGGCCAAGCAGCGCGGTGCCAAGGGCCTGGCCTATGTCACCGTCGGCGAGGACGGCGAGCTCGGTGGGCCGGTCGCCAAGAACATCTCCGACGAGGAGAAGGCCGGCCTGGCCGCCCACGTCGGCGCGGCTCCCGGTGACTGCATCTTCTTCGCGGCGGACAAGGCCAAGGCGGCTCGGGCCCTGCTCGGTGCTGCCCGTCAGGAGATCGCGCAGCGCTGCGAGCTCATCGACGAGAACGCCTGGTCCTTCCTCTGGGTCGTCGACGCGCCCCTCTTCGAGCCGGCCGGTGACGCCGTCGCCGCCGGTGACGTGGCGGTCGGTGCCGGCGCGTGGACCGCGGTCCACCACGCCTTCACCAGCCCGAAGGAGGAGTTCCTCGACACCTTCGACACCGACCCCGGACCGGCGCTCGCCTATGCGTACGACATGGTCTGCAACGGCAACGAGATCGGTGGCGGGTCGATCCGTATCCACCGCAAGGACGTGCAGGAGCGCGTCTTCAAGGTCATGGGCCTGGACGAGAAGTCGGCGCAGGAGAAGTTCGGCTTCCTGCTCGAGGCCTTCAAGTACGGCGCCCCGCCGCACGGCGGCATCGCCTTCGGCTGGGACCGGATCTGCATGCTCCTGCTCGGTGCCGACTCGATCCGCGACGTCATCGCCTTCCCCAAGTCCGGCGGCGGCTACGACCCGCTGACCGACGCGCCTGCCCCGATCACCGCGGAGCAGCGCAAGGAGGCGGGCATCGACGCCACGCCGAAGCGTGACGAGGACGAGCAGGCGGGGGCCTGATCCGATGAGCCGGCCGGTCGACGTGCTCCTGTGGGACTGCGACGGCGTCCTGCAGCACGGGCGCTTCGACTGGCGCGAGCGGCTCGACGGTGCGGTGCGTCCGGGCTTCGCCCGGCGCGTCTTCGAGGCCGAGCTGCCCGCGCTGCGGGGTGAGCGGTCGCTGCGCGCGGTGCTCGAGGAAATGCTCAGCCTCGAGCAGGAGCAGACCGGCCACGTCCCGCTGACGGTCGACGACCTGCTCTCGATCTGGGAGCAGTTCGAGCTCGACCCCGAGGCGGTCGCGGTGCTCACCGCCGTGCGTGACCTCGGGGTGCGGTGCATGCTGGCGACCAACCAGCAGGACCACCGCGTGCAGCACATGCGCGAGGTGCGTGGTTACGACGACCTCGTCGACGGCTCCTACTACTCGAGCGAGATCGGGGCGATGAAGCCCGACCGGGTCTTCTTCGAGCGGGTGCTCGACGACCTCGGCCTGCCTGGGGAGCAGGTGGGCTTCGTCGACGACGTGCCGGCCAATGTCGAGGCGGCCCGGTCCGTCGGGATCCGCGCCGTGCTCCACGACCCGGAGTCCGGCGCCGAGGGACTCGTCGCGGATCTCACCCCGCTCGTGCCCGAGCTGGCCGACCTGGGCGCGCGAGCTTAGGGAGATACGGACTCGAGGCGATCGAGGAACGCCGTCTGGGCGGCGACGACGAGCTCTCGGGCGGCGTCGAGGTCGTGCCACTCGCCCCTGTCGAGCTCGGGGAAGGACTGGCGCCGACCGGACCTCGGAGGCCATTCCAGCTCGAAGCTGTTGCTCTCGACGAGGGTGACGTCCGCCCCCTTCGTCACCTCGATGGCCCAGGCGTGCACGACCTTGCCGCCGGACTGGCGCACCTGACCGAGGGGCAGGCGCGGTCCGTCGGGCGCGGTCGCGCCGGTCTCCTCGGCGAACTCCCGCTCGGCGGCGGCGAGCAGGTCCTCGTCCGGCTCGACCTCGCCCTTGACGATGGTCCAGCCGCGGGGCCGGCGGGCCCACAGCGGGCCGCCCATGTGCCCCAACCACACCCGGGTCGCACCCTCCTCGCGGACGAAGGGGAGCAGACCGGCACTCGTGCGCGGCACGTCAGGCCTCGGCGAGGATCGTCTGGACCCGGCGCAGGTCGGCGGTGATCTCCTCAGCCGACCGGTGACGGGTCACGGGGTGGCGGGTGAGGCCGGACAGGGCCTCGCGGGCCTGGCCCATGATCTCGCTCTGGCCGCGGACCCGGGGGTTCCACGTGGCGCCGAGGACCTGGTATCCGATCGTCGCGAGCACCTGCTCCATGCGTCGGTAGGGCGCGACGGCGTCGGGCGCGTCGGCGTGGGCTCGGGCGGCGACCCGGTCGGACTCGAGCAACTCGACGTAGAGCTGCTTGCAGTGGTCGAGGTGGGCGGCCATGCCCTCGTCGGTGCGGGTGCGGCGCTCGGCGAGGTCGGCGAGGACGTCGTCGAGGGCGAGCACCACCCGACGGGCGTGGGCGCGCAGCAGCAGCTCGGGCCGGCCGAGACGGCTCGAGACGATGAGCACGAGGACGGCTGCGCCGACGCCGATGAGGGTGTCGACCGCGCGGTCGAAGACGATCGTGTCGGGGTCCATGCCGGTCACCGACTCGGAGATCAGCAGGGCGAGGGGGGTGAGGAAGATGACGGCAAGCGCGTAGTTGCGTGTGATGAGCAGCTCGACGAGCAGCTGGAAGCCGATGATGATCGCGATGATCCACCAGTGGCCCGGGTCGAGCCGCAGGAGCAGGGCGAAGACGAGCAGACCGGCGGCGGTGCCGATGGTGCGCTGGAAGGCCCGGTGGAACTGCACCGAGCGGGTGCCCCCCGTGTGGACGACGAGCACCGCGAAGGCGGCTGCCCAGTAGGCGTGGGCGTTGTCCATGGCCAGCGCGATGCCACCGGCGAGCAGGGTCGCGGCGGCGACGCGCGCGGCCACGAGCAGGTCCTCGCTGGGCCAGCGCAGGGCCTGCCGCAGGGACCACGCGGCGCGTGGACGGCCGAGCGAGACCTGGCGCACCCGGGCCGCCTCGTGCATCGCGAGCTCGGCGGTCACCTCGGCGTCCGGTCCGTCGACGGCTCGGGAGACGGCGCTGGCATATCGACTGTGCACACGCTGCAGCCGGCCGCCGAAGCGGTCGTCGGAGCCGCCGTCGGTCACCGCGGTCCACGCGTCGTTGAGTGCCCGGGCCGCGCTGCGGCGGGCGGACGCGACCCGAGCCGGGTCACGCTCCTCGAGGTAGGCCTCGACGACCTGCTCGGCGTGGGTCACCGCCGCGTCCTCGATGCCGTGGGCCCGCAGCCAGAAGTCGGAGGTGCCGACGACGATGGCCGACAGGACACCGGTGCCGGCGATGCCGAGGAGGGTCGTGGCCGGGGTGCCGTGGCTCGCTGCGAGGTTGCCGATCCCGCAGACGAGCGCGAAGAAGAAGCCCCCGGGTGGGCCGACCTGGAGGGTGTAGGTGAGCACGGCGGCCACCGTCGCGGCGAGTGCCATCGCGATGATCGCGAGGACGGCGTGACCGGCGAGGGCGATGCCCAGGGCCATCGAGGCCAGCAGACCCAGGCCCGCGAGCGGGGTGATGACGAAGCGACGACGGACGGGCGCCGAGGCGCCGTACAAAACGGCGAAGACGCCCATGCCGGCGAGGAAGCCCTGCTGGGCGTGACCGGTGACCGTGAAGCCGATGAGCGGCAGGGCCACGGCGATCGCCGCCCGTCCGGCGACCCACCGGCGCTGCGGTCCGGGGTTCCAGCTGACGAGCGGGCGCAGGTACTCGCTGACGACACCGGCCATCAGGTCAACCTCCCGCTGCTCCACTCGGCCTGCACGACGTATCCCAGTGAACGGTAGACCCCGCGCGCGCGGGTGTTGCGGGAGTACATGCCGAGGGTGCACCAGCCGTGCTGGGCCAGCGCAGCCCGGGTGAGCTCGGCGGTCACCGCGCGCCCCAGGCCGAGGCCCCGCGCCGCGGGCACGACGGTGATGCCGGCGAGGACCGGGGCGCCGGACGCCTCCGGCTCGCAGCAGCCGACCGCGAGCAACGCGCCGGTGTCGTCGCGCACCCCGACCCACCGCTGCCCGGGGCGGGCGAAGGGCTGCCCGTCGGTCCCGGGGTTGTGCTCGTCGAGCAGTGCCTGCACCTCGTCGCGGTCGGCGACGGGCAGGTCGACGAGACCGGTCACCGGAGGGTGTGGCTCGAGGGTCGTCGTCGACATGAACTCCCAGCGTGAGGGCTCGCCGGCGATGAGGCCGAGGTCCTCGGCCGTGCGCGGCAGCGTGACGGCGTTCGCTCCCTTCGCCCTCGCCCGGTCCGACCACGAGGCGAAGGGGGAGGACCTCACGAGCTCGCGGAGGAGGGCGTCGTCGCCCCGGAGCATGAGGGAGATGCCGTGCGTGTGGGTGGGGCGCACGAAGGCGACGGCCCAGCGGCCGTCGCGGCGCAGCCCGAGCGCGGGCTCGTCGACGGTCGGGGTAGCCTCGGCGCGCACGGCCGGGTCCTGGCCGGTGAAGCTGAGCAGGCGGTCCATCGGGACCTCGGTGAGGGTGGTCTGGTCGGGGTGTCTGCTCACCGAGATAGCGTGCCACTCGTGGTCTCCGACGATCTCTTCGCCTCCGCCAACGACGACACGGAACCCACCGGCGCCGACCTCAACGCGCCGCTGGCCGTGCGCATGCGCCCGCGCACCCTCGACGAGGTGCGTGGGCAGCGCGAGGTGCTGCGCCCCGGCTCGCCGCTGCGGCGGCTCGTCGAGGGCAGCGTCAACGCGGTCGCCGGCCCGATGTCGGCGATCATCTGGGGCCCGCCGGGCACCGGCAAGACGACCTTGGCGCACCTCGTCGCAACGGCGGCGGACCGGGACTTCGTCCAGCTCTCGGCGGTGACGGCGGGCGTCAAGGACGTGCGGGCGGTCATGGAGCGCGCGGCGACCAACCGCTCGATGTACGGCCGGCAGACGGTTCTCTTCCTCGACGAGATCCACCGCTTCAGCAAGGCCCAACAGGATGCGCTGCTGCCCGGGGTGGAGAACCGCGAGGTGGTCCTCGTCGCGGCGACGACGGAGAACCCGTCCTTCTCGGTCATCGCCCCGCTGCTCTCGCGCTCGATCCTCGTCACCCTCGAGTCGCTGACCCGTGAGGAGGTTGGCGAGGTCCTCGACGCCGCGGTCGCCGACGAGCGCGGTCTGGCCGGGGGCTACGAGCTGGCCGACGACGCCCGCGAGCACCTCGTCGCGATCGCCGGTGGCGATGCGCGGCGCGCACTCACCTCGCTCGAGGCGGCCGCCGGCGTGGCCGCCGGCGACGTCCCCTTCGGTCCGGATGCGCCGCAGGCCGCGCCGATCACCCTCGCGCACGTCGAGCAGGCGGTGGCCCGGGCAGCGGTGCGCTACGACCGCACCGGGGACCAGCACTACGACGTGGCCTCCGCCTTCATCAAGTCGATGCGCGGGTCCGACGTCGACGCCGCCCTGCACTACCTCGCCCGTCAGCTCGAGGCGGGGGAGGACCCGCGCTTCATCGCCCGGCGCATCGTCATCTCGGCCTCCGAGGACGTCGGCATGGGTGACCCGACGGCGCTGCAGACGGCGGTCGCGGCGATGCACGCCGTCGCCCAGATCGGCATGCCGGAGGCGCGGATCATCCTCGCCCAGGCGGTCGTCCACAACACGCTCGCGCCCAAGTCCAACGCGGCCTACACGGGCATCAACGAGGCGGTCGCCGACGTGCGCGCCGGCAAGGTCCAGGCGGTCCCGCCGCACCTGCGCGGCTCCGGCTACACCCAGGCCTCCGACCGGGCGAAGGGGGCGGTCGGCGGCGCGAAGGTCGAGGGCTATGTCTACGCCCACGACCAACCCGACGGCGTCGCGGCCCAGCAGTACCTGCCCGACGACCTGCACGCCGAGCTGGGCGGTCGGTCGTACTACCGGCCGACCGACCGGGGCTTCGAGGCGCGGTTGCAGGAGCGGTGGGCGTGGTTGCGGGGGCGGCTGCGGGGTCGGTGAGAGTCGCGCGCCGGGCTGGGGGTCATGGCGCGGACGGGCCGGGAGCCGAGGGCCGGCGTACGAGGGCCGAGGGCCGACGAGCTGGCCGGGGAACGTTGTCGGTGGTCTTTCCTAGAGTTGGTTCATGGCCCACACCGCAGTGCTCCACAGCCTCGACGCCGAGGG
>ERZ500994.520-NODE-520-length-11515-cov-6.020681_pt1 | contig 11515 bp, 10 predicted proteins | sample MGYA00248878_ERZ500994 | MGnify/ENA primary metagenome ERZ500994 (study PRJEB25958, sample SAMN03398533) | human skin metagenome | study: EMG produced TPA metagenomics assembly of the Human Skin Microbiome Metagenome (human skin metagenome) data set. | reverse complement strand
AGCCAGACCACCGGCCCAAGAGCCCGCATCGCGGTATAGTGGTCCCAAGGCGCGCGGATGAAGGCATCTGAATAGAAATCGACGTCATAGGCCGGCGCTGGCATTGGCGGTCTCCCTGGCGCAGCCGCGGCCACGTCTGGGCTGGCTTCCGGTCGGCTGCGTCTGGATCGTGGAATAGAAGGCCGTGACAGCCTAGTCTGTCGTCATGTTTGATGACGGCCTCTCGCCGGACCCCGAGCAGGTGGCGCTCGCGCGCTGCATCCGTGCGGTCGGCACGACGACCTTCTACCGCGAACTGCTCGGCGTCGCCGAGGCGGTCGGCGGCTTCGAGCATCTCAGCGTCTTCGCGTTCTCACCGGCCCTCGAGCCGCGAATGGAGGTCCTCGAGGGGCTCGACGACGGAGCGATCACGCTCCAGTCGGCACGGTCCTATCTTGGCTTCGGATACCACGGCTCCGATCCAGCGCGGTTTCGTCTGCATGCCCTGGGTCCGGATCTGCAGCGTCCCGCCATGTTCGTGCTGAAAGCGGACGAGATCGCCGACGCGGCCTACAGACGCGACATCTACGACCGGTTCGGACTGGACGGCCGCGTCTCGATGATCGGACAGGCGGGCGGCCAGTGGCGCTCGATCAATTTCTACAAGCATGTCGGACGCGGTGGCATCACGCCGGAAGATGTCCGGGCGCTGGCGCGCCGGTCGGATTTTCTGTTTGCCGCCGAGATTCGGCACCTCGAACTACGCCGCGAGCGCGCGGATCCGGTGCGGCCGTCGACACCGTCCCCGGAAATCCTGCGCACGCTTCTCGCGGCCGTCGCGCCGGCGCTCAGCGCGCGCGAAGCGGAGGCCTGTGTGCAGGCGCTTCGTGGGATGACGGGAGAGGGGACGGCGCTTGAAATGGGTATTTCGGAAGCGACGGTCGCGACGCTGCGCCGCCGCGCCTATGCCAAGCTCGGCATTTCCAACGTCAACGAATTGTTCGCGCTTTGTCTGTCTGAAGCCGCGCGGGGTTCGCAGCGGACGGTGGACGATATCTGACTATGCGCGCCGGCTCTGTCGTCCGACGGTGTCGCCACCCGGTTCGGAAGCCGCCGGTTGGTCAACGGCCGGCCCGGACAGTCGCCCGGCCGTTTCGACCACGATCTGCGCGAGCGCCCGCTCGGAGATTGGCGGTGGACGCGAGGACGCGAAAGCCAGCACGAGGCTGCCGACGACGCTGCGGTCGCGATCGAACACCGGAGCGGCGATGCCGGTAACGTCGTCGTCAAGTTCGTTCCGGGAGATATAGAAACCGCGCCGCCGCGTGTCCTGTAGAAGCGCCCTGAAGGAATCCCAGTCGTCAGCGATGCGCCGGAGATCGGGATCGTTGCTGTGACGGTCGTAGAGGCGGCGCACGCGCCGCCGGTCGAGCGCAGACAGGATCGCACGCGCCTGCGAGCCGCGGAACAAGGGCATCGGCCGACCTTTCGTGTAAGTCACGGCGAGCGCGTCCCGTCCGGTCGCGTGGAAGACGTTCACGATGCTCTCGTTGTAGATGTTGCAGAGAAGCACGTTGCAACCGGTCGTATCGGCGAGGCTGCGCATGATCTCTTCGCCGGCGCGCAGGACCGGATCGCAGGACCGGATGATGAACTCGAGTTCGATGACTTTCGGTCCAAGAAAGAAAAGACCGGTGCGACGAGAGAGCAGACCCGCTTGGCAAAGTTCGCCCAGATACCGGTAGGCCGTGGCTTCGCTCGCGCCGAGCAGATGCGCCACATCCTCGACGGTGAGCGCCGGACGCGCGACGGAAAACGCGTTGAGGACGAGCGCCATGCGCCCGAGAACCGAGGAGTCGGCTGTCGCTGCAAGCGGAGATGCGTGTTTCAAAGTTGCTGATGCTAACCCTTTTGCCACCAGACCAAATTCTCATATATCGCGAGTATTGACGTGATAATGATGATGATATAGCAAAATTCGCAAAAATATAAAATCAGGCTTTCAGGGAGGTTTCAAATGAAGCGTGTTTTGCGGCTGTCCGCCGCCCTGGCGATGGGCCTTTCGGCGTCGGCGGCCTGGGCGCAGGTGAATGTCGGCGTGATCCTGTCGCTGACGGGCCCGGCGGCCTCGCTCGGCATCCCCGCGAAACAGACCGTGGATCTGTGGCCGAAGGAGATCGGCGGACAACCGATCAATGTCGTCGTACTGGACGATGCTTCCGATCCCGGCGCGGCGACCGCGGCGGCCCGCAAGCTGACGAGCGAGAACAAGGTCGATGTGATCGTCGGACCGTCGATCACGCCGACGTCGCTGGCCGTCATGCAGGTGGCCGAGGAAACCGGCACGCCTGTCCTCACGCTTGGCGGCGGCGGCGCGATCGTCGAGCCGATGACCGGACCGCGCAAATGGATGTTCAAGATGCCGCCCGGTGAGGCGATTCCGCTGAACATGATTCTCGAGGACATGAAGCGCGCGAACAAGACCAAGCTTGCGATCGTCGCCGTCAGCAATGCCTATGGTCAGACTTTCCTAGATGTCGCGCAGAAGATGGCCCCGCAATATGGGGTCTCGATCGTGGCGACGGAACGCTTCAACCCGACCGATGCGAGCTTTGCGTCGCAGGCGTTGAAAATCCAGGCGGCCCGTCCCGACGCCGTCTTCATCGCCGCCGTCGGAACGCCAGGCGCCACGCCGCACATCGAGCTGAAACGTCGTGGCTTTGCCGGCACGGTGTATCAGACGCAGGCGATCGCCAATAACGATTTCCTCCGCGTCGGCGGAAAGGACGTCGATGGCGCGCTGTTCCCGGTCTCGCCGCTTCTCGTTGCCGCGCAATTGCCGGACAGCAATCCGATCAAACCTGTTGCACTCGATTACGTGAAAATATTCGAGGACAAATACGGGAAAGGCACGCCGTCGCTGTTCGGTGGGATGGCCTGGGATGCGCAGCTCTTTCTCCAGCCTGCGATCAAGGACGTTGTCGCGACGGCGTCGCCGCGCACGCCCGAATTCCGGAAGGCGCTTCGCGATCGGCTCGAGAAGACGCACGAACTCGTCGCGACGCAAGGCGTGTACTCGCTCTCTCCGACCGACCATAACGGCGCCGATCAGCGCAGCCAGGTCATGGTGAAGATCGAGAACGGCGCCTGGCGCTACGCCGACAAGTGAATCGTACGGCGCGCTCGAAACAATGACCATTCAGCCTCCGGTCGCCGGCTTCACCTATGTAGACCATCCGGTCGTCGTCCCCGACCATCCGGACGGTCGCGAAGCGCGACGCTGGCCGGTGCTCATCGCCGGCGGCGGTCCGGTCGGCCTCGCGGCGGCGCTTGCGCTGGCGCGACGCGGCGTCGCCTGCGTCGTCATCGAGGCCGACCGCACCGTCTGCGTCGGCAGCCGCGCGATCTGCCTGTCCCGGCGGACACTGGAGATTTTAGATCGGCTCGGCGTATTGCAGCCCTTCGCGGAAAAGGGGCTTCCGTGGACTGGTGGGCGAAGCTTCTATGGAAGCACCGAAGTGCTGCATTTCCACATGCCGCACGATGCCGACCAACGTGTCGCGCCGATGGTCAACCTCCAGCAATATTACATCGAGCAGTTCCTGCTCGACGCAACGCACGCCTATCCTGACCTCATCGAGATCCGATGGGGCACGCAAGTGCGAGACATCGTGCCCGGTCCCGACGGCGTCGAAGTTCATCTTGAAGGGAGGGACGACCAGTATTCGACCTACGCTCGATATGTCGTCGCGGCAGACGGTGCGCGCAGCCGCGTCCGGCAGGCGCTCGGCCTCCGCCTCGATGGAACCGCCTACGAGGCGCGTTACGTGATCGTCGATATCGAAAGCGATATCGATCTGCCGACCGAGCGGCTGGCCTGGTTCGATCCGCCGAGCAATCCCGGTCGCACGATGCTGATGCACAGGCAGCCCGACAATATCTGGCGTCTCGACTATCAGCTTCATCCCGACGAAAATCCGGACGAGATGGTCCGCCCGGAAAAGGTCGTCCCGGTGGTCGAAGCGCATCTTGCCATGATGGGAAGCGACAGGCCGTGGCGGCTCGTGTGGGCAAGCACCTATCGGGCTGCGGCGGTCTCCCTCGATGACTATCGCAGCGGCCGTGTCCTGTTTGCGGGCGATGCCGCGCATCTCGTTCCGATTTTCGGCGTCCGGGGCCTGAACAGCGGCTTCGACGACGCATTCAATCTCGGCTGGAAATTGTCCGCCGTTCTCGTGGGCGATGCGCCTGAAACGCTTCTCGACAGCTACAGCCTCGAACGGCGCCACGCCTGGAATGTGAATGTATCGAGCGCGATGAAGAGCACCGAATTCATGGCGCCCCCGTCGCGCGGCTACGAACTCATGCGCGACGCCGTCCTTTCGCTGGCACGCACGAATCCCGCGCTCGCAACGCTCATCAATCCGCGCCAGTCCACGGCGATCGCCTATGATACATCGCCGCTGAACACGGTGACGCGCGACGAGGCGTCGTTCCGCGCGGGTCCGGCGCCCGGAGCGCCGGTCGTCGAATGCCCGCTCGTCGTTGCCGGGCGTCAGCGCCACCTGACGGAACTCCTTGGCGACGATTTCACGCTGGTCTGGAGTGGCGCAATGCCGGTGCCCGCCGAGATTATTTCGCAAACGCGGGCCATTGTGCGGAGCGGATTCAAGCTTCTCGTCATCAGGCCGGACGAACCGAAACACGAGCCGGACGACGTTCCCGTCGGCGATCTTCACTATGAACCCGCGAGCGACATGGCCGGACGGTTCAGGGTGCTCTACGATGCGGAGCCGTCCGCCGCCTATCTCTTCCGGCCTGATGGATATGTCTGCGCACGATGGCGCGCGATAGCGGAGGGGGATCTGGCCGCGGCGATCGAACGGGCGCTTGCACGAACGGTGCCCGTGTCATGAAGACCTGGGCGCAGGATGATCGCGAGCGGGCCTACACGCGCCTTTGCGAGGCCGTGACGGCTGTCGGTCGCGACAGGGAAAGCCTGTTCCTTGCGCGCCTGACGCTACTTCTGGCCGAACAGCTCGCCGACGCCGATCTCTTCGCAAACCTCGTCACGGAAGCCGCTGCCGTCGCGCCGGCGCCACGCCAGCCATGACATCCGACATCATTCTCTTTCTCGCCCAGGACGGACTTACGGTCGGTGCGATCTACGCACTGCTCGCGGTCGCGCTGGTGCTCGTCTTCACGATCACGCGGATCATCTTCATTCCGCAAGGCGAGTTCGTGTCCTATGGCGCACTTACGCTCGCCGCGCTGCAGGCGGGTCGTGTTCCCGGTACCTTGTGGCTGATGCTCGCTCTCGCCGCGGCCGTGGTCGCGCGCGATCTATATGCCGGCGTTCGCGTGGGCGACTCCGTTGCCGCTCTTCGCAAGAGCGTTCGTTCGGTCGCGATACCGCTTGCGATTTTCGCGATCGCCTTCGGTCTCACGCAAATCCAGCTCCCGCTTGGCGCGAGGGCGGCCCTTGCGGTCGCGATCGTCGTGCCGATCGGGACATTGCTTTATCGCCTCGCCTATGAACCGCTCGAACATGCGAGCGTGCTCGTACTGCTGATCGCCTCGGTCGGAATCCATCTCGCGATGACCGGTCTCGGGCTCGCCATGTTCGGGGCCGAAGGCTCACGAACGCCGCCTTTCTCTGACTATCAGGGTTCGTTCGGACCCTTGCTCGTGTCCGGCCAGAGCATCGCGATTATCGGCGTCGCCGGACTCCTCATGACCGGCCTGTCCCTGTTCTTCGGACGCACCCTGGCCGGTAAGGCTCTGCAGGCGACAGCGGTCAACCGCATCGGCGCGCGTCTCGTCGGCATCAGAACGGCGAAAGCCGGGCGCGTGGCGCTTGGGCTTGCCGCCGGTATTGGCGCCGCCTCGGGCATCCTGATGGCGCCGCTCGCGACGATCTACTACGACACCGGTTTCCTGATCGGCCTGAAAGGCTTCATCGCCGCAGTGATTGGCGGCCTCGTGAGCTATCCGGTCGCGGCGATCGGCGCGCTCATCGTCGGGATGCTGGAGAGCTTCACGGCATTCCAGACCAGCGCGTTGAAGGATGTCATCATCTTCACGTTGATCCTGCCTGTTCTGCTCTTCCGCTCCTTCACGCACCGCGACACTAGCGGGGAGCAAAACAATTGAGCGCGGCAGTCCGCAGCTTGCGCGGCGAAACCCTCGGCCGCGTCGCTTTCGCCGCCTTCGTCGTCGTCGCGCCCTTCCTGCCGGTCTCCGAATTCTGGATCACGCTGGCGAACTATATCGGCATCGCGTCGCTGGTCGCGATCGGCCTCGTACTGCTGACGGGGGGCGCCGGCATCACATCGTTCGGCCAGGCGGCCTTTGTCGGGCTTGGCGCCTATACGACGGCCGTCCTCACGACGACCTACGGCCTGTCTCCGTGGATCGGGCTTGTTGCGGGGCTCGCGATTACCGGCGTGGCGGCCATCATCGTCGGCGCTCTGACCATGCGGCTTTCAGGGCATTTCCTGCCGCTTGGAACGCTGGCCTGGGGTCTCGCCCTGTATTTCCTGTTTGGGAATCTCGACGTTCTCGGACGCTATGACGGTATCACCGGCATCCCGCCAATTCCCTTCGGTCCTGTTGCGCTCGATTCCGGACGCCGCGTCTTCTGGCTCATCTGGACGGTCGTCCTCCTTGCTGTGATCCTTGCCTCGAATCTTCTGGATTCACGGTCGGGCCGGGGCATCAGGGCGCTACGTGACAGTATCGGTCTTGCCGAGTCCGTCGGCATCGATACGGCGCGCGAAAAGCTGAAAGTCTTCGTCGCCGCCGCGCTCCTCGCGAGCGTCGCCGGCTGGTTGTTTGCCCATATGCAGCGTACCGTCAATCCGACACCGTTCTCGGCGACGGCCAGCATCGAATATCTGGTGATGGCGGTCATCGGAGGACTCGGCTCCGTCTGGGGCGGCGTTCTCGGCGCGGCGACTGTCTATCTGCTGAAGGAATGCCTGCAACGGCTGTTGCCGCTCGTCACATCGCAGGTGGGGCCCTACGAGGTCGTCATCTTCGGCGTCATTCTCGTGTTTCTCCTGCAATATTCTTCTGAAGGTCTTTGGGGTGCACTGGCGAAGCGTTTCCGGGCTCATGCGCCGCCCGAAGCCGGGTCGGGCGAACAACGAAACCTGCCGCTGCGGCCGCAGCCGCGGACAGGAAGCACGCTCCTGCGCGTAGCGCGCGCGCGCCGGACCTTCGGCGGTCTCGTTGCCGTCAACGACGTCGACTTCGAACTACGCGCCGGCGAAATCGTCGGTCTGATCGGGCCGAATGGCGCTGGCAAGAGTACGATGTTCAATCTTGTCTCGGGCGCGCTTGCGCCGGTCGCGGGCGACATCGAACTGCTTGGCGATCGCCGGATGCGACGTGGCGCTCGCCGTGTCGCGGCGCTTGGCGTCGCGCGCTCGTTCCAGCACGTCAAGATCATCCCTGACCTGACCGTGATCGAGAATGTCGCGCTGGGCGCATATTTGCGCGGTGGGAAGGGACATGTCAGTGCCATGCTCGGCCTCGATGGCGCGGAGGAGCGCGCGATCTTCGCGGAGGCGCACTATCAGCTCAAGCGTCTCGGTCTCGGCGAATATGCGACGCGGCCTGCCGGAGCGCTGGCGCTTGGACAGCAACGCCTTCTCGAAATCGCGCGCGCTCTGGCGCTCGATCCCGTGCTGCTGCTCCTCGACGAACCGGCCGCCGGCCTGCGCCACAGCGAGAAGCGAGAGCTTGCCGACCTTCTGTCCCGGCTTCGATCGGAAGGTCTCGCGATCCTGATCGTCGAACACGACATGGAACTGGTCATGGGGCTTGTCGACAGGCTCATCGTGCTCGACTTCGGAACGAAGATCGCCGAAGGGGCGCCGGCCGATGTGCGCCGCGACCCACGCGTTCTCGAGGCTTATCTCGGAAGCGCCGCGTGAGCGCGCCTCTTCTCGAAGTACGCGATCTCGCGGTCGCCTATGGGCGAGTAGAGGCTGTCTCGGGTCTCTCGATAGATGTGGGCCGCCATTCCATCACGACGCTGATCGGTCCAAACGGTGCGGGCAAGAGCACAACTCTTGGAGCGCTCGCCGGTCTGCTGCCCGCGCGTGGCGCCGTTCATTTCGACGGCGCTCCGATGAATGGCGCGGAACCGGAGGACCGCGTCGATGCGGGGCTGGTCTTCGTGCCCGAACGTCGCGAGTTGTTCGTGTCGATGAGCATCGAGGACAATCTGCGTCTCGGCGGCTATCGATTTCGGAATCGGCCGCCCGGTGAGCAGGCGGCCGCGCTCGACGATGTCTATGGGTTGTTCCCCCGATTGCGGGAGCGCCGACGCCAGTTGGCGGGAACATTGTCAGGCGGCGAGCGGCAGATGCTGGCGATCGGCCGGGCGCTGATGAGCCGTCCGAGTCTCCTGATGCTCGACGAACCGTCGCTCGGCCTGGCGCCGTTGATTGTGAAGGACGTGTTCCGGATCATCGCCGGCCTTCGCACGACCGGCATCTCGGTGCTTCTGGTCGAGCAGAACGCGCGTGCCGCACTGGAAATCGCGGATTTCGCCTATGTCCTAGAGCGCGGACGGCTCGTGTCGGAGGGGCCCGCGGACGTCCTGTCGCGGGACCCGAAGCTCATTGAGGCCTATCTCGGGCTGCCTTCGTAGAGTCCTGTCAGCCGGTAAAGATCGGCGGTCGGGGACCCAATCGCGTAGTGTTCGGGCGATTCTCCCCAGAATTTCTAGTGCTCCCCAGCTCGGCTGAATCTGTGATTCCGCTATTCCAAAGCGCGAAATTTCCTCTGGCACCCAGCCGACCCTTCCGTCGGCTTTGCCGTCATGCCGATAAACTATAAGGAGAAGGCGACGTGCCAATTCGAAATATGGACGACTTAGTAGGGCCGATCGGGAAGATCGGAAGCGAAGGCCGGCAAGTTCACCAACCCCACGGCGCTGCGCGGCCGCAGGGGTCGATGCCAGCGGGCCAATGATACCCTCGGTCACAGACGTGCCGATCGCGAGAATGCCTCCTTGAGGAAGTCGCCGTTGAAGCCCGGCAGGTCAGGGGTTCGTTTTTCAACTCCGCCATGCGGCGCCACGGCGAACCCGCTACTACAAGACTGTCTGTCGTCGCCGCTGCTCATGCAGGAAGATGAAAAGGCCGGCGCCCACAATGATCGCGGTTCCAGCGAGGGGAAGCACGCCGATAATTTCGCCGAAGAAGATATAGCCGAATAGGATGCCCCAGAGAATGAGGGTATACTGGTACGGCACGACGACGGACGCCGGCGCCAGGCGAAGCGATTGGTTGACGCACAGGTTTCCGCCAAGCGAGCCCATTCCGAGCAAAAGCAGCAACGCCAGATCCAGTGCGCCGGGCGGCGTCCAGCCATGGATCGCGACGAACGCCGAGCCGAACACCAGAGCGGCGAGAAGCTGGAACGTCATCAGCACCGTTCCGGGCGTCCCGGCCAGTTTGCGTGTCGTCACAAGAAAGAGGGCGTAGCTCACGCTGCCCGCGAGAGCGCAGGACGTCCCGAACGAGAACGATCCGGATGTGGGATGAAGGGCCAGCAGAACCCCGCCGAACCCGATGATCACCGCGATCCAGCGTTGTGAGCCCACATGCTCGCCAAGCAGCAAAGGCGAGAGGGCGGTCACGTAGATCGGCCCGGCCATGTAATAGGCCATCACCTCGGCCAGCGGCAGTTCGGTGAGGGCCCAATAGAAAAGCGCGCCTTCCAGCGTGGCGAAGATCACGCGCACGAACTGCAGACCGGGGCGCGACACTCCTACAAAGGCGGACGGACCCGCCCGGTAAATGAAGAAGCTCATTGCCAACAGGCCGGAGATGCTGCGCATGAGCATGAGTTGCCCGACCGCGTAAGCGCCCACCAGCCACTTGCCGAGCGAATCGTTGACAGCGAAGAGCAGCACCCCGAGCAGCATCATGCCAATGCCGCCCACCGTGCCTGTCGGGATATTCAGCGATCTGGCGATGTCGGGCCCTTCCGGTTGCCGCCGCAAGTGAGCGCTGACGCAAGAGAGCACTGACCCACCGGTTCGTCGGAGCTACAATCCGGTTGGCACTGAGGCAACGCCTTCACTTGTCGTCCATGCGGCATCGCATGCAGACCTGAAGCCGATGGCTCAGGGACGGGCCGTCCCCGTCCGGTGAAAGGCATAGGGGCCGCGACCGATGAACGATGCCTGGTCAGTAACGCCCGAACGCATAATAGCTCACGGCGTGCATATTCGTCACGGCATTGTCGCCGAACGTGGTGACCTGGATACCCGAATTGCTCGGGTTGGACCCCTCCAGATTGTATGTCTTGTTCGAAAGAAGAGTGCTGTTCGTCATCGTCACGAACACGCCGAACCCGCTCAGGAAAAGCCCGTAGTCGTTGTTGGCCGCCGTCGACGAGATCAGCGACACTTTCGTATACGAACTGTTCGTCGCATAGAATCCGAACCCGTTCTGCGTGTTGTTGGACGCGACGCTGTCCCTGATGACGACTTCGGGCTGGTACTGGCCGACGGCGGTGTAACGCGAATCGGCGGAGAGGCCGTATGAATTGTTCGTCGTGACGAGCCGGTTGATCGTGACCCGGCCGGTGCCGCCGATCGTCGGTCTGAACAGCACGCCTGTCCAGCCGTTGTTGGATACGGTCGTATCCGAGATCACGATCTGCGCTATGCCGGTTGTGTGCTTGAAGAGAATGCCGTTGCCGTGGTTCTCGTCGCTGCCGACAAACCCGTGAACGAAACAGTTGGAAATCACCAGGCTTCCGCCGGAATTGAACACCACGCCATTCGCGCCGACGCCCGCGCCCTCGATCGTCAGGCCGCGCAGGACGACGGTGTCAGTGACCCCGGCATTGATGACGAGCGCGCTGTTGCCGGACGGCGCCAGCACGCCGGCGATACTTCCGCCTTCGTTGACGATGTTGATCGGCTTGGTGATGGTCAAGGCGCCGTAGCCGGCGGAGTCCTTGAAATTGATCTCGCCGCCCGCGCTCGTCTGGTCGTGCGCGTATTGCAGCGTGCGGCAGGGATTTGAGATCGGTCCGCAGCCACCCTGATCGACGCCGGAGCCCGAAACCCAGGTTCGCGTATTGAGGGCATGAGCGGGTGCCGCAAGAACGAGCGAGGCAACCGCGCCACCAAGCATGGCAGGCATGATTTTCGACATCAGGAAGACCCCTCTCCGCGTCAAGCGCTGCGGACAATCTATATCGCCGTGACGCGGAGGCGAGTGGCTGACTGGCGCTTTCCGGCGCGGGGACCGGGGATGCGGCGGGCATTCATCTATTCCGATATCATGCTTGTGCGATTCCGATGTTCGGCCGCGACCGCGTTCACCTATCATCCTTGCTATCGCTCGCAGACTGAAGAGACCCGCTTGAAGGACCAGAACTTCCTCGGCACCGTCGTTCTGCCGGATCGCGTGATCGAGAACGGTTTCGTTCATGTCGCCGATGGCGTCGTGCGGATGGTCGGGGCAGGGCCGCCGCCGTCCGGCGAGCGGCATGGCGGCCCGGG
>ERZ500994.519-NODE-519-length-11516-cov-14.222057_pt1 | contig 11516 bp, 8 predicted proteins | sample MGYA00248878_ERZ500994 | MGnify/ENA primary metagenome ERZ500994 (study PRJEB25958, sample SAMN03398533) | human skin metagenome | study: EMG produced TPA metagenomics assembly of the Human Skin Microbiome Metagenome (human skin metagenome) data set. | reverse complement strand
AGGCGGAACGCAGTTGCTGCGCGCACTGCCAGGCGACGAACACCTCGTCGTGCGCGGGGTCGGCCTCGATCGCTGCCGCGAGCCTGGTCCGCTGCTTCTCGGTGAGGTTCTCAGCGCCGGCGCGGAGGATGGTCTGGATCCCGTAGAGCGGGTCGCCCTTCATGCCGCGGTGCCCGAGGGTGTCTTGCTGGACGCGGCGGCGGACCTCGTCGACCGCGGCGGTGCTGCCCAGGTGCGGTGAGGTCGGCTCGGGCCGGGGTGCGGCGACGGCCCGGGCTGCCCACTCGCGGGTGGCCGGCAGCGCAGGGTCGGAGTCAGGCGTGTTGTCGAAGGTGTCACCGATGGGTGCCCGCTCGGCGGAGCGGCGCGGGCCGACTGGGGTGCTGCCGATGGCCTCGACGCTCGCCCGGAAGCGGGCCTCCTGGTCGGGGATCGCGGCGGCGTCCTCGGAGAAGAAGGCGTGGATGTAGTTCTCGGGGGAGGCGCTCTCCTCGAGGCGGCGCACGAGGTAGGAGACCGCGGCGTCGAAGTCCTCGGGGGCGACGACCGGCGTGTAGAGGATGACCGTGCCGACCTCGTCGCGCACGGCGCGCGCCTGTGCGGGCGACATGCCTTGGAGCATCTCGATGTCGAGGCTGTCCTGGGCCCCGCGGTCGGTCGCGAGCAGGTGCGCCGCGGCGACGTCGTAGAGGTTGTGCGAGGCGACACCGATGCGCAGCGCGCCGACGGCGTCGGGCCGCAGCGCCCGCTCGACGCAGCGCAGGTAGTTGGCGTCGACGTCGGCCTTGGTCGTGTAGGGGGCCTGCTCCCAGCCGTGCATGACGGCCTCGACGCGCTCCATCGCGAGGTTGGCGCCCTTGACGAGGCGCACCTTGATCGGGGCGCCGCCGGCAGCACGGCGGGCGACGGCGAAGTCGATGAGCCGCTCGAGGGCGGGCAAGGCGTCGGGCAGGTAGGCCTGCAGGACGATGCCGGCCTCGAGGTCCTTGAACTGCGGCTCGGAGAGCATCCGGGTGAAGACCTCGATGGTCATCTCGAGGTCGCGGTACTCCTCCATGTCGAGGTTGACGAAGGAGTGCGGAGTCGACGCCTTCGCGGTCTCGTAGAGCGGGCGCAGCCGGGTCAGGCAGCGCTCGACGGTGCCCTCGGTGTCCCACGTGCTGATCTGGCTGACGAGCGAGGAGACCTTGATCGAGACGTAGTCGACGTCGGGTCGCTCGAGCAGCTCGCGGGTGCGCTCGGTGCGGCTGGCGGCCTCGCCCTCGCCGAGCACGGCCTCGCCGAGGAGGTTGATGTTGAGGCGGAACCCGTCCTCGCGGGCCGTCGCCAGGTGCTTGCCCAGACGCGGGTCGCGGGCGTCGACGAGCAGGTGACCGACCATCTGCTTCATCCGGGCGCGGGCGGCGGGCACGACGACCTTGGGCGCGATCTTGGCAGCGCGGGCGCCGAGCCCGAGCAGGCCGCGGTCGACCGGGCCGAGGAAGGAGGCCGAGTCGGAGGCGGTGATCCGGCTGAGGGCATTGGCCGCGACCCGGTCGTCCTCCGGCCGGGCGACGCGGTCGACGAAGAATACGGCCATGTCGAGGCCGGCGTGGTCGGACAGCAGCGCGGCGAGCTGACCGGTCGACTGCGCCTCACGCTTCGTCTCGCCGGCGTGGGCGGCGGCGGCCCAGCGGTCCGCGAGACGCACCGCGTCCTCGACGAAGGGGGCGAAGGCGGCAGTGGCCGGGTCCGTCAGGGAGGGAGTGGTCGTCATGCTCTCGACGGTAGGCGCGCGACGTGGCGATGACCACAGCCAGATGTTTGCCCCAAAGCCGTCCATCGACATACATCTGTCTGATCGGCACGGTCGGCGGGCCTGTGTGAGACGCGCCCTGTCTCCACCCCTTGGGAGGTAGTGCCTCGGGCACCCCCTGCCTAGCGTCGAAGGGAGACGTCGACCCGGCCACGGGTCTGCTCAACGTCGCCAGCCTGAGGAGCTCATCTCGATGCCCACGACGAAGCGCACCACCTCCCACGACGCGGATGCACCCACTCACGACGGCGTCGGGGCCGGCGGCGAGACCCACCAGCGAGCAGGCGGCGATAGCCCGGTCATGACGTCGGCGCACGGCGTCCCGATCGAGGACGACAACAACTCACTGCGAGCGGGTGAGCGTGGTCCGACCCTCATGTCCGACCACGCGTTTCGCGAGAAGCTCTTCCACTTCGACCACGAGCGCATCCCCGAGCGCGTGGTCCACGCGCGTGGCTACGGAGCTCACGGGGTCTTCGAGTGCCACGAGTCGCTCGCCGACATCACGCGTGCCAGCATCTTCGCCTCGGCCGGCAAGAAGACCGAGACCTTCGTCCGTTTCTCCACCGTGGCTGGCAACCTCGGCTCCTTCGACCTCGCGCGGGACGTGCGCGGGTTCGCCACGAAGTTCTACACCGACGAGGGCAACTGGGACCTCGTCGGCAACAACATCCCGGTCTTCTTCATCCAGGACGCCGTGAAGTTCCCCGACCTGGTCCACGCAGTCAAGGAGGAGCCGGACCGCGGTTTCCCGCAGGCGCAGAGCGCCCACGACACCTTCTGGGACTTCGCCTCGCTCATGCCCGAGTCGACCCACATGACGCTGTGGCAGATGTCGGACCGAGCCATCCCGCGCTCTTTCCGCATGATGGAGGGCTTCGGTGTCCACACCTTCCGCTTCATCAACGACGCCGGCGACAGCTCCTTCGTGAAGTTCCACTGGAAGCCCGTGCTGGGCATGCAGTCCGTGGTCTGGAACGAGGCGGTCAAGATCAACGGCGCCGACCCCGACTTCCACCGCCGCGACCTCTTCGAGGCCATCACCGCCGGCGACTTCCCGCAGTGGGAGCTGGGTGTGCAGGTCTTCGACGACGCCTTCGCCGACGAGTTCGACTTCGACGTCCTCGACGCAACCAAGCTCATACCCGAGGAGCTCATCCCGGTCCGGACTGTCGGCACAATGACCCTGAACCGGCTCGTCGACAACGTCTTCGCCGAGGTCGAGCAGGTCGCCTTCATGACGCAGAACGTGCCGCCGGGCATCGACTTCAGCAACGACCCCCTGCTCCAGGGCCGCAACTTCTCCTACCTCGACACCCAGCTGAAGAGGCTCGGCAGCACCAACTTCAGCCAGCTGCCGGTCAACGCGCCTCGGTGCCCCGTCGCTCACTTCCAGCGCGACGGTCACATGCAGATGTCACCTCAGCCTGGTCGGGCGGCCTACGAGCCGAACTCCTTCAGCGGCGAGGACCGAGGGCCGCGCGAGGTGGGTGCGCAGGGGCAGCAACCCGTCCCCGACGAGGTCGAGGGCCAGACCCGGCGCGTGCGCAGCGCGTCCTTCGCCGATCACTACAGCCAGGCCCGGCAGTTCTACGTCAGCCAGACTCCGGTCGAGCAGGAGCACATCGTCCTCGCGTACACCTTCGAGCTGGGCAAGTGCGAGATCCCGGCCATCAGGTCACGGATGGTCGCCAACCTGCGCAATGTCGACGAGGACCTCGCCGCTGGCGTGGCCGCGGGCCTGCGGATGCCCCTCCCGGAGGCCTCCGTCGCGGCCGCGGAGCCCATCAGGGATCTGCCGCCGAGCCCCGCTCTGAGCATCCTCGCCAACGCCAAGGAGACCTTCGCCGGCCGCAAGCTGGGGCTGCTGGTCGGCGACGGCGCGGACGCGGCCGCGGTCAAGCGTCTGCGCAAGGCCGTGACGAAGGCAGGCGGCATCTGCGAGGTCGTCGCCAAGGCCGTCGGGGGCGCCACGCTGTCCGACGACTCGCTGCTCGCGGCGACGCAGGCCGTCGCCGGTGCCCCCTCGGTGCTGTACGACGCGATCGCCGTCCTGACAGGGCCCGACGGTGGAGCCGTCCTGGCCGACGAGCCAGCAGCGCGTGACTTCCTCACCGACGCCTTCAACCACTACAAGGTCATCGGGCTCGGCGGCGCCACCGATGCTCTCGTCGCGGCGGCCGGTCTCAGCGACAAGCTCGACGCGGCCTGCTTGGGCCTGGACACGGCCAAGGACAACACGACATTCCTGTCGAGGATCGCCGGACCACGCCAGTGGGACCGCGACCTCGACGCCTGAGACACCACGACAGAGAGGCACCACATGAAGGCACTCACCTGGCAAGGCCGAAGCAGCGTCCGCATCGACGACGTCCCCGACCCCCGGATCGAGCGCCCGACCGACGCGGTCATCCGTGTCACCTCGACCGCGATCTGCGGATCCGACCTCCATCTCTACGACCCACTCGGTCCCTTCCTGTCGAAGGGAGACATCCTCGGCCACGAGACCATGGGCATCGTCGAGGAGGTGGGGTCGGAGGTCACCCACATCTCGGTGGGCGACCGGGTCGTCGTCCCCTTCAACATCTCGTGCGGGCACTGCTGGATGTGCCAACGCGGATTCATGGCCCAGTGCGAGACCACGCAGGTGCGCGATCAGGGCAAGGGGGCCTCGCTCTTCGGCTTCACCGAGCTCTACGGCTCCGTCCCGGGGGGCCAGGCGGAGTACCTGCGCGTCCCGCAGGCACAGTTCGGCCCGATCCTCGTCCCCGAGGGCGTGGCCGACGAGCGGTTCCTGTACCTCTCCGACATCCTCCCGACCGCCTGGCAGGGGGTGGAGTACGCCGACGTGCCCGACGGGGGCAGCCTCGCCGTCATCGGGCTGGGACCGGTCGGCCTGCTGGCGGTCGCCATCGCGACCCACCGTGGCCTGCAGGTCATCGGAGTGGACAACGTGCCGGAGCGGTTGGCACGGGCGCGCCAGTACGGCGCGACCGTCATCAACACCGACGAGACCGATGACGTGCCGGCAGCGATCCGCGAGCTCACCGACGGCCGCGGGGTCGACGGCTCCCTGGACGCGGTCGGGATGGAGGCCCACGGCGCACCCGTGGCCGAGACCGCCATCAAGGCCGTCGGCCTGGTCCCGGATGTCCTGGCCAAGCCGATGATGAAGACGGTCGGCATCGACCGCCTCGCCGCACTGCGCACGGCGATCGGCGCCGTCCGACGTTCGGGCACGGTCTCGGTGAGCGGGGTCTACGGCGGGATGGCCGACCCCCTGCCGATGATGGAGATCTTCGACAAGGGTCTGGCTCTGCGCATGGGCCAGTGCCACGTCAAGCGGTGGATCGACGACATCATGCCGCTCGTGCTCGAGGACGGCGACCCCCTCGGTCTCGAGGCGTTTGCGACCCACCGCCTGCCGCTGACGCAGGCCCCTGACGCCTACTCGATGTTCCAGAAGAAGCAGGACGGCTGCATCAAGGTCGTGCTGAAGCCGTGACCGCAGCACGAGTGGCCGGGGCCTCACGGGCCTCGGCCACTCGTGGCTGTGGCCGCGATCGACATGATGCTGGGCGGGCCGATCCACCTGTGCCTGTCCGTCCTGCTCCTCTCGATCCCGGCGCACAGGGCCGCTCGACGACTCGTCGTCGCGGTGCTGGCCGGTCGCTCGCCGATCGAGCTCACACCCCTGTCGTGGGTGGGCAGGCGGGTACACGGTCTCACGCCGCGCGCCGGCTCAACCCGATCGATCCGGGCGAAGGGCCCGCAGCGCGCAGCGCGTCGGGTCAGTAGTCGGCGGGCGTGGGCGGCGCCTCGAGGACGATCCGCTTGCGTGTCGGGGCCATGCCGTTGTCGATCCCCCAGAGGACGGCTTGGCTCCGGCTGTCCACGCCCATCGTCCGGTACGCGGAGCGGATGTAGGACTTGACCGAGTTGATGCTCAGGTACGTCCGCTCCGCGATGGCGTTGTTGCTCAGCCCAGCGGTCACGAGAGCGATGATCTCTGACTCACGAGGCGTCAGGCCCGCCGCGCGGCCGGGCCAGGAGTTGGTGGGGAGCGTGGGGTCCGGCTCGAAGGGGATGACCCGCAGATGCCTTTCGTGAGCCTTGGTCAGCTCCATGACGAGATCCTCCGCGCCGACCGACTTGGAGATCGCGGAGGTGACCCCGCGGGCCCGAGCTGACTCGATGAGCTCCTCGGAGAGATGCCAGGTGAAGAGGACCACCTGCCCGATGTGGGGGGCGGCGCACAAGACGTCGAGGTCGTCACCGTCGAACCCGGTGCGGGCGTAGGTGTCGTACAGCGCGATGTCGACCGGTTGAGCGACCGTGGTCCCTGCATCCAGCTCGACGACCCTGACGACGTCGGCGTAGGGCTCGAGCATGGCGGCGACTCCTTGGATGATCAGCTCGTGATCGTTGATCAGGGCGACCCTCAAGGGGCCGCGTGCAGGGGCGCTCATGCCCTGACCATAGCCGCGGTCACCGACTGCGTCAGGCTCTGGTCTCGTGACCGTCTGCCGTCGCGACGAGCACGATCTCGCCGGGACGACGGATGATGCGGCCCTGCCTCTCGAACTCGTCCAGCCACCCCGACATGGGCCACTCGTGCCAACGTCGCCAGTAGATCGATGCATTGCGCACGATGTCGACGAGGTGCTCGACCGGCGGCCGTGACACCGGGTGATGCTGGTGGTAGGCATGGGCGCCTCCGACCCAGACCAGCTCGACACCTCGCTCGCGGGCGACCCGACCGAGGTCGGTGTCCTCGGCCCCGTAGCCGACGTACTCCTCGGCAAAGCCTCCCAACAGGTCCCAGGTGGACGCTTTCACCGCGAAGCTCAATGACCAGAAGAGCTCGTGCGAGCCGTCGCGCTGGATCGTGCCGGGCGATGGTGCCGGCCGGGCGGGGTGGGGGGCGGTCAGGTCGTCGAGCCGGCGGGCGTCGTCCGGGACCCGGACGCCTTCGTCGAGGTAGGTCACCGGTCCGCAGAGCAGGGCCTGAGGAACTCTCTCGGCAGCGATCTCGTACGAGCTCACCAGACGTGGTCCGGGCACACAGTCCACGTCGAGCAGGACCACCAGGTCCGCGCCGGAGCGCAGCGCTGCCCGCACCCCGATGTTGCGTGCCCGCGCGAGGGGGAGACCGCGAGGATCGCGCTCGACGTGGATGACGGTCACGCTCGACTGGCCAGCGACGACGTCGTCGATGGCGTGGTCGTCCATGGCCACGACGATGTGCGGCGTCCCGGGGGAGACGTCGCGCAGGATCCTGCGCTGCTCGCGCAGGTGCGCGTGCCGGCCGTGGACGACGGTCACGATCACGATGTGCTCAGCCACCGGCCACCGCCTCGACCAGTGCGGCCGCGCGGTCGACGGCACCTGCGCACTCCCACCGCACCCACCCCCGGCCGCCTTGCGCCAAGGCCGCGTCGAGCGCCCAGGCCCAGTCGATCGTGTCGAGGTCCTCGGGCCGGACCGCGGTCGCAAGACCTGCCGCGTCGAGGGTCGCGGCCATGTGGTCCTGCTCCTCGTAGGGCCGGCGCTGTGGCACGACCAATGCCGCCACACCGGCAGCGGCGACGTCAGCCACGGCGTTCTGCCCGCCGTGGGTGACCACGACGTCCGCGCGAGCGATCAGCCTGCGCACGTCCGGGACCCAGACGTCTCCGCCCGCGACCTGCCAGTCGAGGTGTGGGGCCGAGCGGATGATGGTCATCGGCAGGTCTCCCCGGTCGAATCCCTCGGAGCCCGAGAGGATGAGACCCGTGGCGCGACGCACGCCGTCCCAGGCGTTCGTCCGGTGCCGGCCTGCCGAGGGGATGGCTGCTCGAGGGCTGCGGGCGAGTCCTCCCACGGCCACGACGCGGGCGGCGGACGTCCCGGTCGACCACAGCTGCGTGTGGGCCCACTCCGGCCATGGGGCGAGAACGGCGGTGGCTGCGGCCAGAGCGCTGTGGTGCGGCGCGTCGTGCCGCAGTCCCGGCTGTGCCACGACGATGACCGGGACACCGAGGAGCCGGACGAGCACGGTCACCTCGCACGAGACGTCCACGACGACGACGTCGGGCTCGTGCACCTGGATCCACCGTGCGATGGTCGTCATGCGCTCGCTGAATCCCCGGTGGCCCAACGGTGCCCAGTGCATGAGGCCGCGCATCGTCACGTCGGCGTCGCTGGCCGATGCCCCGTCGGCGAGAGGAGCGTCGTGGGCCAGCAGCACGGACTCGAGTCCGGCGGCGCGCGTGGCGGCCAGGTCCAGCTCTGAGCCGAGGAGGGTCACATCGACCCCGTGCGTGGCCAGCCGACGGCCCACGAGCATCGCTCGGGTGCGGTGCCCGGAGCCGTGGTGGTGCACGTACCAGCCGACCTTCACGCTCGGCCTCGTCCCGAGCCGACGAGCTCGCGGTACAGGCTCGCGTACTCGTGCACCATCCGCTCCGAGCCCAGGTCCCTCAGGGCGGCGTGGCGCACGCCCTCGCGGGGGAGCGAAGCCGCTGCGTCCACGCCGTCGCTCAATCCCCGGATGATGCTGTCGGCGTCCCCCCGAGCACTCACGAGAACGCCGATCTCGGGGGTGACGAACTCTGCGAGACCACCCCGATCGAGAGCGATGACCGGGGTTCCCCACGTGGCAGATTCCGCTGCGACGAGGCCGAAGGGCTCCTCCCACCGCGGGGTGACCAAGGTTGCCACGCTCGCGCGCACGAGCGCGGCCAGCTCGGAGTGCGGCAGATGTCCTGCGTACCTCACTCGATCATCGAGCTGGGGTGCGATGACGTCGTCGAACCACGCCCGCTCGCTCACCGGGCCGACGATGGTCAGGCGCCGCCCGGCTCGTCGCGCGGCGGAGACGGCGAGGTCGCATCCCTTGGTGTGCGTCAGGCGGCCGACCCACACCAGGTCGTCGCCTCCTGCGCCCGAGCCGCCGCCATCGTCGGCGACCCCGTTGTGGATGACCCTCGGGCGGGTGGGCAGCGTGCTCCAGTCTGCCGCGTTGGTGCGGCTGACGCAGACGTACTCGACGCGCGGGCTCGCCAGGGCGACCCCGAGCTCCATCCAGGGGAAGGGGGGAGTGTGCAGCGTCGTCACCAGTGGTGCGGCCACCGCCGGGCTGAAAGCCAGCGGGAGGAAGTTCAGGCTCTGGTTGTGGACCACGTCGACGGGCCTGGCGAGGAGGTCGACGACAGCCGCGGTGAAGGCCGCGTGGTCGCGCAGGAAGTCGGGCTCGGGCAACTGGGGGTCGAGCGCGGCCACGGCACTGAGGTCGGGTAGACCGCGATAGGGGACGAGCTCGTCGGCGACACCGGGGTCGCTGCCCGCGGGCGCGTACATCCGCACGTGGTGCCCGAGCTCCCGCAGTCCGCGCGCCAGCAGCGCAGTGTGCGACTCCTGGCCACCGGCATAGGGCTCGGCGACGGGGTGACGCGAGGTGGCGAGCATGGCGATGCGCACTAGCCCACCTCGTCCTCGAGGTCGGTGAGGTACTCCGCAAAACCACCCTGGCACCGACCGGTCCGACGGGCCGAGGAGGACACCCGCACCGTGTCCGTCGCCACCCATGACAGCGTGTGAGCGCGGATGCGCCGCACGAGGTCGACGTCCTCGTCGCTCGCCATCGCGCGGAACCCTCCGATGGCGAGGTAGGTGCTCGCACGCAGGCCCAGGTTGGCGCCGTGCACGTGAGGGTGCCCTTCGACCAGGTGGTGCCGGGCGCGCCATTCCATCAGCACGCGGGAGTCGGTCAGACCGCGCGGCTCGACGGTGCCGATGACCGCGTCATGGGTCCGGGAGAGGTTGATGTGTCCGACCAGCCAGTGAGGGGGGACGACGGTGTCGGCATCGGTCGAGGCGAGCCAGAGGTCATCGACACCGATCTTAAGGGCCGCGGCGGTTCTCAGGGCAGCGGTGGCCCCACTGCCTCGGGCGGCGCCGACATTGCCGTGGTCGACGCTGAGGCTGCGGACACCCGCTCGGCGGACGACCGACGCGGAGCCGTCGACGGAGCGGTCGAGCACGACCGTGACGTCGATCATCACCTCGGGATGGACGATGCTCGCCCGGCGGCGAGCGGCGTCGATGCTGGCCAGTGCCTCGGGGAGCAGCACCTCCTCGTTGCGTGCGGGGACGACGACGTGCAGGGCGCGGATCATCGGGACGCCTCGTAGACGTCGATGAGGACGTCCTCCTCACGGAGGGTGACCACCGACCAGCGGTCGCACACGGCGCGGACCTGAGCGTGCACGCGGGGGCCGTCCGAGGGGATCTCGCGGGTCGCGTGGCGCCAGCTCACCAGGACGAGCTCACCGCCGGGAGCGAGCCGCTCGATGAGACCGCCGAGGGTGAGCCACAGCTCGAAGGGCGTGAGGAAGTAGCCGACCTCGGACATCACCACGAGGTCGAAGGGTCCGCTCAGCTCGGTGATGATGGAGGGGGCCTCGCCCCTGATCCAGGTCAGGCCGCTCGGTGCGTCGCGAGCAGCGATGTCGAGTGCGCGCTGACTGACGTCGATCGCCACGACGTCAGCCGACCGCGACGCGAGGTCGCGCGTGAGCGCGCCGGTGGAGCATCCGAGGTCGAGCACCCGTTCGTACCGCTCGCGTCGCAGGACGGCCGTGGTCAGGGCACGTTTGCGCCGCTCGTACCAAGTGTCGCTCGACCAGGGGTCCTCGCCGCAGTCGAACATCGCGTCGAACGTGGCGGGTCGCTGCGAACTCGGCGCATCGGGGCGCAGGTTGCCGCGGTCGGACAGGACCAGGGTGGTGAAGCCACGCACGGTCGGCGCCAGCACTGCGTCCGTCAGCAAGGCCTCGTCACCCGCGGCCGTCGAGAGCGGCTGGATCTGGCTGTGATGCCGCCGGACCGCTCGCGTGCGACGGGACTGGGCGTCCAGGGTCGCGTCGACGGCGACGAGGTCCGACCACGGCAGCAGGTCGGGTTCGCTCCAGTGCCAGAACCACACCAGGTAGTGGGCGAGGCTGACCCCCGCCTCTCCGGCGGACGTCCGGGAGAGGACCGCGGTGCGGGTTGCGCGACCAGCAGCGTCATGATCGGGGTGTCCGTCCGACGTCCACGGGGCCAGGACGAGGGTGCCCGCGGAGCAGAAGGAGGCGACGGCAGCCGAGATCTCCGCCTGGCGCTCTGCGAGGCCGCCGTCGGGGAGCCCGACGTGCACGACGTGTGCGGCCGGCGCGAGTTCAGCGGCGGCTTGCTCGCCCTCGGCGCGCCGACGAGCGCCCAGGTCCTCACGGCTCACCGTGGAGGAGCGAGGGTGCGACGCCTCCCCGCTGGTCAGGATCAGCAGCGTCACGTCCACGCCGAGCGCGGCGGCATCGGCGATGAAGGCCCCGGCGCCCAAGCACTCGTCGTCCGGGTGGGCTGCCACGACGAGCAGGTGGTGGTGGTCGCCGATGACGGCACGCGTCGTGGGTGTCGTCACCGATGACCATCGAGGGTCGCCCACCCACCGCAGCTCGCCGTCGGGGTGGTCCAGGCGTGGCGTCCGGGTGGTCATCGTGCGGCTTCGACGAGCAGCGCTCCGGTGCGCGCCAGGTCGCGGTCGCCATGGTGCTGCCGGACGTAGACGGTGAGGTCCGCGACCCGACGGGCGTGCTCCTCGTCGAAGGTCAGCGGAGCCGGCCCCAGCGCCCGAGCCACCTCGATCAGGCAGACCTGGGCGGCGGACGCCGCCGCGTCGCGGGCCCGGGCGGCCACG
>ERZ500994.517-NODE-517-length-11544-cov-11.898512_pt1 | contig 11544 bp, 9 predicted proteins | sample MGYA00248878_ERZ500994 | MGnify/ENA primary metagenome ERZ500994 (study PRJEB25958, sample SAMN03398533) | human skin metagenome | study: EMG produced TPA metagenomics assembly of the Human Skin Microbiome Metagenome (human skin metagenome) data set. | reverse complement strand
TCTGAATGCATGGAGCCCGGTCCCACGTGGGACCGGGCTCCATGCATTCAGACGGTCAAGGCGTCACTTCTTGAGGGACTCCATCGCCTCGTGGGCCAGCCGGGCGGTCTCAGTCGGGGTCTTGCCAACGCGGACGCCGACGGCCTCAAGGGCCTCCTTCTTGGCAGCCGCGGTACCCGAGGACCCAGACACGATGGCGCCGGCGTGGCCCATCGTCTTGCCCTCAGGAGCGGTGAACCCAGCTACATAAGCAACTACCGGTTTGGTGATGTGCTCAGAGATGTATTTAGCGGCACGCTCCTCAGCGTCACCACCGATCTCACCGATCATGACGATGATGTCGGTCTCCGGGTCATCCTGGAAGGCCTGTAGGGCATCGATGTGGGTGGTGCCGATGATCGGGTCACCACCGATGCCAATTGCCGTCGAGATACCCAGGTCACGCACCTCGTACATGAGCTGGTAGGTCAGGGTGCCCGACTTCGACACCAGGCCCACACGACCGGGGCCAGTGATGTCGGCCGGGACGATGCCGGCATTGGACTTCCCGGGGCTAATGATGCCCGGGCAGTTCGGGCCGATGATACGAGTCTTGCCGGAGCGCTGGGCAGCGGTGAAGAACTCCGCGGTGTCCTTGACCGGTACACCCTCGGTGATACAGACCACCAATGGCATCTCGGCCTCGATGGCCTCCATAACGGCCGACTTGGTGAACTTGGCCGGGACGAAGATGACGGACACGTTGGCGCCGGTAGCCTCAACGGCCTGCTTGACGCTGCCGTAGACGGGGACGGTAGTGCCACCGTTGAAGTCAACGGTGGCACCGGCCTTGCGCGGGTTGACGCCGCCGACGACGGCAGTACCGGAGTCGAGCATGCGCTGGGTGTGCTTCATGCCCTCCGAGCCGGTCATGCCCTGAACGATGATTTTGGAGTTCTGGTCGAGAATGATCGCCATGTCTCAGGCCTCCTTGGATGCGAGCTCGGCGGCCTTGCTGGCGGCCTCGTCCATGGTCGAGACCATGGTCACGAGCGGGTGGTTGAATTCCTCGAGAATCTTGCGGCCCTCGGCCACAGCGTTGCCGTCCAGACGGACGACGAGCGGCTTCACGGCCTTGTCGCCCAACTTCTCGAGAGCGCCCTTGATACCAAGCGCCACCTGGTCACAGGCGGTGATACCGCCAAAGACGTTGACGAACACGGAACGCACCTGCTCGTCACTCATGATGAGGTCAAGGCCGTTGGCCATGATCTCGGCCGAGGCGCCGCCACCGATGTCGAGGAAGTTAGCGGGAGCCGGAGATCCCGGGAAGTTCTCACCGGCGTAAGCAACGCAGTCAAGGGTGCTCATAACCAGTCCAGCACCGTTTCCGATGACGCCGACGTTGCCGTCGAGCTTGACGTAGTTGAGACCGAGCTCGCCGGCACGCAACTCGAGCGGGTCGGTGGTGGCGCGATCCACCAGGCCGGCATGGTCAGGCTGACGGAAGGACGCGTTGTTGTCAACAGTCATCTTGCCGTCGATAGCCAGGATGCGTCCATCGCCGGTCTTGATCATCGGGTTGACTTCGACGAGGGTGGCATCCTCGTCACGGTAGGTCTCCCACAGCTTGAGAACAGCCGGGACGATAGCGTCCTGCTCAGAGTCGGGGAACCCTGCCTCGCTAAGGATCTCGCGGGCTTTAGCATCGTCAACGCCGTCAATCGGGTCGACCGGCACCTTGGCGAGAGCCTCGGGGCGCTCCTTAGCAAGGGTCTCGATGTCCATGCCACCCTCACGCGAGCACATCGCAAGGTAGCGACGCTCTCCACGGTCGAGCAAGATCGAGAAGTAGTATTCCTCGGCAATGTCAGCACCTTCAGCGACCATCACCTTGTGAACGGTGTGACCCTTGATGTCCATACCGAGGATGGCCTCGGCGCGTTCAGCCGCCTCGGCCGGGGACTTAGCGATCTTTACACCGCCAGCCTTGCCACGGCCACCCACTTTGACCTGCGCCTTGACGGCGACGACGGGGGTACCGAGCTTCGCTGCAGCCTCGGACGCCTGCTCTGGAGTCTCCGCGACGATGCCTCGAAGTACGGGCACGCCGTGCTTCTCAAACAGGTCGCGGGCTTGGTATTCATACAGGTCCACAATCTCTCCACTCTGCGAGTCGACCGGCCGTTGACGGGCCGGGGAACTGGGCGACGGCAGCTGTCTCGACTTCACAGCACAAGAACGTTCACAGCGAAGCGGACGCAGCTGGTCGTTTGCCCACCAATGAACAGACTAACAACCCCGGAGGCCCGATGCCCACCTGATCTCACGACGTCGAGCAATCTGATCTTTCGTAGCGACCGAAGACTACGTCAGCATCCACTTACAGCTTCTCCAGTGGAGCGAACCTCAACGCCAACCTCTTGAGCCCCGCTGACCCGAAGTCGACATCAGCCTTGGCATTGTCGCCCTGGCCTGACGTGGCTTTGACGGTCCCCAGCCCGAAGGTCGAGTGAAGCACTTTATCCCCTACCGACAGCGCGAGGGTGCGTCCCTTGAGCGCACTTGCTGACCCTCGTCCAGAACCGAAGGCCGGAGTGTCGTCGCGAAGGGCCCCGCGTGCTGATTGCGAGCGGCCACTCGCCGAAGTTGACCATCCCACCGAGGCCTGGCCGATTCTCTCCCACTCAATGAGGTGTTCAGGGATCTCGTCGATGAATCGGCTCGGTGGGTTGTACTGAGCCTGGCCCCACATCGTGCGCACAGAGGCCCGCGACACAAACAGCTGTTTGCGAGCGCGAGTGATACCGACGTAAGCCAGCCGTCTCTCCTCAGACAATTCAGTGGCGTCGGCAAGAGACCTCATGTGAGGGAAGACACCGTCCTCAAATCCAGTGATGAAAACTGTGTCGAACTCCAAACCTTTGGCGGTGTGCAGGGTCATGAGGGTGACGACTCCATCGGAGTCGGCTGGTACCTGGTCGGAATCGGCGACCAAGGCGATCTGCTCCAGGAAGGCCGGCAAAGAGTCGTCGCCGGACAATTCGAGGTCTTCGACATTGCCCTGCTCAGCCTCGTCAATATCGACAGCATGAACTCTGGCAACGAATTCCTGAGCCACCGAAACAAGCTCGACGAGGTTTTCCAGCCTCGTCTCATCCTGCGGGTCTTTGGAGTTCTCCAGCTCGGTGATGTAACCGGATTCTTTCAGGATCGAGTTGGCGATCTCGTCGGCCCGTTTCCCCTGCCCCACCATGGCGATATGGTCATCCATGAGGCTAACGAAAGCTCGAATTTGATTGACCGATCTGGTTGCTAGACCGTCGATTTCATCGATCCGTTTCAGAGCTTCCCAGAAGCTAATTCTGCGAGCAGTAGCAAACATCTCGACGGCTGCTTCAGCTCGCGCCCCGATGCCACGGCGCGGAGTATTGAGGATGCGACGCAGGGAAACGTCATCGGAGGGGTTAGCGATCGCACGCAGGTAACTGACGGCGTCACGGACTTCTTTGCGCTCGTAGAACCTCACACCGCCAACGACACGGTAGGGCAAGCCAGTGCGAATAAAGACATCCTCGAAGGCCCTCGATTGGGCGTTGGTACGGTAAAAAACGGCTACTTGTCCATAGCTGGTACGTCCCTCATCGACGAGTTCGTCAATACGTCGGGCCACCCAGGCGGCCTCGTCATGTTCAGTATCAGCAACATACCCGACGATTTTGTCGCCATCGCCCTGATCAGTCCACAAGTTTTTGGCGGGACGATTTAGATTGACCTTAATGAGATTGTTTGCAGCGGTAAGAATCGTCTGAGTCGAGCGATAATTCTGCTCCAGGAGAATCGTCCTAGCCCCCGGAAAATCCTTTTCAAAGTCAATGATGTTACGGATTGTCGCGCCACGAAATGCGTAAATCGACTGATCTGAATCGCCAACCACCATGAGCTCCGGCGGATCGACACTACGAGCACCGTCATCTAGCTCGACTGGGCCATCCCCACACAGCTCACGAATGAACTGATATTGGGCGGTGTTAGTGTCCTGATACTCATCAACGAGTACATGCCGAAACCGACGTCGATACTGTTCGCGAACCTCAGGGAACTGCCTCAACACGGTGACGGTACACATAATAAGATCATCGAAATCCAGCGCATTGGCAGCTCGTAGTCTGCGTTGGTACTCGACATAGACGTCACCATTAATTCGATCATTTCCGCTTTTGGCAGCCGCGACTGCTTGATCCGGGGCAATGAGCTCGTTTTTTTGATGTGAGATCCAGTTCATGATAGCGCGAGGCTGGAACTTCTTAGGATCCAGATTCTGGTCACGGGTAACGAGAGTGATAAGCCTTTTAGCGTCCGTATCGTCATAGATTGAGAAATTACGGGAAATGCCCAGACGGTCAATGTCGGTGCGTAGTATTCTCACCGCAGCAGAATGGAAGGTTGACACCCACATCGGTTTAGCGCGATTTCCCACCAGGTCAACGACGCGCGCCTTCATCTCGGCCGCCGCTTTATTGGTGAAGGTGATCGCCAAAATCGACCCAGGATGAACGCCTCGGTCCCCCACCAGGTGAGCGATGCGTCGCGTGAGAACTCTCGTCTTTCCCGAGCCTGCCCCCGCGACAACGAGGACCGGCGAACCGGCGTGCAACACCGCCTCACGTTGGGGCTCGTTGAGATCAACCAGTAAGTCAGCAGGAGAGGCTGCTCCGGCCGTCACGGGGGCATAGGTCGGCAAAACCCCTGGCTCAACAGAGCTGCGTCTCTCATGAGCCGATTCGAAAAACGAAAACAGATCCGGTGTCGTCATGGCGACTCACAGCCTACCGGCCCATAGCCGTCCTCAGCCGACCGCAGATGACATAACCCATCGCATGTTCACACGGCAAACCAGCGGCCCCGTATTGACAGTGATCCTCAAAGGTCCTAGATTCAAGGGTAATTCGGCCCGATGAGGGCCGTCATCGAATCCAGGAGCACTACCATGACCGCGGCCATCAGCCACACCGTCGACGCCGACCTTCGCGCGGCCTCGATGATGATGTGCCGCCTGTGCTGCTTGCGAATGCTCGGCACCTGCTGACGGCGGATTCATCTCCGCTGGCAGGACTTCCGCCTCCTTTCCCACTGGTTTGAGCCAGTAGTCGATCTATGCCCATGTCTGCGTCGCTACGCATACCGACATGTCACCCTGCACGATCCCACGATCGATGACCGTTCGCCACACCTCTCTGCGACATTTCCAGGAGACCTACTATGAGCACGCCTATATCCTCAGCTTCCACCCCTGAGGCACTTCCCGAAAAACCCGGAGGACGCCACACCGGCCTCATCATCGCAGCAATCATCATCGTGCTTGCGATCATTGCCAGCATTATCTTCGCGGTAACCAAGAACACGGGACAGGACTCCGCAGCTGATGGCAAGACGACCGTCAAGATCGGCACGACTGAGGCAGCCAACGATTACTGGAACGTCATCAAGAAAAAGGCCGCTGCTGAGAGCATCAACATCGAAGTCGTCAGCTTTAACGACTACACCCAGCCTAACGTGGCGCTGTCCCAGGGACAGATCGACCTCAACGCCTTCCAGCACCTGCTCTTTCTGGCTGATTACGACGTCAAAAATAACGACAACATCACCGCGCTAGCTGCGACCTACATCGTCCCGCTAAATATCTACTCGAAAAAGTACCAGCGGCTCTCCCAGCTGCCCGCCGGGGCAACTATCGCCATCCCGAATGACGCCACCAATCAGGGACGCGCCCTGTTAGTGTTGCAGGAAGCTGGCTTGTTGAAGCTACGGGGTAACGGTTCAGCGTTATCCACCCCCGCTGATGTCATCACCAACCAGTCCAAGGTGAAGGTTAAGGCGATCGATGCAGCCCAAACTGCTGCCTCCCTCGAAGGCGTCGATGGTGCCGTCGTCAATAACAACTTTGCCACAGATGCCGGACTGGACCGCAACAAGGTTCTCTACCAAGATGATGCCGCCGGCAAGTCGGCCGATCCATACCTCAACATCATCGCAGTCAAGGACGCTGACAAGGACAACCCGACCTATAAAAAGGTCGCCAAGCTGTGGTCCGATCCCGACGTCAAAAATGCTATCGTCAAACAATCTGGCGGCACCGCCAAGATCGTCTCCAACCACTCCAAGGCCGATTTAGACAAGATACTTAGTGGCCTAACTACCGACATCAAGAAGTCGAATTCCTGATCCACATCCGATTTCTAGCGAGGCCTTCCACATGGCAACAGATATCACGCCTTCCTCGGCGCCGCAGTGTCCCGACCACATCGTCTTTGAACACGTCACTAAAGAATTTCGTACCCGCTCCGGCACAGTACGAGCCCTTGACGATGTGAGCCTGGCTATTAAGAGGGGTTCCATTTCAGCCGTTATCGGGCACTCCGGAGCTGGCAAATCCACCCTGGTTCGCCTCATCAACGGATTAGAGACTCCCACGCGTGGCCGCGTCTTGGTAGACGGCACCGACGTCTCGCAGCTCTCGGACAAAGCGATGCGCCCGCTACGCGCAGACATCGGGATGATCTTCCAACAGTTCAACCTATTCGGCTCAAGGACCATCTACGACAACGTTGCCTATCCACTCAAGCTGACTCATTGGAAGAAAGCAGACGAGAAGAAGCGCGTCACCGAATTGCTGAGCTTCGTCGGGTTGACGAGCAAAGCCTGGGACCATCCAGACCAGCTCTCGGGCGGACAGAAACAGCGGGTTGGTATTGCCCGAGCGCTAGCAACTAAACCATCGATTTTGTTGGCTGACGAGTCCACCTCGGCGCTGGATCCAGAAACGACAGCTGATGTCCTATCCCTGCTCAAGCGGGTCAATGCGGAACTAGGGGTGACGGTCGTCGTCATCACCCACGAGATGGAGGTCGTCCGCTCGATTGCCCAGCAGGTCTCGGTACTAGCAGCTGGCCATCTCGTCGAGTCTGGAAGCGCCCGGCAGGTCTTCACTCATCCACAGTCAGAGACCACCCAGCGTTTCCTGGCGACGATTATCGGCCAGCACCCGAGTGGGGAGGAACAGGCACGGTTGCAGTCGGAAAACCCAGATGCACGACTCGTCGACGTCAGTTCGGTGGCCAGTCACTCGTTCGGTGACGCGTTAGCCCGTATAAGCCGTACCGGGGCGTCCTTCCAGATCGTCCACGGCGGCGTCATTGAAGTACACGACGGCTCGCTGGGCAATTACACGGTGGCCTTGTCTGGTCCAGCTCAGGCCGTCGAGCAGGCGGCTCGGATCCTCGACGAGGTATCCAATTCGGCGGCACCAACCGCATCCGCAACCGTCCCGACGCCCACTGAGGAGGCCCACTGATGAACGACTATTTGCGCCCCATCTATCTTCAGTCGATTTGGGAAACCCTCTTCATGGCCCTTATCACCCTCGTCATTGGGGGAATCTGCGGCCTGGTACTGGGAATCTTGCTGTATGCCACCCGGCGTGGTGGCCTGCTGGCCAACAAGATCGTTCACACCATCCTCAACGTCATCGTCAACATCATCAGGCCGATCCCGTTCATTATCTTTATGACGGCGATCGCTCCCCTCACCCTCAAGGTCATCGGCACCACCATCGGGGTGCGGGCGGCCACCTTCCCTCTGTGCATCGCAGCGACCTTCGCCATCTCCCGGATTGTTGAGCAGAATCTTGTCACCGTCGATCCTGGGGTTATTGAGGCGGCCCGCGCGATGGGGGCCGGGCCGTGGCGGATCCTCTTTGACGTCGTTGCCCGGGAGGCGCTAGGGCCGCTGATTCTCGGTTACACCTACATCCTCATTGCGATCGTCGATATGACGGCCATCGCCGGCGCTTTGGGTGGCGGTGGTCTAGGTCAATTCGCTATTACTTACGGTTACCAGCGTTACAACTGGGCAGTCACAGCCGTCGCAGTGGTGACGATCATCATCGTCGTACAGTTGGCGCAGTTCCTGGGCAACTGGTTAGCTCGCCGCGCGCTACGGCGGTAAGCACTGTGGCGACCACCTATATCACCACATACCAATTCCGGACCCTGCCGCCGGCCGCCTCGTCGCCAGTGCACGAGGGCCCGATACTCTGTGCACATGACCTGGGCCCCTCGCCAGAGATTCACTGTTCGCCGCGCACTGCACTGGGTGGCAGGCGGGATAGTTGCCGCCCAGATGGCCACGATGGTCGGACTAGTCACCTTCAACGGCATTAAGCGACGAGGCCGTCGCCCATACCGTTTCCCCACTGCGCCGACGGAGCCCCTCAAGGTGTCTGGTCATCAGGTCGAGATCTTCGCTTTCGGACGTGATCTTTACGCGGCGATGATCGCCGACATCGAGTCAGCTCAACACACCGTCTACCTTGAGACCTTCATCTGGAAAAACGACGAAGTCGGGCGTCATTTTCGGCAGGCACTCGTAGAAGCCGCCGCACGCGGAGTCAAGGTCTATGCGATGTGGGACACCTTCGCCAACCTCGTTGTGGACCCACGATTCTTTCGGCAGCTCGAGGGGGTGCAGGTGCGAGCCCAACCTCTCGTAACTCCCTCATGGATACCGACGCTACGCAATCTGGGGCGAGACCACCGCAAGCTCCTCATCGTCGATTCCAAAGTCGCCTACATCGGTGGGTACAACATCGGCTCCCTCTACGCCGACCGCTGGCGTGACACCCATGCTCGTATTACCGGGCCTGCCGTCGGGGAGCTCGAAAGCGTCTTTGTTGACATGTGGAATCAACGCCCCAAGGGAGCCCTCATCCCCCGGCGCAACCAGCCCGTACTACCCACTCCCGGCGTCCGCTATTGGGATACCGCTTTCGCTGTACACCGCAATTCCCCCCGGATGGCGGTCTATCCCATCCGGAACATGTACCTGGAGGCCATCGACCGCGCGAGTGAGCGAATCTGGATGACCCAGGGCTACCTCATCCCCGATGACGACGTTGTCGCAGCCCTCCACCAAGCCGCATCTCGCGGGGTTGACGTTAGGATCGTCATTCCGGCTGAATCGAACCATGTCATCGCCGACTGGCTGAGCCGGGGCTATTACGACCGTCTCCTCCACCAGGGTGTGCGGCTGTTCCTTTACCAGGGAGCTATGGTCCACGCGAAGACCTGCACTATTGACGGCATTTGGTCGACGATTGGTACAGCGAACCTTGACCGGCTATCCCTCCAAGGTAACTATGAGGTAAACGTCGCTATCACTGACTCCACCGTCGCCCAACGAATGGCTGAGATTTTCGAGATCGACATGGCCAACTGTGTGGAACTGACCTTAGACGAATGGCAGTCGCGCTCTCACATAGCGAAACTCACTGAAGCTCTACTGTCACCTTGGCGACCATTTTTCTAGAATTCCGTCTGCAGCGTAATAAAAATACGTAATCCCTTGTCAAGGTATAGTTGACATTAGTCACATATGACTATATTTACAGTATTTTTCATCCGTTTCGACGGTAGTTACTGGACGGCTGACCCTCTGCAATGGAGGATAGGCCCATGGGATTCATCGGATGGATTGTTCTCGGCCTCATCGCAGGCGCCATCGCTAAGGCCATCATGCCGGGCAAGCAGGGCGGCGGGTTCCTCGTTACTCTGCTTCTCGGTGTCATCGGCGCGGTCCTCGGCGGCTGGCTCGGTTCCGCTATCTTCCACAAACCGCTCGGTAAATTCTGGAGCCCCTGGACCTGGCTCATTTCAATCGTTGGTGCTCTTATCGTCCTGTGGATCTGGGGCATCATCACCAAGAAGAAAGCACAGTAATCACCTGGCCTACCCCTACTCCGGCGAGGCCTCGTCATTGACGGGGCCTCGCTGCGTATCGCGCATTGCCCGCCGTCGTCAAGACGGCACGGGAGGCCACGCGGAGCGTAAGCCTCGCATTGCGTTCGCCAGAGTTGGGGAACAGCTTTGACGTGGCATCATGGGTGAAAATCGACCATCTGGAAGATCGACATGATCACGATCACGCACACCCCTCAGGAGGAATGACATGACCAAGCTCATACGCCCCAGCGAGGGGCGCATCATCGGCGGCGTCTGCCAAGGTATCGCTAACTCCCTCAATCTCGACCCCACCGTCGTCCGCGTCGTCGCGGCCCTCCTCATTCTCATGGCAGGTTCCGGACCGCTCATCTACCTCGTCCTATGGGCCATCATCCCCGACGAGGGCAGCGGATCGAGTATGGTGACAGACCTGGCCGACCGGACCCGTTCTCCGCACAAACCTGAAGGCACGCAAGGTTCCAGCGCCCCCTTCGACCCGTACAAGGATTGACGGTCGGGCCTGCGACGTCGCCCGGAACCATTACCATAACCCCGCTGAGTACCTCACCCCGTACGCACTTGAGCGTTTCCTCGCACGGCTTGCAGCCTCGGATTGCACGACACAGACCACGTACTTAAGGGTGGCATTCTCATGGCGGCGTTTACCGAACGCGGACTAACCCGAAACATCGATTTCACCGACATGACCGCACTAACACAGCATGGCCCGCACCAAAAAAGGTACGGGCCATGTCATGTTCACGGTGAGACGGGACTCACTCCCACTCGATGGTAGCCGGCGGCTTAGATGTGATGTCGAGTACCACCCGGTTGATTTGCGGACACGCATTCGTAATGCGAGTCGAGATCTTTTCCAGCACGTCGTACGGGATACGTGCCCAGTCCGCAGTCATGGCGTCCTCGCTCGTCACCGGGCGAAGCACAATGGGAGAACCATAAGTACGCCCGTCACCCTGTACCCCTACCGAATGGACATCACTGAGGAGGACGACCGGGCACTGCCATACCTTGCGATCCAGGCCCGCGGCCCCCATTTCCTCACGTGTGATGGCATCGGCAGTGCGTAACACCTCCAGACGCTCCGCGGTGACTTCGCCAATAATGCGGATAGCCAGCCCCGGGCCCGGGAAGGGCTGACGCCACACGATGTCCTCGGGCAGACCAAGTTCGAGTCCGACGGCTCGCACCTCGTCCTTAAAGAGGGTGCGCAATGGCTCAACGAGACTGAACTGGAGGTCGTCGGGGAGCCCACCAACATTATGGTGGCTCTTGATATTGGCAGCGCCCTCGCCGCCACCAGACTCGACGACGTCGGGATACAAAGTTCCCTGCACCAAGAAGTCGATCGGCTGGTCAGCGTTGAGACGCTTGGCAACATCCTCAAAGGTCCGAATGAACTCGCGTCCAATGATCTTGCGCTTGGTCTCAGGATCGGTGACCCCGGCGAGGGCATCCAGGAAGCGCTGCGACTCATCAGCCACCACCAAATCAGCGCCCGTGGCGGCGACGAAGTCATTCTTGACTTGCTCAGCCTCCCCTTGACGCAGCAGTCCGTGATCGACGAAAACGCAGGTGAGCTGGTCGCCCACAGCGCGCTGCACCAAAGCCGCAGCAACAGCAGAATCGACGCCGCCCGACAGTCCGCAGATGACGCGCCGGTCACCAACCTGACCACGAATCTGCGCGATCTGGTCGCCGACGATCGAGCTAGCATTCCAGTCAGGACGGCATCCGGCAATGTCGAAAAGGAAGTGCTCGAGCACCG
>ERZ500994.516-NODE-516-length-11553-cov-10.481475_pt1 | contig 11553 bp, 12 predicted proteins | sample MGYA00248878_ERZ500994 | MGnify/ENA primary metagenome ERZ500994 (study PRJEB25958, sample SAMN03398533) | human skin metagenome | study: EMG produced TPA metagenomics assembly of the Human Skin Microbiome Metagenome (human skin metagenome) data set. | reverse complement strand
GGATCGATGTCGCGTCGGCGAGTTCCGGCGCGACCAGGTCGGAAACGTTGCGCAACCTCACCGCTTCCGCGAAGGCCGTGCAGAGGTCGTCAATCGTGATGCCGAGGTCGTCCCCGTCAGCACCATGGCTGCCGCAGGCGGCGTGCGCTGCAGCCTGGACGACATGCTCGCGTGGACGCGCCAGTGGCTGGATCCGCAGCGCCACGGCCTGCAGGCGGGGCGGCCGTGGCTGTCGCAGGCGCAGCGCGAGGAAGTGTGGAAGGCGCACATGCCGATGCCGCTCACCGCGCGCATGCGCGCCTGGGATGGCAGTCACTTCTCCGCCTACGGCTACGGCTGGCGGCTCAGCGACGTGCGCGGTACGGCCAAGGTCTCGCACACCGGCACCCTGGGCGGCATGTACTCGGCGCTGGTGTTGCTGCCGGAGCTGGGCGCCGGCTTCGTGATCCTCGTCAACGGCGACGCGGACGAGGCCCGAGCGCTCGTCGAGCGCGTGCGCGCCGCGGCTGCCGCCATCCCCGAGGTCGACGTCGTCGGCGACCCCCAGGACCGGCTGCCGCACGTGTGCACCTTCAGCGTGCTCTACGTCGACGGCGAGACGATCGTCGACGAGCTGGCTCGCCGGGGCCTGGCGGTCGCGTCGGGGTCGGCGTGCACCTCCGACACGCTCGAGCCGAGCCACGTGCTCGCCGCGATGGGGGCCCTCACCCAGGGCAACGTGCGGGTGACGCTGCCGCTGCGGTCCGTCTCCCCCGACCGGGCAGCCGCCGTGGAGCGGCTCTGCACCGAGCTGCCCGACGTCGTCACGACCTGCCGGGCGCGGCTCGGCCTCACCCCCTAGGCGAAGGGGAGGTCCCGCGCCTCGACGAGCGCGCCGAGGTCGAGCGCCGGCGCCTGCAGCGCCTGCGCCAGCCGCGCGAGGTACTCGTGGCGGTGCACCTCGACGATGCCGAGCGTGCCCAGGTGCGGGGTGCGCCACTGGACGTCGATGATCCGGCGCGGGTCGCCGTCGGCGCTGACGAGCCGGTCGAGGGCGACGAGCGCGGCCTTCGAGGCGTCGGTGACGTGGTGGAACATCGACTCCCCCGCGAAGAGCCCGCCGATCGCCACGCCGTAGAGGCCCCCGACGAGGGTGCCCTCGTCGTCGCGGACCTCGACGCTGTGCGCCCAGCCGAGGGCGTGCAGCTCCTCGTAGGCCGCCCGGATGGCATCGGTGATCCAGAAGCCGTCCCGCTGCGGGTCGCCGCAGGCGGCGACCACCCCGGCGAAGTCCTCGTCGACGGTCACGGTGAAGCGGGGCAGCGACCGTCGCAGCGACCGGCTGACGTGCACGGTCCCCGGCTCGAGCACGCCGCGCCACCGGGGGCACCACCACCCCATCGGCGGGGACCCCCCTTCGCCCAGGCCCATGGGGAAGATCCCGAGCCGGTAGGCGGTGACGAGGGAGGCCGGGTCGAGGCGGCCACCGACGCCGACGACCTCGCCGACGTCACCGGGAGCGCTCTCGGCGGCCTCGAGGCCGGCGCGCAGGTAGCCGCTCCACAGCGCCGACGAGCCCGGCGGCTCGATCGGCGGGAAGGGGACGCGGCTCATCGTCGCCGTGCGGTCAGGGACGGTGGCAGGAGATGTGCTGGCCGATGAGGTCGGCGCTCTCCTGCCCGTAGGCCTCGGCGAGCCGCGCGAGGAAGCGGGCCGTGCCGATCTCGTACTCCTGCGTGCCGACGGTCTCGATGACATAGGTCGCGAGCATCGAGCCCAGCTCGGCGGACTCGCGCAGCGGCAGACCCTCGCAGATGCCGGTGAGGAAGCCGGCACGGAAGGCGTCGCCGACGCCCGTCGGGTCGGCCTTGGTCACCTCGCGGGCGACACCGACGACGATCGGCTCGTCGAGCCCGCGGCCGGTGATGCGCACGCCGTCCTTGCCCAGGGTCGTGACCCGGTAGCCGACCCGGGAGGCGATCTCCTCCTGGGACCAGCCGGTCTTCTGCTCGGTGAGGTGCGACTCGTACTCGTTGGTGATGAGGTACTCCGCGCCGTCGATGAGGTCACGGATGAGCTCGCCGTCGCCGAAGGCCAGCTGCTGGCTCGGGTCGCTGACGAAGGGGATGCCCCGCGTGCGGCACTCGGCGGTGTGGCGGCGCATCGCCTCGGGGTCGTCGGGGCCGACGAGGACGAGGTCGAGGCCACCGACGCGGGCCGCGATGGGCGCGAGCTCGATCTCTCGCGCCTCGGACATCGCACCGGCGTAGAAGGTCGCGATCTGGGCCATGTCGTCGTCGGTCGTGCAGACGAAGCGCGCGGTGTGCTGCGTCTCGGAGACGTGGACGGACTCGCAGTCGACACCGTGGCGCTCCAGCCAGCTGCGGTAGTCGGCGAAGTCCTCGCCGACGGCACCGACGAGCACGGGGCGCTGGCCGAGGTTGGCCATGCCGAAGCAGATGTTGGCCGCGACCCCGCCGCGGCGGATCTCGAGCTTGTGCGCGAGGAAGCTCACGGAGATCTTGTCGAGCTGGTCGACGACGAGCGAGTCCGCGAAGCGACCCGAGAAGGTCATCAGGTGGTCGGTGGCGATGGATCCGGCGATGGCGATGGGCACCCGGTCACCCTACGACGAAGGGCCTCCCCGCCGGTGCGGCGGGAAGGCCCTGTGCGTCGTGCGCGCGGGTCAGCTGAAGCTGTCGCCGCAGGCGCAGGAGGAGCCGGCGTTGGGGTTGTCGATCGTGAAGCCCTGCTTCTCGATCGTGTCGGCGAAGTCGATGGTCGCGCCACCGAGGTAGGGGGCGCTCATCCGGTCGACGACGACCTCGACACCGCCGAAGTCGCGGACGAGGTCACCGTCGAGGGAGCGCTCGTCGAAGTACAGCTGGTAGATCAGGCCGGAGCAGCCACCGGGCTGCACGCCGATGCGCAGGCGCAGGTCGTCACGACCCTCCTGCTCGAGCAGCGACTTGACCTTGCCGGCGGCGACGTCGGTGAGGACGACGCCGTGGCTCTCGGTGGCGTCGGTGGTCTCGGGGGTGGTGGCCTGGGTGTCCTGGACGCTCATGCGATGTCCTCACGGCTCGGGGTCTGTATGGGTGGCGGGGTCCGCCACGACGGGGTCAACAGGGGCGGTGCGCAGGTTGTTCCCGTCCGTCCACCATACGTCAGGGACGAAGGGAGGTCACCGTCGCGGTGACCACGTGGCGGCCACCCGCTCGGCCCGCTCCGCGAGGGTGCCGACCGGGTCGGCCATGACCGGCGCGAGGTCCGCGTGCTTGTCGGCGACGGCATAGCTGCCGGCCAGGCCCATCGCCATCGCCTCCCGGCGACCGATGAGCACCTGGCCGGCGAGTGCGACCGCGGGCGTCGCGTGGGCGGCGGCCAGCTCGGCGACCCCGGCGACGACCTTGCCCTGCAGGCTCTGCCAGTCGAGGCACCCCTCGCCGGTGATGACGAGGTCGGCGGCGGCGACGAGCCGCTCGAGACCGACGGCGGCGAGGACCGTCTCGACACCGCTCACCCGACGACCGCCGAGGAGGAGCAGCGCGTAGCCGACCCCGCCGGCGGCGCCGGCACCCGGTTCGCGGTCGAGGCGGCGCTCCCGCCCGGTGAGCAGGTCGCTGCCCGCGGGCATGACCCGGCGCACGACGTCGGCGAAGTGCCCGAGAGCCCCCTCGAGGACCTGGGCCTGCTCCGGGGTCGCGCCTTTCTGCTCGGAGAAGACGGCGCTGGCTCCCTGCAGGCCGAGCAGCGGCGAGGCGACGTCGGTCGCGGCGACGAGCTCGACGCCGGCGAAGCGCTCGCGGGCCGCGGCCAGGCCGGCGAGATCGGGCTCGCGGACCGCGATGAGGCCCGCTCCCCCGCCACCGAGCGCCTCGCGCGGTCCGGCGCCGAGGGCGGCGAGCATGCCGGCGCCGGCATCATTGGTCCCGGATCCGCCGAGGCCGACGACGATGCGCTGCACGCCCTGCGCGAGCGCGGCGTCGAGCAGCTCGCCGAGGCCGCGGGTGGAGGTGACGCCGGGGTCGCGCTCGGTGGCGTCGAGCAGGTGCAGACCGATCGCCTGGGCCGACTCCACCCAGGCCGTGCGTCGCCCCCCTTCGTCCGTCGTGATGTGCAGGGCCGCGGGCACGGACCCGCCCCGGGGACCGCTCACGGTGACGATCGTCGACTCGCCGGGCACGCTCGAGGTGAGCACGTCGAGGAATCCGGGGCCGCCGTCGGAGAGGGGCACGAGCGTCAGCAGGTCGTCGGGGGCGCGGCGTCGCCAGCCGGCGGCCATGGCCTCGGCCGCCTGCGTGGCGGTGAGGGTGCCGGTGAAGCAGTCGGGCGCGATGAGCACGTGCACGCGTGGACTCTACCGAGGGGCTCGACGCCGCTGTGGGATCATGCCTGCCGTGAGCGCCCCGACGCAGTCCTCGCCCAAGCCCCTGTCCCTGCTCGTCCTCGGGCAGGGCACCGACCCGCACTCAGAGCGGGGAGTCGAGTGCCCTGGCGACCTGCCCGCGCCCTCCGACCCCGACCTCGTCGCGCGGGCGCGCGCGGCCAAGGAGGCGCTGGGCGACCGGGTCTTCGTCCTGGGGCACCACTACCAGCGTGACGAGGTCATCGACTTCGCCGACACCACGGGCGACTCCTTCAAGCTGGCCAAGGAGGCCGCGGCCCGGCCCGACGCGCCCTATATCGTCTTCTGCGGCGTGCACTTCATGGCCGAGTCGGCCGACATCCTCACCAGCGACGAGCAGACCGTCGTGCTCCCCGACCTCGCCGCCGGCTGCTCGATGGCCGACATGGCCGCGCTGCACCAGGTCGAGGAGTGCTGGGACGAGCTCGTCGAGGCGGGCGTCGCCGACGTGACGATCCCGGTGACCTATATGAACTCCTCGGCGGCGATCAAGGGCTTCACCGGCCGCCACGGCGGGACGATCTGCACCTCGTCCAACGCGCAGACCGCCCTCGGCTGGGCCTTCGACCAGACCGGCGGGGTCGACGGCGGGGGCAAGGTGCTCTTCCTGCCCGACCAGCACCTCGGCCGCAACACGTGGGCCCGCGACCTCGGCCGGGACCTCGACGACTGCGTCGTGTGGAACCCCCACCTGCCGATGGGCGGCCTGATGCCCGAGCAGATCCGCGACGCGCGGATGATCCTGTGGCGCGGGCACTGCTCGGTGCACGGCCGCTTCACCGTCGACGCCGTCGAGACGGCCCGGCGCGAGATCCCGGACGTCAAGGTCATCGTCCACCCCGAGTGCCGCCACGAGGTCGTCGAGCTCGCCGACGAGGTCGGCTCGACCGAGAAGATCATCAAGGTCGTCTCCCAGGCTCCCGCGGGCACGAAGTGGGTCGTCGGCACCGAGCTCAACCTCGTCCAGCGCCTGGCGCAGCAGTTCCCCGAGCAGCAGATCAGCTTCCTCGAGAAGAACGTCTGCTACTGCTCGACGATGAACCGCATCGACCTGCCCCACCTCGTGTGGGCGCTCGAGTCCCTCGTCGAGGGGCGCGTGGTCAACCCGATCACCGTCGACCCCGACGTCGCCCACTGGGCCAAGGTCGCGCTCGACCAGATGCTCGCCCTGCCGGGCGAGACGTCGAAGGACTGAACCGCCCCCCTTCGGCCGCAGCGCTGGCAGGCTGGGCCCGTGGCCGACACCCAGCTCCTCGCCCGGACCGCCGACAACCGGCGGCTCTTCGCCGATGTCCTCGACTCCCTCGGCGAGGACCACGCGCGCGACGCCACGCTGTGCACCGACTGGGACGTGCGCACCCTCGCCGGGCACCTGCTGCAGCCGGTGCACGTGCCGTCCTGGCGCTTCCTGCTGACGGCCGCGCGGCACCGGTCGATGGCCCGCGCCTGCGACGTGCACGCGGCCCGGCTCGGTGACCGCCCGCTCGCGGAGATCGCGGCCGAGTTGCGGCACCCCGCCCACACCGGGTCGAAGCCCTGGTACATCGGCTGGGCCGGCCCCTTCACCGACTCGTGCATCCACCTGCGCGACCTCGCCGACCCGCAGGGCCTGGACGTCACCGTGCCCCTGGAGCACTGGCGCGCCGCCCTCGAGATCATCGTCTCCCCCCGCGGCCGCGAGTCCTTCGTCCCGACGCCCGGCCTGCTCGACGGCCTGCGCTGGGAGGCGACCGACTCCGACTGGACCCACGGCGACGGCCCCGCGGTGAGGGGGACCGTAGAGGCGCTCGCCATGGTGATGTCGGGCAGACGCGCCTACCTCGACCGGATCGGCGGGGACGGAGCCGCGACGGTGCGCGAGCGGCTCGGTGCCTGATACGGGCTTGTGACTCGCGGGTACGGATATCTCTCGTCGGATGGCCGCGGCGTGAAATCGCGAGTTTCCGGGCTTCGCCGGAGTCTCGGCGGGACAAGTGGTATCCGTACCCGCGCGTAGGGACTCACTCCTGCGTGAGGAAGTCCTGCAGCCCACCGAGGTCGTCGGTGTTGATGTGGTCGACGCCCGCGGCCCGCAGCTCACGCCAGAGGTTGGTGCGGGCCTCGCCGGCGATGTCGTTGGTCGCCCAGAAGCGCACCCGGTAGCCGTCGCGGTGGGCGCTGGCGACATAGGCGTGCAGCCGCTCGCGCTCTGCCTGCGGCATCTCGCCGATGCCCTGCCAGGTGAAGAGCTTCGTCCAGTTCTCGCTGACGAGCGGCATGAGGGCGGCGTCGGTGCCCGAGTCGAGGTCGGTGGAGCGCCCGTCGTAGAAGGAGTAGCGCGTCGTGGCCGCCTCCATCTCGGCGCGCGGGCGGTTGCCGCTGATGACCGCCTCGACGGCGCGGTCGTGGACCCTGCCGTTCTTGACCCGGGTGAAGATCTGCGCGTGGTCGGCGAGCTCGGCCTCGACGGCACGCCAGGTCGACGGCCCGTCGCTCTTGATGTCGATGAGCAGCTGGACGTCGCCCGAGTAGCCCGGGTAGATCTGCCGGCCGCCGCGCGAGGCGATCTCGCTCAGCGGGTCGAGGTAGGCCTCCTCGAGGGTCGGCGCGTCGGCGAGGCCCACGGCGTCGTGGCTGACCCGCAGCTCACCGTCGACGAGCCACACGTCGGCCTCGACCGAGGTGAAGCCGTGCTCGAGGGCATCGAGAAGCGGGCGCTCGTGCTCGTAGTCGTTGTGCGCATGGGCCCGCGGCAGCGTGGTGCCCAGGTCGACGGAGGCCGGCGCGGCTGCGGCGGGCTGGGCCAGTGCGGCGAGGGCCAGTGCCAGGGCAGCGGTCGTGGCGGTCACCGAGCGGGTGCGGGAGATCGGGTGCATGGTCGCACCCTCGCGGCCACGGGTGTCGCGAGCGCGCCCACGGGGTGAATGCTGCGCCAACGCCCGCCGGCGACCGGGGCGTCAGGCGGAGCGGACCATCCCGGTCTCGTCGAGCAGGGGGTTGTGCGCCACCGGGACGCGCTCCCCTTCGCTCGGGGGGCCGGGAGGCGTGGCACCGGGGGCGAAGGGGGAACCGCCGAGGGCCTGGCGGCCGTGCGGCTCCAGCCAGTTCGACAGGTCGGGCCCTGCGGGAACGATGCCGGTCGGGTTGATGTCGCGGTGGACCTCGTAGTAGTGGCTCTTGATGTGCACGAAGTCGGTCGTGTCGCCGAAGCCGGGCGTCGTGAAGAGGTCACGGGCATAGGCCCACAGGACCGGCATCTCCGACAGCTTCGAGCGGTTGGCCTTGAAGTGCCCGTGGTAGACGGGGTCGAAGCGCGCGAGGGTCGTGAAGAGCCGCACGTCGGCCTCGGTGATGTGCTCGCCCATGAGGTAGCGGCGAGTCGACAGCCGCTCCTCGAGCCAGTCCATCGCGGTCCACAGTCGCTCGTACGCGGCCTCGTAGGCGGCCTGGTCGCCGGAGAAGCCGCAGCGGTAGACGCCGTTGTTGACCTCGGTGTAGACGCGCTTGTTGACGACCTCCATCTCCTCGCGCAGGTGCTCGGGCCACAGGTCCGGCGCGCCCTCGCGGTGGTGCTCGCGCCACTGGGTCGACAGGTCAAACGTGATCTGTGGGAAGTTGTTGGTGACGACCTGGCCGGAGGGCACGTCGACGATCGCGGGGACGGTGATCCCCTTCGAGTACTCCGGGAACCGGGCCAGGTAGGCGTCCTTGATCCGCGGGATCTGCAGCACCGGGTCGAGGTGACCGGGGTCGAGGTCGAAGGTCCACGAGTCGGCGTCGTGCGTCGGACCCGTGATGCCCATGGAGATGACGTCCTCGAGGCCGAGCAGGCGGCGCACGATGATCGCGCGGTTGGCCCACGGGCACGCCCGGGAGACGACGAGGCGGTAGCGCCCCGGCTCGACCGGCCAGTCGCTCGACCCGTCCGAGGTGATCCGGTCCTCGATGTACGCGGTGTCGCGGGTGAAGTCCTTTTCGACGTATGTGCCCTGTGCCATGTCGACCACCTTAGTTGAATCTTTAACTTTTAGCCAGAGCGGCGGCGACCCGCTCGTACGCCGCCGCGTCGAAGGCCACGATCCGCGCCTCCACCACGTCGGTGTCCGCCGCCGAGATCGTCTCGACGGCGGCAGCGATCGCGTCGTCCTTGGGCCAGCCGTAGATGCCGGCGCTGATGAGCGGGAAGGCCACCGAACCGGCACCGAGCTCGTCGGCGACCTCGAGGCACCTGCGGTAGCAGGAGACGAGCAACGAGCGATCGCGTTGTCCGGCAGCGTGGTTGGGACCGACCGTGTGGATCACCCAGCGCGAAGGGAGGTCCCCCGCGGTCGTCCATCCGGCCTCTCCCGTGGCCAGGCCGTCGGGGAACCGGGCGATGCACTCCTCGAGGACGGCCGGACCGCCGGCGCGGTGGATCGCACCGTCGACACCCCCGCCACCGCGCATCGCGGAGTTGGCGGCGTTGACGATCGCGTCGACCTGCTGGGCGGTGATGTCTCCGTGCACCGCGATGAGCCGGACCATGACCTCAGTCTCCTCCGCTCGCCCCGTCGCGCGTGCCCATCACCGCGACGACCTCGTCGACCTCGCGCTGCCAGACCTCCTCGGGCACCGGCGGCAGGATGTCGTCCCACTCGACGGCGAAGGAGCCGATGACCTGCGGCAGGCGCGCCGGCCGGACCATCGCGAGGGTGTGCAGGTGGGCACTCCCGTCGCCCCACTTGCCAAGGTGGACGCGACCGGCGTTGGGCAGGGCGAGCATCGCGTTGTGCAGGCGGTGCACGAGCCGCCCCCACTCCCCCGCGAGGTCCTCGTCCATGTCGCCGAAGTCCATGTGCTCGCGGGTCTGCAACCACAACGCCAGCAGACCGCCGCGCCCCTCGCGATCGGCCGAGAGCACCCAGCGCTCGTTGCTCCAGACCACCCCCTCGTCGGGGTGGTCGCAGCGCCAGCAGTCGCGGCCCCCTTCGCCGTCGCGGACGCGGTCGGCCTCGGCCGGTGGGAGCAGGTCCTTGGCGACCACGCGACCACCATCGGCCACCCAGGGGAAGGCGGGCCACTCGACGAAGTCCAGCGAGGGCGCGTCGGTGCGCGTCCTCGCCAGCTCGAAGATCTCCTCGGCGCTCTGGGGCACGTCAGCTCCTCGTCAGCCGCGCATCGCGCCGAGGCGGGCCAGCAGCAGCGCCTCCGCGGTGCACACCTTTTCGAACTCGCCCAGGTGCAGCGACTCGTTGGCCCCGTGGGCGCGGGTGTCCGGGTCCTCGACGCCGGTCACGAGGATCGCGGCGTCGGGGAACTTCTCCGCGAACGCCTGGACGAAGGGGATGGAACCGCCGATGCCCACGTCGACCGGGTCGGTGCCCCACGCATCGGCGAAGGCAGCGCGGGCCTCGTCGTAGACCGGGCCGCTCGCGTCGGCGGCGAAGCCCCAGCCCTGCTCGTCGAGCTCGACCTCGACGGTCGCGCCCCAGGGGGCGTGGTCCTGCAGGTGGCGCTGCAGCGCCTCCCACGCCTCGGCCGGGTCCTGGGTCGGGTTGAGCCGCAGGTTGATCTTCGCCCGGGCGGACGCGGCGAGGACATTGCCCGCCTCGTCGACCGCGGGGGCGTCGATGCCGATGACGACGGCCGCCGGCTTGGTCCACAGCCGCGAGGGGATCGAGCCGGTGCCGATGAGCTCGGTCGCGTCGAGCAGGCCGGACTCCTCACGCAGGCGGGCCTCGTCGTAGTCGATCTCGGGGGCGTCGGTGTGCACGAGCCCCTCGATCGCGACGTCACCCTGGTCGTCGTGCAGGGTCGCCATGAGCCGGCACAGCGAGGTGATCGCGTCGGGGCAGGCACCGCCGAACATGCCCGAGTGCACGCCGTGGTCGAGGGTGCGCACGGTGACGATGGCACGAAGGGAGCCACGCAGCGTCGTCGTGAGGGCGGGCGTGCCGATGGCCCAGTTGAGCGAGTCGGCGAGGACGATCGCGTCGGAGGTCAGCTTGTCGCCGTGACGCTCGAGCAGCCGCGGCAGCGACTCGCTGGCGATCTCCTCCTCGCCCTCGACGAAGATCGTCACGCCCACCGGCAGGTTGCCGGAGTGCGCCCGCAGCGCGGCGACGTGTGCCATGACCCCGGCCTTGTCGTCGGCGGCACCGCGCCCGTAGAGGCGACCATCGCGCTCGACCGGCTCGAAGGGGTCGGAGTCCCAGTCGGCGAGGTCGCCGGGGGGCTGAACGTCGTGGTGTGCGTAGAGCAGGACGGTCGGCGCACCCTCGGGGCCGTCGACGTGCCCGATGACGGCGGGGCGCCCCCCTTCGCTCACGATCTCCACGTCGAGGCCCTCCGCCCGCAGCAGCTCGGCGGTGCGCTCGGCGGAGGCCTGCACCTGGGCTTGGTCGAAGGAGTCGAGGCTGACGCTCGGGATCCGGGTGAGGTCCTCGAGGTCGGCACGCACCTGCGGCATCAGCTCGCGCACGCGGGCGCGCAGGGTCTCGATCTGGTCTGCGGTGAGGGTGGTGTCGGTCACGCGGCAGACGCTATCGCGGACGACACGCTCCGACCCACTGGCGCGGTGCACCTAGAGTTCTCCTCGTGTTCGGACGCAAGAAGGACGACCAGCCCGCCTCCCCCGTGGACGAGCGGCCCCACCGCGAGGGCGCCAAGAACCGGCCCACGCCCAAGCGGCGCGACCAGGAGGCCGCGCGCAAGCGTCCCCTCGTGCAGGCCGACCGCAAGGGCGCGAAGGCCGCCGACCGCGAGGCCCGCCGCGAGAACGCGCGCAAGATGCGCGAGGCGATGGTGACCGGCGACGACCGCCACCTGCCGCCGCGCGACAAGGGCCCGGTGCGCCGCTTCGTCCGCGACGCCGTCGACGTGCGCTGGAACCTCGGCGAGCTGCTCCTGCCGCTCATGCTCGCGGTGCTCGTGCTCAGCCTCTTCGCTGGCACGTGGGCGACCTACGTCTTCCTCGGCGTCTACGTCCTCATCCTCATCGCGATCGTCGACGTGTGGCTGCTGTGGCGTCGTACGAAGCCGAAGCTCCTCCAGCGCTTCGGCGCCGACACCAACCTGCGTGGTCTGGCCATGTACCTCGCGATGCGCGCCTTCCAGATGCGCCGCACGCGCATGCCCAAGCCGATGGTCGAGCGCGGCGACACGCTCTGACCGCCACACCAACAGCTGAGAGATCGGAAGAGCACACC
>ERZ500994.515-NODE-515-length-11562-cov-13.328235_pt1 | contig 11562 bp, 10 predicted proteins | sample MGYA00248878_ERZ500994 | MGnify/ENA primary metagenome ERZ500994 (study PRJEB25958, sample SAMN03398533) | human skin metagenome | study: EMG produced TPA metagenomics assembly of the Human Skin Microbiome Metagenome (human skin metagenome) data set. | reverse complement strand
GGTCGTGCGCAGCCAGGCGAGGAAGGTGCGCTCGTTGGCGAGGGAGAAGCGGTAGTCCGGGTCCTCCCCTTCGCCGTAGACGTATCCCGGCCAGCGATCAGAGCTCACGTTCGCAGGCTACCGAGGCGCTCGGGACTCACACGTTGCGGCGGTACTGCCCACCGACCTCGAAGAAGGCGTCGGTGACCTGCTGCAGGGTGCACACCCGGGCGGCGTCCATGAGCACGGCGAAGACGTTGGCGTCGGTCATCGCGGCCTCCTTGAGACGGGCGATCGCCTCCTCGGCCTCCTCGCGGTGGGTCTCCTGGTAGGAGCGCACCCGCTGCAGCTGCGAGACCTTTTCGTCCTCGGTGGCGCGGGCGAGCTCGATCTGACCATCGGCCGCGCCGGCTGCGTTGTCATCGCGCAGGAAGGTGTTGACGCCGACGATGGGCAGGGACCCGTCGTGCTTGCGGTGCTCGTAGAGCAGCGACTCGTCCTGAATGCGGCCGCGCTGGTAGCCCGTCTCCATGGCGCCGAGGACGCCGCCGCGGTCGTTGATCCGGTCGAACTCGGTGAGCACGGCCTCTTCGACGAGGTCGGTGAGCTCGTCGATGATGAAGGACCCCTGGAGCGGGTTCTCGTTCATCGACAGGCCCCACTCGCGGCTGATGATCAGCTGGATCGCCAGGGCCCGGCGCACCGACTCGGTCGACGGGGTCGTCACGGCCTCGTCATAGGCATTGGTGTGCAGGCTGTTGGCGTTGTCGTAGAGGGCGTTGAGCGCCTGCAGCGTCGTGCGGATGTCGTTGAAGTCCATCTCCTGCGCGTGCAGCGACCGGCCGCTGGTCTGGATGTGGTACTTCAGCTTCTGGCTGCGGTCGTTGGCGCCGTACTTCTCCTTCATGGCGACCGCCCAGATGCGGCGGGCGACGCGGCCGAGCACGGAGTACTCGGGGTCCATGCCCGAGGAGAAGAAGAAGGACAGGTTGGGGGCGAAGTCGTTGATGTCCATGCCCCGCGCGAGGTAGGCCTCGACGTAGGTGAAGCCGTTGGCCAGGGTGAAGGCGAGCTGGCTGATGGGGTTCGCCCCGGCCTCGGCGATGTGGTACCCGGAGATGCTCACCGAGTAGAAGTTGCGCACCTGCTGCTCGATGAACCACTCCTGGATGTCGGCCATCATCCGCAGGCTGAACTCCGTGGAGAAGAGGCAGGTGTTCTGTCCCTGGTCCTCCTTGAGGATGTCGGCCTGGACCGTGCCGCGGACGTTGGCGAGCGCGTGGGCGCGCAGCTCCTCGGCCTCGGCGCCGGAGGGCTCGCGGCCCTCGCGCTCGCGGAAGGCGTCGACCTGCTGGTCGATCGCCGTGTTGAGGAAGAAGGCGAGGACCGTCGGCGCGGGGCCGTTGATCGTCATCGACACGCTTGTCGTGGGGGAGACGAGGTCGAAGCCCGAGTAGAGGGCCTTCATGTCGTCGAGAGTGGCGACGGAGACGCCCGAGGTGCCGACCTTGCCGTAGATGTCGGGGCGCTCACCCGGGTCGCGCCCGTAGAGGGTCACCGAGTCGAAGGCCGTCGACAGACGGGTCGCCGGCTGGCCCTGCGAGAGCAGCTTGAAGCGGCGGTTGGTGCGGAAGGGATCGCCCTCGCCGGCGAACATGCGCGCCGGGTCCTCGTTGTCGCGCTTGAAGGGGAAGACTCCGGCGGTGTACGGGAAGAAGCCCGGCAGGTTCTCCGACCGCCAGAAGGTGACGAGGTCGCCGTGGTCGGTGTGCTTGGGCAGGGCGACGCGCGGGATCTTGTTGCCCGACAGCGACTCCTTGGTCAGCTTGGTGTGCAGCTCCTTGCCGCGGATCGTCACGACCTGCTCGTCCCCGGAGTAGGACTCAACGACCGAGGGCCACCGCTCGATCTGGTCGGCGACTTCGGTGGGCAGCGCCTTGCGGGCCGCGTCGAGCAGCTCGTCGACGCCGTGGCCGTCCTTGCCTGCAGCGGTCAGCTCGTCGTCGACGGCGGCCAGGCGCTGCACGCGGCGGGCGCTCGCGGCGAGCTCCTCGGTGCGCTGGTGGTAGCCGCGGACCGTCTCGGTGATCTCGGCGAGGTAGCGCACCCGGGTGGCCGGGACGACCTGGCCGAAGCGGGTGGAGTGCTTCGTGTCGACGGGCGCGAGCTGGCCCTCGTCGACGGGCAGCCCCTTGGCGGCGAGCAGGTCGCGCAGGTGCTGGTAGAGGCCGGTCACGCCGTCGTCGTTGAAGGTCGCGGCGGAGGTGCCGAAGACCGGCATGTCCTCGGGGCGCTGGCCGAAGGCCTCACGGTTGCGCACGAGCTGGCGGCCGACGTCGCGCAGCGCGTCGGCGGCACCGCGACGCTCGAACTTGTTGATCGCCACGACCTCGGCGAAGTCGAGCATGTCGATCTTCTCGAGCTGGCTGGCCGCGCCGAACTCCGGCGTCATGACGTACATCGGCACGTCGACGAAGGGGACGATCGCGGCATCGCCCTGGCCGATGCCGGGCGTCTCGACGACGACGAGGTCGAAGCCGGCGGCCTTGGTGATGTCGATGACCGTCGACAGGGCCTCTGGCACCTCGCGGTCGCCGCGGGTGGCCAGCGAGCGGAAGAAGACGGGCGACGCCCCCGAGAGGCTCTCGCCCAGGGAGTTCATCCGGATGCGGTCGCCGAGCAGCGCGCCGCCGCCCTTGCGCCGGGTCGGGTCGACGGCGATGACGGCGATGCGCAGCTTGTCCTGCTGGTCGACGCGGAATCGGCGCACGAGCTCGTCGGTGAGCGAGGACTTGCCAGAGCCGCCGGTGCCGGTGAGGCCGAGGACGGGGGCGTGGGACTTCTGCGCTGCCTCGGCGATGCCGGCGAGGAAGGTCTCGTCGAGGTGACCGAGCTCCGCCCCGGAGATCGCGCGGGCGACCGCGGCGCGCTCGCCGGCGAGCACCGGCTCGAGGGCGACCGGGCCGCCCTCCCACACGTCGGTGTCGCAGTCGGAGATCAGCTGGTTGATCATCCCGGGCAGGCCGAGTCGCTGGCCGTCCTCGGGGGAGAAGATCGTCACGCCGGCTTCGCGCAACCGGGCGATCTCCTCGGGGACGATGACGCCGCCGCCACCGCCGAAGACCTTGACGTGGCCGGCGCCCTGCTCCCGCAGCAGCTGGGTGAGGTACTCGAAGTACTCGACGTGCCCGCCCTGGTAGGACGAGACGGCGACGCCCTGCACGTCCTCGTCGATCGCCGCGTCGACGACCTCCTGGACGGAGCGGTTGTGCCCGAGGTGGACCACCTCGGCGCCCTGGCTCTGCATGATCCGGCGCATGATGTTGATCGACGCGTCGTGGCCGTCGAAGAGCGCGGAGGCGGTGACGAACCGGACCGGGTGGGTCGGGGTGTGCAGCTCGGGCGTGGACATGTCCTACCTCGTCGTCGAAGTGCGGGTTCACCCAAATGCTAGGACATCCAAGTATTTTTGGGAAACCCGCTCCCGGCCTCCCCCCGCTCCCTGAGGAGGCCGCCCGCGGCCGTCTCGAAGGGAGTCTCAGCCCACCGTGTCGCCGTGCGCGGCCCGAAGGGAGGACAGCAGCGCCGTCGCCTGCCGCACCTCCGCCTCCGCCAGGCCGGGAGAGGAGAAGACCTGTGCGTTGAGGTCCTTCGTCGCGTCCTCGACGACGGCGCCCCCCTTCGTCGTGAGGGAGGCGAGGACGACGCGACCGTCGTCGGGGCTCTGCCGTCGCTCGACGAGGCCCTGCTTCTCCAGCCGGGCGACCGCGCTCGTCACGCTCGTCGCGTGCACCTGCAGCAGCGACCCGAGCCGGCTCATCGGCATCTCGCGGCGCCGGCTGAAGGCGAGCAGCCGCAGGATCTCGAAGCGCGCGAAGGTCAGGTCGTGCGGTCGCAGCACCGCCTCGACCCGCTCGTGCACCAGCTGCTGCGCGCGGACCACCGAGGTGATCAGGGCCATGCCGTCCGCCGCGTCGGTCCACCCGTGGGTCACCCACTGGTCGTGGGCGGCGGCGATGGGGTCGCGATCGGTCATGGGCCCCGATCCTAGGCCGGTGACGGGTGAGGGTGCCCTTTCATGGACTCGTTCCAGACGACATGGGAGGGTAGGCAGGGCAAGCACATCCGCACGCATCGGAGGCCTCATGTACACCCTTCCCGATCTTCCCTACGACTACGGCGCCCTCGAGCCCGCCATGAGCGGCGAGATCCTCGAGCTGCACCACGACAAGCACCACGCGACCTACGTCAAGGGCGCCAACGACACCACCGAGAAGATCGCCGAGGCGCGCGACAAGGGTGACCTCTCCGGCATCGTCGGTCTCGAGAAGACCCTGGCCTTCAACGTCTCCGGTCACGTGCTGCACTCGATCTTCTGGGAGAACCTCTCCCCTGACGGAGGCGACAAGCCCGACGGCGCCCTCGGCACCGCGATCGACGAGCACTTCGGCTCCTTCGACAAGTTCCGCGCGCAGCTGACCGCCGCGACGCAGACGACGCAGGGCTCCGGCTGGGGCGTCCTCGCCTGGGAGCCGATCGGCAAGCGTCTCCTGGTCACGCAGGTCTACGACCACCACGGCAACGTCGCTGCCGGCATGACGCCGCTCCTGGCCTTCGACGCCTGGGAGCACGCGTACTACCTGCAGTACAAGAACGTGAAGCCGGACTACATCGAGAAGCTCTGGGACATCGTCAACTGGAACGACGTCTCCGCGCGCCTGGAGAAGGCCACCAAGGCCTGACCGCCTCCGGCATTGTGCCCGGGTCCCCGTCAGGGGCCCCGGGCACAGCCCTGTCCGGCCGCATCTGCTTGAGGTCGTGCGCACCCCTGTCGCATGTCCTTGAGGTCATGCGAAGGGGGAATCCCCCACCTCAGGCGGTGACGGCCCAGCCGATCGAGACGAGCGCGAGGCCCAGGGCGAGGTTGAGCCCGAGGTCGGTCAGCGCGTGGCGGGTCCGGCCGGTCCGCAGGGCACTCGCCACCTCGACCGCGTGCGTGGCGAAGGTCGTGTAGGCGCCGCAGAAGCCGACGCCGACGAGCGGGAGCAGCCACCCCGGCGAGGCGCCCGAGGCATGGCCGGCGACGAGGCCGAGGAGCAGCGATCCGGTCGCGTTGACGACGAGCACCGCCCCGGCGGTCGTCGCGCCCACCCCGCGCAGGCGCTCGACGGCGAGGTGTCGGCCCAGGGCCCCGAGCGCGGCGCCGAGGGCGACGAGCAGGGCGGTCACAGCTCCTCCTCCGCGACGATCTCGTCGGCGAGCGGGCCGCTGCCCCGGAGCCGGTCACCGGCGACGAGCCCGACGACGGCCGCGCCGACGCCGAGCACGAGCGTTGCGGCGACGTAGCCGAGGAGCCCGCCGAGGCCGTCGCCGCCCAGCGCGTGCGCGTCCAGGGCGAAGCTCGAGTAGGTGGTCCACCCGCCGAGCAGCCCGACGGTGAGGAAGGGGCGCGCCAGCGGATGCTGTGGCCCCGCCGCGAGCCATGCGACGAGCAGTCCCATCGCGAGGCCACCCGTGACGTTGACGAGCAGGGTCGCCCAGTGCGCGCCGCCGGCGACCTCGCCGACGCCCCAGCGCCCGAGCGACCCGATGACGCCGCCCACCGCGACGGCGGCGAGAGTGCTCCCCTTCGCGGCTCCGGCGTCGTGCGCCGGGCCGACGCCCTGGCTCATGCGCGGATCGACTCGAGGTACTCGGCGATCCGGCCGATCGCCTCGGTGAGCACGTCCTCGTCGGGCAGCGTCACGAGCCGGAAGTGGTCGGTGTCGGGCCAGTTGAAGCCGGTGCCGTGCGTGACGAGGATCTTCTTGGCGCGCAGCAGGTCGATGACGAAGGCTTCGTCGTCCTCGATCGGGTAGACCTCGGGGTCGAGGCGGGGGAAGCAGTAGAGCGCGCCGCGCGGCTCGACGCAGCTGACCCCGGGGATCTCGTTGAGCAGGCGTGAGGCGAGCTTGATCTGGTCGTGGTAGCGACCGCCGGGGACGATGAGCTCGTTGATCGACTGGTAGCCACCGAGCGCGGTCTGGATCGCGTGCTGCGCGGGGACATTGGCGCACATGCGCATGTTGGACAGGAGCGTCAGGCCCTCGAGGAAGTCGGCCGCCTCGTGCTTGGGCCCGGAGATCATCACCCATCCGGCGCGGTAGCCGCAGACCCGGTAGGCCTTGGACAGGCCGGAGAAGGTCAGGCAGAGCACGTCGTCGCCGGCGTACTCGGCCGCGTGGTGGTGGACCGCGTCGTCGAAGACGATCTTCTCGTAGATCTCGTCGGCCATGACGACGAGGTCGTGGCGCCGCGCGATGTCGATGAGGCCGCGGACGATCTCGGGCGAGTAGACCGCGCCGGTCGGGTTGTTGGGGTTGATGATGACGAGCGCCTGGGTGTGCTCGGTGATCTTCGACTCGATGTCCGCCAGGTCTGGGTTCCAGCCGTTGTGCTCGTCGCACCGGTAGTGGACGGGGGTGCCGCCGGCGAGCGAGACCGCGCCGGTCCACAGCGGGTAGTCGGGGGCGGGCACGAGGATCTCGTTGCCGTCGTCGACGAAGGCCTGCAGCACCATCGAGATCAGCTCGGAGACGCCGTTGCCGATGTAGACGTCCTCGACGGTCGTGTCCTTGAGCCCGCGGGACTGGTAGTACTGCGCGACGGCGGTGCGCGCCGAGTAGATGCCCTTGCTGTCGACATAGCCCTGGGCGTCCGGCAGGTGCCGCGTCATGTCGGCGACGATCGCCTCCGGGGCCTCGAAGCCGAAGGGGGCGGTGTTGCCGATGTTGAGCTTGAGGATCTTGTGGCCCTCGGCCTCGAGGCGCTGGGCCTCGACGAGGATCGGGCCCCGCACGTCGTAGCGGACGTCCTTCAGCTTGCGGCTCTGGCGGATCTGGCGCATGGGTCGCAGTCTCTCAGGCTGGTGCGCGAGCGTGCGCGCCGTCTCGCCGCAGGGCTCGGCCACTACGCTCGAGCACATGACCGAGCCATCGCACACGGTGTGGGAGGACGAGGAGGAGGCCCGCGAGGCCGCCCTCCACGACGCCGGCCTCGAGGAGGACGACGCCGAGGACGACGCCGAGGACGCCGCCGACGGCGATCCCGCGCCGACCGACAGCTGATCTCGACGAGCGACCACCTGCCGGTGGTCGCTCTCAGCCACCCCCCTTCGCCCGGGGGCTATGCGTCGAGCGCCTGCGCCACCGGGATGCTCGCGATCCCGGTGGCCTCGCCGACGGGCGCGTTGGTCAGCTGCCCCGCGTGCGTGCTGAGGCCGAGCGCGAGACTGTGGTCCGCGAGCAGGGCCTGCCGCCAGCTCTGGTCGGCGAGCGCCGTGACGTAGGGCAGGGTCGCGTTGGTCAGGGCATAGGTCGAGGTGTTGGGCACGGCGCCGGGCATGTTGGCGACGCAGTAGAAGGTCGAGTCGTGGACCTGGAAGGTCGGGTCGTCGTGCGTCGTCGGCCGGCTGTCCTCGAAGCACCCGCCCTGGTCGATCGCGATGTCGACGAGCACCGAGCCGGGCTTCATCCGTGAGACGAGGTCGTTGCTCACGAGTCGGGGGGCCGCAGCGCCCGGCACGAGCACCGCGCCGATGACGAGGTCGGCCTCCATGACCTGTCGCTCGACCGTCAGGCGCGACGACGCCAGTCCGTGCACGCGGTTGGCGTAGCGCCAGAAGGACATCCGCAGCTTGTCGAGATCGGTGTCGAGCAGGGTGACGTCGGCTCCCATGCCGAGGGCGATGTTCGCGGCGTTCTGCCCCGAGACGCCGGCGCCGATGATGACGACCTTGGCGTTGGCCACGCCGCCGACGCCACCCATGAGGACGCCGCGGCCACCCTGCGCCTTCATCAGGGCGTGCGCCCCGACCTGCGGCGCCAGGCAGCCGGCGACCTCGGACATCGGGTAGAGCAGGGGGAGCGCGCCGGACGGCAGCTGGACCGTCTCGTAGGCGATCGCCGTGACCTCGCGCTGCAGCAGCTCCTCGGTCAGCTCCGCGTTGGCCGCCAGGTGCAGATAGGTGAAGAGGACCTGCCCGGGCCGCATCCGCGGGTACTCCTCGGCGATCGGCTCCTTGACCTTGAGCACCATCTCCGCCGTGCCCCACACGTCGTCCGCCGAGTCGAGCACGGTTGCGCCGGCGGCCCGCATGTCGTCATCGGTGATCTGCGAGCCGGCCCCGGCGTCGCGCTCGACGACGACCTCGTGACCGCGCTCGACGAGCTCGTGGACGCCGACCGGCGTGAGCGCCACCCGGTACTCGCGGTTCTTGATCTCCTTGGGCACGCCGATCCTCATCCGCAGATCCTCCCGCCGCGACCTCCCCGTCGGCAAGAGGCGAAGGGGGGCCTACCCCCTTCGTCCCGCGTCGCGACCTGCCGTCTCACGGTGTGGCGGTGTGACCATCGTCCCCGTCACAAAGCGAGCGGGCCGTGCGTCGAGTGCCCTAGGTTGCGGACCAACCACATCCACCCCACCCCTCATCACAGGAGTGACGATGCGACTTGGCGTGCCCAAGGAGGTCAAGCGCGGCGAAACCCGCGTCGCTGCGACCCCGAAGACCGTGGAGCAGCTGATCAAGCTCGGATACGACGTCGTCGTCGAGCCCGGCGCCGGTGAGGCCTCGGCCTACCCGGACCAGGCCTACGTCGACGCCGGCGCGAGCCTCGAGAGTGCGGAGCAGGTGTGGGCCAGCGACGTCGTCGCCAAGGTCAACGCCCCGTCCGACGAGGAGGTTCCGCGGCTGCGCTCCGGGGCGATCCTCGCCTCGCTGCTGGCTCCGGCGCTCAACCCCGACAAGGTCGAGGCGCTGCGCGCCCAGGGCGTGACGGCGCTCGCGATGGACGCGGTGCCGCGCATCTCGCGGGCCCAGTCCCTCGATGTCCTGTCGTCGATGGCCAACATCGCCGGCTACCGCGCCGTCGTGGAGTCGGCGCACGAGTTCGGCGGTCTCTTCACCGGTCAGGTGACGGCCGCGGGCAAGGTGCCGCCGGCCAAGGTGCTCGTCTGCGGCGCCGGCGTGGCCGGTCTGGCCGCGATCGGCGCGGCCGGCTCCCTCGGTGCGATCGTGCGGGCCTTCGACGTGCGGCCCGAGGTGGCAGAGCAGGTCGAGTCGATGGGTGCGGAGTTCCTGCAGATCGACGTCGAGCAGGAGATCTCGTCCGACGGCTATGCCAAGGAGACCGGTGAGGACTTCAACCGCAAGGCCGCCGAGCTCTACGCCGAGCAGGCCAAGGACGTCGACATCATCATCACGACGGCCCTCATCCCGGGACGCCCCGCGCCGCGGCTGATCACCGAGGAGATGGTCGCCTCGATGAAGCCCGGCTCGGTCATCGTCGACATGGCCGCCGGCTCCGGTGGCAACGTCGCCGGATCGGTCGCCGACGAGCGCGTCGTCACCGACAACGGTGTGCGGATCATCGGCTACACCGACCTCGCCGGCCGCCTGCCCACGCAGGCCAGCCAGCTCTACGGAACCAACATCGTCAACCTGCTCAAGCTGGTCACCCCGGACAAGGACGGCCAGCCGGTCCTCGACATGGAGGACACCGTCGTGCGCGGCATGACGGTCACCCAGGGCGAGGAGACCCTGTGGCCGCCGCCGCCCGTGCAGGTCTCGGCGGCGCAGTCCGCGCCGGCCGCCGCGACGCCGGCGCCCGAGCCGGAGCCGGAGAAGCCGCACGACCCGAACCGCAAGTTCTGGTACATCGGCGGTGCCGCGCTGCTCTTCCTCATCGCAGCCGCCTTCATGCCCGCGGCCTTCCTGTCGCACTTCATCGTCTTCGCGCTGGCCGTGGTCATCGGCTTCTACGTCATCGGCAACGTGCACCACGCGCTGCACACGCCGCTGATGTCGGTGACCAATGCGATCTCCGGGATCATCGTCGTCGGCGCCCTGCTGCAGGTGACCTCGCCAAACATCGCGATCCAGGTCATCGCCGCAGCTGCCATCTTCTTCGCCAGCATCAACGTCTTCGGTGGGTTCACCGTGACCAACCGGATGCTCAACATGTTCCGGAAGGGCTGAGTCGTGCTGTCCACCGTCGTCACCGCCGCCTACATCGTCGCGGCGCTCCTCTTCATCCTGTCCCTCGCCGGCCTGAGCAAGCACGAGTCGGCCAAGCACGGCAACTGGTTCGGCATGGCCGGCATGACCATCGCCCTGCTCGCCACGATCGCCCTCGTCATCGACGGGGTCTACGGCGACGGCGAGGCCACCAACGCCGGCAAGTGGGGCCTGGGCGTCCTCGTCGTCACCATGGCTCTGGGTGGTCTCATCGGTGTGCGCATCGCCCGCCGCGTCGAGATGACCGGCATGCCCGAGCTCATCGCGATGATGCACTCCTTCGTCGGCCTGGCCGCCGTGCTCGTCGGCTACAACACCTTCCTGGCCTCGCACGGTGACAGCCCCGAGGCCGTCGCCGAGCACCAGCGCCTCGAGTCCATCGACATGGTCGGGATCCACAACGGCGAGGTCTTCATCGGTGTCTTCATCGGTGCCGTGACCTTCACCGGCTCGATCGTCGCCTACCTCAAGCTCAGCGCGAAGATGAAGTCCTCGCCGCTCGTGCTGCCGGCGCGCCACTGGCTCAACCTGCTCGCCGTGCTCGTCTCGGTCGGGCTGTGCGTGTGGTTCGTGATCGCCCCGTCGATCGTCCCGCTGGGCATCATGACGGTCATCGCGCTGCTCTTCGGCTGGCACCTCGTCGCCTCGATCGGCGGCGGCGACATGCCGGTCGTCGTCTCGATGCTCAACAGCTACTCGGGCTGGGCCGCGGCCGCGGCGGGCTTCATGCTCTCCAACGACCTGCTCATCGTCACCGGTGCGCTCGTCGGCTCCTCGGGTGCCTTCCTGTCCTACATCATGTGCAAGGCGATGAACCGCTCCTTCATCTCCGTCATCGCCGGTGGCTTCGGCTCCGACGGCCAGGTGACGGGCGAGGACAAGGACTACGGCGAGCACCGCGAGATCCAGGCCGAGCAGGTCGCCGAGCTGCTCTCCGATGCCTCCTCCGTGGTCATCGCCCCGGGCTACGGCATGGCCGTGGCGCAGGCGCAGTACCCCGTCGCGGACCTCACCGCGCAGCTCCGGGCGAAGGGGGTCGACGTCCGCTTCGGCATCCACCCCGTCGCCGGCCGCCTCCCCGGTCACATGAACGTGCTGCTGGCCGAGGCCAAGGTGCCCTACGACGTGGTGCTCGAGATGGACGAGATCAACGACGACTTCCCGGAGACGGACGTCGTCCTGGTCATCGGCGCCAACGACACGGTCAACCCGGCCGCCTCCGAGGACCCCGGCAGCCCGATCGCGGGCATGCCCGTCCTCGAGGTCTGGAACGCCAAGGACGTCATCGTCTTCAAGCGCTCCATGGCCACCGGCTACGCCGGCGTGCAGAACCCGCTCTTCTTCCGGGACAACACGCAGATGCTCTTCGGCGACGCCAAGGACAAGGTCGGCGAGATCCTCAAGGCCCTCTGAGGCACCGGCCGACCGCAGCGAAGGGCGGCGCTCACCCGATGGGGTGGGCGCCGCCCTTCGTCATGCCTGCCCGCTCCCGCCCAGCTCCCGACTCTGCAAGACCCTAGGGTTTTGCA
>ERZ500994.514-NODE-514-length-11567-cov-5.468815_pt1 | contig 11567 bp, 8 predicted proteins | sample MGYA00248878_ERZ500994 | MGnify/ENA primary metagenome ERZ500994 (study PRJEB25958, sample SAMN03398533) | human skin metagenome | study: EMG produced TPA metagenomics assembly of the Human Skin Microbiome Metagenome (human skin metagenome) data set. | reverse complement strand
GCCAGCCCCGGACTCGCGATTCCCGGCCGAGGTCGACCTGCGGTGGATCCGGTACCGCTAATCGGCCAATAGCGGTACAGATTCCACCGCAGGTGGGGCTTAGGTGGCCTCGGCGCCGAGCTTCTCGCGGTCGCCCGCGGGGTTGGCCAGCAGGGCGAACACAACACCGGCGACGATCACCGCGATGCCGAACACCTGGAAGGCGCGGCCGAAGCCCTCGGCCGGGGTGGCGCCGGTCTCGGCGATGATGCCGGTCAGCCACGGGCCGATGATGCCGGCGCACGCGATGAACGCATAGAGGATCGCCTGCGTCTTGGCGCGGTGCTTGCGCGGGCTCACCTCGGCGATCAGCGGCGGTCCGATCGGGTAGATCGCGGTCGCGATGCCGTAACCGAGCACGAGCATCACGATGGCTGCGGTCGAGGAGGTCGCCAATGGCAGGCAGGCCAGGATGATCCCTCCGAGCACCAGTGCACCGGCGCCGACGTACACCCGCGCCACCTTCGACGGCTTGCCGCGGCGCAGCAGGCGGTCCGACAGCCAACCCGAGCCGACGAGCACGATGAGCGAGGAGATGCTCGGCAGGCCGAGCAGCGAGCCGGCGGCCGTCTCGGACATCCCGAACGCCGACATGAAGTACGTCGGCAGGAAGGTCAGCACGATGGCCAGCAGCGTACCGTGCGGGAACATCGCGATGACCGTGGCGACGTTCGTGCGGCAGAAGAGGACCTTGCTCAGCGGTACGTCGTTCTCCGCCTGGGTGACCGAGTGGCCCGCGACCTCTTCTTCGGGGACCGCTGCCGCGCTGGTCATCGTCGCGTGCGGTCCCTCCTGCCCGACTAACAGCCACGCGACGGTCCACACGATGCCGATCGCGATGAGCGTGATGAAGCCCCAGCGCCAGCCGTACGCGACGATGATCAAGGTGAGCAGGGGAGCGACGGCGATCTTGGCCACGGAGGCGCCGGCCGACAGGATGCCCTGCGGCAGTCCGCGCTTCTCGTTCGGGAACCACGAGTACGCGACGTTGTTGGCCACCGGGTTGAACGGGCCTTCGGCAGCGCCGAGACCGATGCGGCTGAAGAGCAGGCTGCCGAAGCTGGCGACCAGCAGCACGGGGAGCTGGGTGACCGACCAGAGGATCGCCAGCACGATCAGGATGGCGCGACCGCTGACCTTCGTCATGACCCAGCCGATGGCCAGGCAGGTGATGCCGTACAGGAAGTAGAACGCGCTGCCTAGGAAGCCGAACTGCGACGTCGTCAGTCCGAACTCGGGGATGATCTGGGCGGCGGTTAGACCGAGAATGGCCTTGTCTGCCCAGTTGATCACCATCAGCAAGAAGAGCATGCCCAGGACAACCCAGGCTCTGCGCTGGACGGGCTGCTCAGTCGCTGGTGTGGCTTACTTTAGGTCGGCCGAGGACGGCGCTACCATCGGTTTCCTCTCAGGGGTTGGGGGGCGTGATCCTAGAATCACATTCCGATACCCTAAGGGTGAATGTGACAAAGTTGTCAACACATCCCACGAATTGGTCCCTGTGGATCTCTGCCGGTCCGGACCTTGGTAGCTCGACCTGACTTCACGACTACGGCGGCATGTCGGTGCCCGGTCGTACCCTGGTGTCCGTGAGAGCGAAGACTGACCTAGTGCCCACCAGCGGCCGCTTCGAGGTCGTAAGCGAGTTTCAGCCATCCGGTGACCAGCCGGCCGCCATCGAGGACCTCGAGCGCCGGGTGCTGGCCGGCGAGAAGGACATCGTCCTGCTCGGCGCCACGGGCACGGGCAAGTCGGCGACGACCGCATGGCTGATCGAGCGACTGCAGCGGCCCACCTTGGTCCTGGCCCACAACAAGACGCTCGCCGCGCAGCTGGCCAACGAGTTCCGCGAGCTGCTGCCCAACAACGCCGTCGAGTACTTCGTCTCGTACTACGACTACTACCAGCCCGAGGCCTACGTGCCGCAGACCGACACCTACATCGAGAAGGACTCGTCGGTCAACGAGGAAGTCGAGCGGCTGCGACACAAGGCGACGATGTCGCTGCTGACCCGCCGCGACGTCGTCGTGGTCGCGACCGTCTCCTGCATCTACGGCCTCGGCACACCCCAGGAGTACGTCGACTCCAGCGTCCGGCTTCGGGTCGGCGAGGACTACGACCGGGACCGGTTGCTGCGCAAGCTGGTCGACATGCAGTACACCCGCAACGACATCGCTTTCAGCCGCGGGACGTTTCGGGTGCGCGGTGACACGATCGAGATCATCCCGGCGTACGAGGAGCTCGCGATCCGGATCGAGATGTTCGGTGACGAGATCGAGGCGCTCTACTACCTCAACCCGCTGACCGGTGAGGTCGTGCGCACCACCGAGGAGACGTTTGTCTTCCCCGCGACCCACTATGCAGCCGGACCGGAGGCGATCGAGCGCGCCCTGTCCGGCATCGACCTCGAGCTAGAGCAACAGCTGGCCAAGCTGGAGCAGGAGAACAAGATGCTTGAGGCCCAGCGGCTGCGGATGCGCACCCAGTACGACGTGGAGATGATCCGCCAGGTCGGTTTCTGCAACGGCATCGAGAACTACTCGCGTCACCTTGACGGGCGCGCTCCGGGCTCGGCACCCTCGTGCCTGCTCGACTACTTCCCCGACGACTTCCTGCTGGTCATCGACGAGTCACATCAGACCGTCCCGCAGGTCGGCGCCATGTACGAAGGCGACATGTCGCGCAAGCGGACGCTGGTCGAGCACGGCTTCCGGCTGCCGAGTGCGATGGACAACCGGCCGCTGAAGTTCGAGGAGTTCACCGACCGGATCGGGCAGACGGTGTATCTGTCTGCCACCCCGGCCAAGTACGAGCTTGACCTCGCCGGCGGCGAGTTCGTCGAGCAGGTCATCCGCCCGACCGGACTCGTCGATCCCGAGGTCGTGGTCAAGCCGACCAAAGGCCAGATCGACGACTTGGTGCACGAGATCCGCGCACGAAGCGAGCGCGACGAGCGCGTGCTCGTCACGACGCTGACCAAGAAGATGGCCGAGGACCTCACCGACTACCTGCTTGAGCTCGGCATCAAGGTGCGCTACCTGCACTCTGAGGTCGACACGTTGCGCCGTGTGGAGCTGCTGTCGGAGCTGCGCCGCGGCGAGTACGACGTACTCGTCGGCATCAACCTGCTTCGTGAGGGACTCGACCTTCCCGAGGTGTCGCTGGTGTCGATCCTGGACGCCGATAAAGAGGGCTTCCTGCGTTCGGACACCTCGTTGATCCAGACCATCGGCCGTGCAGCGCGCAACGTGTCCGGTCAGGTGCACATGTACGCCGACACCGTCACGCCGTCGATGCAGCGGGCGATCGAGGAGACCAACCGGCGCCGCGAGAAGCAGATCGCCTACAACACCGAACACGGCATCGACCCGGCGCCGCTGCGCAAGCGCATCGTCGACATCCTCGAGGGCATCTACCGCGAGGCCGACGACCAGCCGGCGCCGGGCGGCAGCGGACGGTCGCAGTCGCGAGGCAAGCAGTCGGTCAAGTCCGGCGGTCCGGGACCGGAGCTGTCCTCGGGCGTCGTCCCCGACGACGTGTCGTCGCTGCCGCGCAACGAGCTGGCCGATTTGATCGCCAAGCTGCAGGACCAGATGCTGGCGGCGGCCCGCGAGCTGCAGTTCGAGCTGGCAGCGCGGCTGCGCGACGAGATCAAGGACCTCAAGCGCGAGCTGCGTGGGATGGACCGCGCCGGCGTCTGACGCCCGATTGCGCCCGATTGGTGGTCGAGCCGGCGGCTTCGCCGCTCCCTGGATACCGAAGGTTTCCCGGTGTTTGGTTGGCGTTAGCCGATGTGACTACTGACTCGCTCAGGCGCTGGGCGCCTTCGCGGTGGTCCCTGAGGCGCGAGGGACGAGTGTCGTCTCGAAGGGCTCGATCGCCACATACCGGTCGCGCCGGGGTGGGTCAGTCGAGAAGGTCGTCGGCGCGGAGCATCTCGCGGGGTACGCCGAACGCGTCGACGAGCTCCCCGGCCAGCGGACGAATCTTGCGGCACAGGTCGTCGACCTGCCGGGTGATCGCCTTCGACCGCGCCACGCTCAACCGGCCGTGTTCGATGAACCAGCCGCGATCGGCCTCGATCACGCTCAGCGCGTGCAGGTCACAGAGCAGCCCGACGACGCGTTTCAGGTCGCCGTCGGCAAGCGCGCGGTACTTGTCGACGAAGGCATCCAACACGAGCCGCTCCACGTGTGACCGGGCCAGCGACATGACGTGCGGCTGGACCCGGGAGAAGGCCTCACCCGAGCTGAGTCCGGCATCGGTCGCCGACTTCAGGCGTCGGGCGACCCCGGAGAGCTGGTGTTCCTCGCGGAAGCGCAGCATCGCCTGGTGGTATCGAGAGTCGAGCAGGCCTGCTTCGGAGTCCCACTGGTCACCGCCGGGCAGTGCGTCGCGAATCCGCTCGAAGAGGGTGTGCACGGCGGTCTTCTCAAGAATGGTCTCCACCGCCATCCCGGTCACCATCCGCACCATCGCGAGCTGGTCGAGATCCTCGAAGGCCCCCGCGTAGTCGGTCAGCAGGCCCTTGGCGACGAGCTGCAGCAGTACGTGGTTGTCGCCCTCGAACGTGGTGAAGACGTCGGTGTCCGCACGCAGTGCGGCAAACCGGTTCGCCGACAGGTATCCCGCGCCGCCGCACGCCTCCCGGCACTCCTGGATCGTGCGGGAGGCATGCCACGTGCCCAGTGCCTTGGTGCCCGCGGCGCGGGACTCCAGCTCGCGGCGCGTGTGCTCGTCGGCCGGGTCGTCCGCCGACGCCGAGAACACCGCGTGCAGCTGGTCGGTCAGCACCTCCTGAGCGAAATGCAGCGCGTAGGTGTGCGCCAGCAGCGGAAGCAGCCGGCGTTGGTGCTGGCCGTAGTCCAGCAGCAGCTGCTCCTGTGCGCTGTCGTCGACGGAGAACTGCCGGCGCTGGTCGGCGTACCGCACGGCGATGGTGAGCGCGACCTTCGCGGCGTTGATCCCGGCGCCACCGACGCTGACCCGGCCCTGCACGAGAGTGCCGAGCATGGTGAAAAACCGCCGGTTGGGGTTCTCGATGGGCGAGCTATAGGTGCCATCTGCCGAGACGTCGGCGAACTGGTTGAGCAGCGCGGTGCGCGGTATGCGGACGTCGTCAAACCAGATGCGTCCGTTGTCGACGCCGTTGAGACCGATCTTCGTGCCGCAGTCTTCGATGCGTACGCCGGGGAGGACCGCTCCGTCGCGGCGCAGCGGCACAACGAACGCGTGCACGCCGTGTCGTTCGCCGGCGACCTCGAGCTGCGCGAAGACGACGGCCAGCTCGGCGTGCATCGCGGCATTGCCGATGTAGTCCTTTCGGGCCGCGTCGTCGGGCGTTGAGATCACGAACTCCTCGGAGGCCGGGTCGTAGCGCGCGACGGTCTGCAGCGCCTGGACGTTGGATCCGTGCCCGGTCTCGGTCATCGCGAAGCAACCGAGCAGCCGGCCGCTCGCCAGATCGCGCAGGTAGGCCTCGTGGTGGCGCGCCGTGCCGAGCTGGGCGATCGCCCCGCCGAACAGCCCGAACTGCACGCCGACCTTCACCATGACCGACAGGTCGCCCAGGGCGAGCGTCTCGAACGCGGCGACCGACGCGCCGATGTCACCGCCTCCGCCGTACTCCCGGGCAAAGCCGAAGCCGGTCTGGCCGGTCTGCGCCAGCGCGAGTACGACGTCCTTCACCCGGTCGCGATACGCGCTGCGGTCAAGCGTCTCAGCGTCGGTGAGGATGTCGGCGTGTCTGACGAGGTTGTCGCGCGCGAGCTGGCGTACGTCGGCGTACTTACCGTCGAGCAGCGCACGCAACGCCAGCACGTCCACGTCGGGCTGCCGGTAGCCGTCGGCGGACGGCAGCGGCTCGGTGGCGACATCCCCAGGTTGGCTCATATCGCCAAGATATCGCCTCGTCAGCGGGCCTTCGCGGACCTACATCAGCCCGGCGGCGTAGGCGCCCGCCGTGCTGGCGAGCTCCTTGATCTGCTCGGTCACCTCAGCGTCGGGATCGCGGCTGACGACCAGTGGCTCGGCGACCTGCTGCCAGCCCAGGCCCGTGGTGATCGCCTGCAGGCCACGAAGTGCGCCGGACGCGTCCTGGTTGGAGTGCAGCACCGCGGCGAAGGGCAGGGTGCGCGTCGCCTCGAGGCAGGGGTAGTAGATCTGGTCGAAGTAGTGCTTGACCGCGCCGGCGAGGTAGCCGATGTTGACCGGCGACAGCACGATGACCGCGGAGGCCTCCAAGGTGTAGGCGACGTCAGCGTGCAGGGCCGGCACCGGGACGACCTCCAGCTCGGCGAGCTCCTCGACGTGCAGTCCCGCCATGACCGCGTCGTACACCGCCTGGGTTGACGGCGAGATCGTGTGGTGCACGACCAGGACCTTCGGTGCCTCAGCGGATTCGTCGTCGCTCATCGTTGCTCGCCTCCGTCGGTTGTCGGCCACGACGGCCTCAGTCCCACCTTGCCACGGCGATACAGTCACAGCACTGTTGCGCAAGGAGGGCCAATGATCGACGAGCGGCTACGCGGGCCGTACTACGGGGCGAGCTTGAGTCAGGTGCGCGAGGAGGTCGCGGCGCGCGGGCCGGTCGAGACGGCGGAGATCGTGCTCGAGGCGATCGAGCGGATCAACCCGGAGCTCAACGCGTTCGTCCACGTGGACGCCAGCGATGTCCGCGCCCAGGCTCGTGCCCTTGCCGACCTCGACGATGCCGACCGCGGACTGCTGTACGGCGTACCGGTCGCGATCAAGGACCTCATCGACGTGGCGGGCTATCCGGTCACGCTCGGCTCGAAGGTGTACGCCGATCGGATCGCCGATCGCGACGCCGAAGGGGTGCGCAGGCTGCGAGCGGCCGGCGCGATCATCGCCGGGATTACGCTGACCCACGAGTTCGCTTTCGGCCCGACCGGCGACATCTCGGCGTACGGCGCGGCGCACAACCCGCATGATTTGGCCCGGATGACCGGCGGATCGAGCGCCGGCAGCGGCGCGGCCGTGGCCGCCGGCCTGGTGCCGCTCGCGCTGGGCACCGACACTGGCGGCTCGATTCGGGTCCCTGCGGCGTTGTGCGGGGTCGTCGGCTTCAAGGGTGCCCATGCAGCGGTGCCGACCGACGGCGTTTTCGCGCTGGCCCCCACGATGGACCACCTCGGACCGATCGCGTCCGACGTCGAGATCTCCCGGCTCGGCTACCAGATCCTCTCCGGGGCGAGCGTGCCTTCCGGAGCCGAGTTCGTCGCCCGCCGTCAGGACATCGGCCAGGTGCCGTACGTCGATCCGCGGGTCGCGGCCCTCGTTGACGATGCCGCCGCCGTGTTGGGCGCGTCGACGACTGACGACCCCGTCGGCCTGGGCGACTGGGCGCGCATGCGGGCCAATGCGGCAACGGTGATGACGCGCGAGGCATTCGATGTCCACCAGCACATCCTGGATGTGCACCGCGACGACTACCAGCCGGAGGTGTGGGAGCGCATCGACGGTGGACGCGACATCGACGACGCCGCCTACTCGGCCGCTCGCGCTGCGGGAGACGAGCTGCGCACCGAGCTCGAACGACGCCTCGGCGACAACGACGTGCTCCTCAGTCCGACCGTGGGTATCACCGCGCCACCGATCGGCGAGCGTGAGACGGTCGTCGACGGGGCCACCGGCCCGACGCGCGCGACTGTCACAAACCTCACCACACGCTGGAATCTTCTCGGATTCCCGGCGATCAGCGTGCCGTGCGGTGAGATCGACGGTCTCCCTGTCGGGCTACAGTTCGTCGCCAAGCCCGGAAGCGAGGGCGCCTTGTTCGCCGCTGCCGCGGCGTGGGAGGCGCAGCAGACGCGCTAGGTCGCGCCGCCCCCTCGCGGCGATAGGGTCGAGCGCATGCAGCCAAGCGACCTCACGAAGATTCGTAACCTCAGCAGTCCGACCGTCAGTCCCGACGGAGAGCACGTCGTGTTCGCCGTGTCGCGTCCCGACCCCGACGCAAACAAGTACGTCTCGTCGCTGTGGCGCCTGCCGGTCGCCCGCGGCGAAGCGCAGCGGCTGACGCACGGTGAGAGCGACTCCGCGCCGGCGTACTCGCCGGACGGGCAGACGATCGCGTTCCTGCGCGCCGACGACAAGAAGCGTCCGCAGCTGTGGGTGCTGCCGGCCGACGGCGGCGACGGGCGGCCGCTGACCGACGCGCCACTCGGGGTCAACGACTTCGACTGGTCTCCGGATTCAGCAAAGATCGCCTTCACCGCAAGGGTTCCCGAGCAAGGCCGCTACGGGACTGACGACGATGTCTCCGCGGATCAGGAGGCCCCGAGGCTCATCGAGCACGTGAGCTACCTGGCCGACGGGCTCGGCTACGCGCTGGATCGCCCGTCCAAGATCTTCACCGTCGAGGTCGCGACCGGCGTCGAGTCGGTCCGCCAGGTCACCACTGGCGGCGGCGACGATCAGCTGCCCCGCTGGGTCGAGCGCGGTTCGCGCATCGGGTTTGTGGCGAGCCGTGATCGCCGTGGTCGCTGGAAGCCGGACTCGCTGGTGAGCGATGTCTTCTCCATAACCCCTGCGGGAAAAGGGATCCGGCGGATCAGCGACAGTCGTGGGATGGTTTCGGATCTGGTCACCGACGCCTCGGCGAGTACGGCGTACTACCTGGCCAACGACCTCGGACCGTCGCACCAGGACTTCGTGGCACGCAACTTCGTCTGGCGAAAGCTGGGCGATGACACGCCGCTGACCGACGCCGAGACCGACCACGCGACGCCGGTCGCGGCCGTCGATGGTGACCGGCTGATCGGCGCCTTCGAGACGCGAGGCACCGCCGTCCTGCGCGAGATCGGGGGGTCCGGTGCCTCGGTGCTCGGTGGACAACGCGTGGTCACCGCAGTGGCCGCCGGCGGGGGAGTCATCGCCGCCGTCGCCGCGGACGGTGCGTCGTACGGCGAGCTGTATGTCGGCAAGGGAACTCGCCTCCGCAAGCGCACCGACTTCGCCGCTGAGCTCACCGGAACCGCTGCCCCGCTTGAGAAGCGCGAAGTGACGGCCACCAGCGGCGATGGCTATCCAGTGCACGGCTGGGTGGTCAAGCCACGCGGCACAGGCCCGCATCCCGTCGTGCTGATGATCCACGGCGGCCCTTACACCCAGTACACCGCAGCGCTTTTCGACGAAGCCGAGGTGCTCGCCGGTGCGGGCTACGCCGTCGTCATGTGTAACCCGCGCGGTGGCTCAGGCTACGGCGCCGGCCATGGCCGTGCGGTGAAAGAGGCGATGGGCACGGTCGACGTTGCCGACCTGCTCGCCTTCCTCGATGAGGCGCTCACCGACCGGGATCTCGACAGCGCACGCGTCGGCATCATGGGCGGTTCGTACGGCGGGCTGATGACCACGTGGATCCTCGGCCATACCGACAGGTTCGTCGCCGGAATCAGCGAGCGCGCCGTCAACGCGTGGGACAGTTTCCGCGGCACGAGCGATATCGGCTCGTGGTTCGCCGACGAGTACGTCGGTGACAACCAGCACGCCCAGTCGCCGCTGACCCACGCCGACCAGATCTCCACCCCACTGCTGATCATCCACAGCGAGCGCGACTTCCGGTGCCCGCTCGAGCAGGGCCAGCGCCTGTTCGCGCTGCTGAAGAAACGCGGTGTGCCGACGAAACTTCTGGTGTTTCCGGGTGAGGGTCACGAGCTCAGCCGAAGCGGCCAGCCGCGGCATCGGCAGCAGCGGCTCGAGCACATCCTCGACTGGTGGGGGCACTATCTACCGACTGCCAAGAAGTCCGGCACCTCCTCGCGCACGCCGGGCAAACGATAGCCATGCCAGGGTGATATAAAAAATAAATCAAAGCTTGGGAGGGCCGATGAAACTCAGCGACGCACCTGGTACCAGCGCATCGGTGCAGATCAACGCGCCCGCGGCGACGGTCTTCGCGATCGTCAGCGACCTCAACACGCCGGCGCAGAGCAGCTCTGAGTTCCGCGGCGCGCAGTGGCTGGACGGCGCCGAGCCCGGGGTCGGCGCCCGCTTTCGTGGTCGCAACGAACATCCTGCGATCGGCGCCTGGGAGACCAACGGTGAGGTGACGGACTTCGAGCCCGACCGGGTCTTCCGCTACGCGATTCCGAACGAGGGCGGCCTGCCTCCCGGGGCGATCTGGGGCTACGAGATCGAGGAAGGCGATGGTTCGGTGCTGCTGACGCAGTCGGTGCAGATCGGGCCGGGCCCGTCGGGCATCTCGAAGGCGATCGAGCAGATGCCCGAGAAGGAGGAACGGATCCTGCAGCGCCGACTCCAGGAGCACTCGGCCAATATCGAGGCCAACCTGCAGACGATCAGGCGACTCGCCGAGGCCGAAGCGGGCCGTACGTCGTGAAGATCGGCATCAACGTCGCGCCGTACGAGGAGGACGGGTGCCGCGTCGCGGTCGAGGCCGATCGACTCGGGGTGGACTCGCTATGGGCGCCCGAGGCGTGGGGCTACGACGCGTTCACCCCGCTGGCCTATGTCGCGGCGCGCACCGAGCGTGCGCGCCTGATCTCCGGCATCGCCCAGCTCGGCGCGAGAACTCCAGCCATGCTTGCGATGTCGGCGATGTCAATGCAGGCGCTGTCGGGCGGACGGTTCGTCCTCGGGCTCGGGGTGAGCGGGCCGCAGGTCGTCGAAGGCTGGCACGGCGTGCCATTCGCGAAGCCGGTGACCCGCACTCGCGAGACGGTCGAGATCGTCCGCGCGCTGTGCCGCGGCGAGCGATCGTCGTACGACGGATCGGTGTTCCAGCTTCCGCTGCCCGGCGGGGAGGGTAAGGCGATCCGTTCGATGGCGCCGCCGGTCGACGTACCGATCTTCCTGGCGGCGCTAGGACCGGCAAACCTCCGGCTGACCGGTCAGATCGCCGACGGGTGGATCGGCAACTCGTTCCTCGCCGGAGCGCCGGAGTCCGCAGCGGCGCTCCTCGGGCCGATCCGTGACGGCGCCGTCGAGGCCGGCCGGGACCCGGAGGCGATCGAACGCACTGTCGCGGTGTCGCTGGAGTTCTCCGACGATGTCGAGACCGTGGCCGCCAAACACGCCGGAGGCTACGCGTTTACCTTCGGGGCGATGGGCAGTGGCAAGACCAACTTCTACAGCTCGGCGTTCGAGCGGCAGGGGTTCGGCGAGCAGATCGCCGAGGTGCAGCGGCTGTGGCAGGCCGGCGACCGCGAGAGCGCGGCACGCGCCGTCCCGCTGGAGATCGGGCTGCGGACCAACTTGCTCGGCACCGACGAGACGGTGCGCGAGACGCTGCGCGGATTCGCCGAAGCGGGAATCGACACCCTGCGGGTGAGCCTGGTCGGCGATGACGCCGACACGCAGCTCACCGCGCTGGGGCGGCTGCTGTCGCTGACCTAGTCGCGGCTGTGGGTGCGCGCGACCCCGTCGCGGATCGCCAGCCCGTCCAGCAGCAGCCCGCACGCCAGCGCCGCGCCGACTCCTTCACCGGACCGAATGCGCAGGTCCAGCAGCGGCTCCAACCCGAGCTCGGCGAGTACGTCGGCGTG
>ERZ500994.513-NODE-513-length-11568-cov-5.582385_pt1 | contig 11568 bp, 9 predicted proteins | sample MGYA00248878_ERZ500994 | MGnify/ENA primary metagenome ERZ500994 (study PRJEB25958, sample SAMN03398533) | human skin metagenome | study: EMG produced TPA metagenomics assembly of the Human Skin Microbiome Metagenome (human skin metagenome) data set. | reverse complement strand
GACCTCGTGGACGAGGTGCAGGTCGATGTAGATGAGGTCGGGTTCGCGGGCGTCGCCTTCGCCGCCGCCGGCGACGACGGACTCGTGGACATCGCCTATCGGACCATCGACACACCGGTCGGTCCCCTGCTGCTCGCCGCGACCGAGACCGGACTAGTCCGCGTGGCGTTCGAGCGCGAGGGCTTCGACAACGTGCTCGGCGAGCTAGCCACGCGGGTCAGTGCCCGGGTGCTGCACGCCCCCGGCGTACTCGACGCGGTCGCTCGGGAGCTGGACGGCTACTTCGCCGGGTCGCGGCGGAACTTCGACATACCGCTCGACTGGCAGCTCGCCGGCGGGTTCCGCCGCGAGGTGGTGCAGGCGCTGCCCACGATCGGCTATGGGCACACCGCGTCGTACGCCGACATTGCCCGCACCGTAGGCAATCCGAAGGCGGTGCGCGCGGTCGGCACGGCCTGCGCGCTCAACCCGCTGCCGTTGCTCGTGCCCTGCCACCGGGTCGTGCGCAGCGACGGGCGGCCCGGGCAGTACCGCGGCGGACCGGAGGCCAAGCAGACGCTGCTCGCCCTCGAGCACGCCGCGTGACCGGCGCTCACGGCGCGGGCGGGCCGGGGAGTGCCCTGGCGATGGCGCGCGCCAGCACCGTGAGTACGGCGATGCTCAGGTAGCCCGCAGTCAGCGCCGTACCCGCCGCGAGGCGGTCCATCAGCAGCGCTGCCACGCTCGCCCCGGTCGCGGCGCCCAGCTGTACGGTCATGAAGAGCGCTGGCGTCGCCCGGGCGATCTTGTCCCCCGGAACGCTGCGATAGACGCTGGAGAAGGCCGGCGCCGCGACGCTTCCGAAGGCCAGGCCGAGCACGACGAGCAGGCCGAGCAGCACCCCGATCGCGATCCGGTCGTGGAGGGCGGCGAGTACGACGGCCATGATCGCCGTACTCGCTGCCGCCAGCGTCACGATCCGCCGCGAGCCCACCCGGTCGGATGCCCGCCCGCTCAGCGTCATCGAGACCAGCAGACCGGCGCCGAGCGAAGCGACGACCAGCCCGGCTCGCGTGCCGTGCCACCCCAGTGCCCGCGCGGAGTAGAGCGCGAGGGCGACGAGCTGGAAGTACATCGTGAAGCCGACGACAGCCATGACCAGCAGCCCAGCCCGAAAGCCCCGGTTGCGCAGCAGGTCGAGGTCGATGACCGACTGACGTGCGGCGCGTCGCGCCCGCCACACCCAGGCGGCGAGCACGATGACACCCCCGACAGCCAGCAGGGCGGGCACGGCGCTGCCCGCCGAGGAGATGCGTTCGCTGGCCAGCAGCAGCAGGACGAACGCGGCGGGCAGCATGACCAGCCCGAGGAGGTCCGGGCGCCGCGCGGCCGCTGCGTGATCGGTGGTCCCCCGCAACAGTGCGATCGCCCCGCCCAGCACGAGCACGCCGAGCGGCAGGTTGATCAGGAAGATCCACTCCCAGCTGCCGGTCCCTGCGAGGAACCCTCCGGCGAGCGGCCCGAGGACGGGCGCCACGTTGATGACGCCGCTCAGCGCGCCCATGACCTTGCCCATGCGTTGCGGCCCGGCGGTGGTCGCCGCGATCGTCAACGCCGCCGGCTCCAGCAGGCCGCCGCCGAGGCCCTGCGCCACGCGAAAGACGATGAGCGCAGCGGGACTCCACGCGAGGGCGCAGAGCACCGAGCCGACCACGAATCCGATCAGCGCGACGAAGAAGACGCGGCGTACGCCGAAGCGCTCCATCAGCCAGCCCGACAACGGCATCGTCGTACCTGCCGCGAGCAAGTACGCCGAGGTGAACCACACCGCCGTCTGCAACCCGGTGCCCAGATCCGCGGCGATCGTCTGCAAGCTCGCCGTGACGATGGTGCCGTCGACCACGGCGATCAGGGCTGCGAGCGCGACGGTCAGCACGACCAGGCGGCTGCGGCGATCGAGGTGCGCCGTACTCGCGTCAACTTCGGTATTTGTCGTCATGTCAGGAAAACTAAACTATACGGTTCAGTTAAGTCAACTGTGAGATAGAGTACGGGTATGAGCAGCGCCCCCGTAGCCCCGCGCACGTCCCGCGGCGCCGACAAGCGACGGGCGATCCTCGATGCCGCAGCGGAAGTCTTCGCAGCGAGCGGCTACGAGCGAGCAAGCATCGATGCGATCGCGGCCCGCGCCGGCGTCTCGAAGCCAACGGTCTACAGCCATTTCGGGGGCAAGGAGCAGCTCTTTCGCGAGTCGATCGCCCTCAGCGCAGAGATCGTCAACGCCGAGTCGCTCAAGGCGATCCGCGAGCTCGATCCCGCGTGCCAAGACTGGCGACGCGGCCTGCACGAACTCGGCGAGCAGCTCGTCAGCTGCCAGCGCAGCGACTGCGCCGTGGCGCTCAGTCGGCAGATCCACGCCGAGGTGCAGCGCGACCCTGAGGTCTTCCGCTATGTCCGCGAGCGCACGTTCGACCCGATCATCGACGGGCTCGCCGGCCGCCTCGCGATGCTCGGCAACGCCGGCCGCCTCGCGGTCGCCGATCCGATGCTGGCCGCCGCGCAGTTCCTCGCGTTGATCAGCGCCGAGCTGCCGCAGCTCACCGAGCTGGGCACCCGGCAGATCACCGACGCGCGTACTCGCACGGCCGTGCGCGCCGGAGTCGAGACCTTCCTGCGCGCGTACGCCGCAGACTAGGGGCACTGCAACCGCCCGGGCTCGAAGCCGCGGCGCCGTACCGTTTCACCGCGCCGCCGGTTTCGGTTTAGGTGCGGGCGATTGCCGGTTAGACCATGCAATCGCCCACACCTTAGGCGTGCGCGACGTCCCCTGCGGGAACGTGCCACGCCCTCACTGCGCCTGGCTGGCGATGGCACCCGCCGTACACTCGGCGCATGAGCGAGATCCGCACCCTGGAGCAGCTGGCCGAGTTGTATCCGAACGAGCCGACGAAGGCCGCGATCACCAAGGAGTGCGACCGGATCACGCCGTACTACCAGGCACTGATCGAGACCTCGCCGTTCCTGGTGATCGCGACGGCGCGCGACTCCGCCCTCGATTGCAGCCCGCGCGGCGACGGTCCCGGCTTCGTCGATGTGGTGGACGAGCAGACCCTGGTGATTCCGGACCGCCGCGGCAACAACCGGCTCGACACGTTGCGCAACATCATCGCCGACCCACGGGTCGGGCTGATCTTCCTGATTCCCGGCGTCGGCGAGTGCGTCCGCGTGCGCGGGACCGCCCGCATCAGCGCCGACCCGGCCCGGCTTGCGGCGTACTCGGTGAAGGGCAAGCCCCCGACCTCGCTGCTGGAGATCACCGTCGAGCGGGTGTTTTTCCAGTGCGCACGGGCGATCTTGCGCTCGCGGCTGTGGGAGGCCGACGCGCAGGTGACGCGTGATGAGCTGCCGACCGCGGGGATGCTGCTGGAGGAAGCGCGCGGCTTCACCCACGACGAGGCGGTCGAGTACGACGCTGCGCTGGCCGACCGGCAGCAGGGCACCCTCTACTGACTCACGCGGGGCCAGGTGAAGTACGGCGCGGGCGGGATTCGGTAGAGCACGACCTGCAACGCGATCCCGGCGAGCAGCACCGGAAGCACGAGAAGCCCCAGCAGCGTCCCGGACTCAGGGGCGGCGTACTCGGCCCGCCCGAGCGCGACGACGGCGATCACGACCGCCCCGACGACCTGCCCGGCCGCCCCGACGCTGATCGCAACCCGGCTCCAGCGCGGCCCGCCACGGCGCGGGCCCACCCACAGCCCGAGGTCGCGCAGCATCCAGCCGGCGATATAGGCGATCGCGCCGAGCGCCCCGTCGACCAAGATCGTGTGCACGGCGGCCGGGTACGTCGCGTGCGCGAGACCGATGGTCGCGACAACCCACGCCTCGCTGCCGAGGAACCGCGAGCCCAGTCGGCTAAGACGGTCTGGGCCCTCCCCGGTCAAGGCGCGAAGACACTCCACGATCGTCCGGCCCTCCAACGCGAGCAGGCCGACCAACGCGACCAGCAGCCCCACCGTGGTCATGCAGCGCTCCTCTGCAGCACCGGCACGCCACGGAAGATCCGGCGAAACGCCCCCGCCGCAAGCACGAGGGTGCCGACCGACAGCGCCACGAAGAGCACACTCGCGACGACGAGCGGGGCGGCTCCGATCGGGCTCGCCGCGTCCTCGATGCGCACTTTCCCGACGATGAACCACGGCTGCCGCGAGACTTCGCGACCTACCCAGCCGAGCACGACCACCGTCATCGGTACCGCGACGCCGTACCGCAGGCTGCTCAGCATCCACGACTTTCGATAGATGCGGTTGGTGAGCGTGAGCGGGAGTACGACGAACCACGTCATGACCAGAATCAGCGAACCTGCGGTGATCATGGCGTCGATCAGCCCATCTCCCCACGCGGGTGCGCTCGCCACGCCGTCGGGCCGCACACTGCCAAACTGGCTGAAGCCGGCCATCACCATCACCGGAGACGCGGCGGTCGCGACGAAGACGCCGGTGCGCACCAAGCGGCGTCCCATCTCCGCCTCGCCCGAGCGCACGCGGGTCGCACCGACGGCCGCGCACCAGAACGCACCGACGACGAGCGAGCTGCTCGCGATGTGCACGAGCGGCCAGAGCGTCGCCGGACGGAAGAGCAGCGCAGCGAAGCCGGCGGCATCGAGCACCGGGACAGCGAGCGGGTTATGCAGGTACGAGTTCGCGGTGACGATGAAGATGGCCGAGGCGTACGCCGTCAGCACAATCCCCCAGAAGATCGCGGCCTGCACCCATACCGGCAGCAGGTCACGTCCGGCCAGCCAGAGCCCGAGCAGCGTCGACTCGAGGAAGAACGCGACGACGGTCTCCAGCGCGAGCATCCCGGCGATCGGGCTGTAGACGTCCGTGCCCGCGCCGGTCCACAGCATCGACATCTGCAGTTCCATCACCAGACCGGCGACGATGCCGAACCCGTAGTTGGCGACGTACAGCCGCGAGACGATCTCGACCGACTCGGGGGCGCGGCGCCGGCGCATCGCCGACCAGGTGTACGCCGTCGCGAGAATCGGGGTCAGCCCGAGCGTGATCGCGACGAAGAGATAGTGCACGGACGCGGTCGTGGCAAACAGCAGTCGCGCCACGAAGATCTCATCCATCGGCGGCCCAGGGCAGGCAGGGATGCGGCATGTCCCCACCGTGCCGAGTGACCACTCCCGCCCACTACCGACCTGAGTCGACATCGCGGTCGAGCCGAGTCGACAGTGTGGCCACACACCATGCGCCGCGGCCGAGAACGCTTACAGTGCAAGGGTGACCATGCCCGAACGCCGGCAACCGACGTGGCTGACCGCGACTTTAGCGGCGTTGGCGACCGCCATCGCCGCCGCGGGACTGGTGAGCTCCGCCGTAGGGCCCGACGATGTCGCGGTCGGGTGGGTCGGTTGGGTGCTCGCGCCCGTCCTCGGGCTGGTGCTGCTGGCCGGTGGCCGGCGGTGGCCGCTCGCGACGCTCGCGCTGTCGGTGTTGCTGCTGTATGCCTACTACATCTCGCAGCGTCCGCCGATCGGTCTTGCGCTGCTGCTGGTGCCGGCCCTCGTCAACGCCGCGGAGCGCGGCCAGGTCCGGCGCGCGAGCGCGGTCGCGGTTTTTGCGCTCGTCGGCGCCTATCTGTGCCGGGTGCTGCTACTGGACCAGCAGGTGCGGATCCTCGGCACCCAGCTGCTCGCGGAGATCGCGATCGTCATCGGCGCCCTGGCCCTCGGCGACGCGATGCACGCCCGCGCCCGGTGGCACACCGAAGCGCAGCGCCGCGTCGACCTCGAGCTGGACGCACACGCCCAGCAGGTCCGGGCTCGCGTCGACGCCGAGCGGCGCCGGCTCAGCGGCGAGATCCACGACGTCATGGGACACACTCTCGTCGTCGTCTCGCAGCGCGCCAACGTCGCGCTTGCGACGCTCGCGCCCGACCAGCACCGGCCGCGGGAGGCGCTGCAGATCATCAAGGACACCGCCCGTGCGGCCCGCCGCGAGGTCGACGATGCGGTCGCGCTGCTGCGGTCGCCGACCGACCTCACCCCCGACTCCCCCACGCGCAGCCCCGCGCCCCGGCTCGCCGACCTCGCGGCGCTTGCCGACACGGTCCGGGCCGGCGGCATGAGCGTCGAGCTGCAGATGCACGGCACTGACGTCGGGGCCGGCACCCTCGTGGAGAGTACGGCGTACCGCATCGTGCAGGAGGCGCTCACCAACGTGCAGCGCCACTCGCTCGCGACCCACGTCGACATCGCGATCTCTCGCACGGGCGATCGGCTGGACCTCACGGTCCGCGACAACGGTGGAACCACCGCCGACTGGGTCGCCGGGTCGGGGATCGTCGGGATGTACGAACGCGTCGCCCTCGTCGGCGGCAGTGTCGAGATCGGCGCGACCGAAGGCGGTTTCTGTGTCACCGCCGGCATTCCGGTGCGCGCGCAGTGACCGGCGCGATCCGGGTGATGGTGGTCGACGACCAGCCCATGGTGCGCGCCGGAATCCGTAACCTGCTGGAGCTGGCCGGCGGTGAGTTCCTGGTCGACCTCGAAGCCTCGACCGGCGACGAGGCGGTCGGCGTACTGCGCACCGAACGCCCGGACGTGGTGTTGATGGACATCCGAATGCCCGCGCTCGACGGCATCAGTGCGCTGCGGAAGATCCGCACAATGCCTGCGGTGCAGCACATCCCGGTCATCATGCTGACGACCTTCGACAGCGACGAACTGCTCTTTGAGTCGCTGGAGGCCGGCGCTGCCGGCTTCGTGCTGAAGGACATCGAGCCGACCGACCTCTACGCCGCCGTACGGGCAGCCCACCGCGGCGACTCGGTGCTGGACCCGAGCACCACCCGGCGCGTGATCACCCGGGCGCTGGGCGGTGGGCGAGCCAATCCGGACGCGCGCGAACGGGCCGGATCGCTCACCGACCGAGAGCGCGACGTACTCATCGCCGTCGCGCGCGGGCTCACCAACGACGAGATCGCGGCCGAGCTCTACCTGAGCCCGGCCACCGTGCGCACCTACGTCAGCCGGCTGATGGCGCGCCTGGGCTGCCGCGACCGCGTGGCCCTCACGATCCTGGCCTACCAGGCGCGCCTCGTCTGATCGGGCGCCGCGGCAAACCACGATGCTGAAAACTTTCAGTCACCTGGTGACTGAAAGTCTTCAGCATCGTTGAGTACCTACTTGGCGGCGTCCTTCTTGGTGGCCTTCTTGGCCGCGGACTTCTTGGCCGGGGCCTTCTTGGCTGCCGACTTCTTCGCCGGTGCCTTCTCGCCGGAGTCCTTGCCGTCGCTGTCGTCGTCCGGCGCCTCGTCGGCGATCACCTGGATATCGAGCTTGTTGTCCTTGGCATCGAGGCGCACCGTGTCGCCCGGGGTGAGCTGGCCGCCGAGCAGCATCGACGACAGCTTGTTGTCGAGCTCCTTCTGCACCGCGCGACGCAGCGGCCGCGCACCGAACCCGGGATCGAAGGCCTCCTCGACAAACCAGTCCTTCGCCGGAATGGTCGCCTCGAACCCGACGGACTGGGCATCGAGCATCCGCTCGGTCGAGCGGAGGATCAGCGTGATGATCTCGCGCAGGTCCGACTCGGTGAGCCGGTGGAAGATCACCGTCTCGTCGATCCGGTTCAGGAACTCCGGGCGGAAGTGTGCCCGCAGTCGCTCCATGATCTGCGGCTCGATCTTCTTAAGGTCGTCGTCCTTGGCCTCCAGGATCAGGTCGGAGCCGATGTTGCTGGTGAGCAGCACGATCGTGTTCTTGAAGTCGACGGTGCGGCCCTGCGCGTCGGTCACCCGCCCGTCATCGAGCAGCTGCAGCAGGATGTTGAAGACGTCCGGGTGCGCCTTCTCGATCTCGTCGAAGAGCACGACGGTGTAGGGCTGGCGGCGTACTCGATCGGTCAGCTGGCCGGCCTCCTCGTAGCCGACGTAGCCCGGAGGGGCGCCGACGAGCCGCGAGACGGTGTGCTTCTCCTGAAACTCGCTCATGTCGAAGCGGACCATCCGGCCCTCGTCACCGAAGACCGCCTCAGCGAGTGCCTTCGCCAGCTCGGTCTTGCCGACGCCGGTCGGTCCGAGGAACAGGAACGAGCCCAGCGGCCGGTTGGGATCGGACATCCCGGCTCGCCCTCGGCGTACTGCCTCCGCGACGGCGGTGACCGCCTCGTTCTGGCCGATGACCCGCTTGTGCAGCACGTCTTCGAGCTTCAGCAGCCGCTCGCGCTCCTCGGTGGTCAGCTCGGCGACCGGGATGCCGGTACGCCGCGAGACGACCTCGGCGATGTCGACGACCGTCACCTCGGGCGTGGGTCCGCGATCGGTGTCGTCGAGCTCGGACTCCTTCTCGTCGATCTGCTGCTTGATCTTGGCCGCGCCGTCGTAGTCCTCGTTGGCGACCGCCGCGTCCTTCTCGCGGTTCAGCCGGGCGATCTCGTCTTCGACCGCACGCGTGTCCGGGTCGGAGGTCTTCGTCTTCAGCCGCACGCGGGCGCCGGCCTGGTCGACCAGGTCGATGGCCTTGTCGGGCATGAATCGGTCGGTGATGTAGCGGTCGGACAGCTCCGCGGCCGCGACGAGCGACTCGTCGGTGTAGTGCACGTCGTGATGCTCTTCGTAGACGTCGACCAGTCCGCGCAGGATCTCGATGGTGTCGTCGACACTCGGCTCGGAGACCATCACCGGCTGGAAACGGCGCTCGAGCGCCGCGTCCTTCTCGATGTTCTTGCGGTACTCATCGATCGTGGTGGCGCCGATCATGTGCAGCTCGCCGCGCGCCAGCGCGGGCTTGAGCAGGTTGCCGGCGTCCATCGACCCCTCGCCACCGGAGCCCGCGCCGACGATCGTGTGCAGCTCGTCGATAAACAGGATGATCTCGTCGCTGTTTTCCTTGACCTCGTCGAGAATCTTCTTCAGCCGCTCCTCGAACTCACCGCGATACTTGCTGCCCGCGACGAGCGACCCGATATCGAGCGCGATGACGCGACGGTTCTGCAGGGTCTGGGGTACGTCGCCGTTGACGATCCGCTGGGCGATGCCCTCCACGATCGCGGTCTTACCGACACCCGGATCGCCGATCAGCACCGGGTTGTTCTTGCGCCGCCGCGACAGGATCTCAATGGTGTCGGCGATCTCGTCGGTGCGCCCAACCACCGGGTCCACGCCGCCTTCGCGAGCTTCCTCGGTGAGGTCGCGGCCGTACTCGTCGAGGGTCGGCGTACTCGACTCCTTCTTGGCGCGTCCGCCGCCGCCCCGCGCTGCGTCCTGCTCGAGACCGGAGCCCGCGCCAGAAAGCACCCGCGCCGCGGGGCTCTCGCGGTTGGCCGCCACTCCGAGCAACAGGTGGTCCGGGCCGACGTACGACGCCCCGCCACGGGCGGCCTGCTGCTGCGCGACCCGGACCGCCTGCTTGGTGCGCGCGCTCAGCACCGGGTCGGAATCGCCTGAGGTGTCGGCATTGTCGCCGGTCAGCAGGTCCTCCATCTGGTCTGCCACGGAGTCCACGTTGAGGTTGAGGTTGGCCAGCGCCGAGCGCGTCGGCTCATTCGTCGCGGCCGCGTACAGCAGGTGCTCGGGCGTGATCTCCGGGTTGCCCCAGTCGGCAGCGGCCTCTTGCGCGGCCGCCACCATGCGCTTGGCATCGTCGGTCAGCAGCCGGTTGAGATCAACTCGCTGCACCGGTTGCATCCCCCGGCTCGCGCCAAAGAAGCGATTGATGATGTCATCGAAGGCGCCATCGGCGCCCATCCAGTCGGTCGACATGTGCGGCCTACTCCTTTTCGCTTCGGATGTTGCAGTCGATGTGGCGTATGCAGTCTGAGGTCGCTGATTCCCGCAGCGTGACCCAGGTCTCGACGCTAACGCGTGAACCAGACTCAGCCAAGGGGCACCCCCGGACGACGTCGAGTACGGCGATCTGCGACCGCAGGCCGATGTCGGAACCTCGCCGGCGCCGTACCCTAAGTGCCGATATGCCCGCCACCGAAGTTTTCACCATGCAGCCGGCGACCTGGTATGAACGCCGGGTCGTGCTGGCCGATGCGCTGGTGGCCGGCGTACTCGTCCTTTTCCTCGGCCTCGCCGGTGGCCTGGTGGCCATCGAAATCGGCGGGTGGTCGGCGGTCGCGTTGCCGGCCATGTCGTCGATCGCCCTCTTCTTCCGGCGCAGCTGGCCGATGTTCATGGTCAGCGTCATCGCGTTCGTGTCGGTACTGGAGCTGGTCGTGCTTCGGTCGAGTTCCGGACTGCCCTCGGACATCTTCGTACTCCTCGCGGTGCACACTGCGGCGCGCTACTGCCCGCGGTGGTTCGGCTGGAGCGCTCTGGTGCTCGCCATCCTGGGCTCGATCGGCGCGGCGTACTTCTGGGTCTTCGACAACCCGGTCATCGGTATGCCGGAACGGCTGCAGACCGCGATCCTGACCGGACTCGGCCTGACCTCGCTGGCGATCGCCGCCTTCGCGATCGGGCGCGCTCAACGTGGGCGGCACCGCGCCATCCAGCGCCAGATCGCCTCGCTTGGCGAACGCAACCGTCTCCTGCAGATCGAACACGAGCAGGCGATGGCGCTGGCGACCGAGCAGGAACGCGCCCGGCTCGCGGCCGAGACCCACGACATTCTCGCGCATTCGCTGGCGATCATCGTGGCGCAGGCCGACGGAGCGACCATGCTTGCCGACCGTGACCCGGCGCGCGCCGCCGATGCGCTGCGGACGATTGCCGACACCAGCCGCGAGGCGCTTGCCGAGGTGCGCCTGAAAGTCGCCGCGCTTCGCGACGGCACCGATCCGCACGATGCTGACTCGCTCGCACCGTCGAAAACCGTGGGCGACATCGGCGATCTGATCGAGACGGTCGAGGCCGCGGGGCCACGGATCACGCTCACCACGGCTGGGGAGCTCGGCCGGATCCCGCCCGGTCCGTCGCTCGCGGCGTACCGCATCGTGCAGGAGTCACTGACCAACGTGCTGAAGCATGCCGGCCCGCATCCGGTGGTCTCGGTCGATGTTCGCATCGCCGGCAACGCGCTCGACGTACTCGTCCGAGACGATGGTCGCGGCGCGGCTGGCGGCGGGGACCATTCCGGCAACGGCCTGCGCGGCATGCGGACCCGGGCCGAGCAGTACGGCGGCAGCCTGCTCGCCGGGCCGCGTGTCGGCGGCGGTTTTGAAGTCGCCGCACACATCCCGATCCCCCGACTTGCCGAGAGCGAGAGAGCACCCGCATGAGCATTCGGATCATCCTGGTGGACGACCAAGCGTTGGTACGCAGCGGCTTTTCGATGGTCATAGACTCGCAGGAGGACATGACCGTCGTGGGCGAGGCTGACGACGGCCAGCAGGCGGTGTCGCTGGTCAGCTCGACGCCGTGCGACCTCGTCGTCATGGACATCCGGATGCCGGTGCTGGACGGCGTACAGGCCACCGCGCAGATCGTCACGCGACTCGGCGAGGCCGCGCCGCGCATCTTGATCCTGACCACGTTTGACACCGACGAGCACCTGGTCGGGGCGTTGCGGGCCGGCGCCTCGGGCTTTTTGCTCAAGGGTGCCCGGCCGGCCGAGCTGCTCTCGGCAAT
>ERZ500994.512-NODE-512-length-11585-cov-5.404857_pt1 | contig 11585 bp, 12 predicted proteins | sample MGYA00248878_ERZ500994 | MGnify/ENA primary metagenome ERZ500994 (study PRJEB25958, sample SAMN03398533) | human skin metagenome | study: EMG produced TPA metagenomics assembly of the Human Skin Microbiome Metagenome (human skin metagenome) data set. | reverse complement strand
ATGGCGTGACGGAAGTCATCGCCGTGGACGCCATCGGCCGCACCCTGTTCCAGCGCGAGGTGGTCGTCACCGGCGGTTCGACCGGATCGGTGCGCGTGTGGCGCGGCGGTCAGGCGACTGAGATGGCCTGCGCCGCGTCCTGCGCCCCCAGCGTCCGGGCGGCCGGCGACACCGGCGCGGTCGGTTCGCCCTCGGCGCCAACCGTCACGACGCCCTGACCCGGATGCGCCTGTCCATCGCCAATCTGCGCCGTCTCCAGCGCCGCCGCCGGCCGCGCGACGGCTCGGCGGCGGTCTGGTCGATCCCGCGCTCATGGTCCGCGCGATGACGTCGCCTGCGATCCGCTACGTGGCGGATCCGCGCCTGATCATCGGGCCGACCAGTACGCTTCTGGCCTACCAGACGAAGCTCGGCGATTTCCCGCAGGCGCCGCCGACGGACGGCCTGTTCGATCTGTCGGTCTGGGACGAAGCCATGAAATAGGAGGTTCCGTTGACCTCGAATCTTGCCCTTGCCGGAACGATTTTGCTGCTTGCCGCGACGGCCGCGTCCGCCCAGGGCCGGTTTCCCACCACGGGAAGCCTGGCAGGCGTAACGATCATATCGCCCGGCCACAGCATCAAACCGGAAGACATCACGCCGACCAAGCCCTACCGGCCGCGCCCCTTTCCCCCGGCCTGGGAGCGCAACAATTCCATTCCCGGCGCGGCGATCACGGTCTTCGGGCGGTGAACGCGGTCCGGCGGGGACGCATCGCGCTCGTTGCGGGCGGGACGCGCGGCATCGGTCTCGCCCTTGTCTCGGCGCTCGCGGATCACTGGTCGGACGTGGACACGGTCTATCTGACCGCCCGTCGCGCCGGCGATGCCGAACGGGCCTTGAGCCACATTGGACGGCGCAATGCCCGTATCGACTGGCTCCCTCTCGATCTGGCCGAGGCGGACGGTCCCGCGCGAATAGCCGCGACGCTCGCCGACCGCCACGGCGGGATCGACGTCGCGATCATGAACGGCGCCTTTGCGCCGACCCATGACGCTCCGCCGGAGCGAGACGCACGCATCATGATCGAGACGAACAACCATGGCGCGCTGCGCTTTCTGCGCGCCATGGTTCCGATCTTGCGCGAGAACGGTCGCCTCGCCGTCACGGCGAGCGGTTTCGGACTGCTGAAGAATATGCCCGATAATCTGAAACCGCTCTTCGATACGCGCGTCCGTAGCGTCGACGAGATCGACGCGACGATGGACGATTATGTCGCCGCCGCCGAGGCCGGACGGCTCGCAGCCGAGGGCTGGCCAGCCTGGATCAACATCCCGTCCAAGGTCGGGCAGGTGGCCGTGACCCGCGCCTTCGCAAAGGCCTATCGGCAGAGCAGCGACGCGCGCGACGGTGTTCTGATCAACGCGGTCTGTCCCGGCCTCACGCTGACCGACGCCACGGTCGGGCTCATGGACAACGTTTTCAAGGGGCGCGCCGCGCAGACGCCGGAGGAGGCCGCCTCGCACCTTCTGTGGTTGCTCACATTGCCAGCGCAGACGAAGGAGCCCTTCGGCGAACTCGTGCAGCAACGACGGATATTGCCGTTCGGCGATTGAAATCGCCTGCATTTACCATGAACGGCTTTTTAACGAGCGTCACTGTAGATTCATCATGTTGCGTATCGTTCATGAGTTGAAACCATGCGTCCCCTCGATCGCCGGGCCTTTGTTGCAATCGGCGCTGCCTCCGCCTCCTTGGCCGGGTGCAATACCTCCGGCGACGGTGGTTTTGGACTTGTCGCTTCGGCCCCTGAGCGGCCCGCCGACCGGACTATCAGCCATCCCGACTGGAACGCCGTCTACGGCGACTATCCGGGCGAGCAGCATCCGATCATCGCCTTCGACTACCGCCAGGTCGATCCCAAATATCTTCGCCAGATCGTCGCCTATGACGGGCCGGAGCGGCCCGGCACGATCGTCGTCTATCCGGCGGGCCGTCATCTTTACCTGATCGAGCCGGGACACCGCGCGACCCGGTTCGGCGTCGGCGTCGGGCGCGAAGGCTTTGAATGGGCGGGCAACGCGAAGATCAACATGCGACGGAGCTGGCCCGACTGGATCCCGCCGCATGAAATGGTCGAGCGTGATCCCGAGATCCGGGCAAAGCTCGTGAAGACACCGCGCGGCATGGGCGTTCCCGGCGGCGCGAAGAGCCCGCTCGGCGCACGCGCGATGTATCTCTTCAATCGCGGCGATCTCGGCTATCGCATCCATGGGACGACGGAGCCGGAGACCATCGGCACGAATGTTTCGTCCGGCTGTGTCCGCATGGTCAACCAGGACATCTGCTATCTGTATGGCCGCGCGCTCGAGGGGACCAATGTTGTCGTGATGGGCGACGCCAACGCGCGCGTGGTCTGATCGGCCGGCATTCGCTCATTTGATCAGGGCGACGGCTTCCCGGAAGCGCGGGTGGCCCGCGCTTCCGAGCCATTCGAATACGACCATTTCGGTCGTCACCGCCTCGGCCCCGTGACGCTCCATGCGGCGGATCGCGGCAAGGCGGTTGTCGGGATTTCGCGAACCTATGGCGTCGGTCACGACGAACACGTTGCGTCCCGCCGCGCGCAGGCCGAGCACCGTCTGAAGCACGCAGACATGCGCCTCGCAGCCGAGCACAAGGACATCGTGCGCGGGATTTATGCGCGGCAGCAGTGATGGTTCGCGCGCCGCATCGAACGTCATTTTTGAGATGACGCATCCATCGGGCAGCGGCAGCGCCTCGACGGTCGGACCAAGACCACGTGGATTCTGCTCCGTCGCGAGAACGGGCACGTCCAGCAGCTTTGCAGCGGCGACGAGGCGGCGTGCATTTTCGATGACCGTGGACCCGTCGTGAATGGCGGGCATGAGCCGTGTCTGCACATCGACGACAAGCAGTGTCGCCCGGCCGGCCTGTATCGTCTGCATCACGCGCCTCCCGAAGCGGATTTGCTTTTCCGTGGCCAGTTTCTGACACTCTGCGCGAAAAAGAAGAGAATTGGGAGGCCGGCATGCTGATGGACGCCGCCGAATACAGGAATTCACTGCGTCGCTACAGGCCAAGGGTGTTTGTCGATGGGGCCGCGGTCGAGAGCGTCGCGGACGAGCCACGGCTTCTTCCGGGGATCAACGCTGTCGGCGTCACCTATGATTTCGCGCATCGCCCCGAATATGTGGCGCGAATGATGGCGGTTCAGGGAACGACGGGCCGAACCGTCAACCGCATGCTGCATATCAACGAGACGTCGGACCACCTCCTTCGCAAGCTCGAAGCGGTGCGGCTGGTCTGCCAGGAGTCGGGTTGCGCGCAGCGATATCTCACACATGACGCCCTGAACGGCATCTTTCAGGCCACGCGCCGCACCGACGACGCGCATGGAACGGACTATCACGCGCGCTTCCTCGCCTATCTGCACGATATTCAGGACGGCGATCTGACGCTTGGCGTCGCCATGACGGACGCCAAGGGCGACCGGTCGAAGCGGCCGGGCCAGCAGGTCAATCGCGATGTCTATGTGCATGTGAAGGAGCGGCGGCCTGACGGCATCGTCATCCGGGGCACGAAGGCCATCGTGACCGGTGCGCCTTACATGCACGAATTTCTCGTCATGCCGTGTCGCACGCATACGCCGGAAGATCGCGATTTCGCGGTCTGCTGTGCTGTGCCGGTCGACGCCCCGGGCGTGACGATCGTCGCGCGGGCTGCAGGACGACCGGGCGAGGCAGCCGCGAAATTCTCCGCGAAATTCGGACAATCGACCGGCGTGGTGATCTTCGACAACGTTTTCGTTCCGCACGAACGCGTCTTCCTCGACGGCGAGACGGAAGAGGGCGGTTTTCTCACGACGAGCTACGCCACGCATCACCGGCACTCGTGTATCGGCGCGCGCGCCGGCTTCGGCGACCTCCTCATCGGCGCCGGCGTGCTGATGATCGAGGCGAATGGTCTCGATCCGGACCGGCACGGCCATATCCGGGACGCCATGGTCGAACTCATCACCATCACCGAAAGTTTTTATGCCTGCGGCGTGGCCGCGTCGGTTTATCCGGTGATGGACCCGGCCGGATCGGCGATGCCCGATCCAGTATTCTCCAACATCGGCAAATTGCTGCTGGCGACGAAGATCTACGACATGCATCGCGTCGCACATTATGTATCGGGCGGGCTTGTCGTCGCGCTGCCGGGGCCGGACGAAGACCACAATCCCGAAACGCAGGCTTCGCTATCCGCAGTGCTGGCCGGGCGGCCGGACATTCCGGCCGAACAGCGCCTCGAAGTGTCGCGTTTCATCGAGGATCTCACCGCTTCCCATCAGGGCGGGTGGTATTCGATCATTTCGCTGCACGGCGGTGGATCCCCGGAGGCCATGAAACGCGAGATCTGGCGGAATTATCCCGTCGTGGAGAAAGCCGAACTTGTCGAACGCCTGCTCGATCGCGGCGTTCTAGACGAGGGGCGGCGGCTGTCGAAACAACCGGGACGATGCTGTGAAACGGGGTGCCAGCCGACCGCGCTAAGCCCGGCAGCGGAGTAGCTGTTCAAAGACCGCGCGGTCCAGCGAGCTGGCGGTCGATGCGCAGCTTCGCGTTCTCCTCGTACAGGCGATTGTTGTTGCGGCTCATGCGTTGCACGATCAGCCGCACCAGCGCGAAGGCGAAGTCGGGCTTGCGTCGGAAGGTTGCGGCGAGCATGTCGGAGTCGATCCGGTACAATTCCACATCGGTGCGGCACACGGCGCTGGCCGTTCGCAAACCGCCGTCGGTGAACAGGCTGAATTCGCCGAAGAACTCGCCCGGCCCGACATGGGCCGCGACTTCCGGAATCGAAATTTCGCCGGACGCGACATAATACGCGTAGTTCCCCGGATTGCCCTTCAGGAACAGCGTGTCGCCGCGCTCATGGCGCTCGCTCCGGAAGTGTTCCTCGAACTGACGCGGATCGATGGCTTCCTCGCGTGCATTGCGTACCTGTGCATGGAGACGGTGCGTTTCGAAAAGACGCGCGGCATTCACGCCGATGAGGCAGGCTTGCGCTGCCGCGAGAAGGGCGGCGTCCTTGAAGAGTGCGTAGACAAGCGCGAGCGCCGCCGCGCCGATCGCGCCGATCCGCAATGCGACGATCGTTCGCGGCACGCAGGCGGCGGCGAGAACGAGCGTCGCGATGCCGGCGATGATCTGATCCTGCATTCCCAGCATGTCAGCGCGTCTGTGCGTTCTCGAAGCGGCGAAGCAGCACGTTGCCGCGCTGAACTGCAGCGTCGAGTGCATCCTTCGCGCTCTTCTGCCGCTTCAGGGCCGCCTCGATTTCTTCGGCCCAGACGTCGCGGATCTGCACCAGATTGCCCAGCCGCAGGCCGCGCGAATTCACCGTCGGCGGACGATTGGTGAGTTCGAGGAGCGGCACCTCGAGACTCGGCACGGATGCGTAGAATCCCGAATTGCGGATTTCACGCAATGCGGCGCGCGTGATCGGCAGATAGCCGGACTCCTTGTGGAGCGCCACCTGACGGTCCACGTCGGAAATATAGGCGAAGAACCGCGCCACCCCGAGATTCTGGCGGGCATTGCGACCGCCCATGACCCAGAGCGACGCGCCGCCGATGATCGAGTTCTGCGGCGCATCCGCGACATCCGGATAATAGGGCATCGGTGTTGCGATATAGTCGAACTTCGCCTTCGCCTTCACTGCGCCATAGAAGCCCGACGACGTCAGGAAGATCGGGCATTCGCCGGACAGAAACCGCGGTTCTCCTCCGTCCGTGCGGCCTGAATAGTCGAATGTGCGATCCGCCTGCAACTCGACGAGACTGGCGAGCAGGCGCTCCTGCATCGGACCGTTGAAGACCAGTTCCGCGCCCGGGCCAGCGATGCCGTTGGCCTGCGTCGCGACAGGAAGATTGTGCCAGGCCGAGAACTGTTCGATGAGCGCCCAGGTGATCCAGGCCGTCGAGAAGCCGCAGGTCGGCGCGACGGTCGCCCGGAGTTTGCGGGCCGCTTCGAAGACGTCGGGCCATGTCCGGGGCGGATGACCGGCGTCGAGCCCGGCCGCACGAAACGCCGACAGATTGACCCACATCACCATGGATGAGGAATTGAAGGGCAGGGACAGCATGCCCCCGTCGACCGTCGAATAATAACCGACGACGGATGGCAGATAGGCGTCGGGATCGAAGCGCTCGCCGGTCTCGCGCATCAGATCCTCGACGGGCTTGATGGCGCCCCGGAACGCCATCATCGTCGCGGTTCCGGCATCGAAGACCTGCAAGATGTCAGGCGCGCGTCCGGAGCGGAACGCCGCGATTCCGGCGTTCATCGTATCCGCATACGGACCCTTGTAGACAGGAACGACCTGAAAATCGCTCTGGGATGCGTTGAACTCTTTCGCGAGACGCAGGATCACATCGGCATTCGCGCCGGTCATGGCGTGCCAGAAGTTGATCTGCATCGCGGCATGAGCCGCAAGAGAACTGGCGAATAGAACGGCCGCCGCGACCGTGGCCCGCAGGCGCATAGCGCAATCCCCGACAGCCCGGCGGGAAACCCCTCCGGGCGCGCATCAATGTTCCACGAAGCAGGGAAAAAATCACCTGCTGTGGCGGGGGCGGACGGAGAATTACGGCGTCTTTGTTTCTGGCGCGTGTCGCCAGCGGTTCGGGCTGGCGGACCGGATTTGTTTCAGGGCCATGGTCCCGCTGAAACAATCGACCGTCGGGGCGACAGACGGAAGAAACGGAGGGACTTCAGAGTGGCGTCATAGAGATTTGACCCACAGAGAGCTCGATGTCCTCGCACTTCCGCACCGCCGTCCTCGCGATCGTCCTCGCCGGCGGTACTCTCGCCTCCTACATGACGGCCTATGCCGTCATGGGCGCAGCGCCCGCGACGGCCTCGACCGCGGAGACGGCGACGGTCGCAAGAGCGCTTCCGGCCGGCCAGACCGACATTTCAGTCAAAGAAGCCTGCGCGGTGTTCAAGAATGCCGCGGCCCGCAGCCGGTGCAGCCAGGAAATCGCCGCTCCGGCGCGCGCGGTCCGCGTCATCGATTTTGCCAGCACCGAAACCGGCACCGCCGTGCGCTGATCACCTTTTACCGTGTACCTCCAGAGACTTGGCCGCCGGTTCCCTCCGGCGGCCTTTTTCTTGTCAGGGAGCGGTGCGGTTCGGGGGCACGAACATGTAGCCGTGGCCCCGCACGGTGACGATCGCGTCCGTTGCGAGCTTGCGTCGCAACCGCGCGATACGGGTATCGATCGCCCGGTCGTTCGCGTCGAAACTTTCGGCCGGGGCCAGATCCATCAGTTCGTCGCGCGTCAGCAGGATGTTGGGCCGGGCCGCGAAGACGCGGACGAGCATCACCTCGCCGGGACCAAGTCGCTCGGGCGGCTGCCCGATGCGCAGCAGCCGCGAGGCCGTGAGGTCCACCGTCGCCTGTTCGAACCGGACGACCTCGCGCGTCGTGATCCGGTAGCGGTTCAGGAGGCCGGCGATGCGGGCGGCCAGTTCCTGGGGGTCGCAGGGCTTGAGGACGAAATCATCGGCGCCGAGTTCAAGTCCCAGAATCCGGTCGACCGGGTCCGGAACGCCGGTCAGGACCAGGACCGGCATGGCCCGCGTTTCCCGCAGCCGGCGCAGATAATCGAGGCCGTTTTCGCCGGGCATATTGACGTCGAGGACGACGAGATCTGCCGGTTCGCGGTCCAGAAGGAGGTCGCATTCGGCGGCGGAGCTGGCCGTCCGCACCTCATGGCCGAGCGCGGAGAGATAGTCGGCGAAGGCTTCGACAAGGTCCGGCTCGTCGTCGACGAGGACCAGCTTCGCATATCTCGCCATGACCGCCGTTCACCGCGCGTAAGTCGCCCCCCGTCTTCGCGGCCAAACCGGCTTTGGTCAACTGGTGGAATGCTTGATCGGCCTGGAGGCGTGACCTATGGAGTCTGATCCGGGAGCAAACTCCATGCAAGCGACGATCGCCGTCGTCGACGATGAGGAACATCTGCGCGAGGCCGTCGTCGAATATCTCGACGCGGCGGGCATGCGGACCGTCTCCGCCGGCAACAGCGCCGATTTCCGGGCGATCTGCGCCCGCGAGACGGTCGACGTCGTTATCCTCGACATCGCCATGCCGGGCGAGGACGGTCTCAGCTTGGCGCGCTGGCTGCGCAGCCGCGGCCCCCGTCCGGGCATCATCCTCGCGACATCCGCCGGCGCGCCGGTGGACCGGATCGTCGGGCTCGAGATCGGGGCTGACGATTATGTCGTGAAGCCGTTCGACCTGCGCGAAATGCTCGCCAGGGTGCGGAGCGTGCTCCGCCGCCTGCCGGCGGAAAGCGAGACGCCGCCGGCGGAGGCTGTGGCGCCGCCGCGCTCCGCGCGCACGGTCCGCATCGGCGACCATATGCTCAATCTCGACAGCCGCACCCTGTTCGATGCCGGCGGGGCGCCCATGGACCTCACCTCGATGGAAGTCGATCTGCTGGCCGCGCTGGCCGCCCGTCCGCATCGCGTGCTGACGCGCGCGCAACTCCTCGAACTCGCGCACGGACGCGGGCAGAACGAGAATGACCGCAGCATCGACATCCGCGTGACCCGGTTGCGCAAGAAGATCGAATCCGACGCCGAGCGCCCGTCGCTGATCCGGACCGTCCGGGGCGAGGGCTACATGTTCGTGCCGGCCGAAGGATGATCCGGCCGCCCGGAGCCCTGTCCCGGCGCTTCGCGAAGATCATTACCTTCGGCGCGATCCCGATCGTCCTGCTTCTGGGCGTGCTCGCCTATTACGCCTACGAAGTATCCTATCGCAGCGTTCTGGACCTGCACCGGCAGGGCCTGGTCGCCCGGCAGGCCGGCCTGTCGCAGATCGCGTCCGCGGTCAGCGACCATGTCGTGGTCATGCAGGCCTATCTCACCCGCCGCCTTGAGGAGCCGCAGGGGGCGGGTGAATCCAGCACGACCCGGGGTGGGCTTGCGGAGGACGAAAATCCCGGCCCGGCGCGGGGCGCCGTGCTGGCGCCGCCCGGCCTGCTCGATTCGCCCGGCGCGCGGCAGCGGCTTGCGGCGGCCGAGTCGCTCTTTCCCATCGAGCGGGCCGTTCACGAAACGCGGCGCTATCTGAAATGGAGCTACGTCCTCGACGCCAACCGCGCCTTCGTGGCGCTCTATCCGTGGAGCGACGTCTCCGACATGCGCAGCGAATCCGCGGACGCGCGTGGCGCGCGGTTTCGGTCGTGGTTCGACTATAGCGTCTTCCAGTATGCGACGCCCCAGCAAAATCCCGAACATCTGCCCTTCTGGACGGCGGCCTATCTGGATCGTGGCGGCGCGGGCCTGATGGTCACGCATGGCGCGCCGGTCTATGTGCGCGGGGTATTCACAGCGGTCGTTGCGAGCGATGTCACGCTGAGCTATCTCACCGACTATCTCCGCAACTTTGAGCCGCTGCCCGGAAAATTCGCTCTCGTCGACGAATCCGGCAACGCGATCGCGGATTCGGAAGGCCGGGTCGCAGGCGCCGACCGCCTCGTCAAGGCCGAAGAAATACTCGGGCGTTTTCCGTTGAGCGCGACGCAGGGGGTGTTCGGATCGTCCGGCCTCGAGCGCTATATTATCCTCGGCGTGCCGGGCACGCCATGGCGTCTGGTCCACACGGTTCCTTATGCGACCCTGTGGCGGACCGCCGTCCTGCAGGTGCTTCCGTACATTCTGATGGCGCTGGCGATGCTCGCCACGCTGATCGCGCTCTATCATGTCCTGTCGAAGCAGTTCGTGTGGCCAGCCCTGCGGCTCGCGAACTATGTGCAGACCGCGACGGACACGATGAGCGCCGTCGTGCCGGTTCCGGAAATGCCGAAGCCGTGGCGGCCGTGGGTCGGACGGGTCGTCGCCGCGCTCGGCGAACAGACGTTGCTCATGGACCGGCTGCGCGAGGCCGAAGGTCTCAAGGCGGCGGTCATCGACAGTTCCATCGATGCCGTCGTCATCGCCGACAATGACGGATTCATCATCGGCTTCAATCCCGGCGCCGAGCGGATGTTCGGATGTCCCGCGCAGGACGCGCTTGGCCGGGACGTCGCCGATTTACTGATCTCCGATCGGCTGGCGAAACAGGATCAGGAGGCGCTGCGGCGGCTGATCACGGGGAGCGAGCAGCAGTCCATCGGCGTGCGGCGCGAGATCGAGGCGCAACGGCTCGACGGCCGCTCGTTCCCAGCCGAGATCGCGATCGTGCCGGTTGGCGTCAGCGGCAAGACCATTCTCGCGGCCTATATTCGCGATCTCACCGAGCAGAAGGCTTCCGCCGAGGCGATCAAGAACCAGCAGCAGCGTATCAACCAGATCGAGAAACTGTCGGCGATGGGGTCGCTTCTTGCGGGCGTCGCGCACGAGCTGAACAATCCGCTCGCGATCCTGATGGCGCAGGCGACGCTGCTGCAGGACATGGAGCCGCCGCCGCCGCCCGCCATCAAAACACGCGCCGACAGGATTTACGCCGCCGCGCAGCGCTCCGGCCGCATCGTGAAGAGCTTCCTGGCCATGGCGCGGCAGAAGCCGCCGGTTCGGGAGCCGACGAAAATCCAGGACGTGATCGCCGGCGCGCTGGAACTGACCGGCTACGGGCTGCGCACCGCCGGCATCGAAGTCACGAAGGATTTCCCGCCGGACATTCCGGTCATGTCCGGCGATCCCGATCTGCTGGGACAGGTGTTCACGAATCTGCTGATCAATGCGCAGCAGATCCTGCAGGACCGGCCACATCCGCGACGCATCCGGATCGCGATCCAGTGGCGCGGGGATCAACTGGTCGTCGATTTCGCCGACAGCGGCCCTGGCATTCCGCCCGATATCGCGGAACGGATTTTCGAACCCTATTTCACGACCAAGCCTGTGGGCGTTGGAACCGGGATCGGCCTGTCGATCTGCCGCAATGTGATCGAAGCGCATGGCGGACGGATCGTGCTCGTGCGCGAAAGCCCCGGCGCGCATTTCCGGATCACGCTGCCGCTGAAGACACCGGATTCCGTCGGTCCTTCGAGCGCGCCTGCGGCGCGCGAGCGCCATATCGCGATCCTGATCGTGGATGACGAGGAAGACGTCGCCTCGTCATTGGCCGAGATGATGGAATCACAGGGGCACGAGGTCGTCGTGCGCGACAGCGGCGAGAGCGCGCTCGAAATCGCCCGCGATCATCCGTTCGATGTCGTCTTCACCGATCTCAGGATGCCCGGCATGAACGGTATTGAATTGCGCGATGCGCTCGACGCAATTCGGCCGGGTATCAGGGGCCGGACGATCATTATGACCGGCGACACGGTGCTTGGCGTTCAGGCGATCGCCGGCGACAAGGATACTCTGTTCGTGCTTGAGAAGCCGTTCACCTCGGCCGACGTCCAGATGATGCTGACCCGCGTCCTCGTCGTCCCGTCTCACCGCGTCTGAGCCGTTCAGCGCGCTCCGACCTGCTGCAGGATCGCGGCCGACGCCGTTGACGTCGCCTCGCTGCCTGGCGCCGGGGCGGGCACAAGCGCCGGCGAGACGGAAGCTGTCGTGGCGGGCGGCTGAGACGCGGGT
>ERZ500994.511-NODE-511-length-11586-cov-11.612263_pt1 | contig 11586 bp, 11 predicted proteins | sample MGYA00248878_ERZ500994 | MGnify/ENA primary metagenome ERZ500994 (study PRJEB25958, sample SAMN03398533) | human skin metagenome | study: EMG produced TPA metagenomics assembly of the Human Skin Microbiome Metagenome (human skin metagenome) data set. | reverse complement strand
CCGCCCGCCGGGCGACCTCGGCGATGCGTCGGGGACGCGTCGCCGCGGCCATCGCCGGGCACGGCATCGGCCGCCGCCCGGCGGCCCGACGGGTCCTCGTCGTCACGACCGTGGCCACCGCGGTCGCCGTCTTCGGGGCCAATGCGGTCGTCGTCGCCGATCGCAACCGGCTCGCCCGCGCCGAGCTGGAGACCGGCGCCCCCGCCGTGCTGTCGGTGGACTCGCCCACCGCGCCGGGGCTCCTCGACGCCGCGACCACCCTCGACGAGCACGACATCGATGCGGCGCCCGTGGCCCTCATCCGGCCCAAGGCCGACACCGCCGGCGCGACGATGGCGGTCGACCCCGAGGCGCTCGTGGGCGTCGCCCACCCAGAGGCCGTGAGCGGTCTCGACGTCGACGCCCTCGCCCTGCCGGAGCAGGAGCCCATCCGGCTGCCGGCCGGCGACGTGACCGCGAGGGTGACCTGGGACCTGCGCGGGCTCGGCGACGCCGAACCCCCGACGCTCCTGCTCGACATGACGACCCGCGAGGGGGATGCCCGCTCGGCGGAGATCGCGACCCTCGGGCCCAAGGGCACGGGGCAGGTCACGGTCGACTCCCCGCTCTTCTGCTCGGCGGGCTGTCGCCTCGCCGGCATCCGGGTCGGGACCTCGGGCGTCACCGGCAGCAGTGTGCGCGGCACGGTCACCGTCACCGACCTGTCCGTCGCCGGCCGCCCGCTGCCCGTGGGCAGCCAGAGCACGTGGGAGGACGAGAAGGCCGGTGACGGCACCGGCCTGACCCTCACGGCGAAGGGGAAGTCCCTCACCCTCGGGGTCGCCGCCGCCGACGGCGCCGACGTCGCCGCCCACGTCACCGACGTGCCGCGACCGGTGCCCGCGATCGTCTCGGGAGAGGTCGCGGAGAAGGGCGACACGGTGCAGGTGCTCGACGTCGCCGGCGGTCAGACCGACGTCGTCGCCGCCCAGCACGTCGCGGCGCTGCCGGCCGCGACCGACGCCGGGGTGCTCGTCTCCCTTCGCGCCCTGGCGCGGGTGACGGGCGAGCTCGACACCACCCGCACCGACCGCGAGCTGTGGCTCGCCGACGCGTCGCCGGGCACCCTCGAGCGGGCGCAGGAGGTGCTCGCCGACGAGGGCGTCGCCGTGCGCTCGGTGCGCACGACCGAGCAGGCCGACCGGGTCTTCGACCAGTCGGCGTCCGGGTGGGGGCTGCAGCTCGCGCTCATCGGTGGGGCGCTCGCCGTCGTCCTCGCGGCGCTCGTCCTGCTCATCCTCGCCGTCACCGGCTGGCGGGCTACCGTGCGCGACCTCGCCGCCCTGCGGGTCAGCGGTGTGGCGGCGAAGGACATCGGTCGCGCCCTGCGCACCGAGCACCTGACGAGCGTCGCCGTCGGTGTCCTCCTCGGCGCCCTGTGCGCGCTCGCCGGATCGTGGATCGCGCTGCCGGCGCTGCCGCTCTTCACCTCGCGTGCAGCGGTGCCCGCGCTCGACCACTCGCCCGCCTGGGTCGCGGTGCTGGCCGCGACGGTCGGGGTCGCCGTCGTCCTGCTCGTCGTCGCCCTGCTGCTCGCGGCCGGCGTGCGCCGTCGGGTCACCCTCTCGGCCGCGAGGGGGGAGCCGACGTGACCGGTCTGCCGGTGCGCACCCACGGGCTCGTGCACATCTACCGCGCCGAGGGGCACGACGTCGCCGCCCTCTCGGGCGTCGACCTCACCGTCGCGGCGGGCGAGCGCATCGCGCTGCTCGGGCCGAGCGGTGCGGGCAAGTCGACGCTCCTCGCACTCTTCGGCGGCCTGCTGCGCCCGAGCGCCGGCCGCATCCACGTCGGCGACCACGAGCTGTCGGTGATGTCCGAGGCGCAGGTCGACGCCTTCCGCGCGCAGGAGGTCGGCATCGTCCTGCAGGGCGCCGCGCGCAACCACCTGCCGTGGCTGTCGGTGCGGGGCAACATCGACTTCGCCCAGCGCTCGGCCCGCCGCTCAGGGCGCACCGTGCCCGAGGTCGACGACCTGCTCGAGCTGCTCGGGCTCACCGACGTCGCCGACGCCCCGCTCGACGGGCTCACCCCGGGCGCCCTCCAGCTCGCCGCACTCGCGGTCGCGCTCGCCTCCGGGCCGGGGCTGCTCCTCGGCGACGAGCCGACGAGCCAGCTCGACCACGACTCCCGCGACGTCGTCCTCGAGGCCATGGCCGAGGTCGGGCGCACCCTAGGCACGACGATCGTCGTCGTCACCCACGACCCCGACGTGGCCGCAGCATTTCCCCGGACCGTGACGATCCGCGACGGGCGGGTCGGTGGCGAGGGGCGCAGCGGCGAGGAGTACTCCGTCGTCGCCGCCGACGGGTCGCTGCCGCTGCCCCCGCCGGCGCTCGACGCCTTCCCGCCCGGCACCCTCGTGCGCGTCCACCGGGCGGACGACGGCACCTGGCAGCTGATCACCGATGAGGAGGGCGCATGAGCCCGGGCAGCCCCGCCACGACGAACGCCCCGGACCGGACCGGAGGGGCCCTCGTCCTCGACGACGTGAGCGTGCGCTACGGAGAGGTCGTCGCGGTCGACGGCGCGAGTGCCACTGCCCGCCCGGGAGAGGTCACCGCCGTCACCGGTCACTCCGGGGCGGGCAAGACCTCGCTGCTGTGGGCGGTCGGCGGGCTGCTCGCGCCGGGGCAGGCGAGCGGCTCGATCACACTGGGGGACACCGCGATCGGCGAGGAGGCGACCTCGCGCGCCGCCGGTGCCGTGCTCATCCCGCAGGGCAGCGCCCTCGCCGAGGTCCTCACCGCCCGCGACAACGTCGCGGTGCCACTCGTCGCAGCCGGTGTGCCCGGCGGGGACGCGCTCGCCCAGGCCGACCACGCGCTCGCCTCCGTCGGGCTCGACGAGCACGGCGACCACCTCGCCGAGGAGCTCTCCGGCGGTCAGCGGCAGCGCGTGGCCGTGGCTCGGGGACTGGCGCTGGCCTCCCTTCGCCTGGGGGCGGGGGCGGCGGTGCTGCTCGCCGACGAACCCACCTCCGAGCTCGACCACGACACCCGCGAGCGGGTCGTGGTGCTGCTCGAGGACCTCGCCCGCCGTGGCGCGACGGTGCTCCTGGCGACGCACGACCCCGAGGTCGCCGAGATCGCCCCCGCCCGCTGGCACCTCGACGACGGCCGCCTCACCCCGACCCCCTGACTCTGCAAGACCCTAGGGTTTTGCAGGGTTGGGGCCGGGCAACTCTGCAGGACCCTAGGGTTTTGCAGGGTTGGGGCCGGGCGAAGGGGGTGGCTCAGGCGGTGAGCAGGATCTTGCCGATGTGACCGCTCGCCTCGAGCTCGCGGTGGGCGTCGGCGGCGCGCTCGAGCGGGTGGGTGCCCTGGACGATCGGGCGCACGGCACCGTCCTCGACCAGCGGCCACACGTGCTCGCGGACCGCGGCGACGATCGCCGCCTTTTCCGCAGCGGGGCGGGCCCGCAGCGAGGTCGCGATGACCGCGGCGCGCTTGCTCAGCAGCTTGCCGAGGTCGAGCTCGCCCTTGCGGCCGCCCATGAGGCCGATGACGACGAGCCGGCCCGACGTCGCCAGCAGGTCGACATTGCGGGGCAGGTACTTGGCGCCCATGAGGTCGAGGACGACGTCGGCCCCGTGACCGTCGGTCGCCGCGCGCACCTCCTCGACGAAGTCCTGCTCTCGGTAGTTGACGAGGATCTGCGCGCCGAGGTCGCGGCAGACGTCGAGCTTGTCCTGCGAGCCGGCCGTCACCGCCACCCGCGCTCCGGCGGCCGTGGCGAGCTGGATCGCCATCGTGCCGATGCCCGACGACCCGCCGTGGACGAGGAAGACCTCGCCCGGCTGGAGGTTGGCCGTCATGAAGACGTTGGACCAGACAGTGCACGCGACCTCGGGCAACCCCGCCGCATCGGTGACGGACACCCCCTTCGGCACCGGCAGCAGCTGCGCCGCCGGGACCCGGACCTGCTCGGCATAGCCGCCACCGTCGACGAGGGCGCAGACCTCGTCGCCCACGGACCAGCCCTCGACACCCGGACCGACCTCGCGGATCGTGCCCGAGACCTCGAGGCCCGGCAGTGGCGAGGCGCCCGCGGGCGGCGGGTAGTGCCCGAGCCGCTGCATGACGTCGGCGCGGTTGACGCCGGCGGCGACCATGTCGACAACGACCTGGCCGGGCCCGGCGGTGGGTGCCTCGACCTCCGTGATCTGCAGGACGTCGGCGTCGCCGGGCTCGGTGATGGAGATGCCCTGCATCACGACTCGAGCCCCAGCTCCTTCTCGACGTCCTCGCGCATCGGCTTGGGCAGGTGACCGGCGGACCTCTGGTAGATCGCCGCCGCCTGACGGGTGGTCATCGTGCGGGCCAGGCCGACGGCCAGACCGGCGAGGGCCGCATAGGCGAGGGCCTCCCCGAAGGAGGTGTTGGGGTTGGTCGGGTCGATCTCGGTGTCTCGGCCGACCTTCTTCCACACCTCGGTGATCACCTTGTTGGCGACGATGCCGGCGAGGATCGCCGATCCGCTGCCCAACAGCTTCCACACCACGTTGCCCATGAGGGGTCCTTTCGCCACGCGTGAGAGGTGGTCACGGTCCGCGCCACCCGGTACGGGACCAACCTTGCCACAGGCCTATGCTGGAGGGGCACGACAGGGGAGCGCAACAGCGCTGAGAGTGCGGGCGACCGCAGACCCTCGTACCTGATCCGGTTCGCACCGGCGTAGGGAGTCGAGTCTCACGGACCGTCGTCGCCGGACGGCCTCGCCGTCGCGGGTGGCGTCGGCCCGCCCTGTGGAGTCACACCACACAGGAGAAGCACATGACCACCACGAAGTCCACGGGCGCGACCCGCGCCGGGACCGTCCTCGCCACCCGTCCGCTCCTCGGCTGGCGGACCGTCGACCTGCTGACCATCGCCTTCCTCGGCGTGGCCTTCGGCGTCGCCTACTGGGGCTACGGCCTGCTGTACAACGGCCCGATCTCCGCCCTCGGGCTCGCCTTCCAGCCCCTCTTCGGCCTCTTCGTCGGCTTCTGGTTCATCGCGGGGGTCGTCGGGGGCCTCGTCGTGCGCCGGCCCGGTGCCGCGATCGCCTGCGAGCTCATCGCCGCGACCGTCTCCGCGCTCTTCGGCAACCAGTGGGGCGTCACGACGATCGTCTCGGGCCTGGCCCAGGGGATCGGCGCCGAGCTCGCCTTCGCGATCTTCGCCTACAAGGCCTTCGGCCCCGCCGTCGCGGTCCTCGCGGGAGCCCTGTCGGCGCCCCTGGAGTGGGTCTACGAGATCGGTGCCTACTTCACCGACTGGGCGTGGGCCTGGAAGCTCGCCTACCTGCCCCTCATGGTCGTCTCCGGTGTCGTCATCGCCGGCATCGGCGGGTGGCTGCTCACCCGGGCGCTCGCGGAGGCCGGTGCGCTCAACCCCTTCCCGCCCGGCCAGGAGGTCCTCGAGCGGAGGGCCGTCTGATCCCCGACACCACCGGCGGGCCCGCGGACCGCTCCGTCGCCGTCCGCGGGCTCACCTGGCGACCGGCCGGACGAAGGGAGCCGGTCCTGCGGGAGATCGACCTCAGCATCCCCGCTGGCCAGCGGGTCCTGCTCGTCGGGCCGAGCGGCTCGGGCAAGTCGACGCTGCTGCGGGCGCTCGCGGGGCTGCTGCTCACCGTCGACTCGGGTGACCTGAAGGGCACCGTCACGATCGAAGGGAGCCCGCCGGGTGAGCGGCCCGGTGCGGTCGGCCTCGTCCTCCAGGAGCCCGGGTCGGGCACCGTCGCCGCCACCGTGGGGCGGGACGTCGCCTTCGGTCTCGAAAACGTCGGGGTAACCGCTGACGCCATGCCGGCCCGAGTCGCTGCCGCGCTCACCGCGGTCGGGCTCGGCGACCTCGACCCCGCGACGCCGACGAGTGCCCTCTCCGGCGGGCAGACCCAGCGGGTCGCGCTCGCCGGTGCGCTCGCCCTCCAGCCCGCGCTGCTGCTGCTCGACGAGCCGACCGCCATGCTCGACGAGACGAGTGCCGCCACCGTGCGCGATGCCGTCCTCCGTGGTGCCGCCGGCGTGACGACCATCGTCGTCGAGCACCGCATCGAGCCGTGGGTCGAGCACTGCGAGCGGCTCGTCGTCCTCGGCCGCGACGGTCGGGTGCGGCACGACGGGCCGCCCGCGGTCGTGCTCGAGGAGCACGGGTCGCGGCTCGCCGTGGAGGGCATCTGGGTCCCCGGGGTCGCCGCGCCGGAACCCCTGACCGTGGCGCTCGGGCCGCTCGCCCGCCCGGTCGACGGGGGTGCCCCCCTCCTGCAGGGTGAGGCCCTGCGGGTCGAGCGGCGACGCAACCACCTCGACGGCAGCAGCGAGTCGGCGACCGCGCTCGTCGCGCAGCCGCTGACCGTGACCGGCGGCCGGGCGACGGCGCTCGTCGGCCCGAGTGGCGGCGGCAAGAGCACCTGGCTGGCCGCGCTGGCCGGACTCGTCACCCCGGTCTCCGGTCGGGTCACCACGGCCGCAGGGCGTGAGGTCGGCGAGCTCCCCGCGACCGAGATCGCCCCGCTGCTCGGGTGGGTGCCCCAGTGGAGCTCCAGCGCGCTGCTCGCGCGCACCGTGCTCGACGAGGTGCTGCTCACCGGCCGCACGCTCGGCGAGCGCGACGAGGCCGCCGCCACGGACCGGGCCCGACAGCTGCTCGAGGCCCTCGGGCTCGCCCACCTCGAGCGGGCGGACCCGCAGACCCTCTCGGGTGGCGAGCAGCGTCGCCTCGCCGTCGCCGCAGCCCTCGCCCACGGTCCCGCAGCAGTGCTCGCCGATGAGCCGACCGTCGGGCAGGACCGCGGCACCTGGGCCGCGGTCGTCGGGCTGCTCCTCGCGCAGCGTGTCCGCGGTGGTGCCGTCGTCACGGCCACCCACGACCCCGACCTCATGGCCCTCGTCGACGCCGTCGTGCCGGTGTCACCCCCTTCGCCGGGGCCGGCCCGCTCCACGCCCCGCGCGGTCCTGTCGGCCTGTGGTCCGCTGTCGCTCTTCGCCGCCGCCGCGATCCCGATGGTCGCCGCGGTGCTCTCGCCCGGCTGGCGTTCCTCGCTCGTCGTCCTCGCGCTGCTCGGGGTGGGCGCGGTCATCGGGCTGGCCAACCGGCCCGGCCCCGGCTGGGTCGTCGGGCGGTGGCGCGGGTTGGCGATCCGGCTTCTGCCGGGGCTCGTCGGCGCGGTCGGCGTCGGGTGGTCGACCTGGCTCCTCGGCTCGCGTGATGTCGACACGGCGTTGTCGGCCGCTCTGCGTCTGCTCGTCATCGTGGTGCCGTCGGCGATCACGCTCGCCTACGTCGACCCGGACGACCTCGCGGACCACCTCGGCCAGCGGCTGCGTCTGCCCGCCCGGCCCGTCGTGGCGCTCGGCGCCGCCCTGCAGCGGGTGCAGACCCTCGGTGCCGCATGGACCGAGATCGGCTGGGCCCGCCGGCTGCGGGGGCAGGGAGTCTCGTGGCGGCACCCGCGCACGCTCGTCGCGCACCTATGGGCCTCGACCTTCGGCATGCTGCTGCGCTCCCTCGGGTCGGCTGCGACGCTCGCGGTGGCCATGGACGCTCGCGGTTTCGCCTCGTCCGCCCGACGCACCTGGGCCGAGCCGGCCCCCTGGCGCCCGGCCGACAGCCTCGTCGTCCTCGCGGCGTGCCTGCCCGTGCTCGTCGTGGTCATCGCCCGTCTCTGAGGGCAGGATGGCGGGCATGGCTCGTCTGCTCGTCGTCCACCACAGCCCGACCCGGTCGACCCGCGCGCTGCTCGACGCGGCGCTCGCGGGCGCCCGGCACCCCGACCTCGACGGCGTGGAGGTGCACGTCGTCCCCGCCCTCGAGGCGAGCGCCGACGACGTGCTCGCGGCCGACGGCTACCTGCTCGGCACCCCGGCCAACTTCGGCTACATGTCAGGGGCGCTCAAACACTTCTTCGACTCGACCTTCCTCCAGGTCGGCGGGGCACTCGACGACTCCGGCGGGGCCGACGAAGGGGGCGGTGGCTCAACCGCGAAGCGGCCCTACGGGCTCTGGGTGCACGGCCGGTACGACGTCACCGGTGCCGTGCGGGCGGTGGGCTCCATCGTCCAGGCACTCGACTGGCGTCAGGCCGCCGAGACCCTCGAGGTCGTCGGTGACGTCGACGACGCGGCGCTGGAGGCGGCGACCGAGCTCGGCGGCACGCTCGCAGCGCTGCTGAGCTGAGCAGCGCGAGCGTGCCTGCCCACCAGACCGGTGACACCGGGTGGTCTGATGGGCCCATGGTCTACTTCGAGCGCATCGACAGCCTGACCGTCCGCCCCACGGCGCACACCGGCGGCGCCTGGACACAGAGCGAGCAGCACATCGCGCCGGCCCTCGGCCTGCTCGCCCATCTCGTCGAGGTCGACCGCGACGCTCGCCGCGACGACGGGCTGCCGCTCGTTCGGCTGGCCTGCGACATCCTCGGGCCCGTCCCCGTGCAGCCGTGCACGCACGAGGTGCGCGTCGTGCGGCCGGGGCGGACCATCGAGCTCGTCGAGGCGACGCTCTCGCACGGGGGCTGCGCGGTCGCCGTCGCCCGGGCCTGGCTCGTCGCTGCCGGGGAGACCAGCGCCCTCGAGCACAGCGACCTGCCGCCCATGCCGGCGCCGGGTGACACCGAGCCGTGGGACCCGAGCAGCGTGTGGTCGGGAGGATTCATCGAGAGCGTCGAGGTGCGCCGCGAGGCGGTCGAGCCGGGGCGCGGGCGGGTGTAGGTGCGCACCGACGTGCCGCTCGTCGACGAGCCGCACAGTCACCTCGCCGCGGCGGCTGGTCTCCTTGACATCGCCAACGGGATGAACGTCCTCGTCTCACCCCGGGAGGTCCTCTTCCCGAACGTCGATCTCACCGCGCACCTCTTCCGCCAGCCCGAGCCGGGCTGGCTCGGGCTCGACACGACGGTCTCCTTCGGACCCGCCGGCCACGGGCTGACCTCGAGCGTGCTCCACGACGAGCGAGGGGCCTTCGGCACCCTCGCCCAGGTGCTCACCGTCCGGCCGGTCAGCCCTTCGGCGTGACCACGGACTGCAGCTCGCCGACGGCGACCTGCTCGGTGGAGGACATGGTCTGGGTCGCCGAGCCCGTGGCGTCACCCGAGATCGAGATCTCCCAGACGTAGCTGGCCGTCAGGGTGTGCGTGCCGGCGGTGGACCAGCCGGAGGCGAAGCCGCAGGTCGGATCCGACCAGCCGTGCGTCGCCGAGTCGTACTTCGTGCCGGTGGTCGTGCAGGTGGTCGTCGTGCCGTCCCCGAGCGACCACTTCACCTTGGAGACCTTGGCGGTCGCGGTCACGGAGTAGGGGCCGGCCGTGGCCGTGGTCGACATCGAGGGCAGCGCACCGCCGGTGCCGTCGCCGACCCACAGCCAGACGGGCAGGCCGACGGTGCCGCGGCAGGCGCCGGTGTCGGTCTGGCACGGGGAGGCGCCGATCTCCGGGCGGCTGAGGTCGAGCCGGCTGATGGCGGTGATGCGGGCGCGGGCGATGGCCTGCGCAGGCGTCTCGTCGGCCGGCGCGTCTTCGGTCGCGTCATCCTCGCGGATGATGCGGTCGTTGTACGCCGCCATGCACGAGATGGAGAGGGCGTCGCCGTCGCGCAGGCAGATCTCGATGACCTCCTCCATCGTGTACATGCGCGGGCCGGAGGAGGTCGAGTCGCCGGACTCGGACTGACCGCCGGTGGTGCCGCCGCTGTTGTTGTTGTTGCTGCTGTTGTTGCCGCCGCTGTTGTTGTTGCCGTTGTTGCTGTTGCCGGACCGGCACCGCTCGGCGCCGACGATGACGGAGCCACCTCCAATGTCTCCCCGACCACCTTCTCGGCAGTCGGCCGTGGCGTTGGCCTGCGGGAGGGCGGGCGTGAAGAGCAGGAGGGCTCCGGCCAGGAGCGTGGTGGCTAGGCGTCGCACGGGGTCCCCTTCTTGTCCTTGTCAGGCAGGTTGCGCGACCGGTCGAGCTGCCAGGTCGTGCCGTCGTCGGTCGTGGAGTACGTGTTGAGGTAGGTGTCGTGCCGAGGCTTCTTGGGCAGCACCTTGGTCGGGTCGTTGGGGTGCGCCGTGACGTCCTTGCCGTCGACGATGATCCGCGTGGTGTCGACCGTGCACGCATAGGCGGTGAGCTGCCCGCCGCCCGGAGCATCGGGGTCGGACTTGCCGAGATGCAGCGACTCGGTCGTGATCTTGCCCGTGAAGACCGCGCCCGCCTCGGTGAAGTCGGCGGCTGCGGCGTCGAAGCGGGTGCGGAAGCCATCGGTCGCCCAGGTGGCGTCCTCGGGCAGGGGCTTGCTGGGGTCCGCGGCGCGAAGCTGCTTGTCGATGGCCCGGACCTGCTCCATGGCGTGCTCGTCGTCGGAGGTCGTCGAGGTGCTCGCCGTGGCGGACGAGGTCGGGTCGGACGTGCCGGACTCGTCGTCGCCGCAGGCGCTCAGGGTCAGCAGCGAGGCGGCGCAGGCCAGCGCGGCGATGTCTCGTGTGCGCACGCGGCGCATGCTCGTCCTCCCGATCGTGGTCGTCGATCCGGTCGGGCGCCGACTGCCAGGGCCCCACCTCGGGCCAGTTAAGCGAGAACACGCCACGGGCGGCAGGGGAGGACTCCCCCTGCCGCCCGTGGCGTGCGTCTCTGTCGGGTCAGGCGTGCCGCGGGGTGTAGCGGCTGTGCCGTGCCGTGTAGCGCGAGTTGGAGCGGCGGATCGCGATGGCGCCGGCGACGACGAGCAGTGTCCAGACGCCGAGGGCGATCCAGCCGGCGAGCCAGGTGGCGGCTGCGCCGATGAGGACGACGGCGGCCAGCACACAGGCGACCGCGATGAGGTTGCGGCGGATGGCCGCGACCGACTCCGGGCTGGCGTGGCGGCGGCGCAGGTTGTGGCCCACGGGTGCGGCGACGTGCTCGACCTCGTCGACCGGCTCGGTGACGACCGTCTGGCCGGGGACGGCCGCCTCTTCGACGGCCTCGCGGTAGGCGAGTCGCGGGATGACCGCGGTGTCCACCGTGTCGTCGTCGGTCGCCAGCATGGCCTCGAGGTCCTCCGCCTGGATGGCCCAGGTCGGCAGGTCGGTCGGGGCGGTGCGGGGAGAAGTCGTGCGCGCCGTGCTCATGAGGGCTATGATCCCGCGTTTCCCGGCCGTTGTCGTGCACGTCCGGCGCTCGGGCGTGTCTCGAGTCGCGCCACCTCATCGGCCTCACGTGCCACACGTGTCTCGAGGTCCTTCGTGCGGTCGCGGGCGGCGACGAGCGCGGCTCGCGCCTCCGACTCGGCGAGGCGGGCCGCGGCCAGCTCCCGCTCGACGTCGCGCAACCGGTCGCGAGCGGTCTCGAGGGCCTGCTGGTGAGCACGCTCCGCGGCGCTGACCTCCCCCGCGTCGTCGCCGGGGTCGTCCGGCAGGGGCGGCAGGAGGCGAAGGGGGGTCGCCACCGCGTCGTCGAGCTCGACCTCACCGAAGCCGGCGTACGCCAGAGGGCGGAGCAGCTGACCCGAGGCCACCGCCGTGCCGCTCGCCTCGTCGGCGAGCGCGGCGACGGCCGTCGCCGCCACGGAGTCCTGCACGCCGGCGGACCAGCCCAGGCCGTGCT
>ERZ500994.510-NODE-510-length-11594-cov-5.089089_pt1 | contig 11594 bp, 12 predicted proteins | sample MGYA00248878_ERZ500994 | MGnify/ENA primary metagenome ERZ500994 (study PRJEB25958, sample SAMN03398533) | human skin metagenome | study: EMG produced TPA metagenomics assembly of the Human Skin Microbiome Metagenome (human skin metagenome) data set. | reverse complement strand
GGCAGCTGCACCAGCTGCGCGGCCGCGTCGGCCGCGGCAGCGCGGCGTCCAGCTGCGTGCTGCTCTACCAGCCGCCGCTGTCGGCGATGGCACGGCAGCGGCTGGAAACCCTGCGCCGGACCGAGGACGGCTTCGTCATCGCCGAGAAGGACCTGGAACTGCGCGGGCCCGGCGAACTGCTCGGCACCCGCCAGACCGGCCTTGCCGAATTCCGCATCGCCGATCTGTCGCGCGACGCCGACCTGCTGCCGCGCTGGCTGCGCTTCGCGCGCGGCCTCGTCGATTCGAACGACCTGCCGCTGAACGTCTCGCGCGAGATGATCCAGGAGAGCCCGATCCTGTCGGCGATCCGCAAGGGCGTCACCAATCGCATTCTCGGCGACCTTGAAAAGCTCTCCGACAGGGAACCGGCGGACTACGAGAAAATCTGGAGCAATTTCGGCCCGGTCATCAAGGAAGGGCTGTACGAGGATTTCGAACGCCGCGAGCAGCTTCTGAAACTCGCCCGCTTCAGGACCACCACGTCGGGCGACAAGCTGCGCAGCATCAAGGACTATGTCGGCAGCCTGAAGGAGAACCAGACGGCGATCTACTATATCGCCGGCGACGATGCCGCGCGCATCGAATCCTCGCCGCATCTGGAAGGGTTCCGCGCGAGGGGTGTGGAAGTTCTGCTGCTGTCGGACCCCGTCGACAGCTTCTGGGTCACGGGCGTGCGCGACTTCGAGGGCAAGCCCTTCAAATCCGTGACGCAGGGCGCGGCCGACCTCACGCTCATTCCACGCACTGACGCGGCCGGCGATACGGCCGACGCCGCACCGGAAGTGGCGGACTTCGTCACCTTCGTGAAGGAGACGCTCGGCGACGCCGTCTCCGACGTGCGCGTCTCGGATCGTCTCACCGACAGCGCCGTCTGCCTTGTCGCCACGGAGCGCGGTCCCGATCGCCAGCTCGAGCGCATCCTGGCCGGCGCGGGGCAGCTTGCGGGCGAGGTCGCGAAACCGGTGCTCGAGATCAATCCGAAACACGATCTCGTCGTCGCGCTCGCCCGCGCGACCGACAAGGATCTGCGCACCGACGCCGCCTATCTGCTTCTCGACGATGCGCGCGTTCTTGACGGCGAGAAGCCCGCCGATGCGCGTGCCTTCTCGACCCGTCTCGCCCGCGTCCTTTCGCGCGGGATCGCGTGACGCCTGTCGGACGCGTCGGGGAACTCTGGCGCTATCCGGTGAAGTCGATGCGCGGCGAACGTCTCGCCGCCGCGCATCTCGACAGCCGCGGCCTCGTCGGGGACCGCCTCTTCGCGGTCTATGACGCCGAAGGAAAGATCGGCAGCGGCAAGATCACGCGCCGCTTCCGGCCCATCGCCGGCCTCAGGGCGCATGCCGCGCGGACGACGGACGATGGCGTCGAGATCGTCTCACCCGACGGTCTGCTGACGCGATCGAGCCACGCCGACGCGGATGCCGCCCTGACCGTTTCGCTCAGGCAACCGGTGTCGCTTCGCCGGGAAGGCGATGTCGCCCATCACGATGCCGCGCCCGTGCATCTCATCACCACGACGGCTTTGCGCGAAATTTCCGCGCTGCTCTCGCGCGCGTCGTTCATGGATCGCGCGGTCGACGCATTTTCCTTTCGTCCCAACATTGTCGTTGAGACGGATGCGCCTTGGCCCGCGGAGGAAGCCTGGATCGGCCGCACGATTGTCGTCGGCGGGCGCGTGCGGCTGCGCGTTGCGGATCGCACCGAGCGCTGCGTCATGGTCAATACGATGCCCGACGGCAGCGTGGACCAAAACGTCATCCAGACGATCGTGCGCCGGAACGAATCCTGTCTCGGCGTCTACGCAAGCGTCGAGACGATCGGCGAGATCCGCTGGGACGACACGATCGTCCTCGCCGATTGAGCCCTCACACGTAGCACCTCAGCCGCTGGCCCGGCAGAAGGTCATAGGGCGCCTTCCAGCCCGGCAGCGCCGCGAGGCGCTTCAGCCATGCATCGACGCCAGGGTGGCTTTTGGAGAAGTCGTATCCGCTTTCATGCGGCGGAAACGACAGATAGGCGATCATCGAAATATCCGCGACGGTCGGCGCGTCGCCCGCGATGAATGGCTGTAATGAGACGCGCTGCTCGACGACGCCAAGAAAATCGTCCACGCGGCGCTTGAGATATTTGAGCACATGCTCGTCCGGCGACGCCGTGAAGGCGCGCATGTAGCGATAGGTCGCCATGAAGTTCGACAGCTTGCCGTTGTCCCAGAACAGCCAGCGCAGAACCTCGTAGCGTTCGGCCTCGTCGCGCCCGCCATAGCGGCCGTAGCGTTCGGCCAGACGCAGCAGGATCGGCGCGGTCTGCGTAAGCTTGACGCCATCTTCTTCAAGAACGGGGATTTCGCCCATCGCATTGACGCGCGCGCGCCAGTCCTTCGTCCAGGTGACGCCGCTGCCGAAATCCGTCCAGACCGGCTCGAAGCCCTCGCTGCAGAGCGACAGCATCAAGGCAAGCTTGTAGCTGTTTCCGGATTCCGGGAAGTAGTGCAGTCTGTAATGCGCCATGCCCGCTCCCTGCTTACGCCAGCAGGCGTAGCATGCCGTCCTCATCGGGCATCGCGGCGATCTCGACACGCCAGCCCTGCGCCAGAAGCGGCGCTGCCGCGTCGGCGGAGATTGCGATATGGCGCATGCGACCCGCTTCGCTGGCCGCCGAAGCGAACCGCTCGGCGCTGCGCCGCGAATAATGCAGAACGGCGTCGACGGACCTTGTATCGGCGTCCCATCGGGCGACGCTCTCCGTCGCGTAGGTCTCGATGGTGACGATCTCATGCCCGCGCGCACGCAGGGCGCGTTCAAGGTCGGGCTTGCGGTCGCGCCCGGCAAGATAGAGAAACCGGAACGGCTCGGGATAACGCTCGTCGATCGCGGCGATCAGCATGACGACGTCGCGTGCGGCGGCCTCCGGCGCGCCCCATCCGCGCGCCGCCAGCGTTTCGCCAAGCCGTTCGCCGACGACGAGCCACGGTGCGCCCGACAGCGCGGGCGGCAGGCTGCCGACGAAGGCGAGCGCATGCACGCTGGTCGCAAGCACGGCGTCGCAGGCCACGTTCGGCACATCGACGCCAGTCGGCGCGATCTCGATCAGCGGCGCGATCGTCGCCTCGTGCCCCAGCGCCACGAGGCGCGCAGCCGTCCGCTCCGCATCGTCACGCGCACGGGTGACGAGCACGCGCATCAGTGACCGAGAAGACCGGCCGGCAGACGCCGCAGGATATCATTGCCGACCTTCGCGCCGATCTCCCTCGCCTCGCCTTCGGGGCCCCCACTGGATCCCACGAAAATCCCGCTGCCGTCGATGCGCAGCACCATGCCTGCGAACGTCAGTTGGCCGTCGCGCACCTGCGCGAAACCGGCGATCGGCGTGCGGCAGGAGCCGTCGAGCACGGTGAGAAAGGCGCGCTCCGCAACCAGCGCCAGTTCCGTTTCGCGGCAGGCGATCTTCGCGACGGCGGCCCGCGCCGCCGTGTCGTCGGCCCGCGCCGTGATCGCGATCGCGCCCTGCCCGACCGCCGGCAGAAATTCGGATGTCGGCAGAAGCGCCGTCGCGCGATGCGCCAGGCCGAGCCGCTTGAGGCCCGCGAGCGCAAGCAATGTGGCGTCGAGTTCTCCGCTTTCGGCCTTGCGCAGCCGCGTCTCCACATTGCCGCGCAACAGGACCGTTTCGAGATCGGGCCGCAGGCGCTTCACCTGCGCCGCGCGCCGCAGCGACGCCGTGCCGACACGGCCGCCTTGCGGGAGATCGGCGATGCGGTGCGCCTTCGCGGAGATCAGCGCGTCGCGCACGTCTTCGCGCGCCATGTAGCCGGCGATGCAGAGCGCATCGGGCAAACGCGTCGGCAGATCCTTCGCCGAATGGACGGCGAGATCGATCCGCCCGTCGATCATCGCCTGGTCGAGTTCCTTCGTGAACAGCCCCTTGCCGCCGGCCTCGCCGAGCGGGCGGTCGGTGATCGCGTCGCCCGTCGTCTTGATGGCGACGATTTCGAGCGCGTCCGGAGACCAGCCGTGCGCGGCGGCGAGCGCGTCGCGCGTGGCGGTCGTCTGCGCCAGCGCGAGCGGGCTTCCCCTGGTGCCGATACGGAGTCTGATCGTCATTTCCTTGTCGCTGCCGGCGTTTGTCGCGTAAGAGCGTCGCCTATAGGTTGCCCTTCAAGGGTGCAACTGCGCGAGGCGGAATGCTGGTTCTGGGAATCGAGACGACATGCGACGAGACGGCCGTCGCCGTCGTACGCGACCGGCTCATCGGCGGCGGCGACATTCTCGCCAACGAGATCAAGAGCCAGATCGCGCAGCATGCCGCCTTCGGCGGCGTCGTGCCCGAACTCGCCGCCCGCGCCCATGTCGAAGTGCTCGATCGCCTCGTGAAGCGCGCGCTCGAAACGGCGGGCGTCACACTGGCCGATGTCGATGCGGTCGCCGCCGCCGCCGGCCCCGGTCTCATCGGCGGCCTGCTCGTCGGCCTCACGACGGCCAAGGCGATGGCCTGGGCCGCCGGCAAACCGTTCGTCGCGATCAATCATCTCGAAGCCCATGCGCTGACGGCGCGTCTCACGGACAATGTCGAGTTCCCTTATCTCGTGCTGCTCATGTCGGGGGGCCATACGCAGCTCGTCGAGGTGCGCGGCGTCGGCGACTATCGTCGTCTCGGCTCGACGGTCGACGATGCGCTCGGCGAGGCCTTCGACAAGATCGGCAAGCTGCTCGGGCTTCCCTATCCTGGCGGACCCGCGATCGAACGGGCCGCGCTCGACGGCGACCCGCAGCGATTCGAGTTCCCCCGGCCGATGATGGGCCGTTCGACCGCCGATTTCTCCTTCTCCGGCCTCAAGACCGCCGTGCGGCTCGAGGTCGAGAAGATGCCGGCGCGCACGGAGGCCGATGTGGCCGATCTCTGCGCCTCCTTCCAGGCGTCGGTGATCGACGTGCTGATCGACCGCGCCCGCGTCGCCCTGCGCCTGTTCCGCGAGCGGTCCGGCATGCCGACCGCTTTCGTCACCGGCGGCGGCGTCGCCTCGAACGACGCGATCCGCCGCGCGCTCACAAGGTTCTGCGCGGAATCGGGCCTGCGGCTCGTGAGCCCGCCGCCGGAGCTCTGCACGGACAATGGCGCGATGATCGCCTGGGCTGGCATCGAGCGGCTGTCGCTCGGCCCGGCGAATGATCTCGCCGCCCCGGCGCGCCCCCGCTGGCCGCTCGACAGCGACACGATCGCGCTCCATCACGGTAAAGCGTGACATCCGTCGCCGTCCTTGGCGGCGGCGCCTGGGGCACCGCGCTCGCCAACGTGCTGGCCCGCCAACCCGTCATTCTATGGGCGCGCGACCGCGACCATGTCGCGCGGATGCGGGCGCAGCGCGAGAACACGCGCTATCTTCCCGGTGTGCCGCTCGCCGGTGGCGTCGAGGTCACGGCGGATATGGCGGCCTGCGCGCGAACGGATGTCGTGCTCGCCGTCATCCCCACGCAGGCGCTGCGGAGCGTGCTGCGAGAAGCCCGCGCGGTGTTGAAGCGGGATGTCACGCTGGTGCTCTGCGCGAAGGGCATCGAGCGCGGCACATCCGCCTTCCCGAGCGAAATCGCGGCTGAGGAGTGCCCCGACGCGCGGATCGCCGCCCTGTCCGGCCCGAGTTTCGCGGATGATGTCGCGCGCGGCCTGCCGACCGCTGTCACGCTCGCCTGTGCTGACGGCGCGAAGGCCGAAGCCCTGTGCGGAATCGTCGGCTCGCGAACGTTCCGGCCCTATGCGTCGGCGGATGTGCGCGGCGTCGAAATCGGCGGCGCGGCCAAAAACGTACTCGCCATCGCCTGCGGCATCGCCGAGGGGCGCGGCCTCGGCGCGAGCGCGCGGGCAGCGCTCACAACGCGGGGTTTTGCGGAGCTCTCGCGATTCGGCGCGGCGCTCGGCGCGCGGCCCGAGACGCTCACCGGCCTGTCGGGCCTCGGCGATCTTCTGCTGACCTGTTCTTCGGCGCAGTCGCGGAATTTTTCGCTGGGACTGGCGATCGGACGGGGCGCCGCGCCGGCGCAGGCCGTCGCCGAGCGGCTGGCGGAAGGCGCGTGGACCGCGCCCGTGCTGGTGAACATGGCGCGGGAGAAAAGCGTCGCCATGCCGATCGCGGAGGCTGTCGATGCGCTTCTGTCAGGCCGGATCGACGTTGCGGGCGCGATCGAATCGCTACTTGCCCGGCCTTACCGGCGGGAGTGATCCGCCGGCCTCGCAAATGCGTTAGCGCCGCACCGGCTCCAGCGCCACGAAATCCCTCGCGGCCGGATTGCCCGCGCCGTAGAATGGCTGGTTGGTCAGGGAGGCCTGCGGTTTGGTCGCCGGGGCCGGCGGCTTCGCGGTCGCGCCCCGCTTCGGCGGCACAGGTACGGAGGCCGTCACCGGCTCAACCGCCGGAGGCTCTACGGCCTTAGGCTCGTCCTTCTTGAACCCCATCCAGTTCGCGATCGTCGACGTCGCCGCCGATGATTTCGAATCCTGCGCCGGTGCGGCATAGGCCGTCGCGGTCGGGGTCATGTCGGGCGCCTTCGGCGCGACGGTCTCGGCCTTGGCGAGTTCGGATGCCGCGCCGGCTTTCGCCTTGTCCTTGGCGGCGGCGACCTTCACGACGTTGGATTTGACCTTGGGGTCGGTCATCGCGATTTCCGTCGCGCCCGCGGCCAGCGCGTCGGGGCGGCTGACGTCGCCCGAACGGCTCGCGAAATCGGGATGCTGTCCGCCATCGGCATAGACCGTACGGATAGGCTGCACGCCCTTCTCGACGAGTTCCGCGACCTTGCGGTCGTCCTCACGCTGCTTCTCGGCGACGAGTTCCTTGATCTCGGGATCCTGCTTCAGCGCGGGGCACGGGCTGCCAGCGTCCATCCCGCCCGGCGCCGTGGCGTTGAACACATATTTGCGCCCGCATACGCCCACGGCCGGCTCGGTCTTCGTGACCTCGAAGTGATCCGACCCTTCCTTCAGGTTCTTCCAGAAGCCGATGTTCGGATCGAGCCTATGCTTCGCGAGATTCTCGGCCGTCATGCGGAACGGAAAGCTCTCCATCTGGATCGCCCGCTGTCCGCCGCCGAAGGATTCGCGCGCCACGGCATAGATGTCGGCGATCTGCGCATCGGTCATCGAGAAGCAGCCGGCCGACGAGCAGGCGCCATGGACCATGATCGCGCCGCCGGTATGGCCGAGCGTCTTGTCGAGCGCGTTGGGATAGCCGACGTTGAACGACAGATAATAGGACGAATTCGGGTTCATCTGGCCGGGCGTGATCGAATAGAAGCCCTCCGGCACCTGCCGGTCGCCTTCGCGCACCTTCGGACCGAGCTGGCCGGACCAACGGCACATCGGGAAGGTCTTCACGAGGACGTATTTCCCGTCGCCGCGCATCTTCCAGATCTCGAATTCCGCTTCCTTCTTGAAGGTGCGGATCAGCATCGGCTGGTGGGCGTCGGTGCCCTTGTTGACGAACAGGGCCTGCATTTCCGACGAGATCGGCCGCGACGCGCGTGTGTTGCCGGCCATCTGGGCGTCCTGGCATGCGGCAAGGCCGGCTCCCAGCAGCGCCACCGCGACCACACGCGCGGCCGCCTCGCCACGCCTGTCGGTCCCGCGCACGTCCTGCGACATTCAAAGCCCTCTGCTGCCCACCGCCGGCGAACCGGCGCGCCCCTCGCGAACCCTGCCTCGATCTATGACCCGCATCCTTTCCGAGACCTTACCGGACGGTGCGGCCCTGACCAGACATGGTCAAGGAACTGTTAAACCCCTGTTGCCGGCGGAACACACGGCCTAGAGACGCCGCCCCATCGCCAGAAACTTCTCGGCGCGCTGGGACCGCACCTCGTCCGCGCTCAAACCCGCCAGACTCGCGAGGGCCCGGTCGATCGCCTCGCCCGCGCTGGCGATCGCCGCTTCGGGATCGCGGTGCGCGCCACCGACAGGTTCGGCGATGATGGCGTCTATGATCCCGAATTTGAGCAAATCCGGGGCGGTGATCTTCATGCTGGTCGCGGCGTCTTCGGCGCGGCCCGAATCCCGCCACAGGATCGAGGCGGAGGCTTCCGGCGAGGCCACCGTGTAGATGGCGTGTTCGAGCATCAGCACCCGATTGCAGGACGCGATGGCGACCGCCCCGCCGGAACCGCCTTCGCCCAGGATCACGGCGACGTTGGGCGCGCCAAGCGCCAGCGTCGCATCTGTCGAGCGGGCGATGGCCTCGGCCTGTCCGCGCTCCTCGGCCTCGACGCCCGGAAAGGCGCCGGCCGTATCCACCAGCGCGATCACGGGAATCGCGAACCGATCGGCCAGTTCCATCAGCCGGACCGCCTTGCGGTAGCCCTCGGGTTTCGCCATGCCGAAATTATGGGCGATGCGGCTCTTGGTGTCGGTTCCCTTTTCCTGCCCGATCACGCAGACCGACTGGCCCCGGAACCGGCCGAGGCCGCCGACGATGGCGGCATCCTCCGCAAAAGCCCGGTCGCCGGCCAACGGGGTGAAATCGGTGATGAGCGTGCGGACATAGTCGAGAAGTTTTGGTCGCAGCGGATGGCGCGCGACCAGCGTCTTCTCCCACGGCGTCAGCTTTTTATAGATGTCCGCGAGCGCCTTGGCGGCCTTGGCTTCCAGCTTGAGCAGTTCCTCGCCGATCGGCACCGACTCGCCGCCCACCCCCAGCGCGCGCAACTCCTCGACCTTGGCCTCGAGTTCGGCGACCGGCTTTTCGAAATCCAGATAGGCGCGCATAAAGACTTTCGCTGGAACGGCGCGCCGGCGCCGCCTTCGCCGCGATTACCGCCGGCGCATGTCCCTTTCGCGAATGTCTGCCGACGAGCGAGGAACAGGCGCGGGCGTGCGAGGCCGGCAGAACTGGCCGCTGGGTCGGGCGAAGTCAAGCCGCGGGAGCAAGCAATGCGCGCTGGTCCAGCCCCCTTTCGCGGACCGGCTGCTTTGGCGAGCGCCTTCCGCGCAGGGATAAAATCATCAATCAGTCACGTGGCACGCGGCCAGCGCGTCTGTCGCGAGCGGCTCGCGCGAATGCGCGAAGAAGCGACGCATGAAACGTCGGGCTGAACCGGCCTATACGTGCGTTGGGATCGAAGAGATGCGATTCTTCGAGGATGTCATGATTGTATTCGTCGATGATGATCCAAAGCGGGATGTCGTCGAGACCAGCCCTGCGACGTTCGATCTGCGGAATTTCGATGGCGAAACGCGCCTGATCCGGCAGTGAGCTGGTAATCGGGAGTAGAAACAGATTTGTCGCGGCCCGCCGCTCGACTAGGACGGCGACGATGGCGACCGGACGCGGTTTGCGGCCCGCCGTTTCGCCGCGTTCGTGCTGCCAGCGCCAGAGATAGTCGTAACGCCAGACATCGCCGGCGATCGGTTCAGGCATCGCGATCAAGCTCGGCGGCGGCCTTTTCGATCATCCGCAGATGATCGTCGGGCATTTCGTCGACGGCTATGGCTTGTCGGGGATTGTTCGGAAAGCGCGCCTTATAGGCGTCCACGCTCATGAGTACGTATCGCGGCTTGTTATGCCGCGTGATGGTAACCGGTTCGCGGTTCGCGGCATCAAGAACGTCGCCAGTATTCTGCTTGAGATCCGTCGCAGGAAAGGCCTTCACCCACGCCTCCAAAAAAGCACAAAATATATAATATAGACAAAATGTCCAGTATCTCCTGCCGAGATCAGAGGCCGTTCAGCGGGTGAAGGTCGCGGACCATCGCGCGCATCCGCTCGTCCAGGACATGCGTATAAATCTGCGTCGTCGAGATGTCGGCATGGCCGAGCAGTTCCTGCACCACGCGCAGATCGGCCCCGTTCTGCAGCAGATGACTGGCGAAGGCGTGACGCAGGACATGCGGGCTCAGGTCCTTCGCCCGCAGGCCCGCCGCCTCCGCCAGTTCCTTCAGTTCGCGGGCGAAATGCTGGCGGGTCAGGTGCCCGCTCTCTCCGTCCGAGGGGAACAGCCAGCGCGACTGGGCGAGCGCCGGCGCCTCCTTTGCCAGCAGGGCGCGCCAGTCCGCCATCGCGGCGCGCGCGCGGCTGTTCAGCGGCACGAGGCGCTCGCGGCCGCCCTTGCCCCGGATCGTCAGCAGCGGATCGCGCGCCTGCGCGGCGGATTTCGGCAGCGACACCAGTTCCGAGACACGCAGTCCCGTGGCGTAGAGCGTCTCGATCAGCGCGTGGAGCCGCGCGGCGCGCAAGCGCACGATCTTGCGATCGTGGGGCAGGTTCGCGGCCTCGCGCGCGGTATCAAGCAGGCGATCCACGTCCGCGGTCCTGAGCACCTTCGGCAGGCTCCGCCCGCGCTTGGGGCCGGCGAGCACCGCCGCCGGATCGTCGGGCCGGTAGCCGTCGACCACGAGAAACTTGTGGAACTGGCGGATCGCCGACAGTTTTCGCGCGGCGGAGGCGGGGGCGAAATCGCGCGCCGCCAGCAGCGCCAGAAACGACCGGATCGTTTCCGTGCCGGCGTCGTCCGGCGTCGCGCCCAACGCCGCCAGATGCTTCACATAATCGCGCAGGTCGCGGGCGTAGGATTGCAGGGTGTTGGCGGCCGCGCCTCGCTCCGCCGACAGGGTGGCGAGAAAAGCGTCGATCCGCGTGGCGGCCAGCGCCGGGACGGATGTCACTTGTTCAGCCGGCTGGCGGGAATCGTCTGCGTCATTTCGCGCGGCTGCGGCTCGACGAAGGTCACGAGGGCGATCATCGATCCCCAGACCAGCCCGGCGATGACGCCGACGAACAGCAGAAAGCGCAGGATGGCAGGCACAGATCCCCCGATGTCCCGATGCGTCCCATACGGGCCGCCCCCGGCGTCCCGCACTCCACATCAGTTAACCGTTGCCGCCACAGCCTTAAAGAAGCGTAGCGGCTGTGTTACGCAGAATTCATGAAGACGCTGGATCGCGACCGGGAGATCGTCGGCGCGCTCGGCGCGCGACCGATCGTGCTCGTCGGCATGATGGGGAGCGGGAAGACCTCGGTCGGCAAACGGCTGGCCGCGCGCCTCGGCCTGTCCTTCGTCGATGCCGACGCCGAGATCGAGGAAGCCCACAAGCTGTCCATTCCCGAAATCTTCGCAAAATACGGCGAGGCCTATTTCCGCGAAGGCGAACGGCGCGTGGTGGCGCGCCTGCTGTCGGAGGGGCCGCGCGTGCTCGCCACCGGCGGCGGGGCCTATGCCAGCGAGGGGACGCGCGCCGCGATTCGCGAGAATGGCGTCTCGATCTGGCTGCGCGCCGATTTCGACGTCCTGATGCGGCGCGTGCGGCGGCGGACCAACCGCCCGCTGCTGCAGACCGCCGACCCGGAGGGAACATTGCGTAATCTCATCGCCGCCCGCGACCCGTTCTACGCGCAGGCCGATCTCAGGGTCGATTCCGGCGACGCGCCGCACGAGGGCGTCGTGCAGGCGATCGTCGACGTCCTGTATGATCATCTTCTGCCGGCGACGCCGTCCCGCACCGTGCATGTGCCGCTCGGCGACCGCGCCTACGATATCGTCGTCGCGCCGGGCCTGATCGAGGATGGCGGC